>ENA-OUNI01000008-OUNI01000008.1-human-gut-metagenome-genome-assembly--contig:-NODE-8-length-62682-cov-9.372408_pt1 | contig 62682 bp, 81 predicted proteins | sample MGYA00242499_ERZ504580 | MGnify/ENA primary metagenome ERZ504580 (study PRJEB26092, sample SAMD00036315) | human gut metagenome | host: Homo sapiens | study: EMG produced TPA metagenomics assembly of the... | reverse complement strand
TCAGCATGAACTTCATGTTGCCAGTACCGGAAGCTCGGTGCCTGCCAGAGAGATCTGCTCAGAGACCTCGGCGGCGGGCATCAGGTGCTCGCTCAGAGAGACGCAGTACTCTTCCAGATAGACCACGCGCAGCTTGTCGCGCACAGCGGGGTCATTGTTGATGAGGTCGCCCAGCTTGCAGATCATGCGGATCATCTGCTTTGCCATGTAGTAGCCGGGAGCAGCCTTTGCACCGAAGATATAGGTCTTGGGGATGAAGTCGGCGTTGGGGTTCTCCTTCAGGTACAGGTACTGGGCAGCGATGTTCAGCGCGTTCAGGTGCTGGCGCTTATACTCGTGCATACGCTTGACCTGACAGTCAAAAATGGAGTTCGGGTCGATGACCTGACCGGTGCTCTTTGCCAGATAGTTGGCAAAGCTGGTCTTGTTCGTCAGCTTGATCTCGTTCAGGCGCTTGAGAACGGTCTTGTCGTTCTCGAACTTGTTCAGCTTGGACAGATCGGAAGCATCATGCTTGTAGCCGTCGCCGATGGTCTCGTCCAGCAGCTTGCACAGGCCGGGGTTAGAGGCCAGCAGCCAGCGGCGGTAAGCGATGCCGTTGGTCACGTTCTTGAAGGCCTGCGGTTGAACAGGTAGTAATCGTGGAAGACGCTGTCTTGATGATCTGGCTGTGCAGCTTGGACACGCCGTTGATGCTGTTGGCGGTGTAGGCGCAGATGTTTGCCATGCGCACCTGATTGTCGCCGATCAGTGCATATAGTCGATCTTGCCCTTGTCGCCGGGGAAGACCTTCTCCAGCTCTGCGCGGGCGCGGCGATCCATTTCCACCACGATCTGGTAGATACGGGGCAGGGTCATCTTGAAGATGTCCACGTTCCACTTTTCCAGAGCCTCAGCCATGACGGTGTGGTTGGTGTAGGAGAAGACCTTCTGGCAGATGTCGAATGCCTTGTCCCAGCCAAAGCCGCACTCATCCAGCAGAATGCGCATCATCTCGGGGATGGCGAGGGTGGGGTGGGTGGTCGTTCAGCTGGATGGCCACCTTATCAGGCAGGTTCTCGAGGGTCGCATAGCTGGACAGGTGGTTCTGGACGATATCGCCGATGGATGCGGCAGACAGGAAGTACTGCTGGCGCAGGCGCAGGATCTTGCCCTCAACATGGTTATCGTTGGGGTACAGCACCTTGGAGATCAGCTCTGCATTGGCGTTCTTGCTCATTACAGTGTTGTAGTTGCCCAGAGAGAAGCTGGACATATCAAAGTCCGGGGCCTTTGCCTGCCACAGGCGCAGCTTTGCAACGCCCTTGCCGTCGTAGCCCTGCACATACATATCAGAGGGAACAGCCATGACGCTGTTGTAGTTGGTGTGCTGGATATAGTGGAAGCCGTTGTCCCAGTTCTCGTGGATCTCGCCGTCAAAGCGCACTTCTACAGCCTGATCGGGGTGCTCTTCAGCCAGACCTGACCGCCGGGCAGCCAGTTGTCGGCACGCTCCTGCTGCCAGCCGTCCACGATCTTCTGCTTGAAGATGCCGTACTCGTACAGGATGGAGTAGCCGGTGCCGCAGATGCCGGTGGTGGCCATGCCGTCCAGATAGCAGGCAGCCAGACGGCCCAGACCGCCGTTGCCCAGACCTGCATCCGGCTCTTCCTCAAAGATGCTGTCAATGTTGATATCAGCGTCGGACAGGGCCTTTTTTGCCACCTCGTCCAGACCCAGGTTCAGCAGCTGGTCTTCAGACTGCGGCCCATCAGGAACTCCATGCACAGGTAATACACCTGCTTGGTGCCGGTGCCAATGGCCTTGGACTGGAACTTCTTGTGGTTCTCACTCATCATCTGGCGGCAGATCAGAGCCAGAGAGCGGTAGATCTGCTGGTTGGAAGCAACACTCAGCTCCACGCCGTACTCGCTGGTGAGCTTGTCCTGAAGAAGTTTACCGAATTCTTTCGATGTCATAAAGGTACTCCTATCCGCATAAGTTTTCAGCTTTGCTAAAATAATTGAAATAATTGGCGCCTGCAGGCACTTTCCCTCACTTGCTCTGCCGCCAACATAACAAAGATATTATAATATGGCAGAATGACAAATGCAAGGAATCAGGGGATTTTTTCTGTAACTGACATTTTTTATTGAACTTTCTGATAAATATGCCAAAATTTCAAAAAATACACTTTTTCTTGATGCTTATTTATATTATAATAGGGAAAGAAAGCTGTGTTCCGAAACATTTTCGGGGACAAACTCCGGGAGAAATGTGCCGGGTAACTCGCCCGGCGGGTGACAAGACACCAAAACGGTACCGGGAACGGTACCGTTTCCCGGCAAAAATCAGAAGATCACTGCCCGCTGCGGGCAGAAAAGGATAAAAAGGGGAAACAGATATGGTCAACAAGGTACGGGTGAACATTGCAGGTACGCCGTATGCCATTGCTACGACGGACCCGGAAAAATATATTTTGTCGCTGGCGAAAAAGCTGGATGAAGACATCACCAAGCTTTTGGACGATAATGCGAATCTTTCGGTGACTAAGGCGGCGGTGTTCTGCGCCATGGATTATCTGGACGAATACCGCAAGAGCACCGGCAGTGCTGAGAATATGCGCAGCCAGATCCAGGATTACATTGCGGATGCTACCCGCGCAAAGCTGGCGGAAGATAAGGTCAAAGCAGAGAATGAGGTGCTGCGGCGGGAAGCTGCCGCCCTGCGCGAACAGCTGGAAAAAATGCGCAATAAGGAAGCCCGGCGCGAGGAGCGCGCCCAGCAGGCGGCACAGCAGTCTGCTGCCGAGGGCGAAGCGGACAAGGCGGAATAAGCCGTTTACAGAATAAAGGAGAAGTATGTCAAAGATCGAGATCCTTGCCCCGGTGGGCAACGAAGAAATGCTGCGTGCCGCTGTGTTCAGCGGTGCCGACGCAGTGTATCTGGGTTTTTCGGGTTTCAATGCCCGCACCAGTGCCAACAATTTTAACGCGGATACGCTGAAAGATGCGGTCGCCTTCTGCCATGCGCGGGGCGTGGCTGTGCATGTGGCGCTGAACACCACCGTCTATGGCGGCGAGCTGCCCGCGCTGGAACAGGCCATCCGTGCCGTTGCAGCCAGCGGTGCCGATGCGGTCATCTGTCAGGATCTGGCAGTGGCAACGCTGATCGGTAAAATTGCACCGCAGCTGCCGCGCCACGGCTCCACCCAGATGAGCGTGCACAGCCTGCAGGGTGCACTGGAGCTCAAGGAGCTGGGCTTCACCCGCGTGGTGCTGGCCCGTGAGCTGAGCATGCCCGAGGTGGAGCATATCACAAAGCACTGCGGCATCGAGACCGAGTGCTTCGTGCACGGCGCGCTGTGCATGTGCGTCAGCGGCCAGTGCTACATGTCGGCCTTTCTGGGCGGACGCAGCGGCAACCGCGGTTCCTGTGCCGGCCCGTGCCGCCTGCCGTTTGAGGCAAATGCCCTGCCGGAGGGCAAGCCGGGCCGCCTGCACCACCTGTCCTTAAAGGATAATTCGGTCATTGATAAGCTGGACAAGCTGCAGGCGCTTGGCGTGGCATCGGCAAAAATCGAGGGCCGTCTGCGCACGCCGGAGTATGTGGCGGCGGCAGTCAGCGCCTGTCTGGCAGGCCGCGAGGGCCGCGCCTACGACCGCGACCTGTTGAAGAATGCTTTCAGCCGTTCCGGCTTCACCTCCGGCTATCTGGATGGAAAGATCGACGGCACCATGTTCGGCGTGCGCAGCGAAGCAGATGCCGAGCAGACCAAAAAGACCCTGCCCATGCTGCGGGAGCTTTACCGCCGTGAGCGCAGCCGCGTGCCGGTAAAGATGAAGCTGGAAATTGAAGAGGGCGGCGAAAAGCTCACTGTCACCGATGCAGACGGCAGCAAGGCCTTTGCCTATGGGGATGCAGAGCCGCAGCCTGCCCGTACTGATCCCACCGAAAGCCTGCACCGCAGCCTTGCCAAGACCGGCGGCACGCCTTTTGCGGTGGAGGATCAGGATATTACCGTGGAAATGGACGGCGGGCCGTGGTTTATCCCGGGCGGTGCGGTGAACGAGCTGCGCCGCGAAGCGCTGGATGCCCTGCTCAAAAAGCGGGAAGTGCTGCGCCCGTGGCCCACCACCGAGGAGCATGTGCCTGCCTGCCGCTGCGCACTCTGCCGCCCCACCGTACCCTGCGTGCCGGTTCGAGAGCTGGGAGCAGGTGCCGGAGCGGGCGCTTGACGGCATCGAGTATCTCATCCTGCCCATTGCGCAGGCCGACCGCGTGCCCCGGGAATGGCGGGCAAAGACCCTTTTGGAACTGCCCCGGGTCATGTTTGGCAAGCTGGAAGAGGATACCGCCCGCCGCATCGCGGCCACGCAGGATGCCGGTTTTGCAGCTATGAGGTGAGCAATATCGCCCACCTGCGCCTGTGCCGGGGCCTGCCCATGAGCGGCAGCTTTGGCCTGAACATCACGAACCAGCTGGCCGCGCAGTTCTACGCGGACAACGGCCTTGGCTCCATACTCATCCTGCCCGAGGTGAAGGACAGCGACATCAGCACCATTGCGCCCACCCATAACGGCAGGCCGGTGCCCACCGGCGTGCTGGTGTACGGCCATATGCCGCTGATGATCACCCGTGCCTGCCCGCTGCAGAACATCCACGACTGCGCCCACTGCGATAAGACCGGCGTGCTGACCGACCGCAAGGCCAAGAAGTTCCCGGTGCGGTGCGGCCTTGGTGTGCGCACCATCTATAACCCTGTACCTATTTATATGGGGGATAAGCCGGGCGCTTTGACGGTGGACTACGGTGTGGCTTACTTCACGCTGGAAAGCCGGGAGGAAGCGGCCAAAATTCTGGAGATGATCCGCACCCATGCACCCTTTGAAGGTGATTTTACCCGTGGGTTGTATTTTAAAGGTACAAACTGAAACTCCTTCCGTCATTGCTGACGCAATGCCGCCTCCCTGAGGGAGCTGTCGAGCGTATGCGAGACTGAAGGAGCTGCTATAAAATCAAAACGAGGTATACTATGGAACCCATTACAGTAAAATATAAGGTATTGGACACCCGTGCCAAGGTGCCCTCTTACGCAACCCCCGGCTCTGCTGCAGCCGACCTGTGCGCCGTACTGGACGCGCCGCTCACCCTTGCCCCCATGGAGCGGGCACTGGTGCCCACCGGCCTTGCCATCGAGCTGCCCGGCCCCCACAGCGTGGCACTGGTGTACGCCCGCAGCGGCCTTTCCATCAAGCACGGCCTGTGCATGGCCAACGGCGTGGGTGTGGTGGACAGCGATTACCGCGGCGAGCTGAAGGTGCCCATGGTCAATCTGGGCAGGGAAGCCTACACCATTCAGCCCGGTGAGCGTGTGGCCCAGCTGTGCATCGCACCGGTGTACACCGCTGCCTTTGTGCCTGCCGAAGAGCTGGGCGATACCCAGCGCGGCGAGGGCGGCTTTGGCTCTACCGGAAAGTGAGATGGAATAATGAACCTGATTTTAGCTTCCGGCAGCCCGCGCAGGCGGGAGCTGCTCTCCTTATATACCACCAATTTCACCGTCTGCGTCAGTGACTTTGACGAAAGTGCGGTGCAGGCCGCTACGCCTGCCCATCTGGTGGAACAGCTGGCCCGGGGCAAGTGCCTTGCTGTTTCGGCCCAGCACCCGGGCGCTGTGGTCATCGGCTGTGATACGGTGGTGGATGTGAACGGCGAGGTGTTCGGCAAGCCACACAGCGAAGAGGACGCAAAGCGGATGCTGCGCGCCCTTTCCGGTGCCACCCACGAGGTGCACACCGGCGTGTGCATCTCGGACGGTGCGCGCACTGAAAGCTTTGTGGACAGCTGCCGCGTTACCTTCTTCCCGCTGGGTGAAGAGGAGATCGACTTCTACGCTTCCACCGCCGAACCCTACGATAAAGCCGGTGCCTATGCCATTCAGGGACGGGCGGCCCTCTGGCTGGACCGTATTGAGGGCGACTACTACACCATCATGGGTCTGCCGGTGAGCCGCACCGTACAGCTGCTGGCACATTTTGTGTGATAAAACTGGAAAAAACGAAGAAAACTTGCGCAAACGCTTGAGAAATCATTGCCTTGCGGCTATAATAGAACCGTGTTATTCTGCGCAAAGGCGGCACAAAAGGGCTGCCGGATGTTCTGGCGCTATAGATAAAATGGGAAGCATAAGGAGAATTTTTACAATGGGCCTGTTTTCTAAAGATGTAGGTATCGATCTGGGTACCGCAAATACTCTGGTATATATGAAGGGCAAGGGCATCATCATGCGGGAGCCTTCGGTCGTGGCTGTGGATACCAAGACCGACGAGGTGCGCTGTGTGGGTGCCGAGGCAAAGGCTGTCATTGGCCGTACCCCCGGCAGCATCGTGGCTGTGCGTCCGCTGAAGGATGGCGTGATCGCTGACTTTGACATCACCACCAACATGCTGGAAAATTTCCTCAAGAGGCATGCGGCAACAGCATGTTCTCCCGCCCCCGCGTGGTCATCTGCATCCCGTCCGGCGTTACCGAGGTGGAGCGCCGCGCTGTGCGCGAGGCTACCCTGAAGGCCGGTGCCCGTCAGGTGTCCGTCATTGAGGAACCCATGGCAGCAGCCATCGGTGCGGGCCTGCCCATCAGCGAGCCTACCGGCAGCATGATCGTGGATATCGGCGGCGGCACGGCTGAGATCGCTGTGATCTCTCTGGGCGGCATCGTGGCCTCCCGCAGCGTGCGCATGGCAGGTGATATGTTCGATCAGGCCATCATCGCCTTCATCAAGCGCAAGTACAACCTGCTGATCGGTGAGCGCACCGCAGAGCAGATCAAGATCGAGATCGGCTCCGCCTATGCGCTGGACCCCGAAATGACCATGGAGATCAAGGGCCGTAACCTCGTGGACGGCCTGCCCAAGAACATCGTCGTCCACTCTGAGGATGTGCGCGAAGCTCTGCTGGAATGCCTGGTCAAGATCACCAGCGCCATCAAGGAAACGCTGGAGCGCACCCCGCCGGAGCTGAGTGCGGATATCATCGACCGCGGCATCACCCTGACCGGCGGCGGCGCACTGCTGCGCGGTCTGATCAGCTGATCCAAAGCGAGACCGGCATCGACGTACACATTGCGGAAGACCCGCTGGACTGCGTGGCCAAGGGTGCCGGTGCGGTGCTGGATCATGTGGATGTCCTGCATGACGTGCTGGACACCGACGGCGGCCACATGTAACACGGGCAAGGCCCACACTTGCGGAAAAAGGCTCTTTTGCGCAGCGTCTGCGCTGATTTCCGCTGCAAACAATGTCTCTTGCGCGGATGGCAGGGCTGTCCGCGCTTTTCTTATGGCATGGCATCCACCCGAAACAGGAGGTACTCCCTTGAAGGACTTTTTTGACACATGGAAATTTAAGATACTGGTAGCCGTGGCGGTGTTTCTGGTGGGCATCATGGCCTATGCCGGTGCCAACGGACGGCTGACTGCTGCCCCGCAGGAACTGCTGGGCGTGGTGCTGATGCCGCTCCAGAAGGTCACATCGGCACTGAGCGGCGGCATTGGCTCGGTGTGGGAAAAATACACCAGCATCGATGAGGTCATGGAACAGAACGAACAGCTGGAAGCGGAGAATGCTGAGCTGCGCCAGCAGATAGTGGACTATGATCGCATCAAGGCGGAGAACGAAGCTACAAGGCGCTGGCCCGCATTCAGGATTCCAACACCGAAGCAAGCTATATTTCTGCCTTTGTGATCGGCCGCGACCCGCTGGATGAGTTCGGAGGCTTTACGCTGGACTGCGGCACGGTGAACGGCGCAGCCGTGAACGATGCCGTGATCAGCGATAAGGCTATCTGATCGGCATGGTGGTGGAAGCCGACACCACCAGCTGCAAGGTGATGACCATTCTGCACCCCAGCTTCAGCGCTGCGGGCGTGGTATCCCGCACGCGGGAAAACGGCATTATCAATGGCAGCACCGATTATGCCGGTGACGGCCTGTGCGTGCTGACCAATCTGGAACGCGCCACTGAGACGAAGATGGGCGATCAGGTGATCACCACCGGTCTTGGCGGAGTGTTCCCGCCGGATCTGCTGGTGGGAACCGTGCAGAAGGTGGAGCCGGAAGTCAGCGGCAAATCTTCCATTGCAGTGGTGCGCCCGGGTGCAGACCCGCGCACGGTCAAGCACGTATTCGTTATTACCGACTATTAAGGGGGCGCATTTGTATGGAATCACGCCGCATGCGCAGCCGCAGCCAGATCCTGAAATGGGTCTGCTACGCAGTGGCACTGTTTGTGTGCGCGGCACTGCAGACGACCCCCGGCCTGCTCCAGCTGGGGCAGGCAAAGCCGCTGTTCATTCTGCCGCTGTGTCTGGCTGTGGCCGTGTATGAAGGCGAGTTTGCAGGTGCGCTGTTTGGTGCCGTGAGCGGCCTTTTGTGGGACTACACCGCCGGGCGCACCGTGGGTATGCTGGCGCTGGAACTGCTGTTGCTCTGCTTTGCGCTTTCGGTGCTGGTTCAGGTGTATCTGCAGGGCAGCACATGGAACTTTGCGCTCATCAGCACCGGCACGGCCCTTGTGGTGCTCTCGCTGGACTGGCTGTTCTTCTACTACATGCCCGGCTACAGCTGGGCGCTGAGCCGCTGGCTGACCTTTGTGCTGCCTTCGGCCATGATGACGCTGGTGCCGTCGCTGATGCTGTTCAGTCTGGTGCGGCACATTTACAGCGCATTCAAAATCGACAACGGCGTAGTCTGAACCGCCGGAGGAAACGCGGATGAACCAAAACGAACGAAAAACCGTTGCGCGCCGGATGATCCTGCTCATTGCAGTGGCATGTGTTATCATGGGCCTGTACGTGATGCGGCTGATCTTTCTGCAGCTGGTCAACGGCGACGACTTCAAGGCCAAGGCCACCAACACCACCGACTATAACTTACGGTCACGGCGGCCCGCGGCGATATCGTGGACAGCGCCGGGCGGCGCATTGCCACCACAACCACCAGCTACAATGTGGTCCTCAACAAACTGCTGATGGGCGACCGGGATCTGGACACCATGCTGCAGCAGATCGTGGAGCTGCTGCGTGCGAATGGCGAGAGCTGGAATGATACGCTGCTGATCGGTCAGGCGGACGCAGCAGGCAATTACGCCTTTACGGACGATGACACGTCCACCAGCGACCAGAAGCAGCTGGCAGACATGAAGGAAACGCTTGGTCTGCAGCAGTACGCCACCGCCAACGATGTAATGGAAATGCTGGTGGAAAAGAACGATCTGCAGGATTTTTCGCCGGAATGGCAGCGTGTGCTGGCCGGCATCCACTACGAGATGGACCGGCAGGCGTTCTCCAATGTGAACAATTTTGTCATGGCGGAGAACGTGAGCACCCTCGCGGTGGCCACCATCAAGGAGCACAGCCTGCAGCTGCCAGGTGTGGAGATCGTGGAAACCAGCGCCCGCAGCTACGACCAGAGCGATATCGTCCCGGCGGTGCTGGGCCGTGTGGGCAAGATCACGGCGGAAAAGTGGAAGGTGACCGATTCCAACGGTCAGGTGACCTATCCGCTGCGGGAAAAAGGCTATAACATGAACGATGTTCTGGGCATTTCCGGCCTGGAATCCGTTTATGAGGACGAGCTGCGCGGCAAGGACGGCGTGGAGACCATCACCCGCAATTCGGACGGCGTGATCGTGGATACAAAGCTCACCACTGTGCCGGAGCCGGGCCATACCGTGCAGCTGACCATTGACAGCAACTTCCAGCGTGCCGTGGACAAGGCACTGGCGGAAAACATTGATATGATCAACCGCGTGTACAATACCGGCACCATGAAAGCTGCCGCCGGTGCGGTGGTGGTGCTGGACGTGAAGGACGGCAGTGTGCTGGCTGCTTCCAACTATCCCAGCTATGACCAGAACCTGTATGCCGCCAACTACAGCGAGTACAGCTCCGACCCGAGCCTGCCGCTGTTCAACCGCGCATTGCAGGGCCTGTATACGCCGGGTTCTACCTTCAAGCCCGCCGTGGCGGTGGCTGCACTGGATAGCGGCCTCATCAACCAGTATTCTACCGTTTACTGCAATGGCGTGTACAACTACTTCAAGGATTACCACCCCCGCTGTACCCGCCATGGCCACAGCGGCAACATCGATGTGGTAACGGCCATCAAGTGGAGCTGCAACATCTTCTTCTATGATGTTGGCCGCCGCCTGACCAGCGATGTGTACGATGCCTATGCCTACAAGCTGGGTCTTGGCCAGCGCACCGGTGTGGAGGTGAGCGAGGCCGTGGGCCGTCTGACCACCAAGAGCGACTCCAACTATACGGCATCGCTGGATGTGCAGGCCGCCATCGGTCAGGGCAACACGGTGGTCTCGCCCATCCAGCTGGCTACCTACGCGGCAACGCTGGCCAACAACGGCACCCGTTACCGCACCCATTTCGTCAAGGCCATTCTGGACACCAACACCGGCGAGGTGCTCAGCGAGACCAAGCCCGAGGTCATGGATGTGATCGAAGGCACCGGCAACACCTTTGAGCTGGTGCGGCAGGGCATGAGGCAGGTGCCCAGCACCATCAGCGGCAAAATTTCCAGCTATCCGGTGCCGATCGCCTGCAAGACCGGTACACCTCAGCGCAGTGAGACCTATGCGCCCGGTAAGCACTATCTGAACGCCATGATGGTGGCTTACTCCCGGCGGATGATCCGCAGATCGCCATTGGCATTAGCATTGAGTACGGAGGCTATGGTGCCCGTACCGGTGATCTGGTGGTGGACATTGCAAATGCCTATTTTGCCCTGAAGGATGGCAGCCTTGCCCAGCAGGCCGAAGCGGAAAAGGAAGCCGAGCAGGCCCAGCAGGAAGATCAGGCGCAGACCACTGACCCAGCACAGGCCGCTGCAGGCCAGACCACCGGCAATGCCGCAGCCCAGCCTGCACAGATGACACCCGCCGCAGACACCGCTGCGCCGGAAACGGCAGCAGAAGGGGAAGCCCAGCCTGCCGTGCAGGACGAGCAGCAGCCCGCCGCAGACACCGAGCAGAACCCCGATGCCATTGCGCCGGAGAACTGAAAACGGGAGACAAAACCGACACGGGAAAGGGCACTGCAGCGGGATTTTGAATGGAAACATCCCTGAAAAGAAAACAAAATTGAATATTCTGTATAAAAACCAGTTGTAAAAGATTGGATTTTGTGATATCATTTCAGGCGAAGGACTTTTTTACAAAAGCGTTCCAATCGTTTAGGAAGAGGAGAGGGTAACGGATGACGATTGCACTCATTGCGCATGACTCCAAAAAGGAGCTGATGGTTCAGTTTTGTACGGCGTACTGCCGCATCCTGAGCCAGCATAAACTGGTAGCGACCGGTACCACCGGTAAACTGATCGCAGAAGCTACCGGCTTACAGGTGCAGCGCTTTCTGGCCGGTGTGCAGGGCGGCGACCAGCAGATCGCATCCCGCATCGCCTGCAATGAGATCGACCTGTTGCTGTTCTTCCGTGATCCCATCAACGCAAAGCCCAGCGAACCCAACGAAATGACACTGCTGCGCCTGTGCGATGTGCACAACATCCCCATGGCCACCAACATTGCCACTGCCGAGGTACTGATCCACGGCTTGGAGCGCGGCGATCTGGATTGGCGCGATATCGTGCATCCCCAGAACTGACAAAACGATTTGGAATGGCTCCGCGTGTGCTGTGCCATATTCAGCGGAAATTATATTGATAATGTGAAAATCGGGAACATCTGCGGATGTTCCCGATTTTCATTTTCACGGGAATGGGGTCCGAACCGCAGAATGCATTTCTGCCGCCGTGCGGCTGTTTCCGCAGGAAGCAAAAACAGCAAATGCCGTGTGCCGCAGCGGCCTTGCCTGTGAAAAAAGAATTCCGGAAAATCTGCGGATTTTCCGGAATTCTAATATAAAAATAATGTTTCCGCTGAATATGGCCAGAGTGCAACGGAGGCCATTTGAAACGTACGGTTAAACTTTAAAATCCTCGGCCATCTCCGCCACATCTTCCGGGGCAAAATCGCCCAGCGGCAAGATCAGCCGTGCCAGCGTTTCCTGCGGCAGAGCTGCAAGAATCGTGCTGTCATCACTGCCGGTGCCTGCGGGCGGGCAGACGGTGTGCACGCCGTCTGCACCGGTCTCCACCCGGGCACGGTGAGTGGTTGCCACATATTGCATCCCAAGCTTGTCTGCAGCCGTCAGCAGGGCGGCAAACAGCGGCGTGCCGCCTTCGCCCAGAACGTCTGCGTCCTGCCCGGCCAGTGCTTCGGCGTTCAGCACGATGCACTCGATGCCAAGGGCCTCTGCTGCCTTTTTGGCGCTTTCCGCATCGGCGGTCTGTTCTGCTGCCAGCCGCACGGCAGCGCCCGCCACGGCAAAGCCCTGCTGCTGTAAAATGCGCACAGCTACGGCGCATTCTCTGCTGCCGTCCATCTGCACCAGAACCTTATCCTGACTCTCGTAGGTGTCGAACCCACTGCCGGGCAAAAATGTGTCGCTCATGTTCCCTGCCTCCCGCCATGTGCTTTGCTTTGGGCCACGGCCAGCTGGTCGCAGCGTTCGTTCTCCGGGTGGCCTGCGTGGCCCTTGACCCAGACATAGGTGATCTTGTGCCGGGCTTCCTGCTCCAGTGCCTGTGCCCAGAGGTCCGGGTTCAGGGCAGGCGAGCCATCTGCTTTTTTCCAGCCCCGGCGCTGCCAGTTTTTGGCCCAGCCCTTCTGAAGCCCGTTGATGACATACTGGCTGTCGGAGCACAGCTGTACCTCGCACGGCTCCTTGAGCTGGCGCAGTGCTTCGATAAAGCTGTCAGCTCCATGCGGTTGTTGGTGGTGCTGTCGTCGCCGCCGCTCAGCTCTTTCTCGTAAACTTTGCCGTTAAAACGGTAGCGCAGCACGGCACCCCAGCCGCCCGGGCCGGGATTGCCGCTGCATGCGCCGTCGGTGTACACTTCGACCTGCTTCATGCGGTTCTCCTTCTAAAATGAGTTGCTTCTATTTAGCGCTATTTTCCGGCTTCTGTCAAGTGCGAATGTATATTCCGTGCCGGAGCTGCCAAACCTTGGAATTGACAAAAACGCCGGGAAATACTATACTTATCCTAACAAAATGCGTATAGGGGCGCACCGCAGGCGTGTGCCCGGGCGTTCCAACAGAAAAGCCACGGTCGCATCGAGCAGATGGACCTATCTGGCACAAAACCTCTTACGGAACAGGCAGCGGTTTGCAAAAAACACGCTGAGAAATAAATTCTATACGGTGCATCCAACGGAAGCCGATGCGATTTTTCAAGGTGCTTCCCATGCACAGCGCGGCTGTTCCCACAAGCGGGGACGGCCTGCGCTGTAATTATTTTGGAGGTCAGAATGGCACAGTCGAAAGAAAATACCAATAATTCCGCACGCAGCAAGGCAACAGCTGCTGCTCAGAGCACCGGCGCACCCGCCGCGCAGACGGGCGAAAAGCGCCCCCGCACCACCCGCCGCCCTTATTATAACCGTCGGCCCCGCCGCCCGCAGCAGCCCAGAGAGGCCGCTGTGCCCATCCACATCTACCCGCTGGGCGGTCTGGGTGAAGTGGGCAAGAACATGACCGTGTACGAGTGCAACGGCGACATGATCATCGTGGACTGCGGCCTTGTGTTCCCGGACAGCGACATGTACGGCGTGGACATGGTCATCCCAGATTTCACTTTTGTGGTGCAGAACAAGGATAAGATCAAGGGCCTGCTCATCACCCACGGCCACGAAGACCACATCGGCAGCATCCCGTATCTGCTGCAGAAACTTGACCTGCCCATCTATGGCACCCGCCTGACCTGCGGCCTGATCCGCAACAAGCTGGAGGAGTTCGGTCTGGCAGGCAGGACCAAGTTCGTGGAGATCACCCCCAGACAGAAGATCAAGCTGGGCTGCTTTACCATTGAGCCCATCCATGTGAACCACTCCATCCCGGATGCGGTGGCCTTTGCCATCGACAGCCCGGCGGGCACCATCATCCAGACCGGCGACTTCAAGATCGATTACACTCCGCTGGCCTGCGGCGTCACCGACCTGTCCACGCTGGCCGAGTACGGTCAGCGCGGCGTGCTGGCCCTGCTGAGCGATTCCACCAACTCCGAGCGCCCGGGCTTTACCGCCACCGAGCAGAAGGTGGCTGCAGGCGTGCGCAATCTGTTCGCCCGTGCCCGCAACAAGCGGATCATCATTGCCACCTTTGCTTCCAACATCTACCGCGTGCAGCAGATCATCGATCTGGCCGTGGAGGATGGCCGCAAGGTGGCATTCAGCGGCCGCAGCATGGTGAACAACACCGCCATGGCGCAGGAGCTGGGCTATATGCACATCCCGGAGGGCACCTCATCAGCGTGGATGAGCTGAACCAGTATCCCCCGGAGCAGGTAGTGCTCATTACCACCGGCAGTCAGGGCGAACCCTTGAGTGCCCTTTCCCGTATGGCATCCTGCAGTCACCGTCAGGTGCGCGTGGGCCCCGGCGACTTCATTATCATTTCGGCAAATCCCATTCCCGGCAACGAGAAGAGCGTGACCAAGATCGTCAACGGTCTGCTGCTGCTGGGTGCAGAGGTCATTTACGAGAGCATGTACGATGTGCATGTTTCCGGCCACGCCTGTCAGGAAGAACAGAAGCTCATGCTCACCCTGACCAGACCCAAGTACTTCCTGCCGGTGCACGGCGAGTACAAGCAGCTCAAAAAGCACGCCCTCACCGCTGCCAGCCTTGGCATCCCTACCAGCAACATTCTGATCGCGGAGAACGGCTCCAATGTCATTCTCAGCCAGGACGAGATAAAGCTGGGCGAGCCTGTCACCGCCGGTGCAGTGATGGTGGACGCCTTGGCGTGGGCGACGTGGGCAATGTGGTCCTGCGCGACCGCAAGCACCTGTCCGAGGACGGTCTGGTCATCATTGTGGCCACCGTGGACAGCAAGACCGGCAAGGTGCTGGCCGGCCCCGACCTTGTGAGCCGCGGCTTTGTGTATGTGCGCGAGAACGAGAGCCTGATGGACGGTGCACAGAGCATCGTGGAAAATGCGCTGGACCGCTGCGTGGATGAACATGTGCGCGATTGGAACAGCGTCAAGACCCGCGTGCGCGAGGCACTGAGCAGCTATATCTATCGGCGCACCAAGCGCAGCCCGATGATCCTTCCCATCCTGATGGAGGTCTAATCCGGGCACGCTGCCGCAAACAATGCGGCGGAAGGCAGGAGATTTGATGAAACAAAAACCAAGATGGACATTGGAGATGCTCACCGCCAGTCTGGCCGTGCTGTGCGGCCTGCTGGTGCTGGTGCTGCTGATCCAGCGGCCCACGGCATGGCCGGCGCTGCTGGCACTGGTGGTGCTGTGGGGCGTTGTGGTGGTGCTGTTCCGCTGCCAGCTGCGCAAGTGGGTGGCCCGGTGGATGTGCGGCGGCAGCTTTGAAGGCTCCAAGCTGCAGTTCAGTCTGGAGCCGCTCTCTCAGCCGGCCGCGCTGCTTTCCGGTGAGACGGTGTTGTGGTACAATGCACAGTTCCGCACCCGCCTGTTGAACGGACAGGATGCGCTGGTGAACCGCGTGCAGAAGGTGCTGCCCGGCCTTGATCTGCAGCAGTGCCGCAAGCAGGAGGGCCAGCTGCTGACCCTCGCGGACGGCATGTGGAGCGTACACAGCTCCACGGTGCCCGGCGATGCGGAGAGCATGACCCTTCTGGTGCTGAACGAGGAGACCGCCCTGCGCAAGGTGGAGGCGGAATACAAAGCCAGCCGTCCGGGCTATCTGGTGTTTCTGGTGGACGGCTACGACGATGTGTTCGGTGACATGCTGGACAGCGAGCGTGCCCGCCTGCTGGAAGGCATCAACCGCACGCTGGAGGATATGATCGGCCGGGGCAGCGGCTTTTTGCGCCGTGTGGCCAGCGGCCGCTATATCGCTGTGGTGGAAGAGCGCCAGATGGAGCAGTTCGCCAACCGGGGCTACGATGTGCTGGACAAGATCCGTGCGCTGGATCCCAGCGTGAACCTTTCGCTGTCCATCGGCATTGGCCGCGGGGCCAAGACCCTGCGGGAAGCCCAGGATATGGCCGTGCAGGCGCTGGATATGGCGCAGGGCCGCGGCGGCGATCAGGCCGCTGAAATGACACCGGACGGCTTTACGTTCTACGGCGGCGTGAGCCACGGCGTGGAAAAGCGCAGCAAGGTGCGCAGCCGCATCGTGGCCGATCAGCTGGTGAAGCTGATCAAGGAAGCAGATCATGTAGTCATTATGGGCCACCGCATGAGCGATCTGGATGCCATCGGCTCCGCCGAGGGCGTGCTGCGCATCTGCAAAATATGCGATGTCCCGGCGGTGATCGCGGTGCGGCGTGACGCTACCCTTGCGGGCAGCCTGATCGATGCATTGTGCCGTGCAGGCAGAAGGACGACTTTATCGACCCGAAGGACGCACTGCCCATCATCTCCAAGCGCACCTTGTGCATCGTGGTGGATACATATCAGGTGGGCCTTGTGGAAAGCAAGGATATTCTGGAAAAATGCGGCAAGGTAGCCGTGATCGACCACCACCGCAAGGGCGTGGGCTACATCGAGAACCCGGCGCTGGTCTGCCATGAGCCGTATTCTTCCTCGGCCAGTGAGCTGGTCACGGAGCTTTTGCAGTACGTGGGCGAGCGCGACGACAAGCCCAACCGTGTGGAGGCCGAGGGCCTTTTGTCCGGCATCATGCTGGATACCCGCGATTTTACCCTGCACACCGGTGTGCGTACCTTTGAAGCTGCCGCTGCGCTGCGCCGCTATGGCGCGGAGACGGAGCGGGTGCGCCAGCTGTTCGATGTGACCATGGTGGAGTACAATGCCAAGCTGATCTGGTGGAAAAAGCACGCATGTACAAAAATTGCGCGATCTCCGTCAGCGGCGAGGTGGCACCGGAAGCCGCGTGGCCATTGCACAGGCGGCAAACGATCTGCTGACCATTCAGGGCGTGGATGCCAGCTTTGTGGCAGTGCAGGTGGGCACAGGCGTGAACATCTCGGCCCGCAGTCTGGGTGCCGTGAACGTGCAGGTGATCATGGAATCTTTGGGCGGCGGCGGCCACCAGACCATGGCAGCAGCACAGCTCAAGCATATCACACCGGAAGCAGCCCGTGCCCGCATCGAAGGTGCCATCGACAAATACTATGCATCGCAGAAAAAGGGCGATGTAGAAGGAAAATAAACGGAACAGAGAGGATCACACCCATGAAACAGTACGATTACCTGATCGTTGGTGCCGGCCTTTATGGCGCGGTCTTTGCACAGGAAGCAAAAAAGGCAGGCAAGAAGTGCCTTGTGATCGATAAGCGCAGCCACATTGCAGGCAATATCTACACGGAGCCGGTGGAGGGAATTAACGTCCACCGCTACGGTGCACATATCTTCCACACCAACAACAAGGCTGTGTGGCAGTATGTGAACCAGTTTGCAGAGTTCAACCGCTACACTAACAGCCCGGTGGCAAACTACCACGGCGAGATCTACAACCTGCCCTTCAATATGAACACCTTTAATAAGATGTGGGGCGTTGTTACCCCTGCCGAAGCCAAGGCCAAGATCGAAGAGCAGAAGAAGGAAGCAGGCATCACCGACCCGCAGAATCTGGAAGAGCAGGCCATCAGCCTTGTGGGCACCGATATCTACGAAAAGCTCATCAAGGGCTACACCGGCAAGCAGTGGGGCCGTCCCTGCACCGAGCTGCCAGCCTTTATCATCAAGCGTCTGCCGGTGCGCTTCACCTACGACGACAACTACTTCAACGCACTGTATCAGGGCATTCCCAATGGCGGCTACACTGCATGGTGGAAAAGATGCTGGACGGCACCGAGGTGCGGCTGAATGTGGACTATCTGGCCGACCGCGAAAATCTAAATGCTCTGGCCGAGAAGGTGGTCTACACCGGCCCGGTGGATGCCTACTTTGGCTACAAGCTGGGTGCTCTGCAGTACCGCAGCGTCCGCTTTGAGACCGAGGTGCTGGACACCGACAACTATCAGGGCAATGCGGTGGTCAACTATACCGATGCGGAAACTCCCTACACCCGCATCATCGAGCACAAGCACTTTGAGTTCGGCATCCAGCCCAAAACGGTCATCAGCCGCGAGTACAGCGCTGAGTGGAAGAAGGGCGACGAGCCGTACTACCCCTCAATGACGAGAAGAACGGTGCCCTGTATGCCGAGTACAAGAAGCTGGCCGATGCAGAGCCGGACGTGATCTTTGGCGGCCGTCTGGGCGAGTATAAGTACTATGACATGGACAAGGTCATTGAGGTAGCTCTGGACGTGGCTGCAAAGGAACTGAAATAAGAAAACTCCTTCCGTCATCACTTGTGTGATGCCAGCTGTTCCCCTTCTGGCACTTTGTGCCACCTCCCCCGGCCGGGGAGTCTGTCTCAAAGAAGGAGTCTCTGGCGAAAAGGACAAGCTTTCAGTTTTGCCAAAGGCCCCATCTCAGAGGGGGCTGTCTGCGAAGCGGACTGGGGGAGTTCACTTGAGGATAATGCTGCAATGCGCGCTTCCTCTTGCTCAAAAGCGACAAATGCGCTATACTATAAACACAACAACTGCACCGGTTTTCCGGTGAGAAGTGAGGGATAACATCATGAAAGTGATTCTCAAGCAGGATATCAAGGGCATTGGCAAGAAGGACGAGATCCACGAGGTCTCCGACGGCTACGCCCGCAACTATCTGTTCCCGCGCAAGCTGGCCGCTGTGCAGATGCCAGCGCTGTGAACGTTGCCCGCAGCAAGGAAGCTGCTGCCGATTTCCACGAGGCTGAGACCGTAGCTGCTGCCAAGGATCTGGCCGCAAAGATCGAGGGCAAGACCGTGACCATCAAGGCCAAGGGCGGTGCATCCGGCCGTCTGCACGGCAAAGTCACCGGCAAGGAAGTTGCCGATGCTTTGGCTCAGCTGGCAGGCGCACCCATCGATAAGAAGAAGATCGAGCTGGAGACCAAGGACATCAAGGATGCCGGTGTGTTCAACGGCAAGGTCCGTCTGCACGTTGGTGTGGTCGCTTCTTTCAAGATCATGGTGGAAGTGGAACAGGCCTGATTTTTCTGCCATCTGCGCCCCCTCACAGCAGGGGGCGCTTTTTGGCTTTTCAGCGAAATGATGCAAAAGGATAAACTACCATGCCGAACGAACGACATTATTCCAATGAACTGAATCTGGAAAGCGTGGGCATCAACCTGCCCTACAACATGCAGGCAGAGCAGAGCGTGCTGGGTGCGGTGCTGCTCAAACCGGAAACGCTCACCGACTTGGTGGAGATCATCCGTCCGGAGATGTTCTACACCCGGCAGAATGCGCAGATCTACTCCGAAATGCTGCGCCTGTTCACCGCCGACCAGACCATCGACTTTGTGACGTTGCTGGACGCTGTTATCTCGGACGGCGTGTTCCCCAGTGCCGACGAAGCAAAGGTGTACCTGACCGGCCTTGCCGAGACGGTGCCCAGCATCTCCAATGTGAAGGCCTATGCCCAGATCGTGCAGGAAAAGTATCTGGTGCGCCAGCTGATGGGCGTTGCAAAGGACATCCTGCAGGATGCCGGAGATGAGCCGGATGCCGACCTGCTGCTGGAAAACGCGGAGCAGCGCATTTATGAGATCCGCTCCGGCCGCGATTCCAGCGCACTGACACCGCTTTCCTCCAGCATGGTGGAGACCCTGACCAACCTGCAGAAGATCAGCGGCCCGGATGCGGACAAATACAAGGGCATCCCCACAGGCTTCCGCCTGCTGGATACGGTGCTCACCGGCCTTGGCCGCGGCGACCTCATCATCCTTGCGGCCCGCCCCGGTATGGGCAAGACCAGCTTTGCGCTGAACATCGCCACCCGCGTGGCCATGCAGCAGAAGGTGCCGGTGGCCATTTTCAGCTTGGAAATGACCAAGGAACAGCTCACGAACCGCATCCTTTCTGCTGAGGCCGGCATCGACAGTCAGGCATTCCGCACCGGTGCCCTGCGCGCCGAGGACTGGGAATATCTGGCCCTTGCCACCGAAAAGCTGCACGATGCACCCATCTATATGGACGATACCTCCGGCATCACCATCACCGAGATGAAGGCGAAGATCCGCCGGGTGAATCAGGACCCCACCCGCCGAATGTGGGCCTCATCGTCATCGACTATCTGCAGCTGATGACCACCGGCCAGCGCAGCGAAAACCGCGTGCAGGAGATCAGCTCCATCACCCGAAACCTCAAGATCATGGCAAAGGAAATGAATGTGCCCATCATCGCACTTTCTCAGCTGTCCCGTGCGGTGGAAAAGCAGGGCAACAATTCCAGCCACCGGCCCCAGCTTTCCGACCTGCGCGATTCTGGTTCTATCGAGCAGGATGCCGACTGCGTTCTGTTCCTGTACCGCGATTCCTACTATGCCAGCCAGAACCCGGACGGCGCTGAGGTGGATGCTGATACGGCAGAGTGCATCGTGGCGAAGAACCGTCACGGCGAGACCAGCACGGTGCCGCTGGCTGGGATGGTGCCCACACCCGCTTTATGGATGTGGACTTTAAACGCTGATGAACAATGAAAAAATTCTGGCGCATGTGCGCATGTTTGTTCTGCGAGAAAAGCTGCTTTGTCCGGGTGAGCCGCTGCACTTGGCTGCAGCAGTGTCCGGCGGGGCGGACAGCATGGCACTGCTGCGCATCCTGCTGGCCCTGCAGCCGGAATTCGGGTTTGTGCTTTCGGCCTGCCATGTGAACCACGGCCTGCGCGGTGAGAGCGCTGACCGGGACGAAGCCTTTGTGCGGGCGGAATGCGCCCGGCTGGGTGTGCCGCTGCGGGTGTTCCATGCTGCAGAGATGGCCGACGAAGTGGGCCTGCCGTCGGAACATGCCGGGGAGGACTGGGCGCGCCGCCTGCGCTATGCCTGCTTTGCGCGTTTGTGCGGGGAGGGGATAGATGTCGTTGCAACGGCCCATACTGCAAATGATCAGGCTGAGACCCTGCTGCTGCGGCTGGCCCGGGGCACGGGGCTGCACGGTGCGGCAGGCATCCGGCCAAAGCGCGGGTGCTACCTGCGGCCATTGCTGGCTCTTACCCGGCAGGATACCGAAAGCTTCTGCCGTGCAGCCGGGCAGGCATGGGTCACAGATGAGACGAACGCGACCGATGCCTATGCCCGCAACCGGGTGCGCCGTGCGGCGCTGCCTGCGCTGCAAAGCACCAACGGCGCAGCGGCGGAAAACCTTGCCCGCTTCTGCGAGAAGGCAGCCCGCGCGGATGCCTATTTTGCCCGGAAGGCCGAAGAGCTGCTTTCTGCTGCACGTCTGGATGCGGCACAGGCTGCCATCAAAAGCCCGGAAGCCTGTACGGTGTGGCGGCTGGGCCCGCTTTCCGCTGCGGATGCGCTTATTTTGGAAGCAGCCATGCACTCGCTGACGGCTCCCGTGCGTGACGCAGAGGAAAAATATGTGCAGCTGCTGTGCGGCCTTGTGCGGCGCGCAGCGGTGCGGTACAGCTGACTGACCGGGTGCGCTTTTGTGCCGGAGACGGATGCTTCTGGCAGGAGATTGTGCCGGAACGGTCCCGGCAGCAGGAAGACAAACGGCCGGAAAGCCAGCCCTTTCAGCCGGAAAAACAGGCAGAATACTGCCTTGCGGGCGGCTGGAAGGTGACTGCAGGGCTTTTTACGGCTGATTTTGAAGAAAAAATACAAGTCGTTCATAAAAAAGACTTAAAAAATCAGGCGGATTATGCTAGAATAACTACGTTGTATGCTGGTCTTGTCCTGCGCACTCGCCAGCCGGGAGATGTCTACCGCCCGGCGGGGCGAAGTGTACACAACCGGCTGCGCAAGTGGATGAACGAAACGGGCATCCCGGCCAGCCAGCGCGATCAGCTGCCGCTGCTGGCGGCGGGCAGCGAAGTACTGTGGGTCTGCGGTGCAGGCTTTGCCGAGGGCCTTGCCCCGGATGCAGACACTGCGCAGGTGCTGCAGATGGAAATGGAACATAGGGAGGAAATAACATGAGTATGCATGATGATATCAAGACTGTTCTGGTCAGTGAAGAAGAGTTAAAGGCAAAGGTTGCTGAGCTGGGTGCCAGATCAGCAAGGATTACGAGGGCAAGAACCTTGTTCTGGTGTCCATCCTCAAGGGCTCGGTGGTGTTTATGGCCGACCTGATGCGTGCGGTGAGCATTCCCTGCAGCATCGATTTTATGGTGGTGTCCAGCTACGGTGGCAGCAACACTGTTACCAGCGGCCTTGTAAAAATCATCAAGGATCTGGACGGTGATCTGTCCGGCAAGGATGTGCTGATCGTGGAGGATATTCTGGATACCGGCGTCACCCTCTCGAATCTGGTGCCCATGCTCAAGATGCGCAACCCCAACTCGGTAAAGATCTGCACCATTCTGGACAAGCCCAGCCGCCGCAAGGCCGATATCCAGCCCGACTACGAGGCTTCCAGGTGCCGGACGAGTTCGTGGTGGGCTACGGTCTGGACTACGATGAAAAGTACCGCAACCTGCCTTATGTGGGTGTGCTCAAGCCTGAAGTCTACGAGAAGTGATTTCTCACACTATAATTCATCCAAGAACTGGAGTTGATTTTTTTGCAATCCAAAAGACCCCGTTTCAATCCGCTGATCCTTGCTCTGGCGCTGGCGGCGGTGCTGATGGTCTGGTCGGTGCTGGGCGGCACCGGCTCTGCCAGCAGCTCTTCCATGGAATATTCCACGGTGGTGCATTATTTTGAAAGCCTGCAGGTCACGCAGTTCTCGCTGGACCTGAACACCGGCGTCATCACCATGAACCTCAAGGAAGGCGGCAAGAACAACCTGCCCTTGCCCGATACCACGTCCCAGAGCACCACGCAGGCCACCGGCGGACTGCTGAGCGGTATGCTGTCCTCCTCGGATGAGGATACTGCTGCGCAGAAGAACAGCGACGGCACTGTGACTGTGCGCTACAAGCTGCCTTATGCATCCATGTTCGTCAAGTATGTGGGCGACTACATTGCCGCCTACGATGCCGCAAACCCGGATGCTCCCATGGTGTACGATTATACCCCTGTCAAGGAAAACATCCCATGGATGGAGATCCTGTTCTATCTGGCAATGCTGGGCTGCACCGGCTTCCTGCTGTTCTCCATGATGCGCGGCGGCGCTGGCGGCGGCGGGATCATGAACGTTGCAAAGCCAAGGTGAAGGACGAGCACGAGAACCAAAAGACAGCCACCTTTGCCGATGTTGCCGGTGAGGACGAGGAAAAGGAAGAGCTGAAAGAGGTCGTGGAGTTCCTGAAAAGCCCGGAGAAGTTCAACACTCTGGGCGCACGCATTCCCCACGGCGTGCTGCTGGTAGGCCCTCCGGGCACCGGCAAGACCCTGCTGGCCCGCGCTGCGCAGGCGAGGCCGGTGTGCCCTTCTATTCCATTTCCGGCTCTGACTTTGTGGAAATGTACGTCGGCGTGGGTGCATCCCGCGTGCGTGACCTGTTCGATAAGGCAAAGAAGTCCATGCCCTGCATCATCTTCATTGATGAGATCGATGCTGTGGGCCGTCAGCGTGGTGCCGGTCTGGGCGGCGGCCACGATGAACGCGAGCAGACCCTGAACCAGCTGCTGGTGGAAATGGACGGCTTTGAGGCCAACGACGGCATCATCGTCATGGCGGCCACCAACCGCGCCGACATTCTGGATAAGGCCCTGCTGCGGCCGGGCCGCTTTGATCGTCAGGTCTATGTGGGCCTGCCGGATGTCAAGGGCCGTGAGGAGATCCTCAAGGTCCACACCAAAAAGAAGCCGCTGGCCCCGGATGTCTCTCTCAGGGTCATTGCACAGCGCACCGCAGGCTTTGCGGGCGCAGACCTTGAGAACCTTGTCAACGAAGCGGCTCTGCTGGCTGCACGCCGCAACCGCAAGGCATTACCATGGAGGATATCGAGGAAGCTTCCATGAAGGTGATGGCCGGCCCGGAGAAGAAGAGCCGCGTTGTGACCCCGGAGGAAAAGAAGCTGACTGCTTACCACGAGGCAGGCCACGCTGTGGCGGGCTTCTACTGCAAGCATCACCCCCGTGTGCACGAGATCACCATTATCCCGCGTGGTCAGGCTGGCGGCTACACCATGTACCTGCCCGAGAAAGACCGCAGCTACGTGACAAAGGGCGAAATGTTCGAGGATATCGTTTCCAGTCTGGGCGGCCGCGTGGCCGAACAGCTGATCCTGGAGGATATCTCCACCGGTGCTTCCAATGATCTGCAGCAGGCCACCAACATTGCCCGCCAGATGATTACCAAGTACGGCTTCTCGGAGCGGCTTGGCCCTGTGGTGTACGGTACCTCGCAGGAGGAGACCTTCCTGGGCCGCGATCTGGGTCAGGGCAAGGGCTACAGCGAGACCACCGCTGCCGAGATCGACGGCGAGATGCGGGACATCATCGATGAAGCCTACGAGACCTGCCGCCGCACCCTGACCGAGCACATCGATCAGCTGCACGCGCTGGCACAGGCCCTGATGGAACGCGAGAAGCTCAACGAGCAGGAGTTCAACACCATTATGGCGGGCGGCACACTGCCCCCGCGTGAAGGCGATGAGCCGAAGCCGGAACAGCCTGCTCAGACCGTGCAGGCTGCCCCTGCAGAGACCGCTCAGCAGGCCGAAACTGCTGAATCTGCAGAGACCGCTGAGCCTGCAGAGCAGGCCGAAACGGCCCAGCCGCTGCCGGAGACCGCTGCATCGGAAGCCCCGGATGCACAGGACCCGCAGAACTGATTTGATCCAAACGGAAAGGAGCGAGTGTCGTGGAGGAAAATTTTAACCCGGTCGCACGGACCCGCGCAAACTATTACACCCCCGGCAGCCCGGTGCAGTTCGTCTGCGTGGAGCTGCTCAAGGGTGATGTCAGCGGGGAGCACGCGGTCTGCCTGACCTTCAAGAATATTTCCAAGGTGACCCTGACCGCGCTGGAGATCCACTTCAAGTGCAAGGGCGTGGACGGCGTGATCCTGTGCGAGGACCGGTTCGAGTACCGTGACTTGGAAGTAAAGCCCGGCGAACTGTTTGGCATGGACGATGCGGTGTTCGTTACCGCAAAGGCCATCACCAGCGTGGATGTTTCGCTGTGCAACGTGTACAACGGCAAGCGGGTGGTGCATCTGGACGGCATCAAGCGCGTGCGCCTGCCTGCCCCCAAGCGCCTGTCTGCTGAGCTGGAAAAGGCGCTGGAGACCCGCATGAACCGCCCGGAGCTGAAGTATCAGCCGCAGGTGTTTGAAAATGGCTGGTACTGCGCCTGCGGTGCCTTCCACCCGAAGGAGGAGGATACCGTGTACTGCTCGGAGTGCGGCTGCGACCGCATCCTGCTTCAGAACGCGCTGAACACCCTGCTGCAGCCGGAACAGCCTGCCCAGACCGAGCCGGAACTGGAAACGCCTCTTGCCCCGCAGGCCGAAGAGCTACCCGCATTATGGGCGCAGCGCCCGTGCAGGAGGAGCCGACCCGGATCATGGGTGCACCGTGCCGTGAAGCAGAACCACAGCCGGAAGAACCTGCTGCAGAGCAGACCCGTGTGCTGGATGCCGGAATGCGGACACAGTTCCCGGGCAGGGCATCTCATGCAGCTGCGGACGAAGGCACCCGTGTGATGCCTGCTGCAGCCCGCCGTGCACAGCCGATATCTCAGCAGCCGGAGCCTGCTTATGACGACGAGGAAGAATACGAGGACGAGCGCGACAGCGTGGCCGAAGCGCTGATCCGCTGGGTGCCGCCCATCACTGCCATTGTCTGTGCAGCAGTGGCACTGTGCGGCTTCGTGTATTACCAGTTCGTGCTGTAACACAAACAGCAGCGGAGAGGGCGGTATGCCTTCTCCGCTTTTTGTATGCCAGAAGAAGGGAGAACCATTATGCCGGAAGAAGCCTTACAGGCTGCCTTTGAGATCAAGACTGCCTGCGATGAGATCAGCCGCCGCCTGCTGCGCTGGCACTGGGAGCACAAACCCGGTGCGCACAGTTTGGGTGCATTGCTGGATCACGTTGCACAGCGCCAGCAGGAAAGCCCGGACTACTACGACCGTATGCCGGATCTTTCCGGCAAAAACAGCTGGCAGCAGCTGGATACCACCATTTGTATGCGGGTTCTGCTGGACCCGGAAAAGGATGCCGCCAAACCGCTGGACCTGCTGGGCAATACCAGCAATCCGGGTGCGGCCCGCCGCGCCTGCAATGCTGTGCGCACCGCCCGCAACGAAGCCGCCCACGCCACCGATCACACCGATGCCGCTCAGGCGGCGATCCTGTTCAACGAGGCGGTGGAGAGCTTGGAAGACGGCTATGTGGGCACGGCTTTCCGCGAGAATGAACTTGCCCGCTATTACCGCGATGCAGAAAATTATCTGGCACGCTGCGGCGCAAAGGAGCCAATCGTATCCAGCCGTGCGCCGGAAGAAAAAACGGCTGCGCACGAGCCAGCCCGCCAGAGCACAAAGCAGGGCCAGAACCGCAGCACCCAGAGCCGCAAAACGGCCGGCAGCCGTTCCTCCGGCAGCAGAAGCACCACAGCGCGCAGCAGCTCGGCCAAAAGCCGCAGCACGGCAGGCCGCAAAAAGAAACAGAGAAGAACTGGCAATAAAACCGTGTTCATCGTTCTGCTGGTGGTTCTGCTGCTGGGGCTTGCCGTGCGTGCATGGAGCATGGGCGCAGCCTGACCGCCTGTAATGCCCTGCTTCTCAGAAAAAAGCCGTCTTTTGTACACAGTTGCCAGAAAAACAAAAATGCGTTCGGAATAAACCGGGAAAAGCGCATCTTGCGGGATGGGTGAAAGCGGTTTATAATAAGCATGAAAACGTTTACACATAACAATGCATCCCAAAAGAGAGAAGTACTGCAAATGACCATCAGTGATATTGCAAAAATGGCGGGTGTATCCAGTGCGGCGGTCAGCCGCTACCTGAACGGAGGCCCCCTGAGCGAACAGAAGAGGGCTGTCATCCACGAGGTAGTGGAAAAGACCGCTACCGCCCGGATACCGCCGCCCAGACTCTGCGCACCGGAAAAGTGAATCAGGTGGGGGTGATCGCTCCCAGCATCGGTTCCCAGTCGGTGGGGCAGATCACGGCAGGCATTGCCAGTGAGCTGGATGCAAAGAGCTATCTGATGCTGCTGGGAAACACCGAGCTGGACGCCAGCGGGAATTGGGCTATCTGACTGCCATGCAGCGCAACCACGTGGCGGGCATCATCCTGCTGGGCAGCTATTATACTCCTCAGCTGGCGCAGGCGCTGAAAAACTGCCGTGTGCCGGTGGTGGTAACAGGCCAGCGTTTTCAGGATGTGGCCTGCGTGTACAACGACGACCGCACTGCAGCCCGGGAACTTGCCCAGCGGATGCTGGACCATGGCCGCAAAAGGATCGTTTATATTGGCGGTACAGAGCGGGACGATGCCACCGGCGTGCAGCGCCGTGAGGGCGTGCAGGATGCGCTGAACGCTGCCGGACTGAACGGCGAACAGATGCCCCGCATCTGCTGCAACGCCTTTACCATGGAGGAGGGCCAGCGCTGTATGCAGGAACTGCTGGTGCGCTGCCCGGATCTGGACGGTGTGGTCTGCGTGACTGACACGGTGGCCTTTGGTGCCATGCGTGCCCTGCGGGAAGCAGGACGGCATGTGGGGCAGGATGTGGGTCTTGCAGGCGTTGGCGACAGCTGGGCTGGCAGCATGATGGAACCGGGGCTGGCCACGGTGCGCTTTTACCAGAAGCAGGTGGGGCAGGAGGCCGCCCGGATCCTGCTGCAGATGCTGGAAGAAAATGGGAGCAGCGGGCCTGTGCGTCAGGTGACGCTGGGCTATCAGATCGTGGAGCGAGGCTCCCTTTGATGATAAAGGATAAAAGTATGGGTCGTAAGCTGATTTTTCTGGATATTGACGGCACGCTGCTGCCGCCGGGTGATATGCTCATCCCGGAAAGCACTCTGGCTGCACTGGATCGCGCCAGAGCAAACGGACACAAGCTGTTTTTGTGCACCGGCCGCAACCACCGCATGACCGAACCGCTGCTGCGGCACGACTGCTTTGCGGGCGCAGTGTGCAGCGCCGGCGGCTATGTGCTGTGCGATGGAAAGACTCTGGTGGATATCCCCATGGAGCCGCAGCAGGCTGAAGGCGTGCGCGCGGCGCTGGAGCGCAATGGCGTGGAGTGCACGCTGGAAGCCCGGGATGCCACCTTTGGCGGAAGCAAGATGGCTGAGAGGTGGAAATTTATCCACAAAAAGAACGATGCACCGCTGAACAGCGAAGCGGAACGCTGGCGCAAAGCCATGGAAGAGGGCATGTCCATCCTGCCGCTTTCCGATTACAAAGGGGAACCGCTGTATAAGATCGTGTTCATTGCCGACCACGAGAGCGACCTTGCCGAGGCAAAGCAGCTCTATGCCGACCAGTTCGTGTTCTGCGAAAGCAAGCTGGACCGCCTGACCGATGGCTTTGTGAATGGTGAGCTCATCAACCGCAAATTTGATAAGGGCACCGGCATCAAGGCCATCTGTGATCATCTGGGCTGCACGCTGGCGGATACCATCGGCTTTGGTGACAGCGATAATGACCTGCAGATGACCGATGTTGTCGGCATCAGTGTATGCATGGCCAATGGCTCCGAAAACCTGAAAAAGCGGTGCGACCGCATTGCTCCCTCGGTATACGAGGACGGCATTGCAAAGGAGTTCAAGGCGCTGGGTCTGATCTGAAAAAAACAACAAAGGCTGCGGCAGGGATAAGACCCGGGCCGCAGCTTTTTTGCTGCCACAGGGTTTTATAAAACGGAAAAACGTGGTAGAATAAACCAGAATGCCGGGTTCAAAGCCCGGCAAAAAGGGAGGAATTGAAATGCGTTCCGTTCTGGAAGTATGTGTGGACAGCACTGCCAGTGCACTGGCAGCAAAGCGCGGCGGTGCCAGCAGGCTGGAACTGTGTGCCGACCTGATCGTGGGCGGTACAACGCCCAGCCTTGCGCTGGTGCGTCAGGTCAAGGCGGAGACCGGCCTGCCGGTGCGTGCTCTGCTGCGGCCCCGGTTCGGAGATTTCTGTTACGACAGCTACGAGCTTGCCCAGATGGAACAGCTGGCCGCAGAGCTGGTGGAGGCCGGGGCGGATGGTATCGTGACCGGTGTGCTGACCCCGGAAGGCAGCTGGATGCGGAGGCCATGCGGCCCATTTATGCGGCGGCGCGCAGGGCAGCGGAAAAGGCAGGCCGTCCGGTGGCGTGTACCCTGCACCGTGCCTTTGATGTCAGCGCCGACCCCTTTGCGGCACTGGAAACGGTCCGGAACATGGGCCTTTGTACCATCCTCACCAGCGGGCAGGCGGCGAGTGCCCCAGAGGGAGCGGAGCTTCTCGGCCGACTGGTGGAGCGGGCAGGGGACAGCGTGGAAATTCTGGTAGGTGCCGGTGTCACGGCACAAAACATCCCGGCACTGGCCGCACAGACCGGGGCACATGCGTTCCACCTTTCCGGCAAGCAGGTGCTGCAAAGCCGCATGACCTTCCGCCGCGAGGGTGTGCCCATGGGGCTGCCGGGCTTTTCAGAGTTTGAGGTATGGCAGACGGGTGAAGAAAACATCCGTGCTGCACGGCAGGCACTGGATGCGATCAAGAACAACTAAAACAAAAGCGCTCTCCCAACGGAAACCCGGTGGGAGAGCGCTTTTTATGATGATGAATTTGAAGGGTGAAGATAGCTTAGTAATGCAGCTCGTCGCCGGTCAGTGCTTCCAGCACCGGCAGCATGGCAGCGGCCTCGGCCTTGGCAGCGGCAGATCCATATCGCGGTAGTTGCCGCACTCCACTTCGCTGGCCCCGGGCACAGCGCCCTCAAAGCCAGCCATGAAGCGGAAGGATTCCACCGTCAGCTCCAGTGCCTCGGCGGGAGTCAGGCCGCGGGTGAGCAGATAGAAGCCGGTGCGGCAGCCCATGGGGCCAACGTAGATCACGCTGTCCTGAAAGGCGCTGTTACGTGCATAGGTGGCAAACAGATGCTCCAGCGTATGGGCGGCACCGGTGGACAGGTAATCGCCGTGATTGGGCCTTTTCATGCGGATGTCCCATGTGAGAACATCGCCGTCCTGACGGCTCAGATACATGCCGCGGTCCAGTTTGGTATGGTCAACACAGAAGCTTGCAATGCGTTCCATGAGTTTTTCTCCTTTGGCTTATGCCTGCAGGCGCTGCACGCTGCCGTGCGCGCAGTCCACAGCGATCATCAGCCGTCACGGATGTGGCTGGTAGCACCGGCGGCACCCACAACGGTAGGCTTGAGCAGGGCCTTGCCGGCAATGGCGGCATGGCTATTCAGGCCCGGCTCTTCCACCACCAGAGCGGCGGCATCACGCACGTAACTCAGCATTTCGTTGCTGGTGGAGGGCACCACCAGAACCATGCCGGGCTTGAACTTTGCACGCACCTCTTCCAGCGTGCGGCAGACGCAGGCCTTGCCGGTGGCGCTGGTCACGTCGGCATTCTCGCGGCCAACGCCCACACCGGTAGCCAGACAGTTGCCTACCATGTGGATCTTGATCATGTTAGTGGTGCCGGACACGCCCACAGGCACGCCTGCGGTCACAACGGCCAGCTCACCGTTGTGCAGGTAGCCGTTCTCCTTGGCCAGAGAGGTGGACATCTCGATCAGCTCATCGGTGCTGTGTGCCAGAGGCATCATCAGCGGGTGATGCCCCAGCTCAGAGCCAGCTGACGCTGCACCTGCTCCTTCATCACGCAGGCGATGATGGGCTGTTCCGGGCGGTACTTGCTCAGCAGACGGGCGGTGTTGCCGGACTCGGACACGGTGACGATGGCGGCAGCGTTCACGTCCTTGGCGGTCAGGCAGGCAGCGTGTGCAGTTGCATCGCTCACGCTGATCTTGCCAGTGTTCTCGGCGAGGGGAACAAAGCGGGCGTGGTTCTCCTGCTCGGTGCGCTCAGCAATGGCAGACATGGTCTTGAGAGCATCCACCGGATAAGCACCGGCAGCAGTCTCGCCGGAGAGCATGATGGCAGAGGTGCCGTCGTAGATGGCATTTGCCACGTCGGAGATCTCGGCACGGGTGGGGCGGGGGTTCACGATCATGCTGTCCAGCATCTGGGTAGCGGTGACGATGGGCTTGCCAAAGGAGAAGGAGCGCTCGATGATATTCTTCTGAATGCCGGGCAGCTCGGTAAAGTCGATCTCAACGCCCAGATCGCCGCGGGCCACCATGACAGCATCGGCTGCAGCCAGAATGCTGTCGATGTTGTTCACGCCCTCACGGTTCTCGATCTTGGCGATGATGCGGATATCGGAATCATACTCGTTGAGCAGGTTGCGGATATCGTACACATCCTGCGCGGTGCGCACGAAGGAAGCAGCGATGAAGTCAAAGCCCTGCTGTGCGCCAAAGATGATATCGTCGCGGTCGCGCTGGCTCATATACGGCATGGACAGATGCACGCCGGGCACATTGACACCCTTCTTGTTCTTGATCTTGCCGTTGTTCAGCACCTTGCACACGATGTCGGTGTCGTTCACGGTGACGATCTGCAGCTTGATCAGGCCGTCGTCCAGCATGATGGTGCCGCCGGGCTGCACATCCTGCGGCAGGTCCTTATAGGTGATGGAGCAGATCTCCTTGGTGCCTTCCACCTCGCGGGTGGTCAGGGTGAAGGTCTGGCCGGCTTCCAGCATTTCAGTGCCGTTCTTGAAGTCCTTCAGGCGGATCTCGGGGCCCTTGGTGTCCAGCAGGGCAGCGACCGGCTTGCCCAGCTCTTCACGGATGGCCTTCAGCTTTTCAAAGCGGCCAGATGCTCCTCGTGAGAGCCGTGGGAAAAATTAAAACGGGCAACATTCATGCCGTTGGCGACCAGCTCGCGCAGAACGCTTCCTGATCGGTGGACGGACCCAGAGTGCAGATGATCTTGGTTTTTCTCATATACTTTTACTACCTCCAACTACAACTTCACATTCTCTATTTTGCGGCAGGCTGTCCGCTGTCATACAGACAGCTGCACGTGGCCAACGGGAAAAATCCCGTGCTGTGGTACAAAAGCGGAAAAATCCTGTGGTTCAAAACTTTTCCACCTATTATTATATCCGCTGGGATACAATAGGGCAAGGAAAACTTTGCGCTGTGGCTGAATTTTTTAGGCGGTCAAGAAATCTTTGCCACGGAATGACGCATTTACGTTTAAAAATGAAAAAACGCCCGGTCAATTCGTGAACAAAATGACGAACATTTTGGTGAAAATGACGGATATTTGCGGGAAGGCGAAAAAGCTTGCATCCGGCACAGGATTTGCTTATAATGATAAGTAAAGATAGTATCACTTATCCGGGGCAGGTCCCCGGAAGAAATGGAGAAAAAACGATATGGAAAAGCGTGTTTTTCTGATCGTCCTCGACAGCTTTGGAATCGGTGCAGAGCCGGATGCCGCCGCCTTTGGCGACGAGGGCACCAACACCCTGGGTGCCATTGCAAAACATCCCAACTTCAACTGCCCCAACCTGCAAAAGATGGGCATGTTCAACATTGATGGTGTGACCGCAGGCGAAAAGACCGCAGCGCCCATCGGCTCCTTTGCCCGCCTGCAGGAGCAGAGCATGGGCAAGGATACCACCATTGGTCACTGGGAGATCGCCGGTGTGGTAAGCCCCAAGCCGCTGCCCACCTTCCCGAACGGCTTCCCGGATGAGCTGATCCACGAGTTTGAGGAAAAGACCGGCCACAAGGTGCTGTGCAACAAGCCTTACTCCGGCACGCAGGTACTGAAGGATTACGGCGAGCAGGCCATGAAAGAAAACGCCTTATCGTTTACACCAGTGCCGACAGTGTATTTCAGGTGGCCGCCAACGAAGAGCTGGTGCCGGTGCATGAGCTGTACCGCTACTGCGAGATCGCCCGCGAGATGCTCAAGGGCGAGTACGGCGTGGGCCGCGTGATCGCACGCCCCTTCCTGGGCCACACTGCGGATACCTTCTACCGCACCACCAACCGCCACGACCTGAGCCTCAAGCCGCCCCGCGCTACCATGCTGGATCTGCTGAAAGATGCTGGCAGGGATGTGATCGCTGTGGGTAAGATCTTTGACATCTTCGACGGTGAGGGTGTGACCGAAAAGATCAAAACCACTGGCAATACCAACGGCATCGCCTTCACCAAGGCGCTGCAGACCCGCGACTTTGAGGGCCTTGCCTTTGTGAATCTGGTGGACTTCGATATGCTCTACGGCCACCGCCGCGATGTGGCGGGCTATGCCGCCGCTGCCACCGAATTTGACAAGTTCGTGGCCGACTTCATCCCCGGAATGCGGGAGGGCGATCTCCTCATGATCACCGCTGACCATGGCTGCGACCCGTCCTATACTAAGACCACCGACCACACCCGCGAGTATGTGCCGTACCTGATCTGCGGCAAGGGCGTGAAGCCTGGCGTTGACCTTGGCACCCGTCTGTGCTTTGGCACCATCGCCCAGACCATCTGCGAGTATCTTGATGTGGATGCTTCCTCTCTGGACGGCAAGAGCGTCTGGAACGAGATCAAGGCATAATTATTTTGAATGAGAAAGCCGCCTGCATTGGTTCAAGATGCAGGCGGCATTTTTATGCAGTTTATCGGCACGGACTTTCTGGTGAAAAAGCAAAACAGGAAATGACCGCAGTCGTTTCCTGTTTTGCAAATAAAATAATATTTCCGCTATAGAGTCCGGAGCTTGCGCAGAGGATATTTCAAATCGTCAGGCCGCGTCGTTCTGCTGCGAAGCAGCATCCTGAATGGCACCCCAGATGGAGGAAGCCGCATTGTAGATGGACGATGCAGCCTGTTCCACCTCTTCCTGTGTGGGCAGGGAGATGGACGGTGCTTCTCCGGCCGTATCACCGCTGCCGGTCTCGCCCTCGGCGGAGCTTCCGGCTCCTGCGGCTGGGTGTCGGCAGGCTGCTCTGCAGGCTGGTCAGCCGGGACGGTCTCTTCTGGCAGGCTGTCGGCGGGCACTTCCTCGGGAACGCTCTCCGCAGGCACCTCCGAAACAGCGGCGTTCGGGTCGGTGGTGGGGGTGAACACATCGGTCTTTTCCGGCTTCTGGGTGGTGTCGGCAACGGTGCCCTCACCGCCCAGCACGGACGCGATCATTTCCCTGGCCTTGCTCACAGAAGCATCATCCGGTTTCATGACGTAGAGCTTCTGTCCCTTGGCAGAGTAGCACTTGGTACTGCTGGAGCTTGTGCCGGTGACGGTATAGCTTTCAATATCCCACTCGGCAAAGTCACTCAGCTGCATCCGTACCAGCGCACTGATCTGATCCTGTGAAAAGCTGGTTACAAAGCAGTCGGCTGCGGCATCCATGATCTTGGAAAAGCCCATCAGCAGGGCAGGGGACTTGATCTTGTTCAGCATGGCATCGATCACCTTCATCTGGTTGATGCCGCGCTGGATATCGCCGGATGCAAAGGCGTGACGCTCACGGGCAAAGGCCAGAGCGGCCTTGCCGTCCAGATGGTTCCAGCCCTCTACAAAGGTGGTGGGATCGTAGTATCCGGGGCTGCCCACCGAGGTGAACGCCTGATCGGAGTAGACATCCACGCCGCCCAGCGCATCGATGATGCTGATGAAGCCCGCAAAGTTGATGCGGATGTAATGGTCCACATTGACACCGTACAGATTGCCCAGTGTGGCCATGCTGGTTTCCACGCCGTACAGACCGGCGTGAGTCAGCTTATCCTTGCTGTCGGTGCCGGCAAGGTCTACGTAGTAGTCGCGCGGGGTGTTGATCAGGGCCACCCTCTTGGTGACAGGGTTCACGGCAGCAAGGATATTCACGTCGCTGCGGGCATTTTCCGTCAGCTCGCCGCGGGTGTCCACGCCGCTGAGGTAGATCACAAACGGTTCCTTGGTGATCTTGTTGGCCTCGGCACCGGTGAGCAGGCCAGAGGTCATGCTGCCCAGGGCAGAAAGGCCCTGCTGGGCCCAGAAGCAGCCCAGCGCCATGGCAGCGCACAGGAACACCGAAAATACCCGGGCTACCTTGCGGGAACATTGTACTCCTGACAGCGCTTTACCAGCAGCCACAAAAGCGCCAGCAGCGCGGCCAGAATGACCAGATACAGCACCGGCAGCATCTGGGTGCGCCACAGCTGCACCAGTGCCAGAATGCTTAAAATACCTTGTAAGATCAGCAAAATTTTCCCCCACTTGGAAGGTACTGCCACGCTCCATCCACGGGCGGATGGGCCTTGGGCGGTACGGGTGTGTTGTGCCGCTGCGCGGCGGCTTCTGGGGAGCTGGGCCGGAGGCGGTGTGCTGGGCTGTTCCGGCGGCAGCTCGGAAAAAAACGCCGAGCTGTCTACCTCGATGGGCGCAGTATCCTCAGAGCCTTCCTTGCGGCTGATGTGCCGCAAAGAACGGTAATCTTCGTGGGAACGATCGTTTTCATCCATCATTCAAAACCACTCCTTTTTGTCAGGAAACAGGTACAATGGTCAGCACTGCACGGGCCGGAAGGCAGGTGGCGGTCTGATCTTCGTTGGAAAGCCAGCCAAAGCCTTCACAGATGTGATCCGGGCAGGGTGAATCCACGAACCGGGCTGCACCGTCCTTGATCTGAATGTGGACGGTATAGTAACCGGTGTCCACATCATAGGTCTCATCCACGTCCAGCGGCAGGTTCATGGTGGTGTTGTTGTCGCCGTAGATCAGCTCGGCCCGCAGCCCGGAGCCGGAAGCGTGCACGCGGCGCACCACCAGCAGCACAGCGGCAATGGCCAGAATGACCACGGCAAAGAGAAGATTGGTAAGCAGCTTTTTGTTTTTCATGCGTTAATCCTTGATCTGTAATTGTTCCAGCTCGGCCAGCCACAGTGCGGCACAGGCATCGCTGGGCATCCGCCAGTCGCCGCGGGGCGAAAGGGTCACGCTGCCCACCTTGGGGCCGTCGGGCAGGCAGCTGCGCTTGAACTGCTGGGCAAAGAACCGCCAGTAGAAGTTGCGCAGCCACTTGTACAGCACGCTGTCCGGGTACTCCGGCCGGCCTGCAAATGCAGTCTTTGCCAGCCGGAAGATCTTGGCCGGGCCAAAGCCGAAGCGCAGCACCTGATACAGGTAGAAATCGTGCAGCTCGTAGGGTCCCACAAGGTCCTCGGTCTTCTGCGCGATCTCGCCGTCCTTGGCAGGCAGCAGCTCCGGGGAGACGGGCGTATCCAGAATATCCAGCAGCACCGTGCGCAGAGCATCGGTGGCGGCAATGTCGGCTTCGTAGCGCACAAGGTGGCGCACCAGCGTTTTGGGCACACCGGCGTTCACACCGTACATGCTCATGTGGTCGCCGTTGTAGGTGGCCCAGCCCAGCGCCAGCTCCGAAAGGTCGCCGGTGCCCACTACAAGGCCTCCGGTGCGGTTGGCGGTATCCATCAGCTCCAGCGTGCGCACGCGGGCCTGACCGTTTTCAAAGGTGACATCCAGCACGCTTTCGTCCTGACCGATGTCCGCAAAATGGCTGTGCACGGTGTTGGCGATATCGATCTCTTTAAAGGAAACCTGCAGCTCATCGCACAGGATCTCTGCGTTGCTGCGGGTGCGCTTCGTGGTGCCAAAGCAGGGCATGGTCACAGCCAGCACATCCCGGGCGGGGCGGCCCAGCTGCTTCATGGCACGCACGGCCACCAGCAGCGCAAGACAGCTGTCCAAGCCGCCGGAAATGCCGATAACGGCGGTCTTTGCGTGGGCGTGTTCCAGCCGCTTTGCAAGGCCGTCGGCCTGCATTTTCAGAATCAGCTCACAGCGCTCGGCGCGGCGCTTGGGGTCGCCGGGCACAAAGGGTGCGGGGTCGATCCAGCGGGTCAGCGTGGTCTCTGCCGGTTCCAGATCGAACTCCACGGTCTGGTAGCCCTCGCCGCTCAGCTCAAAACTGGTGTTGCGGGCACGCTCGGCTTCCATGCGCTGGCAGTCGATCTCGGTCTCGGCACAGCCGCCGTCAAAGGGAGCGTTCTCAGAGAGGATGGTGCCGTTCTCGGCGATCAGGTCGTGGCCGGCGAACACCATGTCCTGCGTGCTCTCACCGTGCCCGGCGGAAGCATACAGGTAGCCGCACAGCAGGCGGGCAGACTGGTTGGACACCAGCGCCCGGCGGTATTCGGCCTTGCCGACGGTCTCATCGCTGGCGGAAAGATTTGCGATCACGGTCGCACCGGCCAGCGCGTGGAAGGTGGAGGGCGGCAGGGCGCTCCACAGATCCTCGCAGATCTCCACACCCAGCACAAAGCTGGGCATCTGGCGGCAGCGGAACAGCAGGGAAGTGCCAAAGGGCACCTGCTGACCACACACCTCCACCAGCTCCACCTCGGTGCTGCCCGGGGTGAACTGGCGCTTTTCGTAGAACTCGCCGTAGTTGGGCAGATAGGTCTTGGGCACAAGACCCAGAATGCGGCCATGGCATAGCACGCGGCGCAGTTGTACAGCTTGCCGTGCACCAGCAGCGGCAGGCCTACCAGCGTGACAACGTCCAGTGCTTTTGTTTCATCAAGCAGGGTGCTCAGGCATCCAGTGCACCGGTCTGCAGCGTGCGCTGCAGAAACAGGTCGCCGCAGGTATAGCCGGTCAGGCAGAACTCGGGGAACACGGCCAGCTTTACGCCGCGGGCTGCGGCTTTGTGCAAAGCATCCGTGATCTGCCGGACATTATAGGCGCAGTCGGCCACCCGCAGTGCGGGAGAAAGGGCGGCTGCTTTCAAAAAACCATCTTTCATCGGAGGATTTCACATCCTGTCTTTCTTAGTTGACTGCAATTTCCTGCAGTGCACATAGTATACCACAAACAGACCCAAACGGGAAGTAAAAGAACAATGACAAAAACAAAACAGCCGCGTTCTCTCCATCTCGCACTGCCCGACGGAGAAAGCGGGCAAGACAAAAAATAAAAATCCCACACAAAAATGTGCGGGAATCAAAGACTGAAAAATGGAAAACGAGATAGACCGTAAGCCGGGTTCTGTATTAAACGACGATCTGTCTAGACCTGCCATTGCTGACAGGTTCGTGCCGCCTTCGGGACACGCGAGCAGCGCTGTACGTCCCATATAGGCGTTGCTTCCGGTAGGGTTTACAAAGCCGCATGGTCACCCATGCGCTGGTGAGCTCTTACCTCGCCGTTTCATCCTTACCGCATTGCTGCGGCGGTTTGTTTTCTGTTGCACTTTCCCTAAGGTCACCCTCGGCTGCCGTTAGCAGTTACCGTGCTCTGTGAGGCCCGGACTTTCCTCAGAGCGGTCAAAGCCGCCCCGCCGCCGTATGTTCCACTCGTTTTCCGCTCCTCATGATACCATAAAAAAGCAGGATTTGCAAGTAGAAGCCTTTTTTGATATAATATCTTATATATTTTTATGTTTTTTTTGCACAGGAGGTGGGGGCATATGCGGCTGTTTTTTACGGTGCCCGATACGCCGCAGACCCAAAACGGAGTGCTTCTGCGCAATTTTCTGCGCCAGTGTGCCGTTTCTACCGACCTTGCCCGTGCAGTCAAGTTCCGGGGCAGCGGCTTTTTTGCGGATGGAGAGCCTGTCCTTGCCAACCGCAGGGTGTACCCGGGGCAGACGGTCAGCTTTGAGCTGCCGCCGGAAGGGGAAGGCGTGGCCCCGCAGCCGGAGATCTCGGTAAACGTGGTCTATGAGGATGCCTTTGCAGTGGTGCTGGAAAAGCCGCCGCATCTGGCCGTGCACCCCACCCTGAACTACCCCTACGATACCCTTGCCAACGGGTATGCGGCATGGGCTGCGCAGCAGGGCATCAGCCCGGTGTTCCGCCCGGTGAACCGCATCGATAAGGACACCAGCGGCCTTGTTCTGGCTGCAAAGCACGCCTATGCTGCGCCGCTGCTGGCCCGGAATGTGGAAAAACTCTACTATGCCGTTGTGGAGGGAGAGCTGCCGCTGGGTCCGGGCGTGATCGACGCGCCCATTGGCCGCCAGGTGGAGAGCATCATTGGCCGCTGCGTGACCCCGGACGCAAGCCCAGCCGTACCGAGTATACCATATTAAAGGCAGAAAACGGCCTGAGCCTTGCAGCCTGTGTGCCGGTAACGGGTCGCACCCATCAGATCCGGGTGCATTTTGCGTCCATCGGCCACCCGCTGGCGGGGGATGACCTTTACGGCGGGAGCGGGAGCGCATTGGGCGGCAGGCGCTGCACTGTGCAAGGCAGAGCTTCCGGGTGCCGGTGTACACCCCGGTGGAGGGCGGAATCCGGGTGGAATGCCCGGTGAATGGAAATAACTGGAAGACTGCTGCGGCGGAAAGCCCGCTGCCGCAGGATATGAAACAGCTTTTTGGTGAAAAGTAAGTGAAAGAACCGCCCAAATTTTGTGACAATGCTTGTTTCAAAGACGGCAGGGTGTATAATAAAATAAGAATGTTGTGTGCATGAGCCTGCTGGAAAGGGCATGTGCGCCCAAGACCGCCGCCGTCTTATCCCGGCACCGTGTGTGCATTGGCGGCAAGGAAGGAGAAAAACCTTTTGATCGAAGACAAGACAAAGGAGCAGCAGCCCGCTTCACCGGTAAAACCGAAACGCGGCCAGAGGCTGCGCTCCCTTTGGGCACAGCTGCAATGCATGGGGCTTTTGCACCGGCACCGGCTGCGCCGTAAAACCCAGAATCATGTGAATGATTTTGGCAGAAAGCTTGCCCAGAATTCTGCCGTGCCAGTCATCGGGGAGACGCTGTATGCACTGGGCTATTCTACAGAGTATGGATTCGTCCGCGTTGGGCGCGGCCTGCGCAGCGGCTGGCTGTGGCTGTGGCAGGCATTTACGACACTGCTGGCAAATGCTGCGGCAATGGCGTTCCCGGGGGCAGCGCAGATGTTCCGGGACCTGTTCGGCCCGATCTGGCTGTTCTTCCGGGGCTGCGGTTCGCTGCTGGTGCACGCCCAACGGGTGCGGAAAGAAAAAGGCTTTGCCGCAGCCTGCAAAGCCAGCGTACATTATCTGGCCAGCGGCGTGCGCCGCAACCTGAAAACACTGCCGCGCATGGCCATGTATGTGCTGCCGGTGTGCGCACTGGCCGTTATGGTGACCGTGTTCAACCATACCGTCCGCCAGCCTTATGCGCTGGAGGTGCAGGTGAACGGCCAGACCGTCGGCTATGTGGCCAATGAGGATGTGTTCAACTCGGCCCGTGAGGCGGTGCAGGAGCGTATCAACTACGCAGACACCGACCATGCAAAGTGGACCGTGGAGCCTACCTACACCGTTACCGTGGCCCACAAGACCATGGATGAAAACGAGATGGCGGACGCGATCCTGAAGAGCGCCAGCGACGAGATCAGCGAGGGCACGGCCCTGTATCTGGATGGCGAGCTGACCGCAGTGTGCAGCGATGGTGTCAGCCTGCAGAGCTACCTGAGCAGCCTGCTGGAACCCTATGAGGACCCTGAGAACTCCAACGTGACCGTGGGCTTCAACAAGGAAGTCACACTGGAAAACGGCATCTACTTCAACGACAGCTTTCAGGACGAAGCGGATGTGGAAAAGGAACTTTCCGGTGTGCAGCAGCAGGAAAAGATCTACACAGTGGGCGCAGGCGACACGCTATGGAGCATCGCCCAAAAAAACGACCTCACCTTCCGTGAGCTGTGCGAACTGAATACCAATTTCAAGGGCGCGCCCCTGAACGAGAAATCTAACATTCAGGCCGGTGATGAGCTGATCGTGACCAAGCAGGAAGCTACGCTGGAAGTGCGCATCACCAAGGTGGAAACCTGGCAGGAGGAGATTCCCTATACCACCGAGACCACCACCTCCAACGAGTACACGGTGGGTACCAAGAAAACGGTGCAGAACGGTGTGAACGGCCTGCGTCAGATCACGGCGCAGCGTGTTTATAACACCGATGGCATCCAGCTTTCTCAGAAGATCCTGAGCACGGAAGTGGTGCAGGAGCCTGTCACGGAAAAGATCGTGAAGGGCACCAAAAGGTGACCAGCAGCACCAGCTACATCACCGGCAGCGGTCAGTTCATCTGGCCGGTGCCCGGCTACCGGAACTGCTCGCGCTGGTACGGCGGCAGCCACAAGGGTGTGGATATCTGTGCGGCTGCCGGTACGCCCATCTACGCATCGGCGGGCGGCACCGTGACCAAGGCCGGCTACAACAAGGCCGGTGCCGGTACGGGTTATGGCTACTCCATCATCATCAGCCACGGCAGCGGCTACACCACGGTGTATGCGCACTGTCTGTCGCTGGCGGTGCACTCTGGTCAGACGGTCAAGCAGGGCCAGCTGATCGGCTATGTGGGCAGCACCGGACGCTCCAGCGGCAACCACTGCCACTTTGAGATCCGCCGCAACGGCAGCTACATCGCGCCGCAGAATGTGTTCAACCGCAGAAAGTATAGGTAAAGGTAAGTTTGCAGAGGCTTTTTCTCCGGAGAAGGCCCATCTGCTGTATTATGTAACAGAAAAGGAGAGATGATCTTATGTCTACCCCTCACATCAGTGCTGAAAAAGGCGATTTTGCAAAGACCGTCCTGATGCCGGGCGATCCTCTGCGTGCAAAATTCATTGCGGACACCTTCCTCAAGGATGTGCGTCAGGTGACCGGCGTGCGCGGCATGCTTGGCTTTACCGGCACTTACGAGGGCCGGCCCATCAGCGTGATGGGCAGCGGCATGGGTATGCCGTCCATCGGCATTTATTCCTATGAGCTGTTCAAGTTCTACGATGTAGAGAACATCGTCCGCATCGGCTCTGCCGGCAGCTATACCGACAAGGCCAAGCTGTTTGACGTGGTGCTGGCCGCCGGTGCTGTGAGTGAAAGCAACTATGCCCGTGTGCAGAGCGGCTTTGAAGGGGACATCACGCTGCCCAGCCAGAGCCTGAACGACAAGCTGCGCGCATCTGCCGCCAAGCAGGGTATCCCCCTCATTGAGGGCAACATCCACTCTTCGGATGTGTTCTACCGTCAGCCCTCCGATGCAAAGCCCACCTACTGGGAAAAGCTACGCGACGAGCGCGGCTGCCTGTGCGTGGAGATGGAGAGCTTTGCCCTGTTTGCCAATGCACAGGTGCTGGGCAAGAACGCTGCCTGCCTGCTGACCATTTCCGACAGCTTTGTTTCGCCGGAAATCACCACGGCAGAACAGCGCCAGAAGAGCTTTACCGATATGATGAAGGTAGCACTGGGTGCAGAATACTAAGCGTTAAAAACGCATTTCAGCGCGGTTTGCCTGCAAAAGGGCTTGCCGCGCTGTTTTCGACCCCTGAAAACCAAAAAAGGAGTGACGGATATGACAAACCTGACCCTGGAAGAAAAGAAGGAGCTCATCCGCATGGCACTGGCTGCACGGGAAAAAGCCTATGTGCCCTACAGCGATTTTATGGTGGGCGCTGCCCTGCGCGCCAAGGATGGCCGCATTTTTACCGGCTGCAACGTGGAGAACGCTGCCTTTACCCCCACCAGCTGTGCAGAACGCACGGCTCTGTTCAAGCGGTGGCCGAGGGTGTGACCGAGTTCACAGACATTGCTGTGGTGGGCAGCCGCCGCGGCGAGGTGAACGAGCAGATCACTTCTCCTGCGGGGTGTGCCGCCAGGCTCTGTTTGAATTCGGCGGGCCGGAACTGAACGTTATCATGGCAAAGACACCGGAAGACTTTATCGAGCGCAGTATGGACGAACTGCTGCCCTTCGGCTTTGGCCCCTCCAATGTGGCGGGCAACCGTGCCGTGAAGTGACGGGATAAAAACGCAGAGGTGCACTGCAGGACAATAAAGTGACGGCAATACGTGCATTGTGTGCCAAAGCACAGAGAACGCACGGAACTACGGCAAATTTGTGCATAAATACTACTTTTGATAAAAACTTACAAAATTATTGTAAAGATTTTGTAATCGGAATTCGCTTGCATCTGACACGGCTTGCCGTTATACTTGAGCCAGTAAATGTGCAGTTCTGCGCATTTTATTTGTTTGACGCAATTTTATTAAAAATAAAAGGAGAGTTTGATTATGATGATTTCTCGTCGTAATTTCCTGGCTGTGGCTGGTGCCGCTGCCGCTGCCGCTGCTCTGACCGCTTGCGGCGGTTCTTCCGCTTCTTCTACCAGCACCGCTTCTTCCGCTGCTGCTTCTACTGCTTCCTCTGCTGCTGAGGGCGGTGAGAAGATCGTCAAGGTCGCTCTGACCTGCGATACCGGCACGATCGATGATGAGAGCTTCAACCAGGCATGCTGGACTGCTGTTTCCGGCTACATGGGCGATGACTGCCAGTACTACATTCCCGAGGCTGACGCTTCCGATGAGGACCGCGAGACCATGATCCGTCAGGCTGTCAACGACGGCGCTGATGTGATCGTCTGTGTCGGCTACCTGTACGGCGCTTCTCTGGCATGGGCTGCTGACCAGTATCCCGATGTCAAGTTCATCGCCATCGATGTGACTCAGGGCGATATCGGCACCGACGCTATCCCTGCTAACTGCTACTGCATCACCTTCAAGGAGGAGCAGGCAGGCTATCTGGCAGGCTACGCCATCGCAAAGGACGGCAAGACCAAGCTGGGCTTCCTGGGCGGCATGGCTGTTCCCGCTGTTATCCGTTACGGCTACGGCTTCGTGCAGGGCGCTGACGCTGCTGCTGCTGAGCTGGGTCAGAACATCGAGATCAACTACTTCTATGGCGGCCAGTTCTACGGCGATGCAAACATCACCTCCCGTATGGAGGGCTGGTACTCCAACGGCACTCAGGTCGTCTTTGCCTGCGGCGGCGGCATCTACACCTCCGCTGTTGAGGCTGCTCTGAAGAACAATGGCTACGTCATCGGCGTTGACGTTGACCAGAACTACATCGGTGCAAACGGCGTTGCAGATGGCACCTACGCTTATAACCCGTTCATCACCTCCGCTATGAAGGGTCTGACCGAGGCTGTCAACACTGCTCTGGCTGATATCGATGCCGGCAGCTGGGCCGACATCGCAGGTTCCAATGGCAACTTCGGTCTGGAGGACGGCGATTATATCGGCCTGCCCACCGATGCAGACAGCTGGAACTTCGAGTCCTTCACCACCGACGAGTACGAGGAAGTCAAGGGCAAGATCAAGAGCGGCGAGATCACTGTTGATAACAGCTCCGACGACGCTACCAAGCCCACCGTCAGCGAGTTCACCACCGTCAACTACATCCAGTAAGCTGTTGTCCGGCAGGCCTGCCTGCGGACGATCGATAGTTCTTTTCAAAGCGGGGCATCCTGTAACGGGGTGTCCCGCTTTTTTCTGTCTTCTATTGGCGTAATGCGGGAAAAATGCAGCGTACTCTTCGTGAAAAGAGTACAAAAGTAATACTATTATCTGTGCTTTCTGCCAAAAAGCAAAAAAGACATGTGCAAATTGCCGCAAATCAGGTATAATGGAACTTAAAGAAGTATCGGTGTCGAAACGACACGAAAGGAGAGTGAGCAGATTGGCAGAGGATTTTGTGATCGAAATGCTCCACATTACCAAGGAGTTCCCTGGAATCAAGGCAAACGACGATATCACCCTGCAGCTGCGCAAAGGCGAGGTACATGCCCTGCTGGGCGAGAACGGCGCCGGCAAAAGTACGCTGATGAGCGTGCTGTTTGGCCTGTACCAACCGGAAGCTGGTCAGATCCGCAAAAACGGCAAGGAGGTTGTCATCCGCAACCCCAATGATGCAAACGCACTGGGCATCGGCATGGTGCACCAGCACTTCAAGCTGGTGGAATGCTTCAGCGTGCTGGACAACATCATTCTGGGGGTGGAACCCAACAAGATGGGCTTTTTGCAGAAGGCCGAGGCACGCAAAAAGGTGATGGCCCTGAGCGAAAAGTACGGCCTGCGCGTGGACCCGGATGCACTGATCAGCGATATCTCTGTTGGTATGCAGCAGCGCGTTGAGATCCTGAAGATGCTGTACCGCGACAACGAGATCCTGATCTTCGACGAGCCTACCGCAGTGCTGACCCCGCAGGAGATCGACGAACTGATGGAGATCATGCGCGGGTTCAAGAAGGAAGGCAAGTCCATCCTGTTCATTACCCACAAGCTCAACGAGATCATGGCGGTGGCAGACCGCTGCACTGTTCTGCGCAAGGGCAAGTATATGGGCACCGTGGACATCAAGGATACCACCAAGGAAGAGCTTTCCCGCATGATGGTTGGCCGTGATGTGCAGCTGCAGGTGGACAAAAAGCCCGCAGACCCCGGCAGGGTGGTGCTGGATGTGGAAAACGTTACCATGCACAGCGCCCAACACAAGAAGGATGCAGTCCGGGATGTCTCTTTTCAGGTGCACGCCGGTGAGATCGTCTGTCTTGCCGGTATCGAGGGCAACGGTCAGACCGAGTTCGTCTACGGCCTGACCGGTCTGGAAAAGATCAGCAGCGGCAAGATCACGCTGGACGGCAAGGACATCACCAACGAGTCCATCCGTCAGCGCTCCAAGGACGGCATGAGCCATATCCCGGAGGACCGCCACAAGCACGGCCTTGTGCTGGACTACAGTCTGGAAAACAACATGGTGCTGCAGCGCTACTGGCAGCCCGAATTCCAGAAGGGCGGCTTTATCCGCAGCGATAAGGTGCGCGAATATTCCGATAAGCTCATTGCCCAGTACGATGTGCGCAGCGGTCAGGGCAGCCTGACCACCGTGCGCAGCATGTCCGGCGGCAACCAGCAGAAGGCCATCATTGCCCGCGAGATCGATAAGGACCCGAAGCTCTTGGTGGCAGTCCAGCCACCCGCGGTTTGGACGTTGGTGCAATTGAATACATCCACCGTCAGATCGTGGCCGAGCGCGATAAGGGCACGGCCGTGCTGCTGGTCAGTCTGGAGCTGGACGAGGTGATGAACCTGTCCGACCGCATCCTTGTGATGTACGAGGGCGAGGTCGTGGGCGAATTTGACCCCAAGACCACCACCGTGCAGGAGCTGGGCCTGTATATGGCAGGCGCACGCAAGCAGGGAAAGGAGAGCAAATAACACATGAACAAGAAAAAACTTTCCCACAGCAGTCTGAACAGCTCCATCACCAGTGTGCTGGCTGCTCTGCTGTGCATCCTGATCGGCCTTGTGGTCGGTTTTCTGGTGCTGCTGGCCATCAACCCGGCCCACGCATGGGGCGACGGCTTTGTGCGCATCCTGAAGGGCGGCTTCCATGACGCACCCTACGGTGTCGGCAAGGAGCTGGCAAATGCGGCTCCCCTCATTATGACCGGTCTGTCCGTGGCCTTTGCCTTCAAAACCGGCCTGTTCAACATCGGTGCGGCGGGTCAGTATACGCTGGGCGCTTACGGCGCTCTGTACTGCGCCATTATGCTCAAGCTGCCGTGGTTCGTCTGTCTGATCGCAGCCACCATTCTGGGCGGCATCTGGGGTGCGATCCCCGGCTTCTTCAAGGCCTACTTCAACATCAACGAAGTCATTACCTCCATCATGTTCAACTGGATCGGCCTGTATCTGGTCAATGAGCTCATTTACCAGAACGGCACCGGCCCCATGTACGATGTGCGCAACACCCGTACCATCAACATCAGCAAGAACGCCGATTACGCTCAGTCCATCATCCCGGATTTCGGCCTGAACAAGCTGTTCCAGACCAACAGCACCACCATTGCCATCTTCCTGGCGGCAGCAGTGGCAGTTCTGATCTGGGTAGTGCTGAACAAGACCACCTTCGGCTACGAGCTCAAGGCTGTGGGCCTGAACAAGAGCGCTGCCCGCTACGCCGGCATCAACGAGAAGAAGAACATCATCCTCTCCATGGCCATTGCCGGTGCACTGGCCGGTTTTGGTGCGGGCCTGTACTATCTGTCCAATGTGTCCCAGTGGAACCCGCTGAACTCCACCAGCCTGCCGACAATGGGCTTCAACGGCATTTCCGTTGCACTGCTGGCAAGCTCCAACCCCATTGGCACCATTTTCTCGGCAATCTTCATTTCCCATATCTCGGTGGGCGGCTCCTTCCTTTCCACCAAGTATTACCCCACTGAGATCTCGGACCTGATCAGCGGTATCATCATCTACCTGTGTGCATTCTCCATGCTGTTCCGCGGCAAGATCCACGCACTGCTGTTCAAGAATGCCGATAAAACCAATGTGAACGCAGAGCCTGCTGCTCCTGCAAAATCTGCAACCGAAAAGGAGGGCAAGTGATATGCTGCTTCTGATCAAATATACGCTGCTGTATGGCATCGTTCTGATGCTGGTGGCACTGGGCGGTATGTTCAGTGAGCACTCCGGCATCATCAACATCGCACTGGAAGGCATCATGGTCATTGGCGGTGTGGCGGGTGTTCTCACCCTGACCATGCTGCCTGCCGAAATGCCGGTCTTCCTCGTGGTGCTGATCTCTGTTCTGGTGGCGGCACTGGCCGGTATGGTGTACAGTCTGCTGCTGGCCTTTGCCTCCATCAACCTGAAGGCGGATCAGACTATCGGCGCACGGCCCTGAACCTGCTGGCCACGGCCATCGCGGTGGTCCTTGCCAAGAATTTCAGCGATAGCGGCAGTGCAAAGCTGAACTACACCAACAGGCCCTTCCTGTTCAGCATCGGCGGGCTGGAGCTGAGCATTTTTGTGCCGCTGGGCATCATTCTGCTGATCATCAGCTATGTAGTGCTGTACAAGACCCGCTTTGGCCTGCGCCTGCGTGCCTGCGGCGAGCATCCGCAGGCAGCGGACTCTGTGGGCATCAATGTCTACAAGATGCGCTATGCCGGTGTTGTCATTTCCGGTGCACTGGGCGCGATCGGCGGTATGGCCTACATTGTGCCCCCGGTGCAGACCTGGAACTTTGAGGTGGGCGTGGCCGGCGCAGGCTTCCTTGCCATGGCTGTTATGATCTTTGGCCAGTGGAAGCCCTTCAACATCTTTGGCGCAGCATGTTCTTTGCTGTGTTCAAGAGTCTGGCAAACATTGCAGACTCCACCTTCCTGGCACAGCTGCACTGGTCCAGCAACATCTACAACATGATGCCGTTCGTGGCGTCCATGATCATTCTGGCGTTTACCTCCAAGAACAGCATGGCACCCAAGGCAGAGGGCATCCCCTACGACAAGGGATCCCGCTAAAACGACGATTTGTGTTCCCAAAACAAGGGCGTAGCTGCTTTTTCGGGCGGCTGCGCCCTTTTTGGCTTAAAATTGGGCAAAGTTTACAGAATGATACTTGCTTTTGTTTGGAATTTTGCTATACTATATCTTACAATGTCGTACTATTGAAAAAACGAGGAGCGTGATACGATGCGCGTTTATGATCTGATCGCAAAAAAGCGTGATGGCGGTACGCACAGCCGTGAGGAGCTGGAGCAGATCGTCAATGGCTATGTCAGCGGAGAAGTGACTGATTACCAGATGGCTGCATGGATGATGGCTGTCTATCTGCGCGGCATGACCGATGAGGAGACCGCAGAGCTGACCGATGTGATGGCTCACAGCGGTGTGATGGTGGATCTTTCGCCCATTCCGGGCATCAAGGTGGACAAGCACTCCACCGGCGGCGTGGGCGACAAGACCACGCTGGTCATTGCCCCCATCGTGGCGGCCTGCGGCGTGAAGATCGCCAAGATGAGCGGCCGGGGCCTTGGCCATACCGGCGGCACCATCGATAAGATGGAGAGCGTGCCCGGCACCAGAACCGCCCTCTCACAGGAGGAGTTCTTTGCGCAGGTGAACAGGATCGGCCTGTCGGTCATTGGCCAGAGCGAGGGCATTGCCATTGCAGATAAAAAAATGTATGCCCTGCGGGATGTGACCGCAACCGTCAGCTGCATCCCACTCATCGCATCCAGCATCATGTCCAAGAAACTGGCTTCCGGCTCGGATGCCATCCTGCTGGATGTGACCACCGGCACCGGAGCTTTTATGAAAACGGTAGACCAGAGCATTGAGCTGGCCAAGCTGATGGTATCCATTGGCACCCATCACGCCGCCGGGTGGCTGCCATGATCACCGATATGGACACCCCGCTGGGCCATAACATTGGCAACAGTCTGGAAGTCATGGAAAGCATGGATGTGCTCAAGGCCATGGCCCCGCCGACCTGACCGAGGTCTGCCTGCAGCTGGCGGCGAACATGCTGGTGCTGGCCGATAAGGCACTCCTGCCGAGTGCCGCGCCATGGCCGAGGCGGCGATCGCCGACGGTTCTGCCTTTGCAAAGTGCAAGGAGATGTTTGCGGCGCAGGGCGGCGATACCCGCGTGCTGGACGATTACAGCCTGTTTGAGCAGCCCGCGGCAAGCTTTGAACTGCTGGCAGAGCAGGACGGTTACATTGTGGCGAACGATGCCGAGAAGATCGGCTCTGCCAGCGTGCTGCTGGGTGCGGGCCGACAGAAAAAGGGCGACCCGCTGGATTTTGCCGCCGGCATCACCTTGCATAAAAAGCGCGGCGACTACGTAAAGAAGGGCGAGAGTCTTGCCACCTTCTACGGCGCAGCCGATAAGTTTGAAGCTGCCGCCGCCGAGTACCGCAGCGGCCTTGGATACGGCCCTGAGAAGCCGGAGGAAGCCCCGCTGGTGTATGCCCTTGTAACGAAGGACGGCGTGGCGCGCTATTAAATGAAATAAAAGCTTCCGGGACGGTATCTCCCGGGGCTTTTTGCGTCATTTGGCAGGTTTTTGTTGCATAATGTGGAAAACAGTGGAACTTTGGCAGGAGATATGGTATACTATGATGGATTTGTGCTGTCCCGGCGGAAGGGACGCGGAAAGAGAAAGGACTTGTTATGAAGATCATTCTGGTGGGCGGCGGCAAGGTTGGTACCGCGCTGGCGCGGCAGCTCAGTGAGGAAGACCATAATGTGACCATTGTGGATACCAACAAAGCGCGTGTGGAGCACCTGACTGAAAGCTACGATGTGCTGGGCATCGTGGGCAACGGTTCCTCGATCACCACGCTGGCAGAGGCCGGCATTGAAGACGCGGATGTGTTCATTGCCGTGACCGGTTCGGATGAGCTGAACCTGCTGTGCTGCATGTTTGCCAAAAAGGCGGGCCACTGCCATGCAATTGCCCGTGTGCGCAACCCGTCCTACAGTCATGAGCTGGACTTTATCAAAAAGCAGATCGGCATTTCGGCCATCATCAATCCGGAAATGGCTGCAGCAAAGGAAATCTCCCATCTGCTGCGCTTCCCGGGTGCAAGCAAGATCGACACCTTTGCAGACGGCCGTGTGCGGCTGATCAAGTTTGCACTCACTGCAGAGCAGGGGCTGGATGGCGTGGCCATCCGCGAGATCCCCACCCGCCTGAAGAGCGATATTCTGGTGTGTGCTGTGGAGCGCAGCGGCGGCGTCATCATCCCGAACGGTAACTTTGTACTGCAGAACGGCGATCAGGTCACCTTCCTTGCAACACAGGAAAAGGCCCACGAGTTCTTCCAGCGCATCCACCTGCCGGTGCGCCCGGTGCGCAATGCCTTCATCGTGGGCGGCGGTGCCATCGCCTTCTATCTGAGCCAGGAGCTGCTGGAAAACCACGTGCGTGTGCGCATCGTGGAGCGCGACCCTGCCCGCTGCATGGAGCTGGCCGAGCAGCTGCCCGGCGCACAGATCCTGAACGAGGACGGCTCCAACCGCGAATTCCTGCTTTCGGAGGGCATGGAGTCCACCGAGCTTTTGTGGCCCTGACCAACATTGACGAGGAGAATGTGCTGCTGACCTGTTTGCCAAAAAGCACTCCAAGGGCAAGCTGGTCACCAAAGTCAACCGTCTGGAATTTGATGATATTCTGGCCGGTCTGGATCTGGGCAGCGTGGTCTACCCCAAGTACATGACCTGCGATTACATCGTGCAGTATGTGCGTGCACTGCAGAACGAAGCGGGCAGCAACATCAAGACGCTGTACCGCATTCTGGACGACCGCGTGGAAGCGCTGGAATTTACCGTCCACGAGAAGAGCGCTGCCACCGGTGCCCCCCTGAGCCAGCTGCACCTGAAAAAGAATCTGCTGCTGTGCTGCATCACCCGCGGCCATCAGATCCTGATCCCGCGCGGCGGCGACCAGATCCAGGTGGGCGACAACGTGATCGTGGTCACGCTGGAGCATGGTCTGCATGACCTGCGCGATATTCTGGACAAGGGCGCAGAGGGTTGACGGAGGCAGACTATGAATTATGCGATCGTTTTCCGTCTGCTGGGCTATGTCATGCTGATCGAGGGTGCGCTGCTGCTGCTGCCCGCAGCGGCCAGCTGGATCTACGGCGAATGGTTCGTGCTGGGCGTGTTTCTGATCACGGCGGCAGTCAGCGCCGCCATCGGCTACGCCCTGCGCGGCATCAAGCCTAAAAGCAAGATGTTCTATATGCGGGAGGGCTTTGCTGCTACCTCGCTGAGCTGGATCGTCATTTCCATCGTGGGCGCCGTTCCGTTTGTGGTGGCGGGCTGCATCCCGAACCCGGTGGACGCCCTGTTTGAGACGGTGTCCGGCTTTACCACCACCGGTGCCAGCATCCTGCCCGGGGTGGAGGATCTGCCCAAGGGCATCCTGTTCTGGCGCAGCTTCACCCACTGGATCGGCGGCATGGGCGTTCTGGTGTTCCTGCTCTCGCTGCTGCCCCTGACCGGTGCTCCCACGTCAACCTGATGAAGGCAGAAAGCCCCGGTCCGCAGGTGGATAAGCTGGTGCCCAAGGTGCAGTCTACCGCAAAGATCCTGTATGGCATCTACTTTGCACTCACCGTGCTGGAGGTGGTATTCCTGCTGCTGGGAGGCATGCCGCTGTTTGAGTCCATGCTCACGGCCTTCGGTACGGCGGGCACCGGCGGCTTCGGCTTCAAGAACGACAGCTTTACCAGCTTTTCTCCCTACATCCAGTGGGTCGTGACCATTTTCATGATCCTGTTTGGTGTCAACTTCAATGCCTACTTCCTGCTGCTGCTGCGCAAATTCAACCGCGCCATCAGCGAGGAAGTGCGCGGCTACTTCGCCATTATTCTGGTGGCAATTGGCATTATCACGGCCAATATCTACAGCCTTTATAACAGCTTTGGCGAAGCGGTGCGTCAGGCAGCCTTTCAGGTGGGCTCCATCATCACGACCACTGGCTTTTCCAGCTGCGATTTTGACCTGTGGCCCACTCTCTCCAAAGAAATTCTGGTGGTGCTCATGTTCATTGGTGCCTGCGCAGGCAGCACCGGCGGCGGCATCAAGGTGAGCCGCCTCCTCATTCTGGGCAAGACCTTGGGCAAGGAGCTCAAGCAGGCGCTGCACCCGCAGGTGGTGGCCCCCGTCCGCATGGACGGCAAGCTGCTCAACCACGAGACCATCCGCACCACCAATGTGTTTATGGGCGCGTATTTCTTCATCTTCGTGGTCTCCTTCCTGCTCATCAGTCTGGATGGCTTTGATATGGTGACGAACTTCACAGCCATTGCAGCTACTTTGAACAACATCGGCCCGGGCCTTGCGCAGGTGGGCCCCATGATGAACTTTGGCAGCTTTACGAACCCTGCAAAGCTGGTGATGATCTTCGACATGCTGGCCGGCCGTCTGGAGATCTTCCCGATGCTGGTGCTGTTCCTGCCGGATACATGGCGCAGATTCTAAAAAGCAATTATAAAAAGCCATCTGTGATCTCCTGCTCGTATTGAGCATTTGGAGAGATACAGATGGCTTTTTTGCGCGTAACGGTAAGCTGCACAAACCCTTCTCTTTTCGGGGAAGGCGGATTTGCGAAGCAAAGACGGAGAAGCTTTTATACTTCCACTTTTTCCTGTGCCCGGTACTGCAGGGCTTCCAGCACACAGTCCTCATCCAACAGCTGTTTGCCTGCCAGATCGGCCACCGTGCGGGCCACCCGCAGGATACGGTCATGGGCGCGGGCGGAAAGGCCCAAAGCGTCGTAGGAGGCACGCAGCAGCCGCTCGGCGGCGGGGGTCATGCGGCAGACGCGCCGCACCTGCCCGGCGGTGAGCTGGGCGTTGCAGAGCACACCCTCAAACCTGGGGCGGCATAGCGCTTTGCCTGAATGGCCCGGGCGGCAAGCACCTGTTTGCGCAGATCGGCGCTGCTCTCGGAAGGGACGACGGCGTGCAGCTCGTCAAAGGCGATGGGGTCCATCTCTACGCACAGGTCGATGCGGTCCAGCAGTGGACCGGACACCCGGCTGCGGTACTGCCGCACGGCACTGGGTGAGCAGGTGCACTGCCGGGTGGGGTGGCCGTAGTAGCCGCACTTACAGGGGTTCATGGCGGCTACCAGCTGGAAGCGGCTGGGATAGGTGGCACTGCCTGCCGCGCGGCTCACGGTGATCTGGCCGTCCTCCAGCGGCTGGCGCAGCACTTCCAGACTCTCGCGGGAGAACTCCGGCAATTCGTCTAAAAACAGCACACCGCAGTTGGCAAGGCTGCACTCGCCGGGCCGGAACTGTGCGCCGCCGCCAGCCAGAGCCGCGGCACTGGCCGAGTGGTGCGGACTGCGGAAAGGCCGTGCAGAGATCAGGCCCCGGCCCTGCGGCAGCTGCCCTGCAATGGAATAAATTTTAGTGGTCTCCACGGCTTCCTCACGGGTGAGCGGCGGCAGGATGCCGGGCAGACGCTTTGCCAGCATGGATTTGCCGGTGCCGGGTGCGCCAATGAGCAAAACATTGTGTCCGCCTGCGGCAGCAATGACCATAGCCCGCCGCGCCAGCGACTGGCCCATCACGTCCGAAAAATCCGGCACCTGTGCCCATGCGTCTGCAGGGTCAAAGGGAACAACAGCCGCCGGGGCAAGCGGGGAGATGCCGCGCAGGGCATCTACAACTTCGCGTGCCGTGTGGGCGGGGTAGACGGCCATGCTGTCGGCGCAGGCCTCGGCTGCTTCGGCGGCATTCTCGGCAGGTACATACAGGGCGTGGATGCCATTTTCTGCTGCAGCCAGCGCCATGGGCAGCACGCCGGAAACCGGCCGCAGGGTGCCGTCCAGTGCCAGTTCGCCCAGAAATGCCGCGTCGCAGGCACATCCTCCAGCTGGCCGCTGGCAGTGAGCACTGCCAGCAGAAGCGGCAGGTCGTACACCGGGCCGGTCTTGCGCACATCCGCCGGGGCAAGATTGATGGTAATGCGCCGGTCCGGGAACTTGAAGCCCAGATTTTTGATGGCGGCGCGCACACGGTCGGCGCTTTCACGCACAGCGGAATCCGGCAGGCCCACGATGGAAAAGGCGGGCAGACCGCCGGAAATGTCGGCCTCCACTGCCACGGCAAAGCCGCTCAGGCCATTCAGACCAAAGCTTCTGGTAACAGAATACATGTTGTTCTCCCTTATCCCAGCGGATGATATGACGGAAAAGAATTGGCAAAAGTGGAAAATATTGGATGATTATGTCATACTTCGACACAAAAATATTTCTGAATTCATTATAGTAAAGGGCAGGAAAGATGTCAATGCGATAGAGAGGAGAGAGTTTTCCATGATGAGCAAAGAATACTGCCGCTATATCCGTACATATTCAGAACTGGAAGGGCTGCAGCATGCCCACACCCTTGTATATTGCGGTGCCGCCGCTGCGCAGGGCGTTGTAATGGAGCTGCGGCAGGAGCAGGATGGCCGGGTGCGCCGCAGCGCGGTGCTGCTGCAGGACAGTTTTGCCCGGGCAATGCAGCTGCTGCGCTACCTGTGTGAAAACAGCATCGGTTTGGAGCAGTGGCTGGACGTTCTGGACGATGCAGGCCAGAGTTATGAACTGCTGGAAAATGCAGGCGAGGCCGGGATGGTTCCCGACTTTACCGGGAAAAACTTGGAATTTTGTGCCATATGCCGGTTTTGAACTGCAAATCTTGTTGCAGATTACGCAATTGACACATGAACGCGGAGAGTTTATATTATAAGTAGGTTTAACCAAACCTGTTCTTTTTTGCGGAAAAATTTACAAAAGGTAAGGTGTGCAAGATGTATTTGGATGAATATAAGCGCTGGATGGCTGCAGAGCTGGAAGACGCTGATCTGAAGCCGGAGCTGGCCAAGATCGAGGGAAATGATGACGAGATCAAGGACCGCTTTGCTGTGGCTTTGAAATTTGGCACCGCTGGTCTGCGCGGCGTTCTGGGCGCTGGCACCAACCGTATGAATATCTATGTTGTGCGTCAGGCCACGCAGGGTCTGGCAAACTGGGTCAAGACTCAGGGCGGCAGCCAGACTGTGGCGATCAGCTACGACAGCCGCCTGAAGAGCGATATCTTTGCCAAGACCGCCGCAGGCGTTCTGGCGGCAAACGGTATCAAGGTGCGCATTTACGATGCTCTGATGCCTGTGCCTGCACTGAGCTTTGCTACCCGTTACTACCAGTGCAATGCTGGTATCATGGTCACGGCTTCTCACAACCCGGCCAAGTACAACGGCTACAAGCCTACGGCCCGGATGGCTGCCAGATGACCGATGATGCTGCCGCCATCGTGTACGATGAGATCCAGAAGACGGATGTGCTGACCGGTGCAAAGTACATCTCCTTTGCCGAGGGCGTGGAGCAGGGCCTGATCCGCTTTGTGGGCGACGACTGCAAGAAGGCACTGTATGATGCCATTGAGGCCCGTCAGGTGCGCCCGGGCCTGTGCAAGACTGCCGGCCTGAAGCTGGTGTACAGCCCGCTGAATGGTTCCGGTCTGGTGCCTGTCACTCATGTGCTGAACGATATAGGCATCACCGATATCACCATCGTGCCCGAGCAGGAGTACCCCAACGGCTACTTTACCACCTGCTCCTACCCGAACCCCGAAATTTTCGAGGCTCTGAAGCTGGGTCTGGAGCTGGCAACCAAGACTGGTGCCGATCTGATGCTGGCCACCGACCCCGATGCCGACCGCGTGGGCATTGCCATGAAGTGCCCGGATGGCAGCTATGAGCTGGTATCCGGCAACGAGATGGGCGCTCTGCTGCTGGATTACATCTGCGCAGGCCGCATCGAGAAGGGCACCATGCCCAAAAACCCGGTGGCCGTCAAGTCCATCGTATCCACTCCTCTGGCCGATGCCATTGCCGCACACTACGGCGTGGAAATGCGCAGCGTGCTGACCGGCTTCAAGTGGATCGGCGACCAGATCGCAAATCTGGAAGCTGCCGGTGAGGTGGACCGCTTCATCTTTGGCTTCGAGGAGAGCTACGGCTATCTGGCCGGCCCCTATGTACGCGATAAGGATGCCGTCATCGGTTCCATGCTGATCTGTGAAATGGCCGCTTACTACCGCAGCATCGGTTCCTCCATCAAGCAGCGTCTGGAAGAGATCTATAAACAGTATGGCCGCTACCTGAACAAGGTGGACAGCTTCGAGTTCCCCGGCCTGACCGGCATGGAGAAGATGGCTTCCATCATGCAGAAGCTGCGTGATAACCCGCCCGCCGAGCTGGCTGGCCACAAGGTGGTCAAGGTGACCGACTACAAGAAGCCCGAGGAGACCGGCCTGCCCGCTGCAAACGTGCTGATCTACAGTCTGGAAAACGGCGCTACCGTTGTGGTGCGTCCCTCCGGCACTGAGCCGAAGATCAAGACCTATTTCACCACTCTGGGCAAGGATCTGGCTGAAGCACAGGCACAGAAGGATGCTCTGGCTGCTGCCATCGAGCCGATCCTGAAGTAAACTCCATCAAGAACAAGTTTGTGCCCCTCTGCTGTGTGCAGAGGGGCATTTTTGCTGTAGAATATTGGTTGCAGTTTGGGAAGTTATACGCTATAATAAAATATGGCTTACTATAGGAATCGGGCAGGTGAAGAAATTGGAAAAGAGAGTATCCGCAGTACTGGTGGCGGCGGGGTCTTCCACACGCATGGGCTTTGACAAGCTCAGCTTTGATCTGGGCGGCGAGACCGTGCTGCACCGCAGCATCCGCGCGTTTGAACAGGACCCGCTTGTCACGGAGATCGTGCTGGTGGCCGGTAAGAACCGCGCCTTTGTGGAGCAGCAGGCAGCAGACTGCACAAAGCCTGTGCAGATCGTAACGGGCGGCACCACCCGCGCCGAGAGCGCAAAAAACGGCGTGCTGGCGGCAGCAGGGGAGCTTGTGGCAGTGCACGACGCGGCAAGACCCTTCGTCAGTCAGGCCGTCATCACAGCAGCGCTGGAAGCAGCTGCCCGGTGCGGCGCAGCTGCACCTGCCGTACCGGTAAAGGATACCATCAAGGCTGCAGCGCGCGGCAACGGAAAGACCGTGCCGGATGCCTGCCTTGTGTACACAACGCCCGACCGCAGCACCCTGTATGCGGTGCAGACCCCTCAGTGCTTTGACCGCGCAGAGTACCTTGCTGCGCTGGAAGAGCTGGATGCCGAAAAAGCCCGCCTTGTCACCGACGACTGCAGCCTGTTCGAGCTGACCGGCCGCGCCGTGCAGCTGACGCAGGGCGATTACGCCAATTATAAGATCACGACCCGCGAGGACTTGCCCCGCCCGGAACAGAAAGAGGAACACAAAATGCGCATTGGACATGGTTATGACGTGCACCGTCTGGTGGAAGGCCGCAAGCTGATCCTGGGCGGCGTGGAAGTGCCTTTTGAAAAAGGCCTGCTGGGCCACTCGGATGCAGATGTGCTGGCCCATGCGGTGATGGATGCTGTGCTGGGTGCCGCTGCGCTGGGGGATATCGGCCAGCATTTCCCGGACAATGACCCGGCCTACTCCGGTGCCGACAGCCTGAAGCTGGCCCGCCGTGTGGCCGAAATTTTAAAGGAGCACGGCTTCCGCATTGAAAATATCGACGCGACGCTGTTGTGTCAGCGGCCCAAGCTTGCGCCGTACATTCCGGCCATGCGCCAGAATCTGGCCGATGCCTTCGGCCTGCCGGTGGATGCCGTGAGTGTAAAGGCACCACCGAGGAACATCTGGCTTTACCGGTGAGGGCTGGGCATTGCCGCCCACGCTGTTGCCCTGATCGAAACACTGTAAACGGGAGCGTGTACCAATGACTCTGAACGCGATCATTGCAAATTTCCAGACCTTCAAACTGGTCGATTTGCTGGATATCATCATCATTTCCTTCCTGATTTACCAGCTGCTGGGCATTGTCAACCGCACCCGCGCCGGCCAGCTGTTCAAGGGTGCGCTGCTGGTGATGGCCGTCTATCTGGTGGCAGAAACGCTGAACATGCGTACCGTCACATGGCTGCTGAACTCACTGCTGCAGGTGGGCCTGCTGACGCTGGTGGTGCTGTTCCAGCCGGAGATCCGCCGTGCGCTGGAGCGCATGGGCCAGACCGACCAGTGGGCCGCCAAGCTGTTCAATGTCAAAGGCCGCTACAACGATCCCAGCCTGAAAGGTGCATGGCGCAGCGCCATCATTGCCATCTGCGATGCGGCAGAGCGCTTTTCTGAGACCAAGACCGGTGCACTGATCGTGCTGGAACGCCACACGAACCTTTCGGAGATCGTGCGCACCGGCACGCCGGTGAACAGTGCGGTCAATCTGGAAGTGCTGGGCACCATTTTCTACGAGGGCACGCCCCTGCACGATGGTGCTGCCATCATTGAGAATGGCCGCATCAAAGCCGCGGGCTGTGTGCTGCCGCTTTCCAACAATCTGGATCTTGGCAAGGATATGGGCACCCGTCACCGCGCCTGCCTTGGCATTGCCGAAAATTCCGACGCATCGCCATCGTGGTCAGCGAGGAGACCGGTATCATCTCCATGGCAAAGAACGGCGTGCTGATCCGCCACTTTGACCGCCAGACCCTGTATACCCGTCTGGTGGATGAGATGATCCCTAAGGAGACCACCACCGAAAAGACGACGGTCAGCGGCTGGCGCGGTCAGCTGGACCGTCTGTGGAAATGGGTCAGCCAGAAGGAGGACGATGCGCAATGAACAACGAACCCAACAAGAAAAATGGCGCAAAGCCTGCGGTCGCCCATAAGAAAAACATTCTGGACGACCGCCGCATCCGGCTGGCACTTTCGGTGCTGGGCGCCATCGTTGCATGGATGGTGGTCACCATCATCGTGCAGCCCGGCACCAGCAACACCATCTACAATGTGCCGGTGGATTATACCTACGATTCCGCTGCTTACACCTCCCGGGGCCTGAGCATCGTCAGCGCCGAGGATAAGACCGTGAACCTGAAAATCTCCGGCGACGGCTACACCATCGGCGGGCTGACGGCTTCCGATTTTGTGGTCTACCCGGATTTTTCCAGCGTACGCGACAGCGGCGAAAAGACCCTGCGCCTGCTGGTACGCGGTGCCAACGGCCTGCTGAACGGTGTGACCGTGACCATGGAAGGCAATGACAACACGGTGGATGTGGTGTTTGACGTGGTGGAGGAAAAGACCCTGCCCGTTACCATTACCACCAACTACCTGACCATCGCGGACGGTATATCCTTTATAGTACGGATGTTTCCAAGGAGAATATCACCCTTTCCGGCCCCAGCAGTGAACTGAATAAAGTTGCTACCTGCACTGCAGAGGTGACCTACAGCGGCGAACTGACCGAGTCCATCACGCTGAACACGCCGCTGCGCTTCTATACCTCCGGCGGCAAGGAAGTCAAGTTTGAGTACACGGAGCTGGAAGAGAACAGCGTGGATGTGACCTTGCAGGTGTACAAGATGGCAACGCTGCCGGTGGACGTGAATTTCATCAATGCACCGCGTGATTTTGATGATTCGATGCTGGTATATGCACTCAGCCGCAAGCAGCTCAAGGTGGCAGGTCCGGCAGATAAGATCGATATGCTGTCCACGCTGCCCATCGGCAATATCGACCTTTCCACCTTTACACTGAACAAGAGCTATGAGCTGCCCATCGACCTGCCCGCAGACATCTATCTGCTGGATAACATTTCCACCATTACGGTCAGCTTTGACTGCTCCAATCTGGGAACCAAGACCATGAACCTGCCCAATACTTGCGTGCAGGTGGTCAACCTGCCCTCTACCTACCAGCTGACGGTGCAGACCGAACGCCTGATGAATGTAACGCTCTGCGGCCCCAAGGGCGCGATCGAAACGCTGACCCCGGAGCAGGTGGTCATTGAGATCGATGCCGAGGATTTCTCGGTGGCGACCGGCGAGCAGAACATCGCCTGCCGCCTGTATGTGCCCTCCAACGGCAAGATCTTTGCACTGGGCAGCTATGTGCTGCAGTGCCGCATCGAAAGCAACTGAAAAAAAAGGAACACACGATAACATGATTCTGGTTCGCAACATCCGTCTGCCGCTCTCTGCCGGAGAGCCGCAGGCATTTGAAAAAGCCCTGCACGCCGCCCGCATCCCGCGCGGAAAGGTGCAGCATCTGGGCGTGGCAAAGCTCTCGGTGGATGCCCGCCACGGCCAGCCCAAGCTGGTGTATACCGTGGCTGTCACCCTGAAAGAACCTGCCGAGGAAGCGGCTTTTGCAGCCCGCTGTGGTGATGCTTCTCTGCAGCAGAAGGTGGATTTTTCGGTGCAGAATGGCATCCAGCCACTGGCACATCGGCCTGTGGTGTGCGGCCTTGGCCCGGCGGGCCTGTTTGCTGCGCTGCTGCTGGCCCGGCAGGGCTATCAGCCCATTGTGCTGGAGCGCGGCCCGGCGCTGGACGAGCGCGTAAAGGCGGTGGAACATTTTTCTGCTACCGGCGAACTGGATGTGAATGCGAACATTCAATTTGGCGAGGGCGGTGCCGGTACTTTCTCGGACGGCAAGCTGACCACCCGCATCGGCGATGAGCTGTGCGGCTTTGTTACCGAGGTGTTCCTGCAGCACGGTGCGCCGGAGGAGATCGCCTGGAAGCAGAAGCCCCACGTGGGCACCGACCTGCTGCGCGGTGTGATCACCTCTATCCGCAAGGAGATCGAAGCTCTGGGCGGTGAGGTGCATTTCAACACGGCCCTGACCGGCTTTGAACAGAAAAATGGTCAGCTCACCGGCATTTTTACCACAAATGGCACCTTTGCCTGCGAAGCTTTGGTGTTCGCGGTGGGCCACTCGGCCCGCGATACCTTCGGGATGCTGATGGACGGCGGCCTGCAGCTGGAATGCAAGCCGTTCAGCGTGGGCTTCCGCGCCGAGCATCTGCAGAGTGAGATCGAAAAGAGCTTATATCACGAGGCTGCCGGGCATCCGGCTCTGCCGCGGGGCGAGTATCAGCTCTCCCAGCATGTGGGGGAGCGGTGCGTTTACACCTTCTGCATGTGCCCCGGCGGGCAGGTGGTGGCATCGGCCAGCGAGGAAGGCCGTGTAGTGACCAACGGCATGAGCTTTCACGCCCGCAATGGCAAAAATGCCAACGCGGCCGTGGTGGTGAGCGTGGGCGGCAAGGATTTTGCAGACGATCCGCGCCGGGCCATCGCGTTCCAGCGGGAGCTGGAAGCCAGAGCCTACGCCGCTGGGCGCAGTGCAGGGGAGTATGCCGCTCCGGCAGAGAACATCCAGAGCTTTCTGGAAGGGCGCGGCCAGCTGAACATTGGACGCGTGCAGCCTACCTATGACCGCGGCATTGCTGCGGCAGACCTCGGCGCACTGCTGCCGCAGGAGCTGGCCGAAACGCTGCGGGCGGGCCTGCGCGCCTACGAGCGCAAAATTGCGGGTTATACCGCGCCGGAAGCGATCCTTACGGGTCTTGAGACCCGCACCAGCAGCCCGGTGCGGCTGAAGCGGGAAGAAAATTTTGAATGCACCCAGCTGGCAGGTCTGTATCCCTGCGGCGAGGGTGCCGGATATGCGGGCGGCATCATGAGCGCCGCCGTGGATGGCCTGCGGGTGGCCCGCGCATCATCAGCCGGTATGCACCGGCAGAAGGGTGAGAAGAATTCGATGAACGATCGTGAAAACGATACAATGAGAGAGAATGAGGGCCGTCAGGTGCAGCAGGAGCTGGAAAACCAGTTGCGCGCCTTTGGCGATACCGTGTCGGATGCTTTGCCCATGGCTTTGAGGGCAAAGGGGAGGACATTGGCGACCGCGCCTATGGTGTGGGCCGTGCGGCGGTGAATGCTGCAAACTTTGGCCTTGGCGAAGCGGCAAAGGCGTTCCGCAGCAGCCGGGAGGAATACTACCGCAGCCGCCAGAATGCGCAGAATACGAAAAAACAGGGCTTGAATGAGGACAATATCAACGCGCAGGCCGCAGGTGTTTCCGGCTGGTTCCGGCAGATGTTCGGCAAGGCAGAGACGACCCCGGCAGACGAGATCCGCGCCAGTGCCAAAAAGCGCTACAGCGCAGGCTGCGCATTGCTGGTAGTCGGCATCACGTTTACGGTGATCTTTGGCATCACGGCGGTTTCCTGTCTGGGTGCGGCGGGCCTGTTTACGCCCAATGCGGCGGTTCTGCAGGCCATTCTGCAGGACAGCTTTATGGCTGAAAATGCTGCAGCCATGGGCAGCTTTGCGCTGGGGGCGGTGCGAATCACCGGCTGGTGCTTTGCGGCTGTCACCGCCGTGTTCGTGTGGATGATCACTGCCGGTGCATCCCGCCTGAAGGCCAGCAAGACGCTGCTCCGTCTGGCCGAGGCAGCAGAAGGCTTTGACTGCAAAAAGGGCCTGCCGCTGGAAGCCGTGGACGAGAAAAAAGGCCCGTGCCCTCAAGCGGGTGCGCAGATTCATCCGCAATGGCTGGCTGAGTGCATGGGTGGACGAAAAAGCGGAAAAGCTTTACCTGACTGCTGAGGATTACCGTGCCGCGCAGGAAGCTGCCGCAGCTCCAAGGCACCGCCGCAGCCGGAACCGGCGACAGAAAAAACAGACGATGTGCCGCTCAATCTTGAGACGGCGCGCCGCTTTGCCGCCGTGCTGCAGCAGGAAAA
>ENA-OUNI01000007-OUNI01000007.1-human-gut-metagenome-genome-assembly--contig:-NODE-7-length-65659-cov-4.133797_pt1 | contig 65659 bp, 66 predicted proteins | sample MGYA00242499_ERZ504580 | MGnify/ENA primary metagenome ERZ504580 (study PRJEB26092, sample SAMD00036315) | human gut metagenome | host: Homo sapiens | study: EMG produced TPA metagenomics assembly of the... | reverse complement strand
ACTTGAAACTGAATGAGTTGAGTGCGAATACGGCAGAAGTAACGGGAACTGCGGGAATGGTGAATACGGCGGAGATGGCAGAATCGCCGACAGCGGCGGAACAGTCTGGCACAGAACAGTCTGGCACAGAACAGTCTGGCACGGGACTTGACGCCCTCGTGTGCGGAACCGACGTTCCGCAAGGCACGGTGGTGATGGCTGCCACGCCGATCGGCAACACGGCCGACGCCTCCGCACGCCTCATTGCGCTCCTGGAACGCGCCGACATCGTGGCCGCCGAAGACACCCGCCGTCTCTACGCGTCGCCAACCGTCTCGGCGTGCACGTGAACGGCCGCGTGGTGGCCTACCACGATCACAACGAGCGAGACAAGTCCGACGGTCTGCTCGATCAGGTGGAAACCGGCGCTACCGTGCTGGTCGTGTCCGACGCGGGCATGCGACCATCAACGATCCAGGCCTCGCGATCGTGCGTCGCGCCATCGAACGTGGTCTGCCCGTCACCTGCGCTCCCGGCCCGTCCGCAGTGCTGGACGCGCTGTGCCTTTCAGGACTGCCCACCGACCGCTTCTGCTATGAAGGATTCCTGCCGCGCAAGCATTCCGAACGCGTGCAATACCTGCGTACCCTGCGTTCTGAACGCCGCACCATCGTGTTTTACGAAACCCTGCATCGCATCGACGATTCCATGGCCGACCTGCTTGACGTGTTCGGTCCGAACCGCAAGATGGCGCTTTGCCGTGAACTTACCAAGGATTTTGAGCAGATCCGTCGCGGAACCATCGCGCAGATTCGCCAGAGCGTGATCGACGAGCCGCCGCGCGGCGAAATGGTGTTGGTCGTTGCCGGCGCTTCCGAAGAGGAGGCTGACGCTGCTGCCCCCGCATCGTTGAGCGTCGAAGACTTGGCGGTGCTGTCGATCGACCGTGCGCAGGAAGACAATCTGCGCATCAAAGACGCGATTTCGCAGGTCGTTGCCGAGCATCCCCTTGCGGACGGCTCGCTTGCCAATCGCAAGCAGGTCTACAATGCGGTTCTTGCGATGAAGCAGTGAGTCCATATTAGTTACCGTCCGGCGATTGCCTATCGTGCGATTGCCCGTCGCGCAAGTGTTAGCTGCATGCTTGCGATCCGCACGATTCCAACGATTCCAGCAGTATTTGCAGGGCGCGGGCCACGTCCGGCCCGCCGACTTGCGCAAGATAGTCCAACATCGCCGGTGTTGCGGAAGGATTGGCGACCAGCCATTTGCGCAGTTGCGGCGCGTATTCCGCGATATGCCATAGCACGTCCTGCGGTGTGTCCGGACTGCACGCCACCAGCGGCGTCAATGGAATTGGGGGAGACGGCGGATCCACCAGCGGTTTCGGCCGCGGTTTGGGCTGGTATGGCGGTGGTTCGCGGCGCGTCCGCTGTGCACGGTGTGCGAGATTCCGCGCATGCCGATGCGTCGCGTGATGCGCCCGTGACCTACGTTTCTCGATCCGAGCAGTCTGCGGAATCCGTTTGCTCTGTCGGCATCTATCCTGTCGGTGACTTTCCCACCGGCACCTATCCTGTCGGCGTGCGTCGCGCGCCGCGCCTTATGCCTGCTATGCGCTGCGCTCATATTCGTCGCTTCTTCCGTCGATCGCAAGAATGTAGTTGCGCGCCTGTGGCGCGTTGCGAATATGCTTCGTCTCCTGCATGATTTGCATGCAATCGTTGGAGCGGAAATGAAATTCCTGCATGAGCATGCAGATGATTTCGGAAACCAACGATTCGCTTTCGGGGGTGCAGTTCAATGCGAGATCGCATGCGGTGCGAACAGGCGTGGTCACGATGATCGGACCGACTTTGATGGTGTGTTCGTTTGGTGCGAGACGGTTGAAAACGTTGATTTTACGGCCGTAACGTAGCGCTCGATAGTGGGCTTTCGCGATAATGTCGATGGATTCGGGGAAGGTGCCGCCTAGCCAAACCCATGCGGCGGTGCGTGAACATGCCACGGACCGGCTCGGCAGCAATGTCGCGATGATGCAGGACCGCCCGTACAACGTGTCCGAATCGTGGCATGAATAGGCGTTCGCGCTGTCGAGCTTGCACAGCGCGCCGGATGAGCCAGCAGGTTCAGGCACATCGGGCCCGGAAGGTCATCGTTGCCCAGAAGGGGTGGTGGAGTGTCCATGACGGTACCGTAGCGGATTCGAATTCCGTTGCGCCACCAGCCCCCGAAAATCTGTGGATATGTGGAAAATGATTGTTACGTAATGCAACAATGTGGATAGATCGGCAGATATGCAAATTATGATGCAAACTATTTCAAACGATTGAAATCGATGATCGCACGTCCATCCTCCAATAAAAATCCAACTACCGAAATACATGGAAAATGCGGGATATGGCGCTTTGTATAATCGGGCACCATGAGTCATATTTTGGTGAATGTTGCTTGGCCGTATGCTAACGGCCCCCGTCATATCGGTCACGTCGCCGGATTCGGCGTGCCCTCCGACGTATACGCGCGCTACGAGCGCATGAAGGGCAATGACGTGCTGATGGTGTCTGGCACCGACGAGCACGGCACCCCGATCCTGGTGGAAGCCGACAAGGAAGGCGTCAGCGCACAGGAGCTCGCCAACCGTTACAACCGTGTGATCGCCAAGGATCTGTGCGATCTCGGCCTGAGCTACGACCTGTTCACCCGCACCACCACCGGCAATCACGAGCAGGTGGTGCAGGAACTGTTCAAGCAGTGCCTCGCCAACGGCTACATTTATAAGGCACCCAGAAGGTCGCCATCTCGCCGTCCACCGGCCGCACCCTGCCTGACCGTTACATCGAAGGCACCTGCCGATCTGCGGTGCCGACGGTGCCCGCGGCGACCAGTGCGACGCTGCGGCAACGAACTCGACCCGGACGAGCTCATCAATCCCGTTTCCAAAATCAACGGCGAAACCCCGCGCTTTGAGGAAACCGAACACTTCTTCCTCGACCTGCCGGCGCTCGCCGAAGCCAATCTCGCATGGCTGAAGACCCGCGAAGGCTGGCGTACCAACGTCATCAACTTCTCCATCGGCCTGTTCAAGGAAGTCAAGCCGCGTGCCATCACGCGTGACATCGACTGGGGCATTCCCGTTCCGGTTGCCGGCTGGATCGACAATCCGAACAAGAAGCTGTACGTGTGGTTCGACGCGGTGATCGGCTACTTGTCGGCATCCATCGAATGGGCTCGCCGCAAGGGCGATCCGGAAGCATGGCGCGCATGGTGGAATGATCCGGAAACCCCGGGCTACTACTTCATGGGCAAAGACAACATCACGTTCCACTCCCAGATCTGGCCGTCCGAAATGCTCGGCTACAACGGTCAGGGCTCCAAGGGCGGCGAAACCGGCAAGCTCGGTCCGCTGAACATGCCGGAGCAGGTCGTGGCTTCCGAATTCATGACCATGGAAGGCAAGAAGTTCTCGTCTTCGCGTGGCATCGTCATTTATGTGAAGGACATTCTCGCCCGCTACCCTGTGGATGCCGTGCGCTACTACATTTCCGTGGCCGGTCCGGAAAGCTCCGATTCCGACTTCACATGGCTGAGTTCGTGCGCCACAACAACGAGGAGCTTGCCGCTTCCTGGGGCAACCTCGTCAACCGTGTGGCCAATCTGATGAACAAGAACTTCGGTGAGATTCCGGCGCTCGATGAGAGCGAAATGACCGATGAGGATCGCGCTCTGCTGAGCGAAACCAAGGCCGCGTTCGACACGGTCGGTTCGCTGATCGAGAACCATCGCCAGAAGAACGCGCTGAGTGAAGCCATGCGCGTGGTCGGCGACATCAACAAGTACATTTCCGCCACCGAACCGTGGAAGATCAAGGACAATCCGGCTCGCCTCGGCACCGTGCTGCACGTTGCCGCCCAGGCCGTGTCCGACGCGAACCACCTGCTGGCCCCGTTCCTGCCGCATTCCGCGCAGAAGGTGTGGGAGGCTCTCGGCGGCACAGGCACGTTCTCGCCGTTGCCGCGCTTGGAAGAGGTCGAGGATCTCGACAAGCCGGGCTTCATGTATCCGATCATCACCGGCGACTACAAGCTGGGCGAAACCGTGCATCCGTGGGCTTCCGAGCCGATCGTGGCCGGCACTGCAGTGCCGAAGCCGCATCCGATTTTCGCGAAGATTCCGCCGGAGGCCGTCGAAGAGGAGCTCGCTCGCTTCGATTCGGAGCTGAAGGCTCGTCGTGAGGCCGAGGCGGCCCGTCTTGCCGCCGAAAAGGCCAAGCTGGAAGGCTGATTCGCTGATTCACCTGGGGATTCGGCTTGATTTGGCCTGATTTGCCCGCTAAGGTGAGTTGTTCTGATTGCCGGTGCAAGGAATTACGAAGTTCTTGCACCGGCTTTTTATATCTGATTTTGCAAATCCGACTTGTAAATCTAATGTGCAATATTCGACTTTCTATATACGATTTTACAAATCTATAGTGCAATCCGGATTGAATCGATTTCAAAATCCGTAACAATCGCTATTTCTCTTTGCCATTCCTCTCGTTACAATGGGGAAGTTGAGGGAAATGCGATGCTGCAGGGAGGCTCTTATGTTGGACGTCAAGCGAGTGCTGAAAGCCGCGCCTACGAAAATGCGTTCCCAAGAGCCGCTGCAGCAGTGTGGACGCCCTGGGGCGAACAGATCGCCGGCGAATGGTTGTCTTCCAACGACGCCCACAAGGCGTTCTGCCCTGCAAAAGACGGCGAACGCAAACTGGAAAACGGCCGCACGCCAATCCTGAACGAGCATCCGCGCCCAACCATGGTGCGCGGCAATCACACCATGCTCAACGGATTCTGGGATTACGCGATCGTATCCATTCCCGAAAGCGGCAACGGCTCGAAATGGCGCAAATCCGCGGCTGTGCTCACCCGTGACGAAGCGGTGCAGGCAGTGAAGGAAGCGGCCATCCCCGAAACGTTCGACGGCAAGATTTTGGTGCCGTTCTCCCCGGAATCCGCGCTTTCCGGCGTGCATCAGACGATTTACCCAGACAATATGATCTGGTATCGCACGGTGGTGCATCCCGTGACGCTTGGGGGAGGGGAAGCGGTTCGGCAGATCGGCGATGCGAACCGCTTGATGCTGCATTTCGAAGCGGTCGATTACGTGTGCGCCTGCTTTATCAACGGGCAGTTTGCAGGGATGCATGTCGGGGGATATTTGCCGTTTGACGTCGATATTTCGGCATTCGTCGATCCCGATGATGCTTTCGAGATTGCGTTGTGCGTGTACGATCCGAACGATTCGGGCACGCAAATGCGCGGCAAGCAGAAAATCGAGCGCGAGGGGATTTGGTACACCGCGCAAAGCGGCATTTGGCAGAGCGTGTGGATGGAGATCGTGCCGGAAGCGTACGTGCAGACGCTTACGCTGAAGGCGCCGCCGACGGCAGATTGTTTATTCGCGCGGAAATCGGCGGAGACAAGCCGAATGCCAAACTGCATATCGTCGTAGCCGATCCCGCGGACGGCACGATCGTCGCGGACGAATTGCTGCCGGCTGGCATGCGCAAGGTGCGCACGGAAATCGCAACGCGGGCCGAACACTTGTGGTCGCCGAACGATCCGTATTTGTATGACGTGACGGCGACGCTGGAATTTGGTGCGGCGAAATCGCAGGGAAAGCAGGAAAAGCTGCAGCAAGAATCGCAGGAAATTCAAGAGAAACCCGCGAAATCGCAGGAAAAGCAAGATATTGTGCGCTCGTATTGCGCGTTCCGCACGGTTGAGATTAAGCCTGATTTGAAGGGTATCGCGCGCTTCCATCTCAATGGCAAGCCGGTGTTCCTCAAGGGTGTGCTCGACCAGGGCTATTGGCCGGACGGCCTGCTGACCGCGCCGAGTGATGAAGCGCTGGTGCATGACATAATCGCCATGAAGGAATCCGGCTTTACTATGCTGCGCAAGCATATCAAAATCGAGTCGGCGCGCTGGTACTACCATTGTGACCGCCTCGGCATGCTGGTATGGCAGGACGCGGTGTCGGGTGGCGGCGAATACAACGCGTGGGTCACCAACCGCAAGCCGACGCTCATGCGTGCCACATGGAACAAGTACCGCGACGACACGGCGAAGCATTTCGCGGCGCTCGGTGCCGACGATTCGACGTACCGCCGCGACTGGTCGCGCACCTGCGATGCCATGGTGCACATGCTTGCCGGCCACCCGTCGATCGTCACGTGGGTGCTGTTCAACGAAGGGTGGGGGCAGTTCGACGCGTGCGATGCGGCGGAACGCATTCATGCGCTTGACCCGACGCGCCCGATCGACGCCACGAGTGCTGGTACGACCAGCGTTGCGGCGATGTTCACAGCGTGCACAACTACTTCCGTCCGCTGGAAATCTACCCGGATAAGGGGCCATTGCGTGGGTATGTGGCCGAATATGAAAAGCGGCATAAGCGGCGTCGTCGTGCCGCGCATTACGCGGTGTTGCCGGTTGCGCAGCATGGCGTTCGTGCGTTCGTGATTTCGGAATTCGGAGGATTGGCGCAGTTGGTTGCCGATCATGCTGCGGTTTCGCGCGCGTACGGCTACGGTGAATACGATTCGATTGAGGATTGGCGCACTGCCGTCCGTTCCGTGCTTGATTCGGCGGAATCGTTGGAATCACGCGGATTGGCGGGCTACGTGTATACGCAGGTTTCCGACGTCGAAGAAGAGCTCAACGGCCTCATGACCTACGATCGCCGCCTCAACAAATTCGCGCAATGATTCGCCGAGATTGAGTGCGGTCATGGCTGTCATGGAAGCGTTCTGCTTCTTGCGTTTCGGTGGCGCGTTCGGTACGTTGGGAACGGCGGCTATTATGGCGCCATCACAGCGAGCCACGGCGGAACGGAGCGAGGAGATGTGCGTTGCGTTTGCATTGGCCGCATTAACCGAGGGGGTCTTGTGACCATGAATCATGTTCCGGAAGCGCCGCAGTCCGCAAGCGGCGATTATGCGTGGTTGGGAGCCGAGCCGGGTTCCGTAGCCGATCAGCTGTATATGTCGGCGGCCGACGAATGGAATCAGGCAATCAATTCGCGTTTTGTGAATGAATTGCTGGATGATACACTTCCAGAATCGATTTTGAAGTCTTATTTAATTCAGGATTTCAAGTTCTTTAATCAGGGCATCATGGCACATGCGATTGAACTTGCGCCGCGTCAGGAAACCAAAGATATGCTGGCGAAACAATCGCAATGGTTTGCTGACAATGAAGCAACATATTTTACCGGATTCCTTAAGGAATACGGAATTACTGACGAAGAATACAATAATTCCGAGCAGACTCCGGCAAATCGTGAATATTGCGAATATCTGACCAAGCTGGTTCAGGGAACTTGGGAAGAACTCATTACTGCGCTGTGCTGCATGGAATGGATTTATCTTGCCTGGGCCAAGCGCACCATCGACGCTGGCGTCGTTCAGCAGATTCCGGCGCACAAGTTGGTTGATTTGCATGAGGGCGATTATTTCCGCGCCTGGACGGGCCGCCTGATCGCGCTCGTCAACGAGTATGCGTCGGTGGATGGCTCGGAGGCCGACGTGTTCCGCACCATCGTGCATCTCGAGCGTCGCTTCTTTGAGGATTCCTATCCGCAGCGGTGAGCGGTGAGCATGATATGAGGCAATGAGCGCCAATGCAAATTGGCGGTAACGCGGTAACGCAATAACGCAAGCAGGGGGTCCGCAGAATACGCGGACCCCCCGTAATTGTTGGGGCAACCGGCATGCCCCAACGTGTCAGATCAGCTCGATATCCACATCCAAGTGGAGCGGCTTATCGGCTGGAATGTGGTACTGCGGGTGCACCGGGCTCATCCAGGAATCGTCGCCGCCGACGCCCATTTGCGCGGCGAGTACGCGCAGGAACATGTGCTTCGGAGCGGGCAGTTCGTCCTGATGCTGGGCTTCTTCCAACATGAATGCGCTGTACGGCTGCAGGCTGAGCGCGAACGCTGATTCGCCGTGACGGCTCACACGCATGCCATGACCGGCATCATCCGTGATCTCAGCCCAACGCACATCCTCATGGTTGCCGGTTTCCTGCGGCATGAGGTACGGCGCATGATCGTCGTAAGCGTTGGTGTTCCAAATGCCCAGCTTGGCATGCTTGCGGTCGGCGTAGGTTTCGTCGGGTCCGGGGCCGTAGAAGCGCAGGTTGGAGTATTCGACCGGCAGCGTCCATTCCAAACCGAAAGCCGGAATGGTCGGGGCTTCCTGAGTTTCACCCGGATAGTCGACGCTCAAGTGCAGCTTGCCGGTGGTGTCTGCCACATACGTGATGGTGACGTGCGTGCGCTGCGGAGTGGCGAGCTCGTACTCGTATACGGCTTTCAGCGTATCGTCATTGACCTGTTCGATGGTGTTGTTGACGCACTTGGCGTAACGGCCTGCGCCGACCCACTGCGCGCGGTCGTAACCGTGGCCTGCACCGCGATCGTTGTCGGTCAGCGCGCGGAACGTGGTGAGCGTGGGCTTGCGCAGCACGAATTCACGGCCGTCAAGCGTGTACGAAACAATGCCGCCCTGCGTACGCGACAGCAGAATCTCACGACCGGATCCCTGCACGCCAGCATTCCAACGGCCAACGGTCACGATGCCGTCAACAGGCTTCGTCTCGCTGGCAGCAACCGGCTTGGAGCCTGCAACCACGGTCTGGCCGAACGACAGCTCGTAGCCCTTCGACGCCCACTCTTCCGCGGCGGCAAGGCGTTGGCTCACTTCGAGCGTGAGCTCGTTGGCTTGGCCTCGGTAGCCTCCAACGGCCATTCAATATCGAAGTGCTTGGTTTCGCCAGCCGGCACATCAAAACGCTGTTCGGCCTGCCATACCGGCTCGCCATCCGCAAGCACGCGCGTAACGAACACATAGTCGGCGGTGGAAACGAACAGATTGTCATTCGCGATCTCAACGCCGGTTTCACCCGGCACAATGCGCACGTTGGCATACAGCTGCTTGACGTCTTGCGCCTTTGGCGACGGCGTGCGATCGGCGAACACAATACCGTCTCCGGCAAACTCGTAATCGCTCGGACGATCGCCGAAATCGCCGCCGTAGCAGAGACGTTCATCGCCATCGGGCAAGCGCACAAGAATCGCCTGATCAATGAAATCCCAAATAAATCCGCCTGATATTGCGGGTAGCGTTCCAGCGCAACATATTCGTCCATATTTCCGACGGAATTGCCCATGGCGTGCATGTATTCGCAGGAAATATACGGCTTCTTCGGATCGGACTTGAGATATTCCTCGATTTCGTCGGCGTGCGCGTACATGCGGCTTTCGATGTCGGTCACGTCGTCATACTTGCGATTGTGGGTCACGCCCTCGTAGTGCACTGGTCGGTTCGGGTCGAGTTCGTGCACGTGGACGCTCATCGCGCGGAACACGTCTCCCGCATACGATTCGTTGCCAAGCGACCAGATGACTACGGAAGCATGGTTGTAGTCGCGCTTCATCATGCTGTTCACACGGTCCACGCACGCGCCCTCCCATTCGGGCTTGCTGCCCGGAACGGCGGAATCCTCGGTGACCACGTCTCCCGGCAGGCACCAGCTGCCGTGCGTTTCAAGATTGGTTTCGTCGATCAGGTAGATGCCGTATTCGTCGCACAGGTCGTACCAGTATTCCTGGTTGGGGTAGTGCGAGGTGCGGATGGCGTTGATGTTGTGCCTCTTGCAGAACGTGATGTCGTCGATCATGTCTTGCCTGGTGATGGCGCGGCCGCGCTTCGCGTCGAATTCGTGGCGGTCGGCGCCCTTGAAGACCACGCGCTTGCCGTTGAGCTTCATGATGCCGTCTTCGATGCGGAAGCGACGGAAGCCGACGCGCTGCGTTGCGGTTTCAACGATCGCGCCATCATGGCCGATCACCACACTTGCAGTTCGTACAGTGCCGGGCTCTCGGCGCTCCACGGCTTGACGTCCAACGAGCCGGAAACGATGCCGGTTTCGTCGGATGCGGCCAATGCGGTTTCCCACACCACATTGCCACTCAAATCCTTCAGCGTCGCCGACACGGTGGCGGCATTCTTCGCATTGCGCACCGCGAGTAGCGCGTCGAGCGAACCGGTGGCGGTTTCCGGATTCCAATCCGCTTCGACCTTCATATCTTCAATGTGCACATGCGGCTGTGCGGCGAGTTCCACGGAACGGAACAGGCCGTGCAAACGCCAGTAATCCTGATCTTCCAGCCAGGATGCGCTTGCGTATTCGTAGCAGGCGACGGCCACGACGTTTTCGCCGTCGTGCAGCGCTTCGGTGATGTCGAATTCGTTCGGGGTGTAGCCGTCTTCGCCGTAGCCGACGAACACGCCGTTGACCCACACGTAGATCGCGGTGGCCATGCCGTGGAACGTGATGCTGACGGTGCCGCCATTTTGACGGGCCGTATCAAGACGCTCGGCGACGGTGAACGTGCGGCGATACAGTGCCACATGGTTGGTTTCGGGAACGTTCGGCTCCTGCGGATTCTCATGGCCGTCCCACGGGTACTGAATATTCACGTACTTGTGGTTCATGTATCCCGCGTTCTGCAGGTGGGAGGCACGTCGATGCGGCCGAAAGCGGAATCGTCGAAATCCTCGGCTGCGAACGGCTCTTCCTCAAGATCGATGTCGGAGGCCTGCACCATTTCCACGCGCCATTCGCCGTCGAGGCTTTGCTTCAAATCGCTCGGCTCGCCGATCGCGGGAATGTGAGAAAAGGTTACGTGATTGGAATGTGCCGGCGTGCGATTCACTGCGAACACCGTGGGTCGGTGAGCCACGCGGCGGATGCGGTGGTGATCTTATCTGCATGATTTCCTCGTTTCCGAAACATAACTTCGTTGTTGATGTAGGTTTAGTTGGTGTGTACTTTTGTGTACTCAGAGTAATAAACTCTTTTACTAGCATGGTAAACGTTGTTTACTTAAATTGCAAATCTGCGTGTTGCGTTATTTGCAACTGAATTTACTTATATGGCGATAGGTGACGGCAAATGGCGGTAGTAATCATGATTGCAGATGTCGGCATTTGATAATCGTAAGAACTGCGATTGCGACACGCCGTTTGGGGGCTTTGTCTACTAAGGAATTTTACTTTTGATAGTAAACAACGTATACTCAATTTTCGAGGTCAACGGGTGATCTCATCAAAATCTTCTAAGGAGAAGAGATAATGAGCAATACGACCACTACTGCGAACGGCACGGCTCGTTGCGGAAAGCTCGGCCAGCGCGTAGCGTACGCGTGCGGCAACCTTGGCCAGTCCGCGTTCTATAACGCACTGAGCACCTACTTCGTCGTCTATGTGACGAGCTCCTTGTTCGCTGGTGTCGATAAAGGCGTCGCCACCAAGCTGATCGGCATCATCACCGGCCTGGTCGTGGTGATCCGTATCGCGGAGATCTTCATCGACCCGCTGCTGGGCAACATCATCGACAACACCACCACCAAGTGGGGCCGTTTCCGCCCATGGCAGTTCCTCGCCGGCGCGATTTCGTCCGTGCTGATCGTGCTAGTGTACACCGGCCTGTTCGGCTTGGTGAACGTGAACACCACGTGGTTCATCGTACTGTTCGTCATCACCTTCGTCGTGCTCGACGTGTTCTACTCCCTGCGTGACATCTCCTACTGGGGTATGATCCCTGCATTGAGTTCCGACTCCCACGAGCGCTCCACCTACACCGCACTCGGCTCCTTCACCGGCTCCATCGGCTACAACGGCATCACCGTCGTGGTCATCCCGATCGTCACCTACTTCAGCTGGGTGTTCACCGGCAAGTACGTCGAAAGCCAGTCCGGCTGGACCTGCTTCGGTATTATCGTCGGCCTGCTCGGCCTCTTGACCGCATGGACCGTTGCCTTCGGCACCAAGGAGAACGAGAGCGCCCTGCGCTCCAAGGCCCAGAAGAACGGCAACCCGATCGAAGCCTTCAAGGCCATCTTCCAGAACGACCAGCTGCTGTGGGTTGCCTTGAGCTACCTGCTGTACGCCATCGCCAACGTGGCCACCACCGGCGTGCTGATCTTCCTGTTCAAGTTCATCCTCGACAACCAGGCCGCATACTCCCTCACCGGCGTGATCGCACTGGTCGCAGGCTTGGTTATGGCTCCGCTGTACCCGATCCTGAACAAGCGCATTCCGCGCCGTTACCTGTACATCGGTGGCATGATCTCCATGATCGCCGGCTATGTGATGCTCGGCATCTTCTCCGACAACATCATCATGGTGTTCGTGGCTCTGGTGCTTTTCTACGTGCCGGGTACCTCATTCAGATGACCGCCATCCTGTCGCTGACCGACTCCATCGAATACGGCCAGCTCAAGAACGGCAAGCGCAACGAGGCCGTCACCCTGTCCGTCCGCCCGATGCTCGACAAGATCGGTGGCGCCATGTCCAACGGCATCGTCGGCATCATCGCCGTGGCCGCTGGCATGACCGGCAATGCGACCGCAGCGACATGACCGCATCCAACATCCACATCTTCAAGATCTGCGCCTTCTACATTCCGCTCGTGCTCATCATCCTGAGCCTGATCGTGTTTCTGTTCAAGGTGAAGATCACTGAGAAGATGCACGATGAGATCGTCAAGGAGCTCGAAGTGAAGCTCGCCAACGGTGAGATCGAAGCCGACGACGCTCAGACCGTGGAAGCCGTCGAGGCGGTTGCCGTGGCTGAAACCGCTGGAACTGCTGGAACCGCGACTCCGGCGGGCCAACCTGAATCCCGATAACTGAAATTCCCCTTCCTTTCCGACAACCAGGGCCGCCTGAAGCACTCCATCCGCTGCAGGCGGCCTTTCATTCTTTTCGTCTCCATGCCTCTCATCCCGTCCGGGTTTCTCCACTCACTGGAACAATCTGGACGATAAAAGGCCTGTCAGCGGGAGGATTCCTCCGCTCACTGGAGGTTTTTGGACAGTACGGGGGTATTTTGCGGTCCGGATTCTTCCAGCGACTGGAGGAATATGGATGCTTGGAGAGTTGCAGACGGGGCGATTCTTCCGGTGGCTGGAGGTTTTTGGACGTTAGCAGGTCTGTTAGCGGGTAGCTCCTCCACCGACTGGAGGTTTTGGGTCGCGCTAAGCGTCCGGAGCTATGCTTCGCCGATGAGGGAGCCGCGTTCGTGGATCGTCGGTACCAGTGTGCGGATCACGATGGTGGCCTGTCCGCGCAGGGTGAGATCCTCGCCTTGCCTGCAACGGTGAATTTGCGGCGCCTCCTGATAATCCGTGGTCACGGTGCGGCTGATTTCGTTTTCCATCGCGTCGATGAATTGAGTATTGACGATTTCCGGCGCACCATATACCGAAATGTCGCGCAGATCCAACAATCCTGCCGGTATGGCCATGACGCGCCCGAGCAACGCGCCCGCTTCGGTGAGAATATGCGTACGCGCGGCGGGATCCTGCGAGATGCGTTGCTGCAACCTGTCACCGGAAACGAATGATTCGAGACATCCCTGTTTGCCGCATTCGCAGATTGGCCCGTTCGGGTCGACCACCACGTGTGCGATTTCTCCGGCAGTGAAGGAACTTCCTTCGATGATGACGTCGTTGAGGCATAATGCCGCGCCGACGCCCCGCCCGATGGAGATGAGCATGGAATTGGGGGAGCAGTCGCCGAAGAATCGTTCCGCCACAAGTGCCGCATTGGTGTCGTTGCCTACGATCACGGGCACTCCGGTGGCGTTTTCCACTTCGGTTTTCAGCGGCAGTTCGCTCCACCCCAAGTGCACGGATTTGCGCACCACGCCGTTGGGTTCCACAATGCCGGTCACCGCGATGCCGATGCCAAGGGTCGGCAGTGGCGTTGAGCTGATGAGCTGCTGCAGAGGTCGATCACGTCATTGACGCTGCAGCCATGGTCGACGGGAAGCTCGGTGCGGTCCACGATTCTGCCGGAAAGATCCGCCAGCGCTCCTTTGACGAGCATCGGATTCGACAGGTCGACGGAGACGATTCGCCAGAAATCGGTGTCGATGGCGAGCACTTGTGAACGTTTACCGCGCCCTTCGCGATTGTCGGGGCCGAGTTCGCGCAGAATGCGATTGTCGACCATTTCGCCGGTCACTTCGCTGGTGGTGAAGCGCGAAAGTCCGATGAGTTTGCCGATATTGGCTCGCGACATTTGCGTTGCGGGGAAAAGCTGCTCGAATGCGGCGGTGATATTGCTGATTCGAATGTCGGAAGGTGATGCCTTTGCTTGGGTACCGCTCACGATGTCCTCGCTTTCTTGTGTGGAGCCGATACATATTGTAGTTTGTGGCGATACAAGTGCGTTATGTAATTTTTATTGGCAATAAAGAGTACTAAACAAGAGTATACGGCATTTTTCCTCGAATTGCGATTGCTTTACGATTGTCACTAAATGGCGGAATTTCAGCTTTTTTGTGGAATAGCAATCGCGTGCCGGATTTAAATGTAAGGAAACTTGACAAAAAAGGATTACGTAGGTATGCTGTGACTATCCGGTGCAAGGAGGTGCCGGAATAATCTCACGAAGGAGAGAGATATGCGATCCCACACTCAGCGTTTGATGGTTTGCGCAGCTTCTTTCGCGGCTCTGTGCATGGGTCTTGCAGGATGCGGTTCCAATACGGCCAGCACCGGCGGGGATTCCGGGGAGGTCGTCAACCTCACGTACATGCACCGTCTTCCGGATTCCGAAGGCATGACCTTGGTCAAAGACATTGTTGCCAAGTGGAACAAGGATCATCCGAACATTCAGGTCAAGGCCACCAAGTTCGATGGTGCCGCACAAGATATGATCAAGAAGCTGGAAACCGACGTCAAGGCCGGCAATGCTCCGGATCTTGCACAGGTCGGCTACGCCGAAGTGCCTGAGGTGTTCACCAAGGGCTTGCTCGAAGACGTGACCGAAGAGGCCGCGAAGTACAAGAGTGACTTCGCCGAAGGCCCATATTCCATGATGCAGGTTGATGGCAAGACCTACGGCCTGCCGCAAGACACCGGCCCGCTTGTGTACTTCTACAACCAGAAGGCTTTCGACGAACTGGGCATCAAGGTTCCCAAAACCAAGGATGAGCTGATCGAAGCGGCAAAGACCGCAGCCGCGTCCGGCAAGTACATCATGGATTACGAAGCCGATGAGCCGGCAACATCTTCGCAGGTTTGGCAAATGCTTCCGACCCGTGGTACACCGTCAAGAATGACGCTTGGGTGGTCAACACCAACGGCAGCGGTTCGCAGGCTTTTGCTGAAACCTTCCAGGAACTGATCGACAACAAGGCCACGCTGACCAACCCGCGTTGGGTGCCGTCGTTCGACGCATCCCTGCAGGATGGCACGCTGATCGGCAACATCGGCGCCGCTTGGGAGGCTCCGCTATTCAAGGACTCCGCAGGAGACACCGGCAAGGGTGACTGGCGTGTCACCCAGATCGGTGACTGGTTCGGCAATGGCACCAGCACCGGCCCTGACGGTGGTTCCGGCGTCGCAGTGCTCAAGGGTTGTGAGCACAAGGCCGAAGCCATGGAATTCCTCGACTGGTTCAACACTCAGGTTGAGGATCTGACCTCCCAAGGTCTGATTGTGGCCGCCAGCACCGAAACCGCGAAGACCCCTGAATCCTGGAACGAATTCTACGGCGGCCAAGACGTGATGAAGGAATTCGCTACTGCCAACGACAACATGGTCGCATTCAACTATATGCCGGGCTACTCCGCGGTCTCCGCAGCTATGCAGGAAGCCGCCGACAAGGCAGCCGACGGTTCCGGCAAGGTGGCGGACGTGTTCCCTGTGGCACAGCAGACCTCCATCGACACCCTCAAGAACTACGGCCTGTCCGTGGCGAAGTGATCGACGTATGGAACCAGGGATCACCCGCTCTGATTCCATAACCCCTCCAACGACGGTGTGGAGCCAACGCAACACACGGCTCCACACCGTTCCTTATGAAAATATTCCTTGTGAATATTCCCTATGAATCGATCTAGCTGATTCGACGGAGCGGCTGAAACCGGCACTCCTCTCCCGTGATGACGATTTGGATACGGCGATTCGAACTGTGAAAGATGCCATCAACGATGAATGGCATCCGATGCGAAAGATAGGTACATCATGACTGCAACAACGCAAGCGGCGAAACCAAAGCGCACTGATGCGCAACGCCGCGAGAATCGAACAGGATGGGCGTTCATGGCGCCATTCGGCATACTGTTCGCCATTGTATTCATCATCCCGATTTTCTATGCCATCTATTCCAGCTTCTTCCGTCAGGTCACCGAGGGCGGCGGCGCGTACGGCGGCGGCGAATTGGTGAATAAATTCGTAGGATTCCAGAATTTCGAGTACGTGCTTACGTCCGGCAATTTTTGGTCCGGTGTGGGCAGGGTGCTGATTTACACCCTCATTCAGGTGCCGCTGATGATCATCATCGCGTTGGCTTTGGCGATGGTCATCGATTCGTTCGTGGTCAAGCACATCACGGGTTTCCGTCTCGCTACTTCCTGCCGTACGCCATTCCAGGTGTGGTCGCATCCATCATTTGGGTGTACCTGTATAACGGTCAGATTTCGCCGATCGTCAAAGGTCTTGCGGCCATCGGAATAAACGTTGATTTCTTCAGCAAGAACGTTGTGCTCGCTTCCATGGCAAACATCACCACATGGACGTTCACCGGCTACAACATGCTGATTTTCTTGGCCGCACTGCAGGCGATTCCGCACGAACTGTACGAAGCCGCACGCATTGATGGCGCAAGTGGATGGCAGATCTCCATGCGCATCAAACTGCCGAACGTGCGTTCCGCGGCGCTGCTGTCCATGTTGCTGTCCATCGTCGGCACAATCCAGCTATTCAACGAACCGCAGATCATGCAGACCGCCGATCCGGGCATCTCCAAAACCTATACGCCAATGATGATGGCCATGAACACTTCCCAAGGCACGCTGACTCCGGGCGGTGACGGACCCGCATCGGCGGTCGCCATCGTCATGGCACTGATCGCAGGCGTTCTCGCATGATCTACGCACTGGTCGAGAGGAAGGCGAACGAACAATGAGCAACGCAGTCGCAGCAAGAAAAGACGAACGCGCCCGCAGAAAAGCGGAACGCATGATGGAAAAGCAACGCGAAGCGGCCGAACACGATCTGCCGCGCTCCATGCGCCCATCGCCGATCACCAAAACCATTACCGTGATCGTGCTCGTCGTAGCGCTGATCTACTTCCTCTTCCCAATCTATTGGGCCATCATCGCATCCACCAAAACACCATCGCAGCTGACCAGCAGCAACGGATTGTGGTTCGCCGTCGGACTTGACCAGATTCCCGACGCCATCGCAACCAACTATTCGAAGCTTATGGGGTGGACCCGTGGCCAATTCTGGCGTTGGGTGCTGAATTCCCTGATCTACTCCGGGGTTTCCGCACTGATCGGCACCATCATTTCGGTGATGGCAGGCTATGCCACCGCAAAATTCAACTTCCGTGGCAAGGCCATCGCCATCGGCGTGGTCATGGGATGCATGCTGATGCCGGTCGCACTGCTCACCATTCCGCAGTACTCCATCTTCCACGCACTGCACCTGACCAACACCATGCTGGCGATCATCATCCCGTGCTGCGTTTCGCCATTCGGCTTCTTCCTCGGACGCGTGTACGCGCAAACCTCCGTACCGAACGAACTGCTGGAAGCGGCCCGCATCGACGGCGCCGGTGAAGCGAGAATCTTCTTCACCATCGTGCTCCGACTGCTCGCCCCAGCCATGGTGACCATCTTCCTGTTCCTCTTCGTGGGAACGTGGAACAACTTCCTGCTGCCGTTGATGATGGTTTCCTCCGACACCCTCAAGCCGGTCACGCTCGGCCTGTATGGCATGGTATCGCTCGCAACCTTCAACGATCGCGGGTCGCTGATGATGGGCGCACTGCTCGGCGTACTGCCGGTGATCGTGCTCTTCCTCGGCTTGCAGCGCTACTGGCAGGCAGGTCTTGCGGCAGGCGCGGTCAAGGGTTGACGGGCATCCATCCAACTCCATGCGTGGCATGCAAACGCCACGCATGGAGTTGGATCAACAGAACAACCGTAATCCGGGCCCCACTATTTCAGGCAGGTACATGCAATGAACGCAAGACTGCACCATAACGGCCGTTCGCAAGGATGCGTCGGCATCGACATCGGCGGAACGAAAATCGAAGGCGTGCTGCTCGACGCAACAGACCGCGTCATCGACGTCTGCCGTATGCCATCGCACTCCGGTGAAAGCAATGTCGTAACCGACATCGTGCGCGTCGCCCGCATACTGTCCAACGAAGCGCTGCCCATCGGCATTGGCATTCCAGGGCAGGTGAACTGCGCGACCGGGCAAGTGAGCAACGTCGTCAATCTTGATATTGAAACGTTGGAACTTGGCGAACGCGTCAGCGCAATCATGCACGCTCCGGTGCACGTGGAAAACGATGTGAACGCGGCTGCGGTCGGAGCCGCGGAATTCGTGGAACAAGTCGACGGCAACGCAACCGTCGTATTCCTCAACTTCGGCACGGGACTGGCCGCAGGACTCGTGCGCGGCGGGCAAGCCGAACACGGGTACAGCGGATCCATCGGCGAAATCGGCACCTACCCATCGACCCCAACGGATTCGAATGCCCATGCGGGCAGCGTGGATGCTTGGAAACCGTGGCATCCGGCGGGGCCGTGGCAAAACTTTGGCCCTCCGCAAACCCGCCCATGCCTGATCTCATCCGCAAAGCGCGGCAAGGAGACGGGCATGCCAACGACGTGCTCGCCATGGTGGCCCACGCCATGGGCGACACCATCCAAATCGTCGCGCAAGCCTACGATCCGCAACGCATCGTCATTGGCGGAGGCATGGCGAAAACCGGTGACGCACTCATCGAAGTCATCCAAGCCGAACTGAGCCGCAGAGCCGAAGGATGCCGATTCCTGACCACACTCGACATCGCATCGAACATCAGAATCGCAGCCATTGACCAACCAATCGGCGCAATCGGCGCGGCGCTCGCGGCAAAACGAGCGCAACCGCAATCGTGAATGCGTGATACTTCAGGCAGACTGGAACAAGCGCAACAATTCCGGAAATCCAGATCCGGCAATCCCGGCAATCCCGGCAATCCGAGAATCACAATCGAGAATTGAAATCGATAATCGACAATCGAAAGGCGAATCGATGGCAAGCGAGAACACCCGCAAATGGGCGATCATTCCCGAACCGAACAGCATGACGGTCGGCGAAGGCACGGTGCTGTTGCCCTATGCGGGGCGCGTGAACGAATCCATTGCGATTGGCGATGGCGATTTCCTGCTTGCGCATCAGCTTGTTGCCGACATACGTTCCGCGACAGGCACTGATTGGGATATTGCGACGGGCGATATGTGGTCGGGCTTCATCAGATTGCGTATTGCGGATTCGCGGGATTTCGATTCGCAGGATGGCGGTACCGCCGGCGCATACACGCTGACTATCAACACTGACGGCATTACGATTACCGGTTGCGATTTCGAGGGTGTGCGCAACGGCGTGCAGACCCTGCGTCAACTCATACGGCAAAACGGTGCCGTACTGCCGGAACTGCAGATTGCAGATGCCCCCGCATGCCAAATCAGGGGATATTATTTGGACGCGACGCGCGGCCGAGTGCCAACGCTCGCATGGCTCAAACAGTGGGCAGACAAACTCTGCCTCTACAAATACAACCAACTGCAGCTCTACATCGAGCATACGTTCGCATTCGACGGCATGAGCGAAACATGGCGCGGATCAAGCCGCTCACGCCGGCAGACACACTCGAATTCGACCAATACTGCGCGAACCTTGGCATCGAACTCGTGCCGTCAGTCTCCACATTCGGACACCAATATGTGGCGATGCGCACGCAGGAACTGCGCGAACTCGGCGAATTCCCCGAAGACGCAGACCGGCCGTTCAGCTTCATCGAACGCATGAGGCACCACACGCTCAACGTCGCCGACGATCGAGCCTTCGCATTCTCTGCGCAACTGGTCGACTCGTATCTGCAACTTTTCCGTTCGAAGCGATTCAACATCTGCGCCGACGAAACCTTCGACCTCGGCAAAGGCAAGTCGAAGCAGGAAGCGCAACGCGTGGGCGTCGCAGCGCTGTACGCAACATACGTGGGCAAACTCTGCGAACACCTGTCTAAGCAGGGCCGCGAACCCATGTTCTGGGGAGATATCGCCATCGAAATGCCGGAAATTCTCGAAACCCTGCCGAACAATGTCACCCTGCTGAACTGGCAGTACGATCCGGAAGCGACCGATGAGAAAATCCAACTTGTGGCGAAAGCCGGAGCCAAACAAATCGTATGCCCGGCCGTATGGGGGTGGAATGCGCTGCTGCCGCGCATCGACGATGCGTGGAACAACATCGCACGCATCGCGCGCTACGGCATCGACTGCGGTGCGGAAGGCATGCTCGTCACCGATTGGGGCGATTTTGGGCATGTCAACGATCCGCGCATGGCCGTGCCCGGCATGATATTCGGTGCGCAATATGCGTGGAATCCTGCCGGAGATACTGCCGAAAATGATTTGCTTGAGCGTATTTCGCGCGTCGAATATGGCGATTGCAGCGCACGATTCGTTGCATTGCTTCGTAACGCTTCCGCGCAAGCCGTATTCACTTGGCGTGAGCTTGTGGAATATCTCGAATTGGATGACGGCACGGGAAACTGCAATACCGATGTTGCGCAAACCATTCCCTGCCTGGCCGATCGCTTGGTTGATCATTTATCTGACTGTGGAAACGCAATGACTGTGCGTGAAGCACGCAATCGCATGATGCGCAATATGGCAACGACAATCGAACGAATTCCGCAAGCCAATCGTGCATTGCAACAATGCATGGTCGACATCGCGCCGATTGCGGCACATATGGGAAATCCGGGCATTACTGCTGCCGTACGCATCGCCATGGAAGGGCAGCTGCTGCTCAATCGAGTGGGATTCGCGCTCGCCGAAGCACATGACGTGCGTGATGCGCATGACGCTGGCGATTGGCGGCCTTCCGATTATCGTGCGCTGGCGCGCGAGCTCGAATGCTGGTGCGAGGCCTATGCGAAGGAATGGAACGCGACAAGCCAACCGTCGGAACTGCATCGCATTCAGGAAACCGTGTGGAAAGCAGCCGACGAGCTTCGCCGAATCAGCAAATAAATCATCAAACAAATCCTCAAGAAATCAGCAAAACGAAAAACGTCAATCCAGAAAAACGTCAATCCAATGCCAATGAAAGGAACATCATGACCGAAGTCATCATCGTGAAAAACGAGCGCGAAGCAGGCGATATTTACGGCCGTTCAGTCGCTGATCTCATCAAAACCAAGCCGAATGCGGTGCTGGGACTGGCAACCGGATCCAGTCCGCTCGCCGCATACCGGTCGCTCGCACGCATTGTGCACAGCGAGCATATTGACGTATCGCAGGTGCGTGGTTTCGCATTGGACGAATATTTGGGATTGCCGCTTGATCACCCGCAGTCATATCATTCCACCATTCACCGCACGGTTGTGGAACCGCTTGGACTGAACCTGATTTGGTGCACGTGCCTGGTGACGTGCTCGACGGGGCGCCGCTGAGCGACGGCGAACGCATTGCGGCTGCCGGCCCTGCCTACGATAAGGCAATCGAAGAGGCCGGTGGCATAGATGTGCAGATTCTGGGCATTGGCACGGATGGGCATGTGGCTTCAATGAGCCGGGATCGTCGCTTGCTTCCGGCACGCGCGTCAAAACGTTGGTTGAGCAGACGCGCATCGATAACGCCCGATTCTTTGACGACGACATCGACAAGGTGCCTACGCATTGCATCACGCAGGGTATCGGCACGATTCTCAAAGCCCGCCACTTGGTGCTGCTTGCCTTCGGTTCGGGCAAGGCCGAGGCTGTGGCCGAAACGGTGGAGGGCGGTGTGAGTGCGTTCTGCCCGGCGTCCGCGCTGCAAATGCATCCGCACGCCACCATCATTGTGGACGAGGAGGCTGCGAGCCGCCTACGCCACAAGGACTACTACCGTTACGCCTACGCTCACAAGCCCGCCTGGCAGCGCATCTGATTGCTGCTCCGCAGTCGGTGTCCGCTAGCGTCCGGATTCTTCCACTCGCTGGAACATTCTGGACGTTTTTCGGCCTTCCAGCGGGAGGATTTCTCCACTCGCTGGAAGGTTTTGGGCAGTACGGGGGTATTTGGCAGTCCAGATTCCTCCACTGACTGGAGGAATTGGGACTCTGAGGTGGCTGTTAGCGGGAGGATTTCTCCACTGACTGGAAGGATTGGGTTGCTGATGGGCTTGTCAGCGGGGTAATTCTTCCACTGACTGGAAGAATTGGATGCTAATTGAGGAATATGGCTGTGAGTGAATTGGAAGGTATGAAGATGGAACAGTCTCGGGAACGGTTTGCGAATGAGGTGGACGTTGCGTTGGCGCAGCCGGCCAGTCCGTTTGCGATTCGCAATGCGCGCAAAGTCGATGCGCGAGGTGTTGCGGAACATTATTGGCTGGTTTCCGATGGTAGCGCGATTATTGCGACTGGGAATCGGGACGCTGATTTTGCTGCGGCTTGCGCAAGCGTCGGTTTGGATGCCGATGCTGATTCCGATTCGGTCAGTTCGGCTGATTCCGGCAATGCCATGACCGGTTCGGCCGGTTCCGTAACCGACGCTGCAGGTCGCATGATGACTCCCGGTTATGTTGACATTCATGCGCACGGTTCGTGGGGCAGTTCCTTCGATGATGGCGTGCAGGGCATACGTTTGGCTCGTGCGGGTCACATGATGCACGGCACCACCCGCCAAGTGCTCAGTTTAATCACCAATCCGCTTGACGTGATGTGCGCCAATCTCGAAACCGTGCACGGCATGATGAGCGCCCGCCCTGACATTCTCGGCGCGCATCTGGAAGGACCGTTCCTTGCGCTGTCTCGCAAGGGTGCGCATGATCCGGAATGTTTGAAGGATCCGGTTCCCGAATATGTTGATCGGCTTTTGCAAGCGGCAGGCGGCTGTCTGCGTCAGATCACCATCGCCCCCGAATTGCCGCACGGCATTGATGCGATTCGTCGCTTCGCGGCGGCCGGAGTGTTCCTGCGGTAGGACATTGCGATGCCGATTATGCGACCGCTCGCAAGGGTTTCGACGCGGGCGCGGGCATTATGACGCACATGTTCAATGCGATGAATGGCTTGCATCATCGCGAGCCTGGTCCAATTCCGGCTGCTGTTGAGGATCCACGCGTCACTATCGAGTTGATCAATGATGGTTTTCATGTGCAGAATCCGATGGTGCGTTTGGGATTTGGTTTCGCACCGCATCGCACGGCATTCGTGACTGATGCCATGGCTGCTACCGACTGCCCGGACGGTCATTATCTGCTGGGTGCGTTGGATGTGGATGTGATCGATGGTCACGCTCGGCTCGTGTCGAATGGTGCGATTGCCGGTTCCACGCTGACGTTGGAAAAGGCTGTTCAGCGTGCGGTGCTCGAATTGGGATTCACGCCCGCCGACGCGGTGGAGGCCGCCACGTTGACTCCGGCCAAAGCATTCGGTTTCGACCGCGCGAACCCGGTCACCAAGCAACCTCTCGGTCTGCTTGCTCCCGGCTACGCTGCCGACGTGCTTCTGCTCGATCCCGCCACCTGGTCCGTCACCCACGTCTGGTGTGACGCTCGCCGTCTCCGCTAAAGCGAGATTACTGAAGCGAGATTACTGAAGCACAATTGCAGGGCCGGCTCCGCAACAGGATGCCGGCCCTTGCAGTATCTCAAGTTTTTATATTTAGTCTTGCGGGATGAAGCTGTCGCGTGCGACGAGACTGGTGGAGATTCGCATATGCTGGCTGATTTTGCGGTCGGCGGTCAGCGCTTCGGCAAGCATAAGCACCGCGGCTTTCGCAAGCTCGTCCTGGCTAATGTCGTACGAGACAATGCGGGAGACGTGTATTTTGCGATCTCCTGATTGTTGATGCTGATCACTTTGATATCTCGCGGCACCATCACATTTTCGGTGGCAAATGCCTGCAGCACGCCAACCGCCAACGGATCGGCTGCGACGATTACCGCGTCGGGCAGATCGTCCGCATGATCCTGCACCAACTGACGCCCCTGCAAACGGCCGTTTTCCACAGTGAACGGGCCGTCCGCATACACCAATCCTTGCGCATCCAATCCCAAGCGCAACGCCCAATTGCGGAATGCGAACGTACGAATATCTTCCGGATATTCATGCTTGCCCATAATGTTGCCCAAGCCGCCAATGAAGCCGATCCGAGAGCAACCCGACCCCATAAGCGCGTCGATCGCATCCAATATGGTTTGTTCCAAATCCGGCTGTACCGAATCGAACAATGCCGGCGCAGGATTGATGTCGATGAATACGCCGTGGGGGAGCTTCTTATGCAAGCGGTGAAGCGTCTTGTGATTTAGTGGGGACGGGCCGATCGAAATAAATCCCGCGTATTTATCGGCATCGGCGATCAGCGAATCCACGTCCTCGTGCATGGTCACGTTCATGCGCTGCTCTTCGGCATGCTTGACGAGCACTTCGCGCAGCTCGTCGAAATACGCGTCCTGCAAGCCCTTGTCGGGTACGACATTGTCGAGAATCGCAACATCCTGCGGAATGGTGATACGCTGGTATTGCGGTACGTTCTTGTATCCCATTTCCAGACTGGCGTTTAGAATCTTCTCGCGGGTGGAATCCTTCACCGAAAAAGTGGGATCGTCCTTCAAAACCCTGGAAACAGTGGCTTGGGAGAAACCTACCCGTTTCGCTATCTCTCTGATAGTGGCCATGTGAATCCTCCTCAAAGCCATCGTTGGCTAAACACGTTTACTAATTAATTTAGCACACATGCTCCCATCTCGCCATATTTCCTTCAAGCGTTTCACGAGATGAAGCAATCGTGCGACAAACGAGACTCCTCTTTACTCAGCTTGCCTCGGGGCGGCTTCGGGCAATGAAGTGCCCATGGTTTCGAGGCGCATGAGGAACTCGTTGGCGCTCATGGCGTTGCTCAACAGCGTGCCCTCGGCGAGCGTGCCTCCGATGGAACGGATGAACTCAACCTGGTCCAGGGACTCCACGCCATCGAACACCACATGGAACGCATCGTTATCGCGCGAAATCTCGAGCGTGCGCTGCATGATCTGCTTTGCGCGAGGCGTACGGAAATCGCGAACCACCGTCTTGTCGAATCGTGCGAAATCCAATGGCAGATGCGCGAACGCGGCAACCTCCGAATACGTGGTGCCAGCATTGGTCAAACCCAACTCGACGTTCGGCAAAGCGGCAAGAGCGGCAACCTCATCATCAACTTCATCATGCACCACATGAATGGCATGCGATCCCAACTGCAGGCCGAAACGCAGCTGTGGCTGCTCATGAGTCAACTGCTCCAAGCGCTCGTGGAAGATGGACGTGCCTAATTCCGAACCATTCATGCAAATGTCCACAATATCCAATTCGGGTGCCACCTTGCGGAATGCGGTCATGTCTTTCACGCAGGTTTCCAGCACGTCGAGCGTCAGCTGCACGCTCATGTTGAGACGATGCGCTTCAGCCGTTACGAAATACGGTGCCAGCGTACGGCCCTTCGCGTCATGCACGCGCACAATCGTATCCAGCGAAGTGATACGTTTCGTATTCACATCGAAAATCGGCTGGTAGAGCACGGAAATCGTATTGTCTTCGATCGCATGGCGAAGCACGTCGGAAGCGTTGAAATAGTCTCCCGAACCATTCTGCGCGGCGAGCGTGGACGTCATGCCGTCGACTACGGGCAGATTGGAGCTCTCCGACTCGTAGATGTGCGCGCTCGCATCGGCGAGGAGCACGGAGAAGCCGTCTGTCGCGTTCGAGAACGAAATGCTGCTCGATACGTCCACGGAAACCTCGCCTTCTTCGGTGTATACCGGCATGACGGCAAGATTGCGCATGCGCGTGGCCAACTCCTCCACATCGCTGGTTGACGTCACATCGGTTACGATCATGGCGAATTCCGCGCCGTTCACGCGCGAAAGCGTGGCGTTTCCCGGCAGCAGCTGGCTTAAACGCATGCCCACGGATCGCAGCACGGTATTGCCGATTTTGCGTCCATAATGTTCGTTGACGGTGCGCAAATGCTCCACGCCGAAATACACCACGGCAACCAGATTATGCACATTCTCGGTCTGCAGACTCTTCAAATGTCCGATGAACGCACGATACGTGAGTGCGCCGGTCAGCGTATCCGTTTCCGATTCGGTGCGTAGCAGCGTCACTTCCTTGTTCACGCGTAACGATTCGGTAAGCACTTCGCCGCAGGTGAGCAATATCGTCTCGTCGGTCGACATGAACGGACGATTCCAAATACTGCGTTCCATCGCGAGATAATACTGTCGCGAGCCGGTGGAAATAGGCGCGGAATAGCGGTAGGAATACCCTCTTTTATCAAGATTGTTTGCATTGCTGATGAAACAGCGCATGCGGGTGAGGCCACGATTGATGCGTCTTACGACGGTCTCTTCCGGCACTTGATTCGGCAACGGCAGCGCGTCGCTCACATTCGCTATGCATTTCAACGCACTTCGGGATCGCGTGAGCCGGCTCATCGTATCGACCGTCATCAGCAACAGCGAGTAGGCGATCAGTGCCAGCATGAACACGGAAAGCACGGTGGCAGTATCCGAGCCAATATTGGCGAACTCCAGAATTTCAGGAATCCACACAATCGCCATCAAATCAGCCAAAGCCATGGCAAGAATGTGAGACAGCGAATACTCGCGCATGGCTTTACGAATCGGAATTTGTACAAAAAAGAACGTTACAATATCACAAATCAATCGAATAATCGGCACTGCGACAGTCATAATCAGTAATGGCAGCAACCAATGCTGGAATTCTGGCTGATGATAATTGATAGTACGTGAGAAGTATTCGCAAATAATATTTTGATCAGTGGGATTGGCGCAAGCGTGGTTCCGGCGCGAAGAATGCCGATTTTCAGACTGCGTGCGGTGATGATCGACGTGATGATGGTGACGATGATCAGGAACATGGCCACGTCGGGAAAATAGCCGGTTACCAGCAGTATGACGGTCAACGGTGGCAGCACGGTGTGTTCGGCGGCAACGCGATACGACGAACGCTTTTTGTGGTAGATCAGGCACAGCAGAAAACACAGCGACCATATGCAGATGCGCGCAGGGTCTTCCATAAGTTGCTGCACGCCTTCCTGTGCATGGAATGCGATTGCGGCCGCAATGCACAACGCATAGATGATGGCCAGAATGGTGAGTCTGGCTGGTTTTCTGATGCCGTCTTTTGGCTGGCTGCCAGTGGCTGCCTGATGCTTTGATTGCTTCGATGCCATGATTGCCTGATTTCGTTCCCCTGTTGCGTGCCACTTTTACTGAAAAGTAGCGACTGCCTTGTGTTCCTGCCTTGTATTGTGTCTGTGGTTGCGTCTCGCTGCGGCAAGCGTTTATAACACCGGTCCGATGATGCGCCACGGTGCGTTCGTGCCTTCCTCGGCGCTGTCCGGCTGCTCGTTTTCGTTGTTGCCCAACGATTCGTAGATATTGCCGTTCCAGATCACCTTGTCGCCTTGCTTGTACAGTACTCCCGGTTCCCACGTGGGGTAGGCCTGCTGCGAGGAATTCCAGCTGGCATTGTCGAAGTCGACGAGCGTGCGGCGTGCCTCGGAATCCTGACCCCAATGTGGTGGCGAATTCGCCGTCCGTCTGTTTCATGCCGCTGCAGAACGTTTTGAGCGTGTTGGTGTTCGTATAGTTTTCGCCGCATTGCTGGTCGCGGTTCATCGACCACATGCTTAAGTGGCCCAGGCTTGTTTCCAGTGCGAACGTGTTGATTTCGCGCGCATTGTCGAGCGTGAAATACTCGTTTTTGGTATCGTTCTGGCCGATGAGCACGGTGGCTCCCAACAGCTCCCAGATCTGATGGTCGCTGAAGAGTTTGCCGCGACTGTACAGCAACGTTTTGTATTGCGCGTGGGCCGCGTTCAGCGAACTTTTGATCAGCGTGGATTGCGTGATCGACGTGGACGCCACGTTGAAATCCATGGTCATGAGATTCACGGTGGATAGCGTCACGCCGGCATCCAGAAACGCGTTCACGGTTTGCATTCCTTGCATTGTAAGACCTTTCGCGTCGGCTGGAAGCGTCAAACTGATGATCAGATCGTGACTGGTATCGTCTTTCCCTTTGTTTTTGGCTTTTTCGTTGGCGATGAGTTTTGCCACGGCTTGCGCTCGCCGGGTTGCGGTTTCGCTGTACCCGTCGAGATTCGAGTTTTCGATGTCGAAGTCGAGCGAGGTGATGTGATAGCGGTCGATCACCTGCTGGTATGCGTCGGCAAGGGAATCGACGTCGGAGCATGCGCTGGCAAGTTCGGTGCCGTTCTGCCCGCCGAAGCTGACGGTTACCGTGCGATCGGTTTTGTAGGTTTGCGCGATACGGCTGTCGAGATCGAGCGTGGAGGCCGCTTCGTCGAGCGTGTAGTAGCCGCCCCAGCTGGCTGGCAGCCGTCGCCGGCGGTGACGAATCCGAGAATCACATTCCGGTAGGCGTTGCCTACCTTGGATTCGAACTCGTATGAGGGTGTTGCGGTCACGTCCACATAGCCGCCGAACCAGGTTCCGGCAATTTCTTAGCCGCCGTTCGCGTGAACGTGATCCACGACCATGTGCCGGCCGCGACGAGCGCGATGCACAGTATCGCTATGAACAGTCGGAGGAAGGAAAATCGTCTTCCTGGAAACAGGGGTTTCATCATTCCCTTTCGAAATCGTCAGGTCACCAATGCTGATGGGGACATTGGGGCGTCTAGCAGGCTGTGTCCCGCTGGGCTTCAGTGCATATGCGGGGGATTTTACGGGGGATTAAGCTTTCCTCTCGTGCGCTGTTTTTCTTATATCTCGCTTACAGTTAGGGAGTGTAGTCTGTGGCTAGTACGACGATTTCAACAGTGATGTATGGTTTATGCAGGTGAGGCAGCGCTGATAAGGCAAAGGGTATATGGTGGCAAAAATAGGGGATTTTGACGGCGATGACCGCAGGCACCAGTGGGGTGCTGAAACCTCCACGCAACCGCTTGCGATCATGCATGCCAAGCCTTCGCCAACGCGCGTTGTGCGTGGTTACGTTGCCATCATCTGCACGGTTGTTTCATGGCTGATCTACATGATCACGATGATTCTGTCGTTGTTCGTCAACAATCCTTCACTCACGTTACGTTTCGTGGTTGAAGGCGTGCTGTACATGACGATTGTGACCACGCTGATTTTCAGCGCGCTCGTCTACTTGACCACACGGCAAGGGGCGCTATACCGTTTCATCCGGCATGAACGCGTGCCTCGGGCGATGCTCGACGACCATTTCGCACACAACTACGATAAGGGAATCACAGTGCTGATTCCTTCGTACGTGGAACAGCCGAAAGTCGTCGAAAAAACGATCTGGTCGGCGGCATTGCAGGAATTTCCCGACCTTGCAGTCGTACTCCTAATCGACGATCCTCCGCATCCTAACAATGACGAAGCGCGAGCGATTCTCAAAGCAAGCCGCGAACTCATGCCGAAAGTATTGGCCGAATTGGCGGCACCTGCGGAACGTTTCACCAAAGCGCGCGACGAAACCGTTGCGGCGCTCGCCGATCAGATGGACGCAAGGCGTAGTGTGGTCGCACGCTGTGCGGAAGACTATCGTGCGGCCGCGCAATGGTTGGAGCATAAGGCCGACACATGGCTGGTCGAAGATCATACCGACGATTTCTTCTGCGACCAGGTATTGCGCGGTCTTGCACGCGACCTGCGTTTGACGGAACAGGCGTTGAACGAATCGATCACCCTGCAGCAGCATGTCGACGCGAATCGCATTCTGCAACTGTACGAACGTTTGGTACGCATTTTCACCGCAAAAGGATGTCGTTCGAACGCAAGCTGTATGCGTCGACCTCCCGTGAAGGCAACAAAGCCATGAATCTGAATTCGTTCATCGGATTGATGGGGCACTCGCTCAAGCGCGTGGAAACGTCGGACGGGGTGATTCTGCGTGACGTGCGCGAGGGAGAATCTCCCGATTTCGTGATGCGCAATTCCGAATACGTGCTGACGTTGGACGCCGATTCCATGCTGTTGCGCGACTACTGCCTGCGCTTGGTGTACCAGATGGAACAGCCCGGCAATGAGCGCGTGGCCGTGATCCAAACCCCGTATTCCTCGTATCGTGCGCGCCGACGCGAATCGAACGCATCGCGGCCGCCACCACCGACATTCAGCACATGCTGCATCAGGCATGACCTACTATGACGCCACGTTCTGGGTAGGTGCGAACGCGGTGATCCGCAAGGCCGCGCTCGACGATATCTGCGTGGTGTCGACTGAGGGCACGCGCACGGTGAAAACGTATATTCAGGATCGCACGGTGATCGAAGACACCGAATCCAGTATCGATTTGGGTTATTTCGGCTGGCATTTGGTCAACTATCCGGAGCGGTTGAGCTATAGTGCCACCCCGCCTGATTTCGGTTCGTTGGTGGTGCAGCGGCGGCGTTGGGCGAATGGCGGTCTGCTGATCATCGGCAAATTCTTCCGCATTGTGCACGCGCGGCATCAGCAGGGCAATGATGTGAAGCTGGGTGAGTGGGCGCTGCGCGTGAACTATATGGCGTCCATCGCATGTCGAGTTTCGGCTGATGTTCCTCTTGGCATATCCGTTCGACCAGCGGTTGCTGAGCCCGTGGGTGGTGCTCGCGTCGCTGCCGTATTTTGCCACCATGTCGAGCGATTTGAAACGCAACGGGTATAAACGTTCCGATATTTTCCGTATTTACGGCTTCAACATCGTGCTGTTGACGGTGAATCTTTCCGGCACGCTCAAGTCGATTCAGCAGGGCATGACGAACACGAAGATTCCGTTCGCGCGTACGCCGAAAGTCAATAATCGTACCGCTTCTCCGGCATTGTATGTGACGATGCCGTGGGTGATCATCATTTACTCGTGCATGGTGTTCTACGCCGATACGCTTTCGCACAATTGGGGCAACGCGGTGTTCGCCGGCTTCAATGCGATCGTGACGTTCTGGGCGTTGACCGCGTATATCGGCATCTGGCATTCCGTGCAAGACATGGTGGTTGGTCTGGTCCGTTGGTTCTTCGTGCCGATCAAGGAGCCTCAGCAGGAGGCGGCCCGCAAGAAGGCTTCTTGGCGTGACGCCTCTACTTCGGCGACCGCCAAATGATCTACGAGTCCCGCCCGCTGTAGCCTTGAGACTTCTCTAGCCCGTGTGTACGTGTACGGGCGGCGGTTGTAGATGCCTCCATTCCTATGCAACTTGCGTTTCCGTCTGCACGTCCTAGTGTTTGGGGAGGATGGCCGCACGTTTTTGGCTTGCTGACCTCACGATTTGGGAAAAAGCGGAAAATAAAATCGTAAGGTCGAAACCAAATCGCAATCGTGCGACGGGACTCAAGATTGCAACGGTCGGTACATCAAAATCATGATATGAAGGAACGGGGTCGCAGCATCCTGGTGTCCATCATTTCGAGGAATGACGGGTAGGTGTGTCGAAACGTTTGACAAAGCTGAGTTGCTGGCTTACGATTAGTGAAACGTTTCGACGAAACGATTCGATAAAATACGAGCGTGATTCTGCGGAAGAAATTCCGGAAGGCTCGGCGGATGGCTTTGTTGAACGATGGACGAGAGCTGCGGTACGCATGACGTGTAACGCAAATGACTTGGAGAGCCGAAGGAGGCGGAAGATGACGGGCATCAAAGATGTGGCTCGGGAGGCGGGGGTGTCAGTCAGCACCGTTTCGTACGTACTTTCCGGCAAGCGTTCCATCTCCGCCAAAACCACCGATAAGGTGATGGCCGCCGTTGAACGACTTGGATATACTCCGGATGCCAGCGCCCGTAAAATGCGTGGTATGCGTAATCATATTTTTGCGCTCAGCGCGCCGATTCGCGGTGATATCAATCAGGCCAAATACAACGCTTACTTTCTGCAGACCGCATGGCAGGCAAAGAACCGTGGCTACGATGTGCTGTTGCTTACCGGCGAGGACGCGGTGGCCGACATTCGGCGCGTGACGCAAAGCAACTTGGTTGATGGCGTGGTGCTGCTCGACATTGAGGAACATGACGAGCGTACCGCCCAGGCTGGCTCATATTCCAAACCCTGTGTGGCCATCGGTTACCCTGCAGAGCATGAAGGCTGTGCCTGTGTCGATATCGATTTTGCCACGGCTGGTCGTATGGCTGTGGATTGCCTGTATTCCAAGGGGCATCGGAGCGCTATGTTTTTGCGTGACAATGAGACCGATTACGATCGCGGTTCGGGCTATGTGCTGCTGTTCCGCAAGGCTTTGCTGGAACGTGCCGAAGAGTTGGGCATGACGATTCATGAATCCTCCAAGCATCGTGACGATCGCTTTGATGCCGCGGAATTCGTGCGTGAGCTTCGTTCTTTGGATGAGCGCCCCACGGCGATTGTCAACCAGGCGAACGCCAATGTGCTGAAGTTGGTATTGCAGCAATTACAGGCTTCGGGATTGCGGGTGCCAGATGATATTTCGGTATTGTCGTGCGGCACGTATTTCGAGGGAGAGCTGATGCCGCAGCCGATTACCGAGATGCCGGTCATGCCGCAGGAATTATGTTCTAAGGCTGTGGATCTGCTGGTCGACGCCATCGATGAGCATCGCGACATCAAGGGATTGGTGGAGCTGTCCGCTCCGGTCATGCATAGTCGAGGTTCCGTTACCAAAGTTGGTGACGTGTGAAAAGAAGGTTGTAGGAGTATGTCCGTGAAAGGCGGACGGATTTCCGTATCCATAATCGAAACGATTCGAAAGTAAGTGAAGGCGTTGTAGCCGAAGCGAAGATGGTGATTGCCGAATTGAAAAGCGCCAATCCGCGGCCATCGTCAAACGTTTCGAAAAAAGGAGGCGACACATATCAATCTTCATAACTGAAAAACAACTTGAGACATAACTCAACAACACAACCACCAATAACAAAGGAGAACCATGAAGATCACACGAGGCATCGCACTTGCGGCCGCGGCGGCAATGTCGCTGACCACGCTCGCTGCATGCGGCAGCGACACCGCGCAAGACGAGGAAACGCCAGACAGCCTGTCGTTCTGGTATTACGAGGAAGACGACGCTGGCCAGACCCAGGCATGGCGTCGCGCCGCGGAAGCCTTCGAAAAGGAAACGGGTGTCAAAATCAATTTCGAACGCAAGTCGTTCACGCAGATCGCGCAGAACGGCAGCCAATTCCTCAATTCCGATGAGGCGCCGGATCTTATGGAATCCAATCGCGGCAACGGTTCGGCCGGCGTGCTCTCCACCATGGGGCTGCTCACCGATTTGGGTGATTACGTCGATCAATACGGTTGGGACAAGAAGGTGACCGGCGCCAATGCGGCCGTGGCCAAGTATGATGAAAACGGCATCATGGATGGTGACACCTGGTACGGCATGACCAGTTACGCGGAATTCCAGCGCGTCTACTACAACAAGGATCTGTTCGCCAAGTACGGCTGGAGATTCGACCACCTATGACGAGTTCGTGGACGTCTGCCAGAAATTCGTGGATGCCGGAGTGACGCCGATCGCCGCCGACGCGCAGGAATACGGCGTGATGTGGCTGTGGTGGCAGCTGGTTTCCAAGGAGGCCGACGCCAAATTCATCGACAACTGGCAGCTCTACAAGGGCGATGTCGACTGGAACTCCAAGATTCTCACCAATTCCGTGAGCACCATCAACGACTGGCTCGACAAGGGCTTCATCTCCCACAACGCCACCGGTATGAAGGCCGAAGACACCACGCAGGCATTCATCAAGGGGGAGTATCCGATCTATCAGACCGGCACCTGGAATCAGGGACGTTTCGTCAAGCAGATCACCACTTTCGATTGGGACGCCGCGGTGATGCCGGAATCGAATTTCGCGATTGGCTGCGCAGGCAATCTGCTGGTGATTCCGGAACGCTCTCACCACAAGGATCTCGCTGCGAAGTTCATTGACTACGTGCTTTCCGACGATGTGCAGAACTACCTCGGCAACGCCGGCGGAATTCCGGTGGCGGGCGACGCCAGCAAGATCAACGACGAGAAGAGCAAGGCCATGATCGAGGAATACGCCTCCTACGCCAATGATGCAAGCTCAGCTACTACCCGGATTACGCCGCTTCCAACCTTACCGATGCTGTTCCGGCGGAATTCCAGGAACTGGTGAACGGCACCAAGAAGCCGGCCGACGTGCTCAAGGGTATCCACGAGAAGTACGACGTCGGTGTGGAAGACATGGGCGTCAAGACCAACTGATCGTATATCTGATCTCATATCCGACATCGCACGGATTATTCCGGTTTTGCTCAGTATCAATCATGAATAATCCCGTGCGGTATCGCAAATTACAACTTGCGAACCAATATCGCAATCGTAAATATTCACAGGCAACGCAGCGCAACCAAAGGAAAAGCCAAAATGTCAAAGAAGACCAAAAACGGGGGAGTCTCAATGTCAAGGTTCCCGGAAACCGTTCCGCAAAATTCGTACCATATCTTGTTCCCGGACTGGTAGGTCTGCTCGTTATCGTCGTTATTCCATTCGTGTGGAACATTTACTTGAGTTTCACTCGATGGCGTGGAGTCGGCCCGGTTAAATTCGTTGGATTGCAGAATTGGAAACGTCTGTTCGCTGATTCCACGTTCTGGATTTCATTCGCTAATTCATTCTGGATTATTGTGGCTATCGTAGTTATTCCTACGATTCTTGGACTATTTATTTCGTCACTGCTGACTGACGTTATTCAGAAGAAATTCGGCGGCAAGACGGCTTCCTTCCTGCGAGCCATGTTCTACCTGCCGCAGTTGCTGCCGGTTGCTGTCGCGGCCATCATCATGGCTGGATCTTCCGTCCGGAAGATGGCGCGGTGAACGCGCTGCTCGTCAAGCTCGGCCTGGGATCGTTGCAGCATAACTGGCTCGGCAGCCCTGATAGCGCGCTTCCGGTGCTGATGTTCATTCTGGTGTGGATCCAGTTGGGCTATCCGATCGTGATCTTCATGTCCGGTCTGCAGCGCGTGGATCCTGAACTTTACGAGGCGGCCGGTCTTGACGGAGCAACTGGTGGCAGAAATTCCGTGTGGTCACGCTGCCGTCCATCATTCCCGAGCTGCTGGTGGTCATCCTCACCGCCACCATCGGCGCGCTGAAAACCTTCGCACCGGTCTATCTGCTCACCAAAGGCGGGCCGGGAACGGCAACCACCGTGCCATCATACTATTCCTACAATCAATTCTTCCAAGTGCAACAAGTCGGCTACGGCGCGGCCATCTCCACAGCGCTCACCGTGGTCATCATCGTGTTCTCCATCGTGTTCACCATGGTGCAGAAGCACGTCGAAAAGGAACTGGTCTGAACGGTTCAAACCGCAACTGACCCGTAACATGTAAGACTCGCAAGACTTCGAAAGTCGAGGAAACAACCATGACGCAAACCATGACCGCATCGGCAGCGCGGAAAGCATCCAAGAAAACCCAACATGTGCGCTCGACCGGCGACTGGATCACCCTCATCGTGCTCATCGCAGCCGCACTGCTCGTGCTTTTCCCGTTGCTCGTGCTCACCGTCAACGCGTTCAAAACACCCGCCGATTACAATGCAACAGGCCCGCTTTCGCTGCCGAAGCATTTCACCATGGACGGCATCATCTCCTTCTGGACCACCACCAAGTTCCCGCTGAAATTCTGGAACAGCTTGGTTATTTCGCTGGTAGTGGCTGTGGCCGCCGTCGTGCTTTCCGTGCTGAACTCCTTCGCGCTCGGCATCGGCAGGGTCAAAGGCAACACTTGGATTGTGCTCGCCATCATGCTTGCCAATATGATGCCGCAGGAAGCGCTGCTCTACCGCTGTACACCATGTTCAAGCAGGTCGGACTGTACAACACCAAACTGGCGATCATCATCATCTTCACCATCATTCAAAGTGCGTATGGCACGTATCTGCTGTCGTCCGTATACGGTACGTTCCCGCAGGCCATTCTCGAAGCGGCAGCCATTGACGGCGCCTCGCGCTGGCAGATTCTGCGTAAGGTGGTGCTGCCGATTTCCTGGCCGACCATCAGCGTGCTGTTCGTGTTCTTCTTCGTGTGGACGTGGAACGAATACATGATTCCGATGGCATTCCTGATGGGCGACGACGTGCAGACCATTCCGCTGGCGCTCGCCACATTGCAGGGCCAACGCACGATGGATGCGACCACACTTGCTTCGGCTTCGCTGCTGAGCATTGTGCCGACTATTATTTTCTTCATTATTTTCCAGCGCAAGTTGTCGCAGGGCATTACCGCTGGTGCCGTAAAGTAGCGGGAAAAGGGGTTTCTTATGACTCGAGATAACGATTGGAGCACCATGCAAAACAGCTCACGTCACGATATGCAGGTTGATTCGTTGGGTGCGTTCGCCGCGCGCAGTCCGCTGGACTTGCTTGCGGTTGCGGCACCAGGCGCACACGTTGCGTGAACGCCGAGAATCCCACGGGCGGCAAGGGCACTGCGGCCACTGCGGACAGTGCGCTTGGCCCGTCGCGCAAGGGCAGCCCTGCATCCAGACCGTGAAAGCGGGGGAGAGCGTCACTTTGATGGATGTGGACGGTCCGGGCGTGATCCGCCATATTTGGATGACGGTCACCGACCGCACGTCGTCTACCGGTCCGAACGTGCTTCGCAACCTGATCCTGGAATTCTATTGGGATGGCGAGGAGACCCCGTCCGTGCAATGCCCGGTCGGCGACTTCTTCTGCTGCGGCCACGCGCAGGCCTGCCGAGTCAATTCGATGCCGGTGGTGGTCGTGCCCAATCGCGGTTTCAACTGCTACTTCTCCATGCCGTTCGAACATGCGCGCATCGTGCTCCGCAACGATCACAATGAAGACGTTCCCGCGTTCTTCTACCAGATCGACTACACCGAATATGACGCGCTTCCGGCCGGCACCATGCGTTTTCATGCGCAGTGGCGTCGCGAGCGCGTCACCGAACTGGCCCGCGACTATGTGGTGCTCGACGGCGTGCATGGTCGTGGCGCGTATATCGGCACGTATCTGGCGCTCACCGCGTTGGAAAGCCGCTGGTGGGGCGAGGGTGAAGTCAAGATGTACATCGATGGGGACGACCAGTATCCCACGTGGTGCAGCACCGGTGCCGAGGATTATTTCGGTGGCGCGTGGAGTTTCGCCGATTTCGACGAGCATGGGCGTATGCATGAGCAGACATTCTGTGCGCCGTACGTCGGTTTCCCGTTCTATTCGCAGCGTCTCGCCTCGCATCGCGAGAGCGCGTATTGGGATGTGAATACGCCGGTGACCCGCGGATTGTATCGCTGGCACATTCCCGATCCGATTTATTTCGAACATGATTTGCGTGTGGAATGGCAGCAGATCGGTACTGAGGAGGGCGGCAATTTCGAGCGTCAGGACGACGTCGCTTCCGTCGCGTACTGGTATCAGCTCGAGCCGCATGCACCGTTCGATCCGATTGGCGATCGTCGCTTCCGTCAGCCCCGCTGATTTTTGCCCCCGAGCTTACGATTTTCGGTCTATCCGGTCGGTTCGGGGGTGTTGTGCTGTCTGCGCGACTTGCGTTCTGCGTCTGCACAACCCGGGTTTTTAACCCGATTTTATGGGTTGTGCAGATGCAGGGTGCGGGTTGCGCAGGCGGGAAACGTGACTAGATGGGGTTAGATGTCACGGCGTCTGCTGCGCTGATTATCGTGCGAACGTTCTGCGCATCCAAGAGACAGCCAGCTGCGGCCAGATCTGGATACTCGGTTCAATGCCGTTGACGCCCTGCCATGCGGTTTCCGCAGTGCCCAACGACAGTCCATGCCCGCCTTGCGGGAATAGGTGCGCTTCGATGCTGACTCCGGCTTTCTTGCAAGCGTCGATCAGCATCAGTGTGTTTTCGTATGGCACGGTTTCGTCGGGAACGGTATGCCATGCGAAAACCGGCGGTGTTTTGGCGTCGATATGACGTTCGATCGACACGGATTCAAGCGCTTGTGAATCGTTGCGGCGTTCACCAAGCAGCGAATCGAAACTGCCGCGATGGGCGAGCGGGCCAGACGTGATCACCGGATAGGCGAGCATCAAACCATTCGGACGCACCGCATCCGGATCGTAACCATGAGCGACAAGAACATCGTCGCTGGTGGAGGTGGCGAGATTCGCAGCAAGATGACCACCTGCGGAAAAGCCAATCACGGCAATCGCATCCGGATCGACATGCCACTCGGCGGCATGCTCACGAATCATCGTCATCGCATCGGCAGCTTCCAACAGCGCAACTGGAAAAACGGAAGGCTTCACCGAATATCGCAGCACAAAAGCGTTGAAACCGGCCGCAAGAAACTGCATCGCAATCGGCTCCGCCTCACGATCCGACGTCATTTCGTAACCGCCGCCCGGAATCACAAGCACAGACGGACGCACACGGTCGGGAACGACTTCTTCGCTGTTATCAAGGCAATATCCGACGAATTTCGCTGCGCTGCCGTCGATGCCGGAGATTCATATTCGAAATGTTTCATATATCCATCATAGGTGGAACACGGCGCACGTTATGCAGGAACTATTTGGTCCCGCTATTTTTCGTACCTTGTGATCCGTGGACGCAAATTGTGCAGTCGGGAGAGTGTGTCCTACTCGAGCAGCCAGTCGAGGATGTTGCGGTGTCGAATGTCTTGGTAGTCGCCGAGCCCGATGGTATCCAAGGTGAGCTGTGTGACGTAGAGGAGACCTCCATATGTGAGATACCGGTCGAACAGCGCATTGTCATTTGCTGTCGGTTGCAATGCATTTCGGTATTCCGAGAAAGACAACGGCAGCATCTTGAGCTCGACATATCGTCCGGTGAAATGGATGATTTTGCGTTTTTTCAGAATCGTCCAGTGAAATGGATGATTTTTGCGGAGTGGGTGAGTGATATAGACGTGCGATTGGGCAAATCGGAAGTAATGTTGCGATCATTCGACGGAATTCACGAATGTGTATGGCCGCTCACATGTCTGATACATTTTTCTCAGCTAATTGGCAGGAACACGTATCATTCCTCCAAGACTCGGGCGCTTATATAGAACATGTCAGCAGTTACGGCGGCTGGCGAGGTTCCTGAAGAACCCCATAACTGAACCCTTCTTCTCTCTTCTCTCTCAGCCGGCGGCCCTTCTCTCCGCCGGCTTTCTTCTTTTCTGAACACGATGCATGCGATTCGTGCGATTTCGCGATTTATGTTTCGCGATTTTGCCGAAAAGAGTTGCAAGACAAACGGCCGACCATGCGTGAGTAATGCATGGTGCGTTTGTGATGCTGGTGATTATGCGTGGTCGCGTGCAGGCATTCGTGATTCAGCAGCGCTCGTACGAGAACCTGCGCAGGCGTTCGAAGCATTCCACGCTTTCGTCAAGCCATGGCATGCCGATCACGAACACGTGGCCGAGCGTTTCGTGGCGGCGTGGCTTCGGGTCGAACAGTTCGAAATCGGCTCCCTTGCGGGCCAGTGCGGCAGCAAGCGCCAGATTGTCGGCTCGAGGAAATCGTCGCCGCAGGTCACGATGAACAGTGGCGGCAGGTTGACGTTGAACGCCAGGCTTCGGCGGTGAGGAACTTCGGGTCGGCGGCTTCGATGCGTCGAAGAATTCGACGCCCAGCATCTGTTCGAGTCCGGTGCGGCGATTCGGATCGTAGCTACGGTCAGTTCGCTTCCCATGGTTTCCAACGATGCGGAACTGTAGGCACCGCACACCGGAGCGGCACCGGCGAAACCAATGCCCGAAGGCTCATCCACGCCGAATGCGGCAGCGGCTTCGGCATTGTTTTCAATCGCCAACGTCAGCATGGTCAACGCGCCGCCTGCCGAATCGCCGGTGAGGAACACGGCGTTCGGATTAACCGGATAATCAGTCAAATGCGCCTTGATCCAACGCAATGCCGCCTGAACGTCCGCCAGCTGACCCCTCAAATCGGTTTGCGGGGCCGGTCGGTAGTTCAGTGAGAATACGGCGAAGCCGTTTCGGCCAGATGCACGTTGAAGTTGCGGTTCAATTCCTTATATCCGTAAGTGAAACCGCCGCCGTGTATATCGATGTACACCGGCAGCGTATGCCCGCAGCGCAGCACCGCATCGTGCGGTAGATACAGGTCGAGCAAATGCCCTCTGCACTGCCCGGCTTCCGTATCGTAGCCACCGTCAGGCAGGTATGGAATATCTTCGATCACGTCGATTGTGTCAGGTGTGTGCCACAGTTCGGAACGCGGGGTGTCAACCGCGATCGCGCCGAAACGCATGTCGAGAATGCCGCGGACGCGCTCTTCGGAAAGGCCTTCGAGATCGCCGTCGGTTTCCGTCCAACGTTCCGCATGGTCGATCATCTCACGGGTGATGCCATATTTTGCCGCGCATTGTGCGCTGAGTTCCTCAATGGTCTGTGTGCTCGTCATCGACGCCGTCCTTTCATGATGTTCATGCGATTGCGGCCGTTCCGTCATCGGAATGCCGCACCTCGATATATCGTACCGGTTCGATATAGAAAGCGCTACTGCGATCACCCATATTCCTTTACGTCCAGAGCGAATTTATGTAACGGTACATGCGTTGATTTTATTGCGATTGCGACACGCCGAAATCACTCACGTTGCATCAAAAAACGGTTCGCATAGAATAAGTCGCGTTTGCGAATCCGAACAGGGGTTTCGACCGAGAGAGACGGCAACGGGACGCTCGACAAACGACGGACGTGAATCGTAACGGCAACGAATGGCCGTAAAAGCAACGCAAAAACGCAAAACCAACCCACGAAAACCCAGACAACCAGCAAACAATCCGAAGGAACGCTACGTATGTACGTCGATCCGAATCGTAATACAGAAGCAGGCAACCTTAAATGGATCCTGCCATACTGCAAACCCGACCTGCCACGAGTGGCCGGCGCGATAGTGCTGTTCTGCGTCAACAACACCATGGCGCTCATCATTCCGCTATTGTCAGGCCTCATCGTGGACCGTGTCATCGTGCAAGGCCAAGTCGACGAACTGACGCGACTGTGCATCATGATGATCGTGTTCACCATCGTGCGCGTCGCCTCGCGCTACGGCTACCAAATGTGGATGGAACGCTTCGGGCAGAACTCCGTATTCCGTCTCGTCAGCGACGAATACGAGAAACTGCACGAACTCGACTTCACCTATTTCAACCACACGCGTACCGGCGACATCATGAGCCGCATGACCTCCGACACCGATGCCATACGCCACGCGCTGAGCTGGGTGAGCTACCAGGTGCTTGACTGCGTGGTCATGTTCATTGGCGCGCTCGCATGATGTTCACCATCGACTGGCGGCTCGCGCTCGCGCTCGCATGCGTCACGCCGTTCATTTTCATCCTTACGCGCGGACTCTCCACGCACGCAAGACCACTGTTCTTCGCCATCCGCAACTCGCTTGCCGAAATGAACTCAATGGTCGAAGAAAACATCGAAGGCAACCGCGTGGTCAAAGCGTTCGTGCGCGAACCGTATGAAACCGAAAAATTCGACAAACACAACGACGATTACATGCAACGCAACATGGACCAGGCCTACAACAGCCGCAAATACATGCCATGCTCGACGGTCTCGGCTTCTCACTGCAGCTGATCACGCTTGGATTCGGCGGATTCCTGGTCATCACCGGGCGCATGACCCTCGGCAATCTCGTGGCGTTCAACTCCTACCTGTGGATGATCGACGGGCCGGTACGCCAATCCGGATGGCTGATCAACGACTGGCAGCGATTCAACGCATCCTGCATCAAAATCCGCAAACTGCTCACCGCTCAGTCACGTATTACGGAAAAGCCGGAAAATACGGAAAAACCGGGAGACAGCGCCGACGCGAATCACGCCAGCACAGCGGCTGCAACCGCTGCAACAACCAACACAACCCGCATCGCAGGCAGCATCGACTTCCAGCATGTCAGCTTCGCCTTCCCCGACGAACCGGACACCCCCGTGCTCGAAGATGTGGATTTCCATGTTCCGGCAGGCGCCAAACTCGGCATTCTCGGCGAAACCGGCGCGGGCAAATCCACCCTCGTCAACCTCATCTCCCGCTTCTACGACCCCACCGAAGGCCATGTGCTCATCGACGGCGTCGACGCGCGAGACTGGCCGCTCGCCACACTGCGCTCGCAAGTGTGCGTCGTGGCGCAAGACACGTTCCTGTTCTCCGACACCATCGGCGGCAACATCAGCTTCGGCGCGGGCGAACAACGCGAATACGACGAACAGTACATTCGCCGCATGGCCACCATCGCCGGCGCGGACGGCTTCATCCGCAGCATGCCGGAAGGCTACGATACCGTGGTCGGAGAGCGTGGCGTCGGCCTTTCCGGCGGCCAAAAACAGCGCCTGAGCCTCGCACGCGCGCTCGCCGACAATCCGTCGATCCTCATCATGGACGATACGACCAGCGCCGTCGACATGGAAACGGAAGCGGAAATCCAGCGCCATCTGCGCGAACTGGACGAACAGAAAACCATCGTCACCATCGCACACCGTATTTCATCGGTGAAAGATTCCGATCTGATCCTCGTGCTTGAGCATGGCCGCATTGTGGAGCGCGGCACGCATGACGAACTGGTGGCCGCGCACGGCCGATATTGGGAGATCTACTACAGGCAGCTCGGCTTGCAGGCGGGTCGTTCGCAAGGTTTCGAAGCGTAGGCGCGGGAAAGCAGGAAAGGGGGAAAACCCATGGCAAAACGTAACACATACCGCGAAGATGAAGAGTTGGAAGAACAGATCAACCTGCATGATATTCTGCGTATCGGCGTCTATGTAAAGCCGTATATGTCACGAATCATACGCATTCTTGCCGTCGTCGTCATGATGAGCTGCATTGCGGTAGTCGTGCCATATTTGACGAAAATCATGATTGACAGCGCGATTCCGTCGAAAAATCTCACCTTACTTGGTGAATTAACGGGGTTGATGGCCGTACTTATTGTGATGTATGAGTTTGGATTGCGTTATCGTACCGTCGAAATTACTCGCGTCGGTCAGCTCATGTTGAAAGACATGCGCCGCGATATTTTCACGCATATTCAGACGCTGCCGTTCAGCTATTTCGATTCGCGTCCGCACGGCAAAATCCTGATTCGCGTGGTCAATTATGTGAACACGCTTTCCGACGCGTTGAGTTCCGGCCTGATCAATGTGATTTCCGACGTGTTCACCTTCCTGATCACGCTGGTGGTCATGTTCGTGGTCGATTGGCGGCTTGCGCTGTTCAGCCTGGTGCTCTTCCCGTTCCTGATCGCGTGGGTGCTGGTATTGCAGCATTTCCAGCGCCGCGCGTATCAGGTGTTGTCGAACAAGCAGAGCAATCTCAACGCGTTCATTCACGAGTCGATCACCGGCGTGAAAACCACGCAGACCTTCGCCCAGGAGGCGGCGCAGTTCAAAACCTTCCAAGAGCAGCAAGACGACGTGCGCACCTCGTGGATGAAGGCCGTGCATATCCAGTTCCTCATGTGGCCGGGCATTCAAACCATTTCCGTCATGACGATCGCGTTCATCTACTATGTGGGAGTCACGGGCTTCGGCGCGGTGAACGTTTCCACCGGCGTGCTGATCGCGTTCGTTGGCTATGCGAATAATTTCTGGAATCCGGTGATCAGCATCGGCAATTTCTACAATCAGCTGATCACTTGTTCCGCATATCTTGAGCGTATTTTCGAAACGCTTGACGTGCAGCCGGAGATTCGTAACGCGCCTGACGCGACTGAACTGCCGCAAATCGAAGGACGTGTCGATTTCAACGATGTAGTTTTCCGTTACGAGCCTGACGGTCGCAATATTCTCAATCTGGTTGATCTGCATGTTGAGCCAGGCAGCACCGTTGCGTTGGTTGGTCCGACCGGTGCCGGCAAAACCACGATCATCAATCTGCTGTCGCGTTTTTACGACGTTGCAGAAGGTTCGGTCACAATTGATGGTCATGATGTGCGTTCTGTCACATTGGAATCGTTGCGTCGGCAGATGGGCGTCATGCTGCAGGATACGTTCATTTTCTCCGGCAATGTGCGCGAGAACATTCGTTACGGCAAGTTGGATGCGACCGATGCTGAGATCGAAGCGGCCGCGAAGGCGGTGCATGCGCACGAGTTCATTATGGATTTGCCGAACGGATACGACACGGTGGTGGAGGAGCGCGGTTCCACGCTTTCCGCTGGTCAACGTCAGCTGATTGCATTCGCCCGCGTGCTGCTGGCCGATCCGCGCATTCTGATTCTCGACGAGGCCACGTCGAATATCGATACGCGTACCGAAGAGGCACTTCAGGCCGGATTGAACCACCTGCTGAAGGGACGCACGAGCTTCATCATCGCGCACCGACTGTCCACCATCGAGAACGCGGACATGATCTGCTACATCGATCATGGGCAGATCATGGAGCAAGGCAACCACGCCGAGCTGCTCGCCAAGCGTGGCGCTACTATCGCCTCTACGACTCCCAATACGCCATGATCAAGGTCTAAATGGCTGATTAGGGCTTGGACTGATTGGCTTGAAATCAGCCTTCCTGCTAGCCGCTTGTCGTTTTTCGGCCGGCGGCTAGCCGCAAATTATCAGGTACGAGGCGGAAGATAGGGAAGTCAGAAAGCAACGCATGTTGCTGCGCATGAAGATGACGCGTGAATGCGTCGATGAAACAACGCGGGAAGGTTTGGTATGGCAGTAGAGAAGCCAGTTCTCACCCAGGAGCAGCAAGATGCGGTCGCAGCGCTCGCATCCACCAACGTGTATGCGAAGCAATCGAAATTCAAAACCTTCCGCGAGCTGCCGCCGAAAGACAAGTGGCCGTACTTCAAGCAGAACTTTCTGACCGATGTGCTGATCATTATCGCAGTGGTCGGCTTGGTACTTGCTTTCGTCATCTCGTATGTGACCAAAGGTCCCGAGGCCGAGCTGAGTCTTGAAGGTGTCGATATGGCGGAATATTCCGAACAGATTGATGCGTTGGGCGCTGATTTTGTGAAGACGCAAGGTATTGAAGACGAGCGTCTCGTGCGGACGGATGCCTCCATTGCGATTAGCGAGAATGCCGCGCAAGATGGTTCCGCATCGTTGACGGCTCGCGTTTCGGCAGGTCAGATCAACATGATTGTTGCCGAAACCGATATTTTCGCCGAAGTCAATGATCGCGGCGACATCACCAAACCCGCGGAAGTGATGAGTGCCGCCGATCTTGAGCAGGTCAAGGATGCGCTGGTCGACGCCAAAGGCAATCCGGTTTCCGATGTGAACGACGCTGTCGGATTCGACTTGTCCCATTCGAAAACATGGACTTCCATGAAGGGACTGCCGAAAGAAGGGTTATTCTCGGATTCAGCAATATCACGGAATCCAAGGATATGCCGATTCAATTCGTGGAATATCTGCAATTCGAGTAGGTATTTGCTGGTCTTCGAACGGTCATTTCAGTTGCTGAATATTTGCTGAATGTGCGTAGACACGCACATCGCGGTTGCCCCGTTTTCCGCTTAAGCTAGTGAGGGTACGTCAAACGATGCACGTCAACGGATAGGCGGCATTCGGAATTCGAAGGAGATGGCAATGGAGAACGGCAATATGACTCCCCTTGTTCCTCGGCAGGATGGGCGCCTTGAATGGGGCAATGGTGTGGTCTCCATGCTGTTTGACATTGCCGCCGATTCCCCCGTTCGCCTCTGCAACGTTGTAGGGCGCAACATGGTTCCGATCGATGGTCGCTTGTCTGACGATGGAAAGCCAGTGGTTGAAAAGGATCCGCGTCCGATTGTTGAGGTGTGTGCCGCCAATACCGGTTCGCAAGACAACCGACTGACGTTGATTGCCACAGTTGCCGGCAGCCAATTGCGATTCGTTTCCGCGCTTGCTTCCGAACCTGAACCAGGTTCCGCCGATCCGTTCCGTTTGGAGATCACGCAGTTCGCGCCGTATGCCGATCTTGAACCGAAAGGTCGTGAATTCGAGCCGACGGCAAGCGAACGTGACGCAGCCGATTCCGCCGCGAATTCCGCGTCCGAGGCGGTTTCCGCCGATTCCAATGCAGGCTTGGTGGTCACTTCCGTATTCGAGGCGTTCCCGAATCTTTCCGCAGTGCGCACCTACACGCGTCTGCAGTCCGCCAAGCAACTGCCGATTGAAGCGGTGTCGTCGTTGAATCTGACCGTTCCGATGCGCGTCAACTGCGGCAAGGTGCATCGTTCGAATATTTTCTGGGGCGATGCCGCTTGGGCTGTGGAAAACGATTGGCGTGTTCGTCCGCTGCGTGACACTCAGGTGCGTAACCGCAACCAGAAAATCAATCCTGTCAGTCTAGTTCGCGTTTTGCCATGAGCTCGACTTCTACATGGAGCTCGGGAGAGCATGAGCGGCCGGCATTCTGCAGGTGGAAGGTTCGGTACGCCGCGCCCGCGATTTTTCCGTAATGTGGCAGATCGAGCATAACGGTCCGTGGGAGTGGGAAGTCGGCGAGGACGATCCCGGTCTGCACGTCACTGCGTTCGGTCCGGAATATAAGGATCATGGTTGGTTCACCAATCTTGGTGAAGGCAATGATTTCGAGTCCGTTCCTGTGTCGTTTGCCATTGCCGCAGGCGATTGGCAGCAGGCTGTTGCCGAAATGACGTTGCAGCGTCGTGCGCTGCGCATTGCCAAGCTCGTGAGTTGGGGCGCGTCGATCAGTTCGAGCATACGCAGGGTCTTGTGATCTACAACGATTACATGAATACGCTGTTCGGTGACCCTCGTATTGAGAAGGAACTGCCGCTGATTGAAGGTGCGGCAAGCGTTGGCGCGGATGTTTTCTGCATTGACGCCGGCTGGTACGACAGCACCGACGGCGGCTGGTGGGACATGGTCGGCGAATGGCAGGCCTCCACCAACCGTTTCGGCGACGCCGGTCTGCGCGGTCTTGCCGACACGATTCGTGCTCATGGCATGGGCTTGGGACTGTGGCTCGAACCTGAAGTGATCGGCGTGAAATCGCCGCTTGCGAGCATGTTGCCGGATTCCGCGTTCTTCCAGCGTCATGGTGTTCGCGTGTGCGATTCGGGTCGTTATCTGCTTGATTTCCGTTCTCCCGAAGCGCGAGAGCATGTTACGCGTACTGTTGATCGTTTGATTGACGATTTCGGTGCGGTGTTCTTCAAGTTCGACTACAACACCATTCCCGGCGTCGGCACTGATTTGAATGCCGAGTCCGTTGGCGATGGCCTGCTCGAGCATTGCCGCGCATATGTGGATTGGCTTGACGATCTGCGTCGCCGTCATCCGGATGTGATGATCGAAAACTGCGGTTCCGGTGCCATGCGCGCCGATTACGCGCAGTTGTCCCGCTTGGATTTGCAGTCCACTTCCGACCAGTGCGATCCTCTGATTTATGCTGCGATTGCGGCTGGTGCAGGTATGACGATTCTGCCGGAACAGCAGGGTAATTGGGGTTACGCTCAGCAAGAGATGGATGATGAGACTGCTGTGTTCACGCTTGCTACGGGTGTGCTCGGCAGGCTGTATCTGTCTGGTTTCATCGATCGCATGACGGAGCCGCGTCTTTCGCTCGTTCGCGACGCTATCGCCTTACATCGTTGTGTACTTGCCGACCAGCAGCATATGGTGCCGTTCTGGCCGTCCGGACTTCCCGACTTCGACGGCGATTGGCTTGCCGTCGGCTTGCGTCATGTCGAAACGGATATGGGTGACGCGTATGTGTACGGCGAATCCGCTTGGAATGAGCAGGCTGCCGAGCAGAACGATCAGCAACCTCAGCCGGAAGATAAGCCCGACTACATCATCGTGTGGCGTCGCGGCGGCACACCGTCCGTGAACATGCCGTTGGATGCGGATCAAACCATCGAACAGGTGTTCCCGAATCCTGCCGAACCGGACCATGCGCCCAATGCCAAACCGTGGACTATCGAACGCATGGATCCGGAAACGGTTCGTCTGAACGCCGCCACCTCCAAGCAACCCTCCGCCCGCATCTTTGCCATTCGCCGCCGCGACTGATCGGGCTGAGCCAACCAATCGCTGAAATGCCGTATTCCGGCTATCGTGCGTTCCGCTGCAATCGGGCGCGGAACGCACGATAGCTATATGATCGCGGTCGTGGATTCACGTTCGACCAACTGATATCCGATGGTTGCGCGGCTCGGCGGCAGCACCGTGCCTGCATCATTGGAATTTCCGGCATTGCTGGAATTATCATTCACTTCGCCGCGTTCGATCCGTTCGACAATCATATCGACCGCGAATTTGGCAAGCTGGTCGAGATCCACTTGGATGGTGCTCAGCGAAGGGGTGGCGTAGGTTCCGGAAGTCACGCCGTCGAATCCGATCACCTTCACGTCTTGCGGCACATGGATGCCATAGTCGGCGAGGCCGCGAATCACGCCGAATGCGGCGAAATCATTGGCGCAGCACACTCCGTCGAACGCGATTGCGGGAATCTTGTCGGTCGTTTCGATCGATCTGCCCGTAATCTTGCCGCTTGCATCGTTGAAATCGGCGGTTCCGGCCGTGCCTGTTTCGCGGTCTCCAGCACCCGCGCCGGCTCCGCAGCCCGTCCTTCGCGCCGCCATGATCCGTTCGGCGATCGCGTGCCCGGCGGTAATGCCTTCGTCGGAGCGACCGCCTTCGAACACCATGGTTTCGTCATATGGCAATCCTGCGTCCAGCAACGCCGCGCACGCTCCTCGAAGTCGCAATGCAAATGCGTTCTGCGCATGCGCCAACTTGGCGCGCGGCACGAACGTATGCCCGACAATCGCAATATTCCGGCATCCCTGGGCGATCAGATACTGCATCGCAGCGCGTTCGCCCTCCTCGTTGGGAAAATTCACGGCATCCACGGTTGGCGTTTCCTCGCATGCGTCGAGCAGTACGAGAGGGCGCCCGCCGTTGAGTTTGGCGAGCGGTAGATTCGTGCCCAATCCGGTGGCGTGCAGAATCTCACCGTCGAAGAGCTGCCCTGAGAACGGATTGCTGGTCAGCGCATGTTCGGCCGCGTCCGGCGAATACTGGGTTTGCTCGATGAACGGCGTGAGTCCGCGTGAGGTGATCTCGCGGCTCAATGTTTGCGTCAGCTTCGAATAGAACGGCGAATCGAATTCGTTGACGATGATGTGAATAATGTTGCTGCGACCTGATTTGAGCATGCTGGCTGTCAGATTGATGCGATAGTCGAGTTTTTTCGCTGCTGCCAGCACTTTGGCCCGCGTCGATTCCTTGACGCCGGCTTTGCCGTGCAGCGCATTCGATGCGGTCATGGGGGAGACGCCGGCTTCCGCCGCCACGTCGCGCAATGTCGGTTTGCCGTTTGCCATGCACCGCTCCTTACAGCCAAGTTTTTCTGTAACGATATTATATATGATGATTTTCTGGTAATCGTTGAAATTTCAAAGAATCACCGATATCCTATCATGATTGTGATTTCTGAAATATGCTATAAAATATGTAACGGTACATATCTGAAGTTTTCCAAGATGATGAAGTCGAACAAGTAAGTCAAGGATGACGTCAGATACTGTAAACGGCACGCTTTTCTAACGTTGTACAAGGAGAAGGCAATGGCGACTACCGAGGATCTGCCAAAAGCATGGCGACCGCCAATGGGCTGGAACAGCTGGGATTCCTACGGCACCACCGTCACCGAAAGCGAAGTGCTTGCCAACGCACGATTCATGGCGGAACACCTGAAAGACGCCGGCTGGGATACGATCGTCGTCGACATCGACTGGTATGACCCGACCGCCCGCGCACACGGTTACAATGCCAATGCGCCGCTGATCCTCGACGAATACGGGCGTCAACTGCCCGACCCTGAACGATTCCCCAGCGCTGCAGACGGGCACGGTTTCGCACCGCTTGCCGAACAGATCCACGCCATGGGACTCAAATTTGGCGTACATATGATGCGAGGCATTCCGCGCTTGGCGGTCGACAACAATCTGCCGGTCAAAGGCACTCCATACACGGCGCAAGAGGTGGCGGACCTTAACCACGTGTGCAAGTGGAATTCAGACAATTATGGGCTGAACCATAACCACTCCGGAGCTCAAGCTTGGTATGACGAACAGCTCGACCTGTTCGCCTCATGGGGGCTTGACTTCCTCAAAGTCGACGACATGCAAACGCCATTCCACAGCGCGGAAATCGCCGCCTACCATAACGCCATCGCCAAAGCTGAAGCGAAATACGGTCGCAGCATTAGCCTGTCGCTCTCGCCGGGCGGTTGGGTGAGCACCGGCTACACCGAATTTCTGCGAGACAGCGCGCAAATGTGGCGTATCAGCGACGATTTATGGGATCGTTGGGAAGACATCTACCAGCAATTCCCGCGTCTTGCGAGGTGGGCGCCGTTCCAGACCACCGGTCATTGGGCTGACGCCGACATGCTGCCGTTGGGGCATATTGGATTGCGGGCCGAACGTGGCGCTGATCGCCAAAGCCGCCTCACCGAAGATGAAAGCCGCACGTTGCTTGCCCTCTGGTGCATGGGACGCAGCCCACTTATGGTAGGCGGCGACCTGCCGACCAGTACCAGCGAAACCATTGAACTGCTCGCCAATCCGGCATTGCGCGAAGTCACCGCAGGATCCACCAACAATCACGAAACCGTGTACGAACGCATCTTCGAACGTTGGGATGACGAAAACTCCTACCTTGGGGATCTCGTGGTGTGGGCCGCCGATGCGGCCGACTGGGCGGATGGCACTCCTTCCGCACATTCGGGCGGACATTATGCAGCCATCTTCTGGACCGGCGATCGCGACTACGAACTGCCGGCAACCATCGAGCTGCAATCCATCGTCGGATTAAGCCAACGCAACGATCCGTGGACGATTACCAATCTGTTTGACGACGAAACCAACGCAACTGGCGAAACTGATGTAACCGGCGCACGTATCGAAGGTGAGGGCGAAGATCGAGTCATCCGTGGAACCATACCAGCGCATGGCGTGCTCTGGTTCGCACTCGACCCGCGCTGACGGCAACCAGCAGTCGCTATAAATCGCCATCAATCATCAAATTTCCAACAAAACTCAATGACAAACCACCAACCAAACACAAAAAGGAATGCCATGACCGATACCATCATCGCAACCCTCAACAAGGCAGGTGTGCGCAACATCAGCACCGACCTGTGGGGCATCTTCTACGAAGACATCAGCTACTCCGGCGACGGCGGACTCAACGCCGACCTCGTACAGAACGGCGCATTCGAATACAATCGCGCCGACTCCTCCGACTGGAGCAACTACAGCTTCTGGCGCAAAATCGTGCCCGCCGGTTCCTTCGCAGCCTTCGACGTGCTCACCGACAATCCGGTGGCCGAAGAAAACCCGCACTATGCGTCCGTCGAAGTCGAACAGGCGCCGGCTTCGCTTGAAAATATCGGCTGGGACGGCATGGTCTTCCGTGCCGGCGAAACCTACGATTTCTCCGCATGGATGCGTATTTCCAGCAATTGCGAAGCTCCGCACTTCCCGTCACCGTCGCTCTGATTGACGACGATGGAAATGCGATTGCAGAACAAGATATCACCGTCGATTCCAACGATTGGCGTAAGCAAGAGGTTTCGCTGACGGTTTCCGGTGAGAGCAATGCCATCGTTGTACATGAAGGCGCTTTGCGACTCACCTTCACCACGGAAGGTACCGTCGATCTTGATTTCGTTACCCTCGAACCACGCACCACCTACAACGGGCTCAAGCATTTCCGTCCCGATTTGGTCAAGGCGCTCGCCGACCTGCAGCCGCGCTTCATGCGCTTCCCGGGCGGCTGCATCGCCCACGGTCTTGGCATGGATAACATGTACCACTGGGATCGCACCATCGGTGATGTTGAGCATCGGCCGCACAATTTCAACCTGTGGGGCTACCACCAGTCGTTCCGTATCGGCTACTACGAATACTTGTGCCTGTGCGAAACCATTGGCGCGAAGCCGCTGCCGGTGCTGCCCGCCGCCGTGAGCTGCCAGAACACCAGTCAGGGCCCGGTGCCGATCGCGCAGAAAGACATGCCGGCATACATCGATGAAGTGCTGCATTTGGTCGAATTCTGCAATGGCGATGCCGCGACCACCGAATGGGGTGCCAAGCGTGCCGCCATGGGTCATCCGGAACCGTTCAACCTTGAATATTTGGGCATCGGCAACGAAGATCTCATCGATGACGTGTTCAGGAACCGCTTCCAGCAGATCTTCGACGCGGTCAAGGCCACCTACCGGATATTGTTGTGGTTGGCACGGTCGGTCCGGCTCCGAGCGGTCCCGACTACGAGGCTGGTTGGCAGTATGCGCGTGAAGCCGGAGTTCCCATCGTTGACGAGCATTCCTATCAGTCCTCCAGCTGGTGGTTCCACAATCTCGACCACTACGACACCACGGATCGTGAGGGCCCGAAGGTGTACTTGGGCGAGTATGGTTCGTGGAACACGCAGCTGATCAACGGTCTTTCCGAAGCGGCGTTCATGGGTCGCATGGAATTGAACGGCGATGCCGTGGTCATGTCTTCGTATGCGCCGCTGTTTGCCAAGAACGGGCATCACAGCTGGAATCCTGATCTGATCTACTTCGACAACGAACGTACCTACCTGCCGTACAGCTACTGGGTGCAGCAGATGTATGCCACCACCACGTCCGATACCGCATGGCCGGTCGCGGTGGAAGGCAAGACCACGCTGCGTCGCGAACTGCCACCAACCGTTGGCCTGCGCTTGGAAGGTGCCGCTCACGCCGACATCACCAACTTCAGCGTTGACACCGCTGATGGCCGCCATGTCGATCTTGAGGACTGCCATTACGCAGGCAATGGTCCGATGAACACGAGCCTCAACATTGACTCTGACGCCTACACCATCAACGCCACCATCACCTACTATCAGGGTCGTTGGGGCTTGCAGCTGGTCCACGGCGACATCAACGGCAAGAACCACAACATCACCTCCTTCGGTCGTGCTTTCGAAATCAAGGTGGTGCGCGACGTACCGCCTACAATCTTGACGGCACCGAATGGTCCATGGACGAAGTGTTCCCCGGAACCGTGTGGCAGGTGCGCATCGAAGTGGCCGATCGCGGCGAAAGTATGAAGCTGTATATCGATGGAGAGCTTGTTGCACAGGGTGTTGAGAAGCCGGAAGAGCCCCGCCGTACCGTCACCGTGGCTCGCAATGATGCTGAAGGCGTCACCTACGTGCGTATCGTCAACGCGCTCGATGCCGAAGCTGAAGTGGATGTGACTCAGGTGCTTGACGAGCTTGGTGTTTCCGCGGAATCCCGCGCTTCGGCAACCGCCACCGTGCTCGCCGGAACCGACCCGTACGCCGGTGAAATCGGCAAGCTTCGCCAACCGTTCCGGTTGAAACCGCAATCGACCTAATCAGCGGCGCCTACACTGCCCCCTCCTGGTCCTTCACCACCCTCACCCTCCATACTAATCGCGGAAAGCGTTTCAGCGCTACGTCGCAAAACATATGGAGGTGCGTTGGTTAATCCCACTGCCATCGATGAATAACGCGGCTTCCGAAGCAAGACTGCCATCGAGCGTAGGCTGGAGGCATGAGCAAACACCATCGTGACCGCAGCTGGGCGCCAGCACCGCAACCACTTCCCGAGAACGCGCACGTCATCGACAACCACACGCATGTGGCGTCCGTCGTGCCGTTCTCGCGAGCCATGAGCCACGAAGCGCAAGAAAAAGGACAGCCGGAAGTCCCCGTATACAGCGTCGACGAACTGCTGAACCAAGCGCAACAAGTCGGAGTCGAAGGCGTCATCGACTGCGGATGCGAACTGCCGAACCTCATGACGGCCATCGACATGGCACGCGAACACCCCCAAACCGTGCATGCGGCCATCGCCATACACCCCAACGAATCCGTGCTCCACGGTCACCGCGGGGTGCCGGGCCCAGACGGGTTGCCGCTCAAATACAAGCCATGGCACGACACCAGCTTCGAAGACGCCATGGCCGAAGTGCACCGCCTCGCCACCGCCTACCCCAACCAGGTTGTGGCCATCGGCGAGACGGGCATGGACCTCTTCCGCACCGGAGAAGCCGCCAAAGAACTGCAGCGAGAAGCCTTCCGCGCGCACATCGCGCTCGCGAAAGAACTGAACCTGCCCATGCAGATCCATGATCGCGATTCACATAAGGAAGTCATCGAAACGCTGCTGGCGGACGGCGCTCCCGAACGGACCGTGTTCCACAGCTATTCCGGTGATGCCGAAATGGGTGAGATCGCACGTGAAAACGGTTGGTATCTCAGCCTTTCGGGCACATCCAGCTATAAGGGCAACGATGGTATTCGCGAGTCGGCGCGCATTGTCGGATTGAGCCATGTCATGGTCGAAACAGATGCCCCCTACCTAAGTCCGATGCCGTATCGGGGCCGCACCAACGCGCCATACATGATCCCCTACACCCTGCAGTCGTTGGCGAATTATCTCGATAAACCGCTGACGGAAGTCGCGCAGGCAACGCGAAAGACCACGCGCGAAGTGTACGGAATCTGAACAAATTCCGAAAATCGACAGGACGGAAACGATTTATCCGAAAATAAGAGAGAGTAAGAGAAAGACAAGAGGTAAAATAAGAAAAAACCCACAGGAAGTTTACTTCGTGCGAGATCAAGAATCGCAAGAAACAATGTGAAGATTTGACAAGACTTCGTAAGGCTCCTAACGTGCCTTTTTGCGTTTATTTTGGGGAGTGGGTTGGAAGGCCCGCCACTTGGAGGTAGCGTTATGGCTAACGAGCCAAACGAGGATGAGCCGCTGTTTCACGCAGCCACATACACGCAGCGCCGAAGGTTTCGCACAAGGTGCTGACCAAGGAAGAGCGACAGGTGCTGATCAAGCAGCACGAGGAGAAACAGCAGGAGGCCGCCAAACTTGACCAGGTGGCCAGCAAGGGTCCCGTCGGTCGTTGGTGGAGCCGTCTGCAATCCGGTCCAAACAGAATCACGCCCGCCATGGCGATCGTGGCGTTGGGCGTGGTATATGGCGATATCGGCACCTCGCCGCTGTACACCATGCAGACGTTCCTCAACGGGCAGGGCGGACTTGCGCATGCCGACCGCGAAGCCGTGCTCGGCGTGCTTTCGTTGGTGTTCTGGTCAATCACGCTTATCACCACCGTCAAATACGTGCTGATTGCCATGCGTATCGACAACAAGGGCGAAGGCGGCATTTTCGCGCTGTACTCGTTGGTTCGAAAGTACGGTGCATGGCTTGCGATTCCTGCCATGCTCGGCGGCGCCGCGTTCCTCGCCGATTCCGTACTCACCCCGGCTGTGTCCATCAGCTCGGCAGTGGAAGGCTTGGAGACGCTACCAGCTTTTGAAAAACTTTTCACTGAAAACAAGCAGCTGACCCTGATGATCACCGCGGCATCATTCTGATGCTGTTCTCTGTGCAGTCGCGTGGCACCGAGCGTATCGGCAAGGCGTTCGGTTCGGTCGTGCTTGTCTGGTTCTCGTTCCTGGCGGTTGTCGGCTTGGCGAACCTCAGTCAGTATTGGAGCGTGTTCGCGGCGCTCAACCCCGTGTACGGTGTCAGATTCCTGTTCAGCAGCCATAATGCCGCCGGGCTTGCCATCATGGGTACGGTGTTCCTGTCAACACCGGTGCCGAAGCGCTTTATTCCGACATGGGTCATGTTGGCCGTGGCAACATCTATTTCACGTGGCCGTTCATCAAAATCGCGCTTGTGCTCTGTTATTTCGGCCAAGGCGCATGGATGCTCAATCATTGGGATGATTCGGCTTACATCCGCACGCACGGTTTGAATCCGTTCTTCGAAATGATGACGCCCAGCGTGCGTTACGTGGCCGTCGTGCTTTCCGTGGTCGCGGGCGTATCGCATCGCAGGCGTTGATCACCGGCGCGTTCACGATGGTGTCTGAAGCCACCCATCTGAACTGGATGCCGCATCTTCAGGTCCGTTACCCGGCCCGTACCCGCGGCCAGCTGTACATTCCTGTGGTCAATGCGGTGCTTTGCGTTTCCACGCTGTTGGTTTTGGCGCTATTCCGTGATTCCGAGCATATTTCCGCGGCGTATGGTCTGGCGTTGACCATCACCATGATCACTACCACCATTCTGCTTGCCGTCTACATCTGGCATTCGGGGCGTCGTATCGGAGCGGTCGTATTCACCGTGCTGTTCCTTGCGATCCAATTCATGTTCTTCTTCGCTTCCATGGCGAAGTTCCTGCATGGTGGTTGGTTCACGATGCTGCTTACCTTCGCGATTCTGCTGGTTATGTACACGTGGAACGAAGGCACGAAGCTGGAACGTGCGCAGCGTCGCCATATGCAGCCCGCCGAATGCTACCGGTGCTGAAGCGGTTGCATGATGACGATACGATTCCGTATTTTGCCGACAATATCGTCTATCTCACGTCGGATCCGAGACGAAGCGTATCGATACCGATATCTTCTTCTCGATTTTCGCCGACCATCCAAAACGTGCCCGCGCTTGGTGGGCTGTTTCCGTCGAGACTGCCGATGAGCCGTTCACCCGCGAGTATTCGGTTGAGAATTTCGGTACGGATTATATGTTCCGTGTTCGCATTCGGCTTGGTTTCAAGGTTTCTCAGTCGATTCCAGCTTACATTCATCAGATCATGAACGATTTGTCGAAGTCGGGGGATCTGCCGAGGCAGGAAAGCCGCTATCCGAAGCTTGATGCTGATCCGAATATCGGTCCGATTCGATATGTGCTGATACACAAGGCGCTTATGCCTGAGTCGAAGGTGTCGCAGCGTGGCGCGATTTCTTTGGAAGTCAAGTATGCGATTCGTCATTTTGCGGGATCTCCGGTCAAATGGTTCGGCCTTGCGCCTTACAATCCGCTGATTGAGATACAGCCGCTGTTCCTCGCGACTCAGCGTCCTCCGCGGCTAAAGCGTGTGTGAAACAAGCCGTGAAACGGCTGCGCGACGATGGCGATCGTATCTGCCATCGTCGCGCAGCCCGTTTTCGTAGGGCATTTTGTAGGTTTTTGCATGGTCTTATCTCGAAGAATCGTTGGAATCACGCTGTTTTTCGCACGCTATAAGCAATGTCGATAGCCATATGCGCGCGTTGCATTACAAGCCCTGTAGAGTAATCAACCATGTGCAGATTACTTGGATTCGCGGCAGCCGGAAGCAACACCAGTCTCAATGGCGTGCTCGGCATGCAGGCCGTACGCGATTTCCGGAATCTGAGCGAAATCCACAACGATGGCTGGGGCTCCGCGCTGGTCACCGTGCCGAGCGAGTCGCCGTACCTGCGTGACGGTGGCGCTCCCACCCCGGAAACCGGCACCGCCGTCTACAAGAACACGATCGCAGCCCGACATGATCCGATTTTCGACGAGCTTGCGAACACTCCGGCTCGTGGAGGCCTGTGGCACCTGCGTTTGGCCAGCTCGAACCTGCCGCTGATTCTCGAAAACCAGCAGCCGTTCTACGCCAACGGATTGAGCTTCATCCACAATGGCGATATTTCCGACGATCAGGGTCGCAACATCATCACCAACCGCGCGTTCCCGGTCGATCCCAACATCGTGCAGTCCACTGGCGGACGTTCCGATTCCGCCATTTTCTTCGCAGTGATCCTGCAGTACATCGGTTTTGGTTTCGCACTCGATGAGGCGGTCGCGCAGGCGGTGCGTGAACTGCGCAAAAGCTATCCGAAGTCCAGCTACAACTGCATGATCCAGAGCCAAGACCAATTCATCGCTCTGTGCGCGGCAGGTCGTGAGGTCACGTCCAAGCGCATTGTGGAAATCTATGACCAGTACGGCCGTGGCGACCAGGCGCATGACTATCGTGTGATGCGCTATCGTACGCTCGGTGAATCCGAAGCGGATCAGGCTGCAGGCCAGCCGAAGGGCGTGGTTGTGGCCAGCTCCGGTTTCGATCAGTGTGCCGAAGATGGCTGGACTCGTTTGGAAAACAATCAGATGATCGTTGCTTCCAACCGTACCGGCGCATTCCGTGTGCGTTCCATCTGAAATCCGTAATCTGAAATCCGTATTTCGGATTTTTCGGCTGAAACTTTCATCGGGGATTTCCAGTTTTTTTCGACCGGATTCAGCATGCGGCAATCGTCATACAGCGCCTAAGATAGGCGGTATGACAACCGGATATATTCCTACACTCGCCCAAGTTGACGAACTGCATCGAAAAATCGCGCAATCGCAAGCCGCATACGATTTGATTCACGGACATTGCGTAGTCGTCGCCGACATCGCACGTCGCATGGCACGCAGGCAGAATGCACTGTTCACCCGCCGCTGCACACTACCGGACGATGCCCCTGAAAAAGCGGGCGATTTCGGCCTTAGGCTTACGCAAGACGGCAATGGAAGCGAATCGTTCGGTATGCTTCGCATCCCCTCCATTCCATCATCGGACGGGCTTACGGGCGGGACCGTTCCGCCGAGGCTGATCGACGAGCATCTGGTGGTGATCGGTGGTCTGCTGCATGATATCGGCACGTATTTTCTGCTCAAGCAAGACGGTTCCGACGGTGGACCGCTGAAATTCGACGGTCCGAATTACGTGCGGCATGGGCTTAAAGGCTACGAATTATTTGTTGAATGAGGGTTGTTGACTGAGTCCATCGCGCAGTTCGCGCGCAACCACACCGGTGTGGGACTCACCAAAGAAGCGGTGGAATCGCAAGGATTGCCGCTGCCTCCGGCCGACTATGTGCCATGAATCTTGAGCAGGAAGTGGTGATGGTGGCCGACAAGTACAACAGCAAGTCGATTCCGCCGAAGTTCCTGACGGCCGAAGCCTATGCGCGCAAGGCGGCCCGTTTCGGCGAAAGTAACAGGCGCGAATGGCTGCGGCTGCTCGAACGATACGGCGTGCTTGACGTCACGCCGCTCGCCGAGCAGTACCACATGCGTATCGTCGAGTAGGGCAGACCGTTTCCAGAACACGCAAGCCCTTTGAATTTGGCTAAAACCAGAATTCCAAAGGGTTTACCTATGGGCGCACGAAAGAGTCTATGTTCGTGCGCCCGTTGTACTAGGCGGCTAGTCGAGTTCCACGCTGTGCTCCATCGCATCGGCGATCTCCGGATTGGTGGTCACCACGATGATGGCGCGCTTGCGGTCGGCATCGCGCTTGAACTTCTTCAACAGATCCAACACCACGGCCGCATCGTCGGCATCCAATCCAGCGGTCGGCTCGTCGGCGATGATCACTTCAGCCTCGCAGCTCAGCGCACGAGCGATGGCCACGCGGCGCTGGTTCAGTTCGCTTACTTCGCCGACTGCCAGGCCGGACGTCACTTCGTCGAAGCCCACGCGCTTGAGCAGTTCGCGGGCGATCACAGGCTTCGGTTGAGGAAGTTGCGGTTCGACGCATCCATGGCGTACAGTACATTGCTTTCCGCGTCGAGATCGGGGCGGAAAGCGAAACGTTGCGGAATGAATCCGATGCGGTGTCCCAACATTTCGACCGGTTCGACGTCGCTCAGGTTGGTGCTTTTGTGCATCACGTTGCCGCGGTCCGTGCGTACCATGCCGACCATGGTGGCCAGCAACGCCTGATGCTGTTCGCGATCCTCCGCGTCCACGAGCACCGCATGCGTGGCGCCCGCATGGAACGACAGCGATAGGTCGTCGAGAATATTGCGGCCGGTCTTGCGATTGGTCACGGTCACATGATCGAGTGCGAACGTCGGATTCGCTTTGAAGAAAAACGCATCCTTCTTGCGATGATGCTTGATTTCGCGGTCGAGCTGTGAGGAGACGCTGGTTGCGGAATCGGCTTTCACCATTTCATGCGATTCCAGCACGGTCGGTTCGTCGGAAGAACGCAAGGCAAGCGTTTCCTTCATCTGATTCGCATTGTTGGCGACCACATTCGAACCATCCGCAGTATCAGCAGCAGTTGCAGCGTCATCTGCAACTTCGGTGGTATCTGCATTATCTGCAGATCACCACAGCATCGCCGTCGGCAGCTACTGCAGTATCGCCATCGTTTACATCGTCGGAAATTTCCGCGCCGTCAGATGCGGCAATTTCGATATCTGCATTGTCATCGTCGTATACCACCGCAAAATCGATGGATTCAATGGAATCAGCGGAAGATGCGTCAGCTGCAATATCGTCAGTCGCAACATCATCGACGGTCTCGTTTGATGCGGTCTCGGCAGTCTCGTCGACCACGGTCTCGTCGAGGTTCTCGTTCTTATCATTCATGTTGTCGCTCATGCCTTCACCTCCGAGCGTTCCTCAAACAGTTGGTTCAGGTTGAAGCAGGCCACGCGCGCGAATGCCACGATGCCAAGCACCAGGCATGCGCCCAAGCCGTACCAGATCACGTTCCACACCGAAGCGGACGTCATCGACACAGCCTGCCCGCCGGCCCATGCGGTGCCGATCGCTTCGCCAACAGCGCGCCCGCAACCAAACCGACAATCCAACCCGGAACCGTCATCATGAACGTTTCCAGCATGAACTGCATCCCAAACGGCCCTTGGTCACACCTGTGATCATCGCCATGCCGATCTCATCGCGGCGGCCGCCAATCGCAGCACATGCAATCAATGCCAGCAAAGCGATGCCACCGACAATCGTCACGGCAATCAGCATGATGCGCGCTGCCGAAGCGGCGGAATCAAGCGGCTCGATCGACTTCTTGTAAGCGGTAAGCGACGGCGAGGTGATCTCGTACGTCTTCGTGTCCAACTTGGCCTTCTTCACCAAGCGCACGAACGTGTTGTAGGTGGAAGGATTCGCCAGCGAGAAGATGATATTCAGATTCGGAATGGCCCATCCTGGCCTCCGTCGTGTCAAGCCCGTTCTTGGCGAAGTTGATATACGTCGTGTAGATCACGTTCTCACGATTGTCCTTTGCGTATTTCGCGTCGGAACCGTTGCCCTCAGGCACGTCGCTGTCGTATTCGTAAATGCCGCGCACGGTGAACGTGTATGTGTCGGAAGCCTTCGACGGATTGCCGACCGTCACCTTGTCGCCGACCTTGAGATTGTTCTTATCGGCCAGCGCCTGCGAAATGAGCACGCCGTCGCTCTGCGTCTTATAGCTCAGATGCTTGCCTTTGACTACCTTGTAGTAGCCGTAGTCGTTGATTTTCGCGGCATCCAACGTGTAGAACGCCTGCAGGGTCAGGTTGCCGCCGGTCTTGTCTTCGCTGGTGTCGTTTTTCGCGGCGATCGCCTGCAACGACTTGCTTTCGCGCACCGGCACCGATGTTGCAACGTGTAATTGAAGGTCACGTTGTTGCTCTGTGCGGCCGTTGCATACGTGCTGTACTTTTCCCACGTCAAATACTTGTCGGTATAGCTGGAATCGGCACCGTCGCGCTTGGCTTGTGTTTGCGCGTTCGGCCGAATCACCGCCGTGGCTTTTTGCGACTGGTATGTTTCATTATTGGCGGTGTCGTCGGCTCGAATCACTGCCAAGTCCACGGCAGCCGAGAAAGACACCAGTAGTGCGAGTAGGGCGATCAGCGCGGTGCGCCATTTGACGCGACCAAGCGCCGCCCATGCGTTCTTGAGAACGAACATGCGGTACTTCTCCAGTTCTCTGTTATAGCGCGCCGGCGCATGCCGACGTCAGCGTTGGCCGGGACGCGCGCTCCGCAGCAAGGCAGGCCCGTAGCGCATGATGCGTCCCGTGCAATCATCTTGGGCTTCCAACGTGATTGTTTTCTTGCGCAACACTGTTATACCCCTGCATGAAGTCTGAATGATTCCTGAAAAGTGATTCCAGAGAATAAGCGTTGAGCATGGTTGCGGCACTCGCTACGATGGAATCGATGACTTCCGAACAGATTACGAATACCGGTTCCGTGTCGGGCGATTGTGGCTCGGCTCAGGCTCGTGCGCGAACTCATGTGCAGGCTTATGTGCAGACTCAGGCTCGGCAGAATGGCTCGGCCAAGGATGGTTCGGCTACGAATGGTCCAGCCAGGAATGATTCGGCCAAGGACGGTCCGTCCGGGCGGAAACATGGCCTGCAGCGGTGCCACGCGATGCTGCGTCCTGCATCGCGTCACGCGTTATTGCCGTGGCTTACGTCGATTATCGGCGTCGCGTCCGCACTATGCCTGGTGATTGCGTGGTTCCCCTCCACGGTGTGGAATACGCCGATCGTCAGCAGCGATGCCCCCGCGCATTACTATTTCATTCACCGTCTGCTTGACGAGGGATTGGGGGCGGCTCTGCATTTGTGGCCGCATGATTCGTTTTATCCGCCGTTGTTTCACGTCTGTGCTTACCTTGTGATTAAGATCGCGGCGCTGTTCGGCGTGCAATGTTCGATCTACGCGGCATTCAATATCACGTGGATCATTGCTTCGGGCGTGATTTTCCCTGCCGGAATGCTGGTATTATGCAGGTATTTCCTGCAACGTTGGAATCGCGGTAATCCAATTTCCAATCCAATTTCACGTATTTCTCAAGCATCGTCTACGCCTGAATCGTCGTCCGTATCTGAATCGTCGAATGTTTCAAATCAGCAGGTATCGTCAGCTGTGAATCGGCAATATAACGTCACTTTCGACGCTACTTTCGTTCTGCAGAATCTGATTGGACTGTTCGTGCCCGTGCTTGCCGTCAGCTCGGTGTGCCACCCGTACGGACTGCTGAATGCCGGTCCGCTGATCGCATTCGGTTTCGCCACGTCGCTGCTGCCGTTCCTCATCGCCGCCACATTGCGCTTGTTCGATGCGATCGCCGCGCGCGAGCATATAGCAAAATGGCTTGCGATCGCTGCTGTCGCAGGCGTGGTTTGCCTCGTTGCGCACCCGCGTATCGCATTCACGTATGCTCTGATTCTGGTGCCGTTCATTGTGCTGCGCTTGCCGTGGAAGCTGATTCTTGGCGCGTTCATTGCCATGTGCGTCGGTGCGGTGGCGTTTGTGGCGTTGATGCTGACGTCGTTCAAATCGGACCGTTGGGCGAATCCCGATTCCTGGTTCCATAGCCATCAGCCGTCCAAGAATTTGTGGGAGTCGATTTCGTTCTGTCTCACGGATGGGCTTGACGGTTTTCCTGCGATTCTGTTCGCACTGTTGCTGATTGCGGGAACTGCGGCCGCTTTCGTTTGCGCTTCCCGCCGCGCGGCTGCGCGTGCTTCGGATTCGTTTTCGTCGGCTGCTTCCACTGTGGTTCCCGTGGCTTCTGCTGATGTCGATGTTGATGCTTCGACTTCTGATATTGCGGTTTCCGCCGCTGATTCCCCGGTTTCCGTTTCCTGTCCGCCACCTGCGTCGCACTCCAACGCCACTGATGCCGCGTCCGCGTCGTCCGAATCATCTCGACTTCGTCGCAACGATCGCCTGCGTGACGTGATCGCGTTGACGGCCGCATTCCTGCTGGTCGCGCTGGTGTATGTGTGCACGGTCACGCTGGTCGGCGCGTTGCCGAATATCATCAGCGCTCCGTGGTATCGCGATGAAAACCGTATTATGACCATGCTTCCGCTGGTCGCGCTGCCGCTGCTTGTCATTGGAATCAACGCTCTTGCCGAATGCGTTTCCGCGTGCGCCGCATCCGCTTCTTTCGCTCCTTCTGCATCGTCCTTTTCCACGAAGAATAGTGCTTCTTCCGTTCCTTCCCTTTCTTCTGCGTCTGCTGTTTCTTCCGTGAAGAACGCTTCTTTCGCTTCCAATTGGATCGTCCTAATCGCCGTATTCCTTGTGATTGCGATACTTGCGGTTTCCGCGCAGATCGTATGCCCATCGCGTTCCGCGGCTCGCGACACGATCATCGCGCATTCCAGTCTGAACCAAAGCGACCCCAACGAGCAGCTCACCGAGCAAAAGATCGCTGTGCTGCGCAAGGTCACGAAACGTACGGCACCCAGGCCACCATCATTTCCGATCCGTTGAACGGTTCGATGTATGCGGAGACGCTGTTCAACGCGAACATGCTGTATCCGATCATCAATGCGCGCACCGATGTGCCATCCGCTCCGTTCGGCAAAGTGGAGACCGCGTTTGCTTCCGGCGATGCGCAGCAGGTGCTCGGCACGGTATGTCCGCTGACCGACGCTCCGGAATACTTCCTTACGATGGGCGACCAGGCGCAGAGTCTGCAGTCATTCCCGTATCGCGCCCAGTACGATTCCTTCCACAATGAGGAATTGATTGATACGTATGTGGATGGAGGCACGTTGGTGAAGGTTGCCGATTATTCGCAATACGGCCAGGGCTGGGCGCTCTACCGTTTCGGTTGCGCCGATTGATCGGATTCCGGTTGCGTTGCTTTATTCTGCCGTCGACTGCGGCTGCGCATGTGGGAAATCGCACTTCCAGTCAGTTGAGATCTGAATGTGTTCAGATCAACGATCCGGGTGCGGTTCCGTTTATCTGCTTTCTTCTGTTTCTCCTACTTCAGCTTTCAGCTGGGAGGTTTTCTCGGATAGGTTGGCTTGGGGGATGGGCCGTAAACGGATAGTGTGGTTGCGACACGCCCGGATGTTGGTTTGCGGTGAGGTGTTTCAGGGTTTTTCCGACGGTCTTTCGCCACGCGATGGCGTCCGCAGTCCGTTTTTCCCGTGTTTTCGACACGCCGACGCTTTCCAGTGTTTGCAAGGGTTCGCGTCTTGTTTCGTCATGCCCGATTTGCGTGGAATGGGATTGTGCTGTAGGTTTATCTCTTGCTGCCGCTCGGCGAGTGGTTCCCCGGTTGGGGTGCCTCGAGGCGGGTGAGCGGTGGTGGTTTGAGAACTCAAGAGCGTATTTGTACTACTTCTTTATAGTCAATGATTGCCAGTTCATCGTCCGCTCGTTCGCGAGTGGCCGGGAGGCCTTGAAGGACGGTGAGGTTTTCGTGCGATGCGCCTTTCCTTATAAGGCGATCGTCAATTTTCTTGTTTTTGAGAGTCACATGTTGGCTTTCTGCAAAGTTTTTTGTGGAGGGTTCGATTCTGGCTCAGGATGAACGCTGGCGGCGTGCTTAACACATGCAAGTCGAACGGGATCCATCAGGCTTTGCTTGGTGGTGAGAGTGGCGAACGGGTGAGTAATGCGTGACCGACCTGCCCCATACACCGGAATAGCTCCTGGAAACGGGTGGTAATGCCGGATGCTCCGACTCCTCGCATGGGGTGTCGGGAAAGATTTCATCGGTATGGGATGGGGTCGCGTCCTATCAGGTAGTCGGCGGGGTAACGGCCCACCGAGCCTACGACGGGTAGCCGGCCTGAGAGGCGACCGGCCACATTGGGACTGAGATACGGCCCAGACTCCTACGGGAGGCAGCAGTGGGGAATATTGCACAATGGGCGCAAGCCTGATGCAGCGACGCCGCGTGCGGGATGACGGCCTTCGGGTTGTAAACCGCTTTTGATCGGGAGCAAGCCTTCGGGTGAGTGTACCTTTCGAATAAGCACCGGCTAACTACGTGCCAGCAGCCGCGGTAATACGTAGGGTGCAAGCGTTATCCGGAATTATTGGGCGTAAAGGGCTCGTAGGCGGTTCGTCGCGTCCGGTGTGAAAGTCCATCGCTTAACGGTGGATCTGCGCCGGGTACGGGCGGGCTGGAGTGCGGTAGGGGAGACTGGAATTCCCGGTGTAACGGTGGAATGTGTAGATATCGGGAAGAA
>ENA-OUNI01000006-OUNI01000006.1-human-gut-metagenome-genome-assembly--contig:-NODE-6-length-69251-cov-4.324055_pt1 | contig 69251 bp, 73 predicted proteins | sample MGYA00242499_ERZ504580 | MGnify/ENA primary metagenome ERZ504580 (study PRJEB26092, sample SAMD00036315) | human gut metagenome | host: Homo sapiens | study: EMG produced TPA metagenomics assembly of the... | reverse complement strand
CTCTAAAAAGAACCGTTGGGGATTGTTCCCGTCCGTTGCATTGGCATGGAAGGTGAAAGAGGAGGGTTTCTTGAAAGATGTGGATGCTGTTTCCGATTTCAAGTTTCGTGCAGGTTATGGTATCACCGGACAGCAGGAAGGCATTGGCGATTATACCTATTTTGCTTCATATACCCCCAATTCGGAAGGAGCATATTATCCAGTTTTGGGTAATGGCATCACTTACCGTCCGGATGCCTATAATAATGACTTGACCTGGGAAAAGACCACTACTTATAACATTGGGGTTGATTTGGGATTCCTGGACAACAGAATCACTGCCAATTTTGATTATTACTATCGCAAGACGAAGGATTTGATTAATGATGTTTATGTAGCTGCCGGTTCCAATTTCAAGAATAAGGTGACGAGCAATATCGGTTCACTGCATAATAAGGGTTTTGAATTTGCAGTGACATGGAGAGCCATTCAGCAGAAGGATTGGCGTTGGGAGTTGGGATTCAATCTGACACACAACACTAATGAAATAGACGAGCTGGTGAAGAGTACAGGTGACAAATACATCATTCGTCATGGAGGAATTGCCGTTGGTGATAGTGGTTCCAATGGAATCAAGGGATATTCCGTAGGCGAAGCTGTCTCTGCCTTCTACACCTATCAGCAAGTCTATGATGAGAAAGGCCAGCCGATAGAGGGCGAATTCGTAGACCGTGACAATAATGGCATCATCAATGACAACGACCGTTATTTCTATAAGAAATCAGACCCGGACGTATTGATGGGACTTTCCTCGAAATTGATTTATAAAAATTGGGATTTTAGTTTCTCGCTGCGTGCTAGTCTGGGTAATTATGCTTATAATGCTGTTGAATGTAGCCGTTCTGATTTGTCGGTTACCGGTATTTATTCGGGCAATGCATGGCACAATGTGCCTCAGATGTCACTGGCCAAGAACTGGAAGAAAGTGGATGCCCTGGATGCCCTTTCTGATTATTTCATCCAGAATGCCTCTTTCTTGAAGTGTGACAACATTACGCTGGGCTATTCTTTCGACAAATTGTTCGGGCAGAAAATCAGCGGGCGTGCTTATCTCACGGCCCAGAATGTGTTTACGATAACCAAGTACAAAGGTCTGGATCCTGAAATCAACGGTGGATATGATGGCAGTATCTATCCTCGTCCTCTGGTGGGAATTTTCGGACTCAGCCTTAATTTTTAATCCTTTAAAACTAAGAATAGTATGAAATTCAACAATATGAAATCATTAATTCCGGTTGCTGCCTTTACACTTATGATAGGGTTTTCGTCTTGTGTGGGAGATTTGGATGTAAAGCCTATCAATCCGCAGCAAACCATGACTTTGGATCAAAATGCTCTTTTTAACAAGATATATGCAAGTTTCTGTTTGACCGGACAGACCGGCCCGAGCGGTAATGCGGATATTGACGACATGGACGAAGGACGTTCAGAGTTTTTCCGCATGGCATGGAACCTGAATGAGCTCACTACGGATGAGGCACACTGGATATGCTCACAGATACCGGTATGGATGAAATGCTCCACAATTCTTATGGAGCGAGTGCCGCATTCTCTATCGGACTATATTATCGTCTTTATTTTACTGTCACGTTGTGTAACTTTTTCTTGGAGCAGATTCCGGATGATGGCGGGACGTCTTCCATGCAACGTGCGGAAGTCCGTTTTATCCGTGCTTTACAGTATTATTACATCATGGACTTGTATGGTAACGCAGCATTTACGGAAGAAGTCTCTTCTGAATTGGCAGAACGCTATACACGTACCCAGTATTTCGATTATATTGAGAAAGAACTGAAAGAGTGTGAGGCTGATATGGCAGAACCGGGACAGAATACTTATGGGCGTGTTGACAAGGTAGCTGCATGGAATTTGCTGGCCCGTCTCTACTTGAATGCTGAGGTTTATACCGGTACTGCCCAGTGGCAGAATGCCATGGATTACGCAGAAAAGGTGATAAACAACGGGTATTATCATCTGTGTACGGAGGGAGCTACCAATCCGGTGACTGGTGAGGTTTATTCCGCCTATCAGATGCTTTTCCTGGCAGACAACAATACGAATGGGGCACAGTATGAAAACATTTTTCCGATACTCTTTGACGGGGTTACTACAAAAAGCTATGGTGGGATGAATTTTCTGGTTCTTGCCACTTATAATTCAACAATGGATGTTACGATTCCTTCCGGCACGAATTGCAGCTGGGGAAAGTGCGCCCGGGTCCGCAAGCAATTGCTTGACAAGTTCTATACGGCAACTCCTCCTTCGGGAAAGACGGTTGCGGAAATGACAGCTCCGGCCAATGATGACCGTGCTCTTTTCTATGGTGACGGCTTTTCCGCTTCCATTAAAGACGAAACGGATGCGACTGCAGGTTTTGCATGTGTGAAGTTTCGTAATGTCCGTTCGGATGGACAATCCAATCAGGTGGTCGATTATGTAAATGCGGACCTTCCTTTTTTCCGTGTTGCTGAGGCTTATTTGATTTATGCAGAAGCTTCTACGTTTGAACGGGTCTAATACGGATGCAAAGGAGAAAATCAATGAACTTCGTTCCCGTGCCAATGCTGCCCAGAAGAATCTATATACGTTGGATGATATTTGTGATGAGTGGGCGAGAGAATTCTGGTTTGAAGGCCGCCGCCGCATGGATTTGATACGGTTCAATAAATATGCCGGTCAGGCATCCTATAAATGGGAATGGATGGGAGGCACTTATGAAGGTGCGCAATTCAGCAATATCAGAGCGATTTTTGCGCTTCCTGAAAACGATTTGGCGAACAATTCCAACTTAATTCAGAATCCGGGTTATTAATCAAAAAAAGAACAGAATATGAAAAGATATTTATTCACTTTGTTGTTGGCGGGATTGGCGATGTTCACTGCATGTACAGATGATAGAGACTCCAATCCGACAGTACAGCAACCCAGTACTTTCGAACTGAATATGCCTGCCTTAGGAGGCGGTGTATATGACTTGGCTAACACAGACTCCATTAGGTTGACCTATGAACAACCAGACTATGGTTATACGGCTCCCGTCAAGTATTATGCGCAGATTTCTGTCTCCGGTACCTGGAATGACGCCACTTCTGCAGAAGCGGATGACGCTACATATATCGAAATGGACGGCTCTGTCACAGTATGTGAGTTTGGTGCGGCGGCTGATTTGGTGAACAAAGCTATCATGAAATTGGGCAATTATACTGACCCGAGCCAACTGCCTGCTGAAGGGATATCCTTGTACGTGAGAATGAGGGCAAGGCTGAATGCCGGTTACGAGTGCTATTCAAATGTCATAGAACTTTCTGTTGCTCCCTATTATGTAGCTTTGGTATCAGCTGCTCCGGAACTGTGGTACTTGATTGGAAGCTGTATCGGTGATGGTTCTTGGGGAAGCGAAGTAGGTACGGGAGTCATTCCATTGTCACCGGTGGAAGGTGCCAAGTATGATGATGTTACGGGTAAGGGAGAATTGACCTATACCGGTTACTTCCCGTCCGACAAAGGTTTCAAGATTGTAAGGGTGCCCGGTGAGTGGGATGACCAGTGGGGAGCTGATGGAGGTGACTTCAACAAACCGCGTCTCAAGGATGCCGATGGTGAGGGAAGTGATTTTTATGTTCCTGCCAGTGGATATTATAAGATTTCCTTGAACACGAAAGAGAACACTCTCTCCATCGTTGCCACTGATGAACCGAAAAATGTTTATGATGGATTATTGATTTCCGGTGACTTCAACGGTTGGGGTACTGATACGAAGATGATTCCCGTAAATACGGTTGAAGGTGTGGTCAATCATGTCTGGAAGTATGAGTTGGATGCGACAAGTGGAGATACCACGGCAAAATTCTTATATGCTGGATGGACCCCCAACTGGGGAGCTTCCACTTTCCCATATGGATTCGGAGTGAACGGAGTGCCAATATTCCGGTAGTTGCCGGCAAATACGTAGCTATCCTGAATGACATTGACGGTTATTATCATTTCTTCAGCAAATAATTAATGAAATAATAAGGTAAGATTCGATATGAAGAAAAAAGTATTGTTTTCAGGAATTCTGCTGGCTTTCCAAGTTTTGTTGGGGCATGCCCAGCAGCGTCTTTTGGGGGGAGATATTTCTTTGCTCCCCTCTTACGAGGCGGCAGGAACTGTATATAGAAATGCAGTTGGAGAGCCGGTTGCTCCCCTTGACTTTTTCAAGGAACAAGGTTGGAATGCTGTTCGTGTACGGCTTTTCGTTGAGCCTTCCAAAGCCTCCGCGGAGCATAAGGGAGAAGGAGTATGCCAGGATTTGGATTACGTAACCAAATTCGGACAACGGATAAAGGATATGGGTTATCAGTTCATGCTCGACTTTCATTATTCCGATACATGGGCTGACCCGGGGAAACAGTTCATGCCGGACTGTTGGCTGGATGCCGAAACGGCCTCATTGCCTGACAGTGTGTACCGATACACTAAAAACACCCTTCGGTCTATGGTGGAAGCCGGTGCATGTCCCGATTTGATACAAGTAGGAAATGAGATAACGAATGGGATGATGTGGCCTGCTGCCAAAGTCGATCCGTTGGGAAGTGATAACTGGGATTTGTTAGTGAGACTTTTGGAAAGTGGCGCCAGGGCTTGCCGTGAAGTCTGTCCCAAAGCAAAGATAATTATCCATACCGAGAAAGCCGGCGAATGGAATAAAACCAAGACCTACTACAATCGTCTGCAGCAGCTTGATTATGATATTATCGGACTCAGTTATTATCCTATGTGGCACAAGGCGGTGGGGGTACTTGCCGCTACGCTCGATTCTTTGGCAGTCCACTTCCCGAATAAGGAGGTGATGATAGTGGAGACTGCAGCTTATTATTCGCACGAGAATGACAGATGGGCAAAAAGTGCGGACGAATATTCCGAGTTTTATCCGGTCAGTGCAGAAGGGCAACGTATCTTCACTCGTGAGCTGGTAGCTGAACTGCGCCGTCATGCCAATGTAACCGGGCTGTTCTGGTGGTTTCCCGAGGAGAATGCCAGTGGCAATACTGTGACGGAGGATGGTTGAACCGTGGACTCTTTGATAACCATACGGGAAAGGTGCTTCCGGCAATGGAAGAGCTCAGACGGTTTGTACAGCCGATTGACCGTTGATTTCAAATTATTGGGAACCTCATCCCTTAGTAAATGTGCTAAATTATTATATTTGCGGAAATAATTAAGATAACGCCATGAAACACATGAAGTTTTTGACTTTCTTTTTTTGTATTGCCTTTGCTGTATTTGCATGCAGCAGCAATAATGAGACAGACCCCAACGCAGGTGGACTTCCCGATAAGGAAGAGCCTCTTACTACGGACTTTGCTAAAGGTGCCGACATAGGCTGGTGCACCGAATATGAATCCAAAGGATACGACTTCTACAATGCTAAAGGCGAGAAGCGTGAATGCACGGCTTTGATGAAGGAGCTGGGACTCAATGCCATCCGCATCCGTGTATGGGTAGACCCGAGCGACAACTGGTGCAATACTGCCGACGTGGTGGTGAAGGCCCAAAGAGCCAAAGCGCTGAATATGGATGTGATGATAGATTTCCACTACAGTGACTGGTGGGCAGACCCCGCCCAGCAGAATAAACCTGCCGCATGGTTGGTAAGAATCTGGCGGACTTGAAGAAAGCTCTCAGCGACCATACGGTGAGTGTGCTTCGGGAACTGAAGGCGGTCGGTGTCACTCCCAAATGGGTGCAAGTGGGCAATGAAATCCGTCCGGGCATGCTGTGGGATAAAGACAAGGCTTTGAGCGGCGCATCCTATGACGTGAAGGAATCCGACTTGAAAGATGCTCCGGCAAACGCTTCTTCCGAGGTGGTATATCCCATGAATTGGGCCAATCTCGCGCATTTATCACTACCGGATATGATGCCGTGAAGTCGGTCTGCCCCGATGCCATCGTCATTGTTCACCTGGACAACGGATGGGACAATGGTTTGTTCAACTGGTTTTTCGACGAACTGAAGAAGAACGGAGGCAAGTGGGATATGATAGGTATGTCACTCTATCCTTACTGGTCGCGCGATGCCAAGCCGGAATATACAGCGGCTGATGCCGTTATTACGGACTGCATCAAAAATATCAAAGCGGTAAGTGCGAAGTATAACTGTGATGTGATGGTGGTGGAAACCGGTATGGAGTGTGCCGACGACAAAGGGAACCTGGCAAGTGCTTCCGTACTGGCAGAAGGGAAACGCCAACTGGCCCGTGTCCTGAAAGAGTGCAAAGAGAATACTGACGGACGCTGCAAGGGTGTGTTCTACTGGGAACCGGAATGCAGGCCGAACCAATATCGGCTGGGGGCATTCACTGAAGACGGCCGCCCCACTGTGATAATGGATGCTTTTAAATAATTATATTAACAAAATCTTTTAAAGAAGAATGAGAAAGACAATACTTATCTTTTCCTGCTGCGCCTTTTTTGCCTTGGCGGCAATGGCGCAGCGTACAGAAGCATTGTTGGAAAAGAACTGGAAGTTCACCAAGGGAGATGTTCCCGAAGCAACACAAACAAATTTCGACGACAGTAAGTGGGAAACAGTGACCATTCCTCATGATTGGGCCATCTTTGGTCCGTTCGACCGCAACAACGATTTGCAGGAGGTAGCGGTTACGCAAGACCTTGAAAAGCAAGCTTCCGTAAAGACCGGGCGTACCGGAGGGTTGCCTTATGTGGGTGTCGGTTGGTATCGTACGGCTTTTGATGCTCCTGCCGACAAGCAGGTCACTCTGGTTTTCGATGGTGCTATGAGTGAGGCTCGGGTCTATGTCAATGGGAAAGAAGCTTGTTTCTGGCCTTTCGGATATAACTCTTTTCATTGCGATGTTACCGGTTTGCTGAATGCCGACGGTAAAAACAATGTGCTGGCTGTCCGTCTGGAAAACAGGCCCCAGTCCTCCCGTTGGTATCCGGGGGCGGGATTGTATCGCAATGTCCGCCTAGTTACTACGGAACGTGTCCATGTTCCAGTTTGGGGTACACAGCTCACCACACCGCATGTTTCTGCTGAATACGCTTCCGTGCGTCTGCGTACTACAATACGGAATGCCGGTGATGCGGATGTTCGTATTTCTACTGATATTATTGCGCCGGACGGTAAGATAGTAGCCCGTAAGGATAATAGCCGGAAAATTAATCACGGACAGCCATTTGAGCAGAATTTTCTGATAAATGCTCCGTCTCTGTGGTCCCCTGAGACACCTTATTTATATAAGGCAGTATCTAAGATTTATGTAGATGGCAAACAGACTGACGAATATACCACGCGTTTTGGTATCCGCAGCATTGAGATTATAGCTGATAAGGGATTCTTCCTGAATGGTAAGCACCGTAAATTCCAGGGGGTATGCAATCACCACGATTTGGGCCCGTTGGGTGCGGCTGTCAATGTGGCTGCTCTTCGCCGTCAGTTGACATTATTGAAGGATATGGGATGTGATGCAGTCCGTACCTCCCACAATATGCCTACACCCGAATTGGTGGAACTCTGTGACGAGATGGGCTTTATGATGATGTTGGAACCTTTCGATGAATGGGATATTGCCAAATGTGAGAATGGTTATCACCGCTATTTCAACGAATGGGCAGAAAAGGATATGGTAAACATGCTGCATCATTATCGGAACAATCCTTGTGTGGTAATGTGGAGTATAGGAAATGAGGTTCCTACCCAATGTAGTCCCGAGGCTACAAAGTGGCTTCTTTCCTGCAGGATATTTGCCATCGCGAAGACCCTACACGCCCCGTTACTTGCGGTATGGACCAGGTGACTTGTGTGCTTGCCAACGGGTTTGCGGCAATGATTGATGTACCCGGTCTTAATTATCGGGCTCACCGTTATGTGGAGTCTTATGAGACTCTTCCACAGAATATTGTGCTCGGTTCGGAGACGGCTTCCACTGTAAGTTCTCGTGGTGTCTATAAATTTCCCGTACAGAAGGTGCCAGTGTGATGTACGATGACCATCAGTGCTCCGGTTATGATGTGGAGTGTTGTTCCTGGTCGAATCTTCCCGATGAGGATTTTGCTTTGGCTGATGATTATGACTGGACAATCGGACAGTTCGTCTGGACGGGCTTTGATTATTTGGGTGAACCTTCTCCTTATAGTACGGATTCCTGGCCCAGCCACAGCTCCGTTTTCGGTATCATAGACTTGGCAAGCCTCCCCAAAGACCGTTTCTATCTGTACCGCAGCCTATGGAACAAGCAGGCAAATACCTGCATGTCCTTCCGCACTGGACGTGGCCGGGCAGGGAAGGGGAGAATACTCCGGTTTTTGTTTACACCAGCTATCCCAGTGCCGAACTGTTCGTCAACGGAAAGAGTTATGGCAAACAGCGGAAACTTACTGCTGATGAAAGCCGTGCTTTGGAAGGTCAGGACTCCCTTGCTTTGCAGCGTCGCTATCGCTTGATGTGGATGGATGTTCCTTATGAACCGGGCGAAGTGAAAGTGGTAGCTTATGATGCTTCCGGTAAGCCTGCAGAAGAAAAGGTGATTCGTACCGCTGGCAAGCCCCATCATCTGGAGCTGGTTGCCGACCGCACCCGCTTGTCTGCCGATGGTAAGGACCTGGCATATATCACAGTCCGTGTCGTGGATAAGGACGGTAACCTTTGTCCGGCAGACAGCCGCATGGTAAACTTCTCGGTGAAGGGTGCCGGAAAATATCGTGCTGCTGCCAATGGAGATGCTACCAGCCTCGATTTGTTCCATCTGCCCAAGATGCCGGCTTTCAGCGGTCAGCTGACGGCTATTGTGCAGAGTGGCGAGCAAGCCGGTGAGATTGTGTTTGAGGCAAGGCTAAAGGATTGAAGTCCGGAAAGCTGGTACTTTATACTTCAGAGAAATAAATAGCACTATTTGCTTCCACTCTACCACACCTGCTCTGTAACTCTTTGTTCATCGGTATTTGAAGTGCGGTGGAAGCAACAGAAAAAGGTGGAAGCAAATTTTGCTTCCACCTCTGTTTTTAGGGCCGACATGATGTTAACTTGTTGTAATGTAACAAGTTAATATCATGTCGGCCATTTTGTTAATATCGTGTTAATGGCATATTAATATTGTGCAGACACGTTATTCATATCCTGAAAGTATGTTGCTTGGTTTATACATGCATGGCATTTCTTCAGTAAAAGCTTTGTGTTTCTTTTGTTTTGTCTTGATGTTGTGTAGTGCTTAACGGTCGTAAAGCGATTTGTTGACGGCCGTAAAGCGATCTGCCAACGGCCATCAACAAATCGCCTAACGGCCGTTAGGCGGTGAAAATCTCTGTACTTCAGCAGAATAAACATATATGTTATGTGCAAGAATACCACATGTAGAGTGGAGAGAAGCGCTGTATTATGATATATCAAGTGATTTTTCTATCTTGTGCAACCGCATGCAATCGTTTGCACTGTTCGTTTCCCACATTTTACACTCTCTTTATACTTTACTAAAGTAATAAAGCATATTTTTGTTGCGTCATGCTTTGGGTACTTGAAAGACGTTGGAAAGCGAAAGTACGAAAATTATTTTTCGAATAATATATATAGGTAATTAATATTGTTAACTTTAATTTATTAAATGCATGAAGCAAGTTAATCTTAGAATCTGTCAAACGATTCTTACCCTAATCTTAGGGCTATTCTTGTCTGTAGGCGCTTATGCACAGAACATCACTGTGAAAGGGCATGTGAAAGATGCCTTGGGTGGCGTGATAGGCGCGAGTATAGTGGAAAAAGGGAATGCTACAAATGGTACTATTACCGATTTGGATGGTAATTTCTCATTAAATGTTCCGAAGGGTTCCACTTTGGTTATTTCTTTCATCGGTTATAAAACTCAGGAAGTGGCTGCGGCTCCCAGTATCATCGTAACTTTAGTAGAAGATAGCGAATTGCTGGACGAAGTTGTTGTTGTGGGCTATGGCCGCACTAAGAAAGATGACTTGACTGGTTCGGTTACTGCTATTAAACCGGATGAACTCAGTAAAGGTATCACCAACAATGCGCAGGATATGTTGGTCGGTAAAGTTGCCGGTGTGGACGTTATCACTGCGGGAGGTACCCCGGGCGCGGTGCGCAGATTCGTGTACGTGGCGGTTCTTCTCTGAATGCTTCTAATGACCCGCTGATTGTAATCGATGGTTTGACTATCGATAACGAAACTCCGAAAGGCATGAGTAATCCTTTGGCGATGGTCAATCCGAACGATATCGAGACTTTCACCGTTTTGAAGGATGCTTCGGCCACTGCCATCTATGGTAGCCGTGCATCCAATGGCGTTATCATCATTACTACGAAGAAAGGTAAGAGCGGATCTGCTCCCAAAGTATCCTACAATGGTGACATGACCATCTCTATGGTCCAGAAAAAGTATGATGTGCTTGATGGCGATGAATTCCGCGATCTTATTAATAACATGTGGGGCGACAAAGCCGGTGAAGTCGGTATGGGCAAGGCCAATACCGACTGGCAGGACTTGATTTTCCGTACAGCCATCTCTCACAGCCACAATGTATCGGTGTCCGGCGGTTTGAAGAACATGCCTTACCGTTTGAGTGTGGGATATAATTCTTCTGACGGTATCGTCGAAACCTCTTGGATGCGTCGTGCCAATGTCGGCTTGAGCCTTTCTCCCTCTTTCTTTGACAATCATCTCAATTTGAAGATTAATGCCAAGTATATGTACGAAAAAGACCGTTATGCTGATGCAGGCGGTGCGATAGGAGCAGCCCTCTCAATGGATCCTACGCAGCCTGTTTATTTCGACGCTGATGATGAGCGTGCTCCTTTCTTTGGCGGCTATTTCCAGCATACGCAGGCACCCAAGGACCTCAATCCCGAGTGGAAATATACTAATAACCCCAACGCTCCCCAGAATCCCTTGGCTCTGCTGATGCTCAAAGAAACGAAAGCTGTAGCCAATGACTTTACGGGTAATTTTGATGTGGATTATAAGGTACATGGCTTTGAGGATTTGCGTCTGCATGCAAGTTATGGAGGTCAGTACACAGAGAGCAAGCAGGACGATATAACTTCTAAATATGCTTATAGCCCCAACTACTACGGTTGGAACGGCGTGACTCAGACTTATAAATATAGTATCACTGCCAATGCTTATGCCCAGTATGTGAAAGAAATCGGTGCACATAACTTTGACATTATGGTTGGTGGTGAAGAGAGCCATTTCCACCGCAGTGGTTATGACTACGGGCAGGGTACCGACCCTTACAATGGTGAACCTCATGACGCTAAGCTGAGAGAAGAACAGGCATGGGCCACTCACAGTTCTTTGGTTTCTTACTTCGGCCGTTTGAACTATACTTTACTCAACAGATACATGCTTACGGCTACGTTCCGTGCCGACGGTTCCTCTCGTTTCTCTGATGACAACAGATGGGGTTACTTCCCTTCAGTGGCATTGGCATGGAAAATCAATGAAGAGGCATTTATGAAAAAGCTTACCTGGTGGAACGAGTTTAAGCTTCGTCTGGGTTGGGGTATGACCGGTCAGCAGGATATCAAAACTGACTTCGGTTATGAAACTCATTATACTTCAAGCGACTCTTTTGCCCAGTATCCCTTTGGTGATACTTACTATGGTACAATGCGTCCATCGGCTTATAACCCCGACTTGAAGTGGGAGACTACTACTGCTTATAATGCTGGTTTCGACCTCGGCTTTTTGAACAACCGTATCACTGCTAATATTGATGGTTACTATCGTGAAACGAAGGATTTGCTGAACTCCATCACTATTCCTGTTGGTATGCAGTTCGGTTCTCAGTTGACCAAGAATATCGGTTCGTTGAAGAATTATGGTGTGGAATTCTCCATCAATGCAAAACCCATTGTTACAAAAGATTTCACTTGGGATGTAAGCTATAATGTCGCTTGGAATCACAATGAGATTACCGACTTGGTAGATGGTGAAGTAGGCTATTATGCATGGGCCGGAGATAAAATCGGTCGTGGTAACAATACTTTGATCCAGGCCAATACGGTAGGTGAATCTACTAACTCATTCTTTGTATATCAGCAAGTATATGACGAGAATGGCAAACCCATTGAAGGTATGTATGTGGACCGTGACGGTAACGGACGTATTGACAATGGTGACCGCTATTTCTACAAGAAACCCTCTGCCGATGTCATCATGGGCTTTACCACTAAATTCCTCTATAAGAATTGGGATTTGAGCATGTCTTTCCGTGCTTCCCTCGGTAACTATGTTTACTATGACTTTTTGTCCAACCGTGCAGTGGTCAGCCAGTCTGGTCTGTATTCCAACAGTGCTCTGCACAACTCTACTCCCGAAGCTGTGGCATTGGGCTTTACAGGTGTAGGAGCCGGCAACGACAACTATTTGAGTGACTATTTCGTACGTAATGCTTCCTACTTGAAGTGCTCCAACATTACTTTGGGATATTCTTTCCCCGCACTGTTCAAGGTCGCAGGTCATGAAACATGTTCCGGCCGTGCATTCGTTACTACTCAAAATCCATTCATTATATCCAAGTACAAAGGTATCGACCTGAAGTGGCAAGCGGTATCGACTCCAATCCTTATCCACGTCCTTTCAGTATTCAAATTGCTTGAGCCTGAATTTCTAATCCGTTAAATGTATATAAAGATGAAACATATATTTTTGAAAACAGCCCTTGCCGCCCTTCTGATAGGTGGAGTGGCAACGTCGTGTATCAACGACTTGAATATTTCGTCCATCGACCGCAATCCAGTTCGTCTTATGAAGATATGGAATTGCTGGCGAAAGTTTACAGTACGCTGGGCCTGACAGGGCAAAAAGGTCCTGCCGGTAGTGGCGATATCAGTAGTGATGAAGGTGAAAGTGGATTTTACCGTACTACATTCAATTTGCAGGAACTCTGTACTGATGAATGTCTTTGGGCTTGGCAGACTGACACCGATATTCCTCAAATCACCAATATCGACTGGACGGCTTCATCTCCTCGTGTGCAATGGACATTCCAACGTTTGGCATTTGATGTGACACTTTGCAACTTCTATCTTACTAACACTGAAGATAAGGCTGATGACCCCAATTACAAACTTTATCGTGCTGAGGTTCGTTTCCTGCGTGCTCTTCATCTGTGGTATTTCCTTGACCTTTGGGGCAAAGCTCCTTTCAAGACTACATACGACATTTACGAGTTGCCGGTAGAGAAGGCCGGTAAAGACCTTTACGACTGGATTGACCAGGAATTGACCGATATAGAACCGCAGCTTGCTGAAGTGGGTGAGTTCAATAATTCCGCCAATTTTGGCCGTGCCGACAAGGGAGCTGCTTATATGCTTCACGCCCGTTTGGCCTTGAACTCGGAGGTTTATACTAAAGGTGCCGTGAAAGATTACCAGAAGGCTATCGACTATTGTAACTTGCTTGATGGAAAATACGAGCTTTCTAAAGCAGAGAAGAATGGCTATACCGGCTACGAACAGGTATTTATGGCCGACAACGATCAGAACGTACAAGCCATGAAAGAAATCATTCTACCATTCGCCAAGATGGTGCCAAGACAAAGTGTTATAGTGGTGCCAACTATTTGGTAAGTTCCACTCGTATCACCGGAATGCCTATATAGGTACTTCCAACGGCTGGAGTTGTAACTTCTCTCGTGCTGCTTTGGTTAAGAAATTCTTCTCTACTATCGAGGATTGTCCGCTTGCTACTGAGGCTGCTCCCAAAGATGCTACCGAAGCTGATATTATTGCGCTTGATAAGGCGGCAGGTACTACAACCAAAGATGTGCAGGCGAAAGCGAATGATGACCGTGCATTGTTCTATTCCGGTTGCGGTGGCGGACTCCGCAAATTGCAGGCCGATCAGATTGCAGGCTTCAATTCCGGTCTTTCTATCGTGAAATGGAGCAATATCCGCACAGATGGTGCAGCCACCTCACACAATGAATTCCCTGATGTGGACATTCCTTTGATTCGTTATGCCGAAATGTATCTGACCCGTGCCGAGGCTAAGTTCCGTTTGAGCGGTGACCCACAGCAGGCTCGCGATGATATTAAAGTTTTGCGCGACCGTGCAGGCGCTTCTACTCCAGCCACCATCACCGAACAATATATCATTGACGAATGGTGCCGTGAGTTCTATATGGAAGGCCGTCGTCGCAGTGACTTGATTCGTTTTGGCCTTTTCACAGGTGATGGGTACCTCTGGGATTTCAAGGGTGGTGTAGCCGAAGGCAAGAGCGTGGAAGATTTCTTCAACGTGTATCCTATTCCGGCTGATGACATCAATGGTAATAAGAACTTGACTCAAAACCCGCGTTACTAATAGAATAATTGTCGAATTTATTAAAATCGAAACAATAATATGAAAAAAATATTGTTAAGAATGTTGCTTCCCGTCCTTGCATTGGTGTTGGTCACCTCTTGTGAGAAGGATATAGATAGCAATCCTACATTCCACGAAAATACTACAGGATTTGTATTGAATATGCCTGCCAACGCAGCCAATAATGTATTGGACTTGCTGACTGCCGATGAACTCACTTTTACTACCAGCCAGCCGGATTATGGTGGTATACCTTTGAGCGTTAACTATGATGTGGAGATTTCCTTTGACGATTTTAGCGCAGAAGAACCTGTGTATAAGGTAGTGACAAGTTCCACTTCTACTTCCATCAAAGTGTCGGGCAAGAGAATGAACGATGCTGTAGTTACTATGTTCCAGGATGCTAATGAAGGTGTGGAATATCCTTCTAACGAGGTGAAAGACCTTTATGTGCGTTTGCATGCTAACGTGAATAAGTTGGAGTTGGGCAGTTGCTACTCTAACGTAATCAAACTGCAAGTGAAGGCTACCTATCAGGCCCCGAGCATCACGTTGCCCGAAAAGTTGTTCATTGCAGGTTCTGACATTGGTGAAGCTTGGAAGACTTGGAAGCCGTTTGCCGGTGTGTTCGGTCTGGACGGTAATTATTTTACAGTGGTATATATTGCCGACGGAGGCGCTTTCAATGGGATACTTTCGCTGAACAATGGTTGGGCTATGCCGATGTGAAGACTTACGCTGACGAGGCCGGAGCCGGAATCTCGGATGATGGTGGTAACATCAAGTTTGCAAAAGGTGGCTGGTATACACTTTGCTTCAAGGCTAAGATTAACGGTGAAGCCATTGACTATACTCTGACCGTATATCCTGCGGCTCTTTATATCATTGGTAATGCTACCGGTGGATGGGATGAAGCAAGTCCTGCCTTGCAGTTGACGCTCCTGCCGATGGTAGTGGCATTTGGGTGTCTCCGGCATTTGTAGGCGGAGGCGAAATGCGCGCTTACGTAAAGCTGGTACGTTCGAGTGGTGGCGCACAGAGTTTACACTCTTCGAAGGTAATGTATTCTGGCGTAATCTCAACATTCCTGACAGCTGGGCCAACGACAAGGCTCTGATTACAGTGTGTTCCTGCTGCAGGCCAGAAGCTGTACGTCAAGTTCGGTACTCCGGGTGTAGATGCCAACGAAACGGGTGAGGTGAAATAACCTGAATGATAATCTATTTTAAAAGAAAAACATTATGAAGAAAAATCAAATACTCGCAGGTATGTTCCTTGCCGGAATTACCTTAGGTGCTTGTACGGATGATTATACGGATTGGGCTAACCCCCAATCCAATTCTCCGGAGGATGCTGCTGCCAAATATGAGATTAATTATGCGGCGGGTACTGACGCTGCCATTGTGATGGACGATGTATATGCCAAATACGCTGATGATGCAGAAGGTCTTAAAGTAGATTCGGTTGTGATTGCTTCATTGTCAAGCAGCAATGCGAATATAGCTTCCATTGCCTTCAAAAGCGTAAATGTGAATGGCGTCGCCATTGATGCAGCGTTTAAAGACGGGAAGGTTAAGGTAAACACGTTGGAACTTGACTTGGCTGTTCGAAAAGCTTTTAACAGCGTGCCCACGTGGAGCGTACTCTGGATGTAAATGTGGATGCCGCAGCCAAATTGACTACCGGTGAGGCTGTATCTACATCGGGTACTGCACAGGTGAAGTTGACTCCGGTTACTACTCCCGCTATCAGTGAGAAGGATATTGCATGATGGGTGATTTCCAGAAATGGAATGCAAATGAACCTATTGTGATGGAGAAGATTGGGGATGGTCTTTACAAGGCAGTTGTGACAACTACTGCGAGAAGTCTTGGTTCAAGTTCTATCGTGCTTACGATACAACGAATCCTTCTTGGGACGACGACATCAATCCCGGTGTATTGGGAACTTTCGAAGATGGCGATGTGGCGACTGAAAACTTCCTGACGTGGGTTGGCGATCCTTCTTGCCCCAGCCCACAAGCACCTGCCATTAGCGGCATCAATGATTTTATAGTTACGCTGGATGTTGTCAACATGAGCTTTAAAGTTGCCATCAAGACAATCGACCTCTTTATGACCGGCAGCAACTATGGTTGGGGTGATACATGGAAACAGTTAACTCCGATTCATAGTGCCGAAGGCGAATTCTGGACTATTGTATATCTGGAAGCTGGCGAACAGATTAAATTGCTCCGCAAGCCGGTTGGGGAAATGACTTTGGTGGCGAGGCAACGATTAATGACGAAGCCGGTGCCGGCTTGACTGCTGATGGCACCAATCTGTTAGCTAAGAATGCCGGTTGGTACTTACTGCACGTAGTGAACACAACCGACCGCATAGTCAATGTGCTTGCTCCGAATATTTATCTGATTGGCGGTACTGCTGCTGATGGTAAATGGGAGGTTGCAGACGTTAACAAGTTCACCGTTCCTACGGGAAAAGACGGCGAATTCGTTTCTCCCGCCTTTGGCGCTGCCGATGAAGTGCGTATGTGTGTGAACTTTGGCGGTTACGACTGGTGGAAGACTGAATTCATCGTTCTCGATGGAAAGATTGTATATCGTGGTAGTGGTAATGATCAAGAACGAGTAAAGGTTGCTGCCGGTCAGAAAGCTTACTTGAACTTTACTGACGGCATAGGTTCTTTCAAATAATCTTTTTTTTAAATAAGAATAAAGCCCTTTTTCTCGCAATGGAAAATACGAGGAAGAGCTTTATGTTTTCGTTAAGCAATCATTTACAGATATTGATATGAAGACTTTTAGATTAATGTCCACTTTGTTTTTTCTGTTTGTATTGTGCTTGGGAATTCATGCACAGCAGCGTCTTCTTGGTGGGGACATCTCTTTGTTGCCAAGTTACGAAGAAGCAGGAACCGTATATCGTGACGAAGCAGGAAAAGCTGTCGCTCCCCTCGAATATTTCAAGGAAGAAGGTTGGAATGCCATTCGTGTACGTTTGTTTGTGGAACCGGACAGGGCTTCGGCAGAGCATAAGGGAGAAGGCGTGTGTCAAGATTTGGATTATGTGATGAAACTGGGGCAAAGAATAAAAAAAGCCGGGTATCAGTTTATGCTTGACTTCCACTATTCTGATACGTGGGCCGACCCTGGCAAGCAGTTCATGCCGTATCGTTGGAAAAATAGCGGTGTAGCATCGCTTCCCGACAGTGTCTATCAATATACCAGAAAAAGCCTTGAAGTGATGGTGAAAGCCGGTGCATGCCCCGACTTGATACAAGTGGGGAATGAGATAACCAACGGGATGATGTGGCCTGCGGCGAAGGTGGAGCCGCTTGGAAAGGATAACTGGGACATACTTGTAAAACTATTGGAGAGTGGTGCCAAGGCCTGCCGTGAAGTATGTCCACGGGCAAAGATTATTATTCATACAGAGAAGGCGGGCGAATGGGACAAGACGAAATCTTATTATAACCATTTGCGACAGCTCGATTATGATGTTATCGGACTTAGTTATTATCCTATGTGGCACAAAGCGGTGGGAGTTCTTGGTGCTACGCTCGATTCTCTCGCTGTAAATTTTCCCGATAAGGAAGTCATGATTGTGGAAACTGCCGCCTATTATTCGCATGAGAAAGACCAATGGGCAAAGAGTGCGGACCAGTATTCTGAGTTTTATCCCATCAGCACTGAAGGCAACGTATCTTTACTCACGAACTGGTAGCCGAATTGCGCCGTCATGCCAACGTGACCGGCCTATTCTGGTGGTTTCCCGAAGAAAATGCCTGCGGAAATACGGTGACGGAAGGTTGGCTGAATCGGGGGCTTTTTGATAATCGCACTGGTAAATCGCTTCCGGCGATGAAGGAATTCAGTGGGTTTATCCGTTAACTTCATCCAAAGTCGTCAATGGATTGAATTGTATTCTAATTATAATGAACGCGCAAATCTAAAATAGATATGAAAACCAGATATTTTATTGCATTATTCGCTTTATGCTTGTGCCAATGGAGCGCTGCATGGCAAGGTTTATCTTCTGCTGATTTGGTGGAAGTAAAATCCACATCTTCAATAAAAGTAGAACCGGCCTTTTGGTGGTGCGGTATGAAAAATCCCCAACTGCAATTGATGGTTTATGGTGATGATATAGGCGCTTACAAACCTGTCATTAATTATCCGGGAGTTGTGCTGAAAAGTGTGCATCCAATGGAAAGCCCCAACTATCTGGTATTATACTTAGATGTGGAAGAGGCAATGCCGGGGAAGTTCGATATTGAGTTTGTGAAAGGAAAGAAGAAACTGAACTGCTCTTATGAATTGAAACAACGTCAAGGAAATGGTGATGAAAAGGTTGGATTTAATTCTTCTGATGTTGTTTATCTATTGATGCCGGATCGCTTTGCTAATGGCGATGAAAGCAATGACCAAATAAAAATGAATTATCCCTATGCTGTAAATCGTAAAGATGTCAATGCCCGGCATGGCGGTGATTTGGCGGGTATTATGCAACATCTTGATTATTTGGATAGTTTGGGAGTTACTGCCATCTGGACAACACCCGTGTTGGAAAATGATATGGGAGAAGGTTCTTATCACGGTTATGCCGCAACTGATTATTATAAAATAGACCCTCGGTTGGGGACAAATGAAGATTATGTCCGGTTGGCAGAGTGCCTGCATCGGCGTGGAATGAAATTGATAATGGACATGGTCTTCAATCATTGTGGAAGCAAGCATCCTTGGTTGCTTGACCCGCCAATGCATAATTGGTTTAATAATTGGGATAAGGACAAATATGTTGAGACCAATCATGATAAAACCGTCTTTTTGATCCTTACGCCTCGGATATAGATAAGGAGGAGATGACAGATGGCTGGTTCGTTCCCACAATGCCCGACTTGAATCAGAGGAATCATTTTGTGGCTGATTATTTAATTCAGAATTCAATATGGTGGATTGAATATGCCAATTTGGATGGTGTACGTCAAGATACATATGTATATCCCGATCCGGACATGATGGTACGTTGGTGTCGAGAAGTGTTTGAGGAGTATCCCAATTTCAATATTGTGGGCGAAGTGATGATTCCTAATAATACGGTTGGTGCTGCATATTGGCAACAAGGCAGTTTGGTTAATGAGAAGGCCGATACGGGACTAAAGTCTGTGATGGATTTCCGTTTAAGGGAAGTGGCAAGTAAGGCTTTTCATGAAGAAACCTCCTGGAATACCGGTCTGCAACTCGTTTTTGAACATTTGGCTTATGACTTTTGCTATTCTGATATTAATAATGTGATGCGTTTGCTTGAGAACCATGATTCTGATCGTTTCTTATTGGAAACTCCGAGTTCTTTGGATGCCTATAAGCAGGCAGTTGTCTTGTTATTGACAATTCCTGGCATTCCGCAATTGTATTATGGGCAGGAACTGTTGATGACTGGTACTACAAAAATTGATTTTGGATATATACGTCCGGATATGTCGGGAGGATGGAAAGAAGATGCACTCAGTGTTTTCGAAGAGAGTGGGAGAACGGCTATACAGCAAGAAGCTTTCGGTTTTATGAAAAAGTTACTGCATTGGCGTAAGGGGAATGATGTTATTTCCAAAGGCAAGATGAAGCACTTTATGCCTCGCAACAATATATATGTATATGAACGTTCGTACAATGGGAAAAGTATATTGGTCGTGATGAATGGGGTAAATAAAGAGGTCGATTGGGATTTGGCTCATTATAAGGAGGTAATAGGAAATAAAACCGATGCAAGGAATGTGCTGACAGATACTGATGTGAAGTTAGGAGCAATTATCCGACTACAACCGAAAGAAGTGCTTATGCTTGAATTATGATTGCGTTGCGGATCAAATACTTTGTTTGTCTTGCTTCAGAAGACATTTTCAGGGCCAGCTAAGAGTTGAATGCAGTTTTACCCTCATGCTCTCATAATGTACTGCATCCCTTTATTCATCGGGCATATAGCTATGAGAGTAACCATGAGGGCAAGGCGTTACTATGCTTGATTACAGATGTTTGTTGTATTAAAACACCTTGTATGTCAACAGTTCACTATAGTGAGCGTTATTGTTCACGTAAATGAATAGTTCGGCTTACTGCCGAAAATTGTGTGTTTTGCACAAAACTCATATCAGAAATGTGAGAAGTTCACGTTTCTGATATCAAACGTGAAATGCTATGTTTGGAAGAGAAGTATTTAAGCATCTGTCAGCATGGAAAGCAGACTTTGTGACATCTTTAGAACGACGAAAGATTCCTAACGAATTATCCGGCAATTATCTTTTTTGCATGGAAAAAGAATCAATTCACAGACAACGAATCTGCTGAATATTCCGTTATTCTTGGCAGACAAAACGAAAGAACTGCTTGCCATGCAAATTTTCCGTAACCTTACTGCTGTTTTCCATCTTGTTTATAGCCCTATGTAATCCTTGAGCAGGGCAATGACTCGAAAATCTGATGGCATGAAGAAGATAAAGTTTATTTCTTTTGTTATCTTTGTGTCGTTAACGGCAGAAAAGGACGGATTAAATAGAAAAAATAGCAGGAGGACAGCAGATGGACCCATTGAAATACATAGTACCCGGCAGAAAGAGACTTCCCTACGGCATGATGAACTTCGCGGATATCCGCCAAGACAATTATTATTATGTGGACAAGACCCGCTTCATCCCCATGATAGAGGAGGCGGACCGCTTCTTCTTCTTCATCCGTCCGCGCCGCTTCGGCAAGAGCCTCACGCTGAATATGCTGCAACACTACTACGACGTGCGCACCCGCGACAAGTTCGAAGCCCTTTTCGGTGACCTGTACATCGGGCAACACCCCACGCCGAGCCGCAATAGCTATCTGGTGCTCTATCTCAACTTCTCGGGCATCAGCGGCGAGCTGAACGACTACCGCAAGGGGCTGGACGCGCATTGCGGCATTACTTTCGAGAACTTCTGCAAGATATACGCCGACCTCCTTCCGCAAGATACTCTGGAAGGACTGCGTGCGGTGAGCGGAGCCGTGGAGCAGTTGGATTACCTCTATCAGGCTTGCGCACGTGCCGGACAGGATATGTATCTCTTCATCGACGAGTACGACCACTTCACCAACGCCATCCTTTCCAGTCCCGAAAGCCTGCACCGCTATACGGATGAGACGCATGGCGAAGGCTATCTGCGCTCTTTTTTCAACAAGGTGAAAGCAGGAACTTATTCCAGCATCAAGCGTTGCTTCATTACCGGCGTAAGCCCCGTGACGATGGACGACCTGACCAGCGGTTTCAACATCGGCACCAACTACTCCCTCGCGCCGAAGTTCAACCAGATGATGGGATTCACCGAGGAGGAGGTGCGCGGAATGTTGGCCTATTATTCAGCAAACAGCCCCTTCCACCACAGCGTGGACGAGTTGATAGAGATGATGAAACCGTGGTACGACAACTACTGCTTCGCGCAGGAATGCTACGGTGAAACCACGATGTACAACTCCAATATGGTGCTTTACTTCGTCAAGAACTACATTGATGATGGCAAAGCACCACGCAACATGATAGAGAGCAACATCCGCATTGACTACGAGAAACTGCGTATGCTCATCCGCAAGGACAAGGAGTTTGCCCACGATGCTTCCGTCATACAGACTCTCGTGAGTCAAGGCTTCATCACCGGTGAACTGAAAGACAGCTTCCCTGCCGTCAGCATCACCAATCCCGACAACTTCATCAGTCTGCTCTACTACTTCGGAATGCTCACCATCAGCGGCACGTATAAGGGAAAGGCAAGGCTCACCATCCCCAACATGGTGGTGCAGGAACAGCTCTATACCTATCTGCTGAATACTTACGACGATGCCGACCTGAGTTTCAGCAGTTACGAAAAGAGCGAACTTTCCTCGGCTCTGGCTTACGACGGCGACTGGCAATCCTACTTCGGCTACATTGCCGACTGCCTGCACCGCTATGCCTCGCAGCGCGACAAGCAGAAAGGCGAGTCCTTCGTCCACGGCTTCACCCTTGCCATGACTGCGCAGAACCGTTTCTACCGTCCCGTCTCCGAGCAGGACACGCAGGAAGGTTATGTAGATATTTTCCTCTGCCCGATGCTGGAAATCTACTCCGACATGAAGCACAGCTACATCGTAGAACTGAAATATGCCAAGTATAAGGATTCCGAAACCCGTGTGGAGGAACTTCGCCGGGAAGCCATCGCCCAGGCCGACCGCTATGCCGATACGGAAACGGTGAAGCGTGGCATCGGCGCCACCCGGTTGCATAAGATTGTGGTGGTGTATAAAGGTATGGAAATGCGTATCTGCGAGGAAGTAGGTTGATTGGCTACAAAAGTTTGTCATTCAGCTTTCATAAAACATGGTGGTACGGGAACATTTGCTTGCCATGCAAACGTTTCCGTAAGCTTGCTGCTACTTTTCTCTTGCGTTAATCGGTTTGCCCTTTCTTTTCCGGCTATATTTGTGAAGTGATAACTTTGAATACTTCATATTATGAAAATTATCAATCAACGTAAGATTTCTGTTTTATGGCATTTAATATGCTTCAGTTTAGTGCTGGCATTCACGGCATGTAGTGACGATAAAGAGGAGTTACAGGAGTATTTGACCCCTGCTTCTGGTAGTGAATCAATCTTTGAGCAAGGTTTTAGCTTTGGTGAAGCTGCTTCTTCGCAAAGCGTCAGTTTTGAGGCCGGGCAGCAGTGGACAGCCGAGCTGAGTGGTGAAGATACCGGTTGGTGCAACATCAGTCCGGCAAAAGGTACGTCCGGGAAAGCTACGATTATGGTTTCTGTCGGCAAGAATGAGACAGGGAAAGCGCGGACGGCACAATTGAATATTGTATCCGGTTCGAAGAAGAAAGAAATATCTGCACTCAGGCTGCCAATGCGATTGTAGCTCCGGATGGTTTGAGTTTTACACCGGCAGCACCGGATGCCGACCAGTCCCTTGTAATTACTTTTAAAGCGGATGCAAAGTCTGCTCTCTATGGGCATAAAGGAGATGTGTATGTGCATATTGGTGTGGTCAGTGAAGGAACTTGGCTGTTCGTTCCGGCAGAGTGGACGGAAAACAAGGATAAATGTAAGATGACTTCAACCGAAGCCAACGTATGGAGCATTACGCTGAGCCCGAATATCCGGGAATGGTTTGGAAGCGGGAAGACACCGGTGAACCGGCTCGGAATAGTGATTCGCAGTGCAGACGGCAATAAGAAAGGGATAGAATCGGATTCCTTTGTTGAGGTGACCGACACAAAATATGAAGGTTTTGTTCCTGGTGAAATTAAAACTGCAGCAGTGCCGGCCGGTATGGTCGAGGGTATCAATGTAGTGGATAATTCTACGGTGACACTGGTACTTTATGACAAAGATGCGAATGGGAATCATAAGGACTTTGCCCATGTAGTGGGCGACTTCAATAACTGGACATTGGGCAATGACGAAAAATCGCAGATGTATCGTGATGATGCTTCCGGATGTTGGTGGATTACGTTGGCGGGGCTGGATGCTGGCAAAGAGTATGCTTTCCAATATTATGTAGGTACGAAGGCGGGTGAAGTGGTTCGCCTGGCTGATGCCTATACGGAAAAGATTCTTGATCCTGATAATGATAAATATATTCCGGCTTCTACCTATAACGAAAGTATGGCTTATCCTGAGGGAGGAGTAGGAATCGTTTCGACCTTCAAGATACAGAAAGACAGTTATAACTGGAAGGTCAATGACTTTAAAATAGCAAATCCTGAGCAATTGGTGATATACGAATTGCATCTACGTGACTTTACCGCCTCCAGCGACATCAATGGTGCAATGGGCAAGCTTTCTTATCTGAAGGCTATGGGAGTCAATGCCATCGAACTGATGCCGGTGCAGGAGTTTGACGGAAACGACAGTTGGGGTATAATCCTTGCTTCTTTTTTGCGATGGATAAGGCTTATGGCACAAAGGCCATGTATAAGCAGTTTATTGACGCTTGCCATGAGGCGGGTATGGCAGTTATTCTGGATGTGGTCTATAATCACGCTACAGGAAACAATCCGCTGGCTAAACTTTATTGGATGGTGATAAGACTGCAAAGAATAATCCATATTTCAATGTGGAAGCACCTCATCCTTATAGTGTGTTCCATGACTTCAATCATGAAAGCCCGTTAGTGCGTAAGTTTGTGAAGCGCAATCTGCAATTCTTGTTGAAGGAATATAAGGTGGATGGGTTCCGCTTTGACCTGACGAAAGGATTCACACAGACTTCTTGTACTGAAAGCACGGCATCCAATTACGATGCAAGTCGCATTGCTATCCTAAAGGATTATAATGCTGCCATCAAGGAAGTGAAAGAGGGCTCTTATGTTATCCTGGAGCATTTCTGTGATTCAAAGGAAGAAAATGAACTGGCTGCAGATGGCATGCACTTATGGCGCAACCTGAATAATGCCTATTGTCAGTCGGCTATGGGATATGCTGAAAATAGTTCTTTTAGCAGCCTTTATGAGAAAACACCTGCATGGGTAGGTTTTATGGAAAGTCATGATGAAGAACGCGCAGCTTACAAACAGTCGCAATGGGGTGAAGGTATACTGAAAACCGACCTTGATGCTCGCATGAATCAGTTGGCGCTGAACACTACATTCTTCCTTACTGTTCCAGGTCCTAAGATGGTTTGGCAATTTGGAGAGATGGGATATGACATTTCCATTGAGGAGAATGGACGTACGGGCAGGAAACCGTTGCATTGGGAGTATCTGGAGAATACTAACCGCAAGGAGCTGCACGATGTTTATGCGGATTTAATGAAATTGCGTAACGCCCATCCGGAATTGTTCGATTCAAGTGCCATCTTGACATGGAAGGTCGGAGTTTCTGATTGGGACAACGGTCGTTCATTGTTGGTAGAAAGTGTAACGGGCAAGCAGCTGGTTGTTATGGGCAACTTTACGCATAATGCGGTTGATGTAGCTTTCCCGGCAACAGCTGGTAACTGGACCAATTATTTTACCGGAAAGAGTGAAACAATAAATACACAGGTCAATGTACCGGCTCATGGATATGTAGTCTACACTAATTTCTAATTTCGGTAAAAATCATTCATACATCTTTATCAGCACCCGATTCAGCCAGTTCCAACGGAAACGGAACCAGCGTCGGGTGCTGCTTTGTTTTCCCCCGAAGCGGAGAACGAACTCACGGTAGCCATGCCTGCGGAAGGGAAGTCCCACGTCCATGAACTCTAAGTGGCGGTATCCGCGTTGTTTGGCATCATCCAGTGCTTTCCATACGGCAAGAATCCCCGGATATTGCAGGGCATAAGTCTTGCGCATGCCACCAGAGAACCATAGATAGGCGCTATCATCTGAATAAATGCATGCGCTGCCACCGATAATCTTCTCCTTATAAGTGACGATGAAGATTTTGCTTTGCTGCCCTTTTGTCAACTGGTTTTCGAGATGCTGAAAGAACTTGATGCTGGGGAAGTGGCGCCGTATCTTGGAAGAATATACGTGGCGCAACATCTGGGCAAAACAGAGAATCTCCTCTTTGGTACGTGCTTCCCGCACTTGGGCGCCGTTTTTGAGCCCTTTCTTTATTTGCCGGATACGTGACGGGCTGAAACGCTCTTCCACCTTTTCGACGCTGTGCAGCGAGTTGCGCACCCGCAGCCAATTGATGGCGATGTATTGGTTGTCCCGGAAAGATTTGTATCCGAACATGGCATTTTCCAGGTTGCGGAACTCGATGAGAAAAGAATCGCGCAATGCTTCATTGGTAAGCCTTTGCAGCATGTCACTGAAGATAATCTCTTTGTCTGCCTCGTTATTGAAATATTCTCCCGTACCGTACACCTCACATCTTTTGATGATGCCGGGTGGAAACATGCGGACACTTTTACGTATGGCGGCAAGCAGTTTCGCAACGGGCTTGTCATCTTCGGATGCCACAATGAGTATGGGGGTATACCCGGAGTTGCCTCGTAGATTCGGAACAACTCTGTGGAATGGAAGGTGTTGGTGCCTGGCAGGTCAGGAACCTTGCTCCCACGGTAATATGTAGTGAGTTTCAAAGGCATGGTCTGCAAATTTAAAAAATAATCTCGTATCTTTGCAAAAATTATTGTTAATGTGTCGATGTGCACATTAGCATATTAGCACATAAAATCATTATGGAAAGTTTCAGTGAATTGATAAAAGCACGCCGCAGCATGCGGAAGTTTACAGAAGAAGAATTGACACAAGAACAAGTCGTTACTTTGATGAAAGCAGCCTTGATGGCACCCACGTCGAAACGCAGCAATGCATGGCAGTTCATAGTGGTGGACGAGAAGGATAAATTGAAGGAATTGTCCTATTGCAAGGAGCAGGCATCGCAGTTTATTGCCGATGCGGCATTGGCAGTAGTGGTTGTTGCCGACCCGCTGGCAAGCGACGTGTGGATAGAAGATGCCTCCATTGCTTCCATCTACCTGCAACTTCAAGCCGAAGATATGGGGCTGGGAAGCTGCTGGGTGCAGGTGCGCGAACGTTTTACGGCTTCTGGTATGCCTTCCGGCGAGTATGTGCACGAGGTGTTGGATATTCCTTTACAGCTGCAGGTGCTTAGTGTTATTGCTATCGGCCATAAGGGGATGGAGCGCAAGCCTTTCAACGAAGACAATCTGCAGTGGGAAAAGATACATATCAATAAGTACGGAGGAAAGTAACAGTGAGTGCAGCAAAAGCAAACAATAACCGTGATACATATAAGGCCACTGCCATCACACTGATTGTATTCGGCATTCTTTACTTGGTGGACAAATTGGTGCATTTTTCTGCAATCGGCTTGCCGTGGGTGATGAATAAGGATAATTTTCTATTGTATACCGCAGTGATTTTTCTGCTGTTCAAGCATGACAAGTCAGTGGGATTGGTATTGATAGGTTTGTGGCTGATATTGAACTTCGGGTTGATAACTGCCTTACTCGGTACGATGTCCGCTTATCTGCTGCCGTTGGCGTTGCTGGTATTAGGGACTATTCTGTATTGGTTGGCAACAAGATAAGCGTATGGCAGGAAGAAGTATAGAAGATACGTCCATTGCCTTTATCGGTGCCGGAAATCTAGCTACTAATCTGGCAAAAGCTCTTTATCGGAAAGGGTTTCGTATTGTGCAGGTCTACAGCCGTACAAAAGATCGGCGCAGGGATTGGCACAGACGGTGGAAGCTGCATATACCACGGAGCTGCAGGCGGTTACGAAGGAGGCGCAGCTTTATATCGTTTCGCTGAAGGACGCGGCTTTTGTAGAATTATTACCCCAGATTGTTTCTGGAAAGGAGAATGCTTTATGGGTGCATACAGCCGGCAGTATTCCTATGAATATTTGGCAGGGGCATGTTGCGCGTTATGGAGTGCTTTATCCGATGCAGACTTTCAGTAAGCAGCGTGAAGTGGATTTTGGACAGATACCGTGTTTTGTGGAAAGCAACTCGGAAGAGGATGTGCAGCTTCTGAAGGACATTGCTTCTGCCCTATCGGAAAAAGTGTATGAAGCAAGTTCTGAGCAGCGCAAAAGTTTGCATCTGGCGGCTGTGTTTACGTGCAATTTTACCAATCACATGTATGTGTTGGCTGCTGAACTGCTGAAAAAGTACGGGTTGCCGTTCGAGGCAATGCTCCCCTTGATAGACGAGACGGCCCGCAAGGTGCATGAGCTGGAACCGCTTGCCGCACAGACAGGACCGGCTGTGCGCTATGATGAGAATGTCATTGACGAGCATCTGCGGATGCTTGCCGATGAGCCGCAAATGCTGGAACTGTATCGGGAGATTAGCGAGAATATACATCGGTTGGCAATAAGATAACCGGATGCCGATGCTTGCCTCTTTTGAACTAATGTTTTGCTGCATATAGGTATATTATAATGAACAAGAAAAAAGTGCAATGAGTACCATAAACTATGATTTGAAAAAGATAAAAGCCCTTGTTTTTGATGTGGACGGTGTGCTGAGTGCCAATGTTATCCCTATGAGTTCGGAGGGTGAACCTCTGCGTACGGTCAACATAAAGGATGGTTATTCTGCATCTGGCCGCTAAGCAAGGTGTGTTGCTGGGTATAATTACGGGTGGACGTACAGAAGCAGTCCGCAAGCGTTTTACTTCTTTAGGTTTTGAGGATGGAAATATCTATATGGGTTCTTCTGTTAAATCCATGATTACCATGACTTCCGTGACCGTCATGGCTTGAAGGACGAGGAAATATTGTATGTAGGTGATGATATTCCCGACTTGGAGGTGATGCGTGAGTGTGGTTTGCCATGTTGTCCTAAGGATGCTGTGCCTGAGGTAAAGGCTGTGGCTCGCTATATTTCGTATGCAGAAGGCGGTTATGGCTGTGGTCGCGACATTGTGGAACAGGTATTGAAAGTGCAAGGGCTTTGGATGGCAGATGAAAAAGCTTTTGGTTGGTAGGATGGCAGGCAAATTAATAATTAAAAATTAATAATTAAAGTGAGGCGGCTCGCTTTTGTAATATAGTAGGCTGATGTTGGATAATCTGAAGAAATATAAGGTGATTCTTGCCTCTAACTCTCCGCGAAGGAAAGAATTGCTGGCTGGTTTGGGAGTGGAATATGAAGTAAGAACTTTGCCCGATGTGGACGAGTCTTATCCCGAAACGTTGCGGGGAGCGGATATTCCTCTCTACATATCCAGGGAAAAGGCAGATGCCTACCGTGATATGATGCATCCGGACGAATTGATGATTACAGCAGATACCATTGTCTGGCTGGATGGACAAGTTCTCGGAAAACCCAAGAATAGGGAAGAAGCTATGCAGATGTTGCGCGACATGTCCGGACGTACCCATGAAGTGTTTACCGGTGTATGCATCACTACCACTGAGTGGCAACGCAGTTTTGCGGCGGCAACAGAAGTGCGTTTTGCCAAACTGAACGAAGAGGAAATTGCCTATTATGTGGACAAATACCACCCCATGGATAAAGCCGGAGCTTATGGTGTACAAGAGTGGATTGGATTCATCGGGGTGGAAAACATATCCGGGAGTTACTATAATATAATGGGGCTCCCCGTACAGAGGCTGTACAGGGAGTTGTTGGAGGTCTAAACCAGATCCATCATTAGAGGGATATCTTTTTCACTGATTCCTTGTCTGACAAGTGTTTCTTTGTCTTTACCGAACATTTCTCTAAAAATCTCCTGCCCGCCATATTCCAAAGCTGCTTTACTGTAAAGTTCTGCAGCTTTTTCTATTTTGCCCGTTCTCCAAGCAACATGTCCGGCATTGAGATAGTCTGCTGCGAGTGGTTTGGAGGCGAGTATCTTTTCGTAATACTTCATTGCTTGCTCATACTTGCCGTTGACAAACGAACACCAGCCTATAGCACGCCATGCTTTGATACAATTGCTTTCGATGAAATCAAGCTTGAAGAAATATTGCAGAGCCTCTTCATATCTTTCCAGTTCGGCAAGGCAGCTTCCGGCGTAGAAAAGGATATTATGGTTTTCCGGCTGGATTGCCTCCACTTTCTTGTAGTATTCCAGTGCAGAGGCAAAGTCCCTTATCTGCCTGTAGCACGTAGCGAGATGGCGGATTGTCCAGACATGGTCGGGCTTTAGTACATCGGCTTTCAGGTAGGCGTCTATCGCTTCCTTATACCTCTTTCCCTTTTGCAGGCAATAGCCAGCCTTTTGGAAATGTCTGCATTTGCATGGTTCAAGGCTATCAATTCCTTATAAAGCTCCAATGCTTCTGCCGGGTGTTCTTTGCGGAAGTGGAAATCGGCGATGGTAATCAGCAGCTCGGGTTTGCACAGAATATCTTTGAGTGCCGGGATACGGTGCAGGGCAATCTCTTCCTTGAAGATGTCACGGAACTCGTGTCTGCGCTGGCTTAACTTGAAGAAACGGTATAAGTCGTGGACATACTGGTTGCTGATGACATCCGGTCGTTCGGCATACTGCCGTAAAGCGGAAGATTTGCTTTCGTCCATGAGTGCATCCAAATCCTGGGAAGTCATCTGGCTGAGCATCATCGTACGCTGTGACTGTGGTATATGTGCCATTGTAAAGCAAAGGGAATACTTGTCACTATTGCAGAAGAAACCGGATTGGAGGATAAGGGAGAGGATGGCATTGTCTCCGGTAGGCTTGAATCCGAATTCCTTGATGATGCTGGAGTGATGCATGTCGAACGGATAGAACCAGTTGTACGGTTCCTTAAAGAACGGATAAGTCTTGAGTTGTGCAAACGTACTCATATAGACGTCAGCGCCTTCCAGCTGTAATTCGTTCATCTCCCGTATCTTGTCTCCCAGTCCGGAACTTTCAAAAGCTTTCTCCCAATCCGGATTAAGATCGTTTTCCTCAGGGTTCTCTTCAAAACCGAACTTCATGTTGCGCATGATGTTCACATTCCTCATCATCTCCGGAATGATTTCTTCACGCATCTTCTTGTCTATCTTTTCCGTTTCCTGGCTACGGAGCAGCTCGATGTAAATACGGTTCAGTTGCTTGCCGAAACTGCCGTCTTCGTTGAGCAGGGAAAGGCGGGCTGTCAATTCGGGATAAAGCGACAGACGGGTGGGATGAAAAAGAAGTGCGAAAGCGATACCTACCAAAGCCCGTTGGTTTACTTGCGTATTTGCATGCGTTACGGCGTCTAGCACCATGAGAATTTGCGGGTATCGAAGCATTCCATCAGACTGAGCATGACGGCACTGGTGAACAGGCACAAATCATTGACGGGAAGCATTTCTGATTCCAGTAATCCTTTGGCTTGCTGTTCGTCTTCTGCAGACCAGTCACTGTTACTCCATGTGGAAAGGAAAAGAACCTGGGCGGTTTGTTCGTGCCGTTGCAGTACGGCGTCCATGCCTTGGTTATCCGGCATCAGCTGACAAACGGCCAGGTCATCAGGGAAAGATTCCAATACTTCTGCAGTGCGGCAATATTGTATTCTTTGGGGAGGCGTTCCCGGTTATTGCGCAGGGAATGGTAATAGTGCGTGGAAACTCCGTCAAGGAGAGACAGACGTGCCTGGTCAGCGACTTCCCAAGTTTCGGTCAGAATCTGGCGATATAGTTTCTGTCGTTCAGGATCGTCGATTCCCTGGCGCATGTATTGCAGCATGTACTGATAGGATGTCTGAGCTTGTTCCAAGCGGTTGCGGAGTGTCCAGTCACCGCTGTTCCAAAGAAAGGCTTCCAGTTGGGATTGTGCTTCCTTCAGCCGTTGCTGCTTGAGTAGAGTAACGATATGCTGATATTGTTCTTGTATGGCTTGTTCGTTCATAAATCAGTCTCTTTTTGGGTATGTATCTTATAAAACTACAAAAAGGATGCCAAAAAGTTCATAAATTTCCATTTCCCCAGCTCAGAAACGAACTTGCAACTGTGCTTGAAGCAGGTTTGAGTTTTCTCCTTTATGGCGGTTACAGTATGTATACTGGGCTTGCAGACGGCATTTGGGATAGAACCAATACTGTACACCTGCTACATAATTGGTCTGTTTATCGGAAATAGTTTTATTTTTGTTGAAATAGTCATAAGAGGCTATTACGTCAAATTTGGGAAGCACATGGGCAGATACGGTTGCATAGTAACCGTCACTTTTAACGTGTCCGTCTTTTCCGGCCAAGTATTCTGTACGTACATCTACGGATTTTGTTTTGATGGTGGCACCTGCCGACCAGCGGTTTCGGGTGTAATTCTCTCCTATGGCTATGTCTGGATTAATGGAAGAAACGGCTACGGCGCATCCTTTCCCTTTAACAAAGGAACCGCCGACGGACAACCATTTCAATGGATGTACCATAAGGCTGCCTACAATATCTTTCTGATTGTTTTTATCTTTTAGGTTGATGCCTTGTCCGTTCATGATGGCAAGGTTATAAGTCATCAAAGAGTCGAACAAGTCTCCATAAATTAACAATCCCATATCACGACCGCTTGCAGAGCCATACAACGGATCACTGCCATTGATACCGGCCAGGTAATTGACGGCTTGAGAATAACAGTTTATTAATTCGACAAAGCAGGGAGACATCGGGTTCTCAATGGTATACATGGTTTTGAACTGTCCGATACGTGCTGTGAGTTGAGGGAGAAAGCGGTATTCCGTGTAGGCTTCCAGAATTTTTCCGGTATTGGCAAAGCTGTACATGAAGTAAGCCGACCATTTATCGGTGATTTTACCGCGCGCCATAAAGATAACTCTCTTTATATCGAAAGTATTGCTGGTACCTTCGCCCGCATCATCGTATGTATATCCCACTTGGGCATAGCCGGAGAGTGAAATGCGGTCTTTTAAAGTGTTGACTACATCATTCAGACAAGCATCTTGTGCTTTCAGGATGCATGTGGCTGATAAAAGGATGCAGGATAGTAGAATTCGTCTCATTATAGGGATAAGGATAGTAGTAAAAAAGGCAACCCTTTTTTCAAAGAGCTGCCTTTGGGTGTTATTTTGCTTGTTTTTATTCGTTGATAGCAGCGATACCCGGAAGGATTTTTCCTTCGATTGCTTCAAGCAATGCACCGCCACCGGTAGATACGTAAGACACGCCGCTTGCCAAGCCGAACTTGTTGACACAAGCTACAGAGTCACCGCCACCTACGAGTGAGAAAGCACCGTTCTTGGTAGCTTCTACGATAGCTTCGCCTACAGCGCGTGAACCGTGAGTGAAGTTCTCAAATTCGAATACACCGTCGGACCGTTCCAAAGGATAGTCTTGGAGTTCTTGATGACATCTGCAAAGATCTTTTCAGTCTCAGGACCGATATCAAGACCTTCCCAGCCATCAGGAATTTCGTCAACCGGGCAGAACTTGGTGTTGGCATCGTTGGAGAAAGAATCGGCAATCTTGGCATCAACAGCCAAAACAAGGTTTACGCCTTTTTCTTTTGCTTTCTTCACCAGGTCAAGAGCCAAATCCAGTTTGTCATCTTCGCAGATAGAAATACCGATTTTGCCGCCCATGGCTTTGGTGAAAGTATAAGTCATACCGCCGGCAATAATCAGGTTGTCTACCTTGTTCAGCAGGTTTTCAATGATTTCAATCTTGGAAGAAACTTTGGAACCACCCATGATGGCAGTAAACGGACGTTGGATATCGTTCAAAACTTTATCAACAGCCTTTACTTCTTTTCCATCAGGTAACCGAACATCTTGTTGTCCTTGTCGAAATATTTAGCGATCAATGCAGTAGAAGCGTGTGCACGGTGAGCGGTACCGAAAGCGTCGTTTACATAGCAATCTGCATAAGAAGCCAATTTCTTGGTGAATTCTTTCTGGCTTTCCTTAACAGCAGCTTTGGCAGCCTTCTTTTCTTCGTCTGTAGCATCTTCAGCCAAACCGCGGGGTTTGCCTTCCTCTTCAGCGTAGAAACGGAGGTTCTCGAGCAACAACACTTCACCCGGTTGCAGAGCAGCAGCCTTTACGGCAGCTTCTTCGCCCATACAGTCGTTAGCAAATTGCACCTCAACACCCAACAACTCTTCGAGATGCTTCAGAATGTGCTTCAAGGAGAACTTGTCAGCCGGGCCTTTCGGACGACCGAGGTGAGAACCGATAATTACACTACCGCCATCGGCCAAAATCTTCTTCAATGTAGGAAGAGCGGCACGCATACGGGTATCATCTGTAATGTTGAAGTTTTCGTCCAAGGGTACGTTGAAGTCCACACGAACGAATGCCTTTTTTCCGGCAAAGTTAAATTGATCAATTGTCATAATACTCTATTTTATTTAAAAGTGTTACTAATTTCTTTTTAGTGAGCGCAAAGTTAGCATTTATTTCTTTTTTTTGCTATGAAACCGTTGTTTATTCTTTGTCTTTGCCGCTCTCTTTGCTAACTTTATATTTCTGGCAGTAATATTTGCACATTAATTGCAAACCGCAGGTATCACATTGTGGAGTACGTGCCTGGCATACATAGCGACCGTGCAGGATAAGCCAGTGGTGAGCTATGGGGATGTCTGTTTCCGGTATATGTTTTACCAATTCTTTTTCGACACTGAACGGAGTTGTACATTTATCTGATACGAGACCCAGGCGATGGCTGACGCGGAACACGTGTGTGTCTACTGCCATAGCCGCTTTATTGAAAACAACGGATTGGATGACATTGGCTGTTTTGCGGCCTACGCCGGGCAGTTTTACCAGTTCTTCAAGGGTATCGGGTACCTCACTGTTGAATTCTTTCACCAACATCTGTGCCATGCCTACAAGATGTTTAGCTTTGTTGTTGGGATAGGAGACGCTGCGGATATACTCGTATACCACGTCGGGAGTAGTAGCGGCGAGTGCTTCGGGAGTAGGGAAGTCCCGGTAAAGGGCGGGGGTAATCATATTGACGCGTTTGTCCGTACATTGTGCAGAGAGAATAACTGCTATCAACAGCTCGAACGGATTGTCATAATGCAACTCTGTTTCGGCTACGGGAACGTTCTCCCTAAACCAAGCAAGGATTTTTTCATAACGCTCTTTCTTTCTCATCTTAATTTGTTTTTATGATAGTGAGGAGATACTTTCAGATTGAAATAGAAGATGGAGATAACCGTGAGGCAGGCTCCGAAAAAATATGCCATATCGAATGAGGTAATCTGTGCGATATAACCTCCTGCTGTCAGACCTATACCAATGCCTACATCCCATGAAGTCAGGTAGGTAGAGGTGGCTGTTCCGCGCTGGTTGTTGGGGGCCAGGTTTACGAACAGCGTATTGAAGGCGGGGAACATCGTCCCGAAGCCTACTCCCAATAGGAGGGCAACCATAAAAAACAATATGTTTGTCAGTTCCGGGACGGTCTTCATCAGTAGTCCGCAAGCGGACAATATGAAGAAACAGCTACATACCAGATATAGTCCTAAAGTTATGACTTGGGTGATACGTCCTTTATCCACTTGTTTGCCGGAGAACATACGGGACACTGCCATGCCGACGGCCATAAAAGTAAAAACAATCCGGAATTCAAGGTAATTCCTATTTCTTTGGCATACATGGCTACATAAGTGCTTGTCATGCCATATGGTATGGAGAGCAATAGCAGTGCGATTCCTGCCGGGATACCTTTCAGCAGCACAAAGCGGTCCAATGAGATAGGTTCTCGTTTGACTGGTTGTTTGGGTGGGGTCTTGACGAGGCATGCGGCAACAAAACCGATAGTTCCTGATATGAGCGAGCAGGCAAAAATCGTTTCAAAGGAATATATGTCATGCATGAAAAGACCAATCATCGGGCCGAAGCTCATGGCTGTATTGTTCATCAGTCCATAATATCCTACGGCTTCACCGCGACGGGACGAAGGGGTAATGTCAATCACAATTGTATTTCCCGCTACGGTCACCATTCCAAATGCAAGGCCGTGGACAACCCGCAACATGATGAATAAAGATAGGACTCCCGCTAACATGTAACCTGCGAAAATGGTGATAAAGATGAAATATGCCACCAGATAAAGAGGCTTGCGGGCCAGTGTGTCGAGCAGGTATCCCGAAAATGGGCGTATGCAGAGCGAGGCAATGGTGTAGCATGACAAGATGACACCTACTGCTGCATTTCCGGTATGGAATACCTCAGTTAGGTAGAATGGAAGAACCGGTAGTATCAGATAAAAGGCAAAATACAAAAGGAAATTGGCAGCCAGGATAAGGCAATAGCCGGAGGTTACAAGTTTGTCTTTTGCCATAGCGAAAAATAGTGGTTAGCGATGAGTGGTTAGTGATGGGTGATTAATGATATGCTGAAAATGCGCAACTTATTAATCACTAATCACTAACCGTTATTCACTATATTTAGTAAGCGCTCTCGAATTCTTTCAAGAAGCGTGTGTCATTTTCAGAGAACATACGAAGGTCTTTCACTTGGTATTTTAAGTTGGTGATGCGTTCGATACCCATACCCAGGGCATATCCGCTATACACTTTGCTGTCTATTCCGTTCAGCTCCAATACATTCGGATCTACCATACCGCATCCCAAAATTTCTACCCAACCGTGTGCTTGCAGAAGGGGCAGCCCTTGCCGCCGCAGATGTTGCAGCTGATGTCCATTTCGGCACTTGGCTCGGTGAAGGGGAAGTAGGAAGGACGCAGACGAATCTTGGTGTCACTGCCGAACATCTCTTGCGCAAAGAGCAATAAAGCCTGCTTCAGGTCGGTGAAAGATACATTGCGGTCTACGTACAAGGCTTCTACCTGATGGAAGAATGCGTGTGCGCGGTAGCTGATGGCCTCATTACGGTATACACGTCCCGGACAAAGTACGCGGATAGGAGGCTGCGTGGTCTCCATAACACGGCTTTGCACGCTGGATGTGTGTGTGCGAAGAATGATGCTGTGCGATACGTTTTCTGTATCATTTTCGATGAAGAATGTATCCTGCATGTCGCGTGCCGGATGGTCTTCGGCAAAATTCATGGAGGAGAATACGTGCCAGTCGTCTTCCATTTCCGGTCCGTCGGCGATGTTGAATCCCATACGGGCAAATATATCGATGATTTCGTTTCTCACGATGGAAAGCGGATGGCGGGTTCCTAATTCTACCGGGTAGGCTGAACGGGTCAAGTCAATATCGTCACAGCCGGTATCCTGGCTTTCGAATTGTTCCTTCAAGGCGGCAATCTTTTCTTGTGCTTTGTTTTTCAGTTCGTTCAAGCGCATTCCCACCTCTTTTTTCTGTTCGGCGGCTACATTGCGGAAATCTGCCATTAAGTCATTGATGGCTCCTTTTTTACTGAGGTATTTGATGCGGAGTGCCTCTAATTCCTCGGCGTTAGCGGCTTTCAGCGCCTCTACTTCCTGCAGAAGCTGATTGATTTTAGCTATCATATCGTTGTTATCTTATTTATTTTCTAAGTTAAAAACGGTGCAAAGATACAATATTATCATTGTTTTGCCGCCAATTGGGGAAGATTATTTGGTGTCAGTGGTACAAAATTTCATGTGAAGAAGAAATGATAGAGGATGGGAGAAAAAATGATATATATGTAAAAGTCTTCATATTGTTTATGGAAAAACATAAATGAGCGTTGTTTAGTGACTTTTAAAATATACTTTTCGTATCTTTGCGCCCCGTTTACCGTTCTATGGAGGTAGAACAAACTGGCGGTTGGTATTTATTAACATACGTCAAAGAGAGAGAGTTAACGGAGTAATTGTTGCATTAAAGTTAGAGTTTGAATTGATGAAATTGAAGACAATCCTGCCAGTCGTGGCAGTTGCGGGAGTACTCATGTGTGAGCCTGCCGTATTGTTGCATGCCGGTACATCTGATTTTGCTTCTCCCGAAGCTATGGGATGGTTCCGTAAGAAAAAGAAGAGTGAAACCAAGGACAGCGTTCAATCCAAGAGCGACTACGAGAAATTGACAGGTTCCGGTGCTATTGCCCGCAAGGGAATGTTCAATGTTTACCAGAAGAAGAGCGATTATTACTTTGAAGTGCCGGCAAGGCTGCTGGGACGTGATATGCTGGTAGTAAATAAATTACAGCGTGTTCCTTCCGAACTGAATGAGGCAGGTGTGAACCGTGGTACGAATTACGAAAATCAGATGGTGCGTTTTGAATTGGACAAGGCTGCCAACAAGCTGTTGGTACGTCAGAGCCGTCCTCTTCCGTTGGCGCCGGATGAGGATGCCATACGGCAGTCCGTACTGGATAATTATATTTCTCCGCTGATAGCCGGTTTCAAGATTGAGGCATTCAATAATGACTCTACCATGATAGTGGTCAAGGTCAACGATATTTATGATGGTACAGAGACGAGTATCAATAATGTCTTTACGAATATCAACCTGGGAACTTCGGCCATCAAGAATCTCTCCCGCATTTTATCTATCAAAGCTTTTGAGAACAATGTGGTAGCCACTTCCGAGTTGACAACTAAGGTGACCGAGGGAACAACGACTGTGTTTGTTACGGTCGAAGTCAGTTCCTCTCTGTTGCTGTTGCCGGAGAAACCTATGATGGGACGTCTGGATAGTCCGCGCGTAGGTTACTTTACCAATCCGTTGTTGAATTACAGTGACGGTCAGCAGCGTGTAGACAAGAAACCCTTCATCACCCGCTGGCGTCTGGAACCGAAACCGGAAGACCGGGAGCGTTACCTTCGCGGTGAATTGGTGGAACCGGCCAAGCCGATTGTGTTCTACATCGAGAACTCCACTCCCCGTCGTTGGCGGAAATATATCAAGCAGGGAATCGAGGATTGGCAGGCTGCTTTTGAACGTGCCGGATTCAAGAATGCTATCATAGCCAAGGAACTGACGGACAGCATGAATGTGGATAAGGATGACGTGAACTACTCCGTGCTGACCTACGCCGCCTCCACCAAAGCCAATGCCATGGGCCCCTCTATCCTCGACCCCCGTTCGGGCGAGATATTGGAAGCGGACATCATGTGGTGGCATAATGTGCTGGGCATGCTCCAGGAATGGATTACAGTGCAAACCGGTGTCGTACGTCCCGAAGCAAGAGGAGTAAGGCTGCCGGATGAGCTGATGGGCGATGCCATGCGCTTTGTGGCATGCCACGAGGTGGGGCACTCGTTGGCTTGCGCCACAATATGATTGCTTCCTGGACTTTTCCGACAGATTCCCTGCGTTCCAAAACATTTACGGATCGTATGAATACCACTTCCTCCTCTATCATGGACTATGCACGTTTCAACTATGTGGCACAGCCGGGTGACGGTGTTACGGCGCTTTCTCCCCATATCGGTCCGTATGATATGTTTGCCATAGAATACGGCTATCGTTGGTATGGTAAAGAAACCCCAGAGGCAGAGAAGGACTTGCTTGCCGACTTCCTGAGCCGTCATACAGACCGTTTATATAAATATAGTGAGGCGCAGGATGTACGTGATGCCGTAGACCCGCGTGCGCAGAATGAAGATTTGGGCGATGATGCTGTCCGCTCATCTCTGCTGGGTATTGAGAACTTGAAGCGTATTGTTCCTCAAATCATCCAATGGACTACTACTGGCGAGAAAGGACAGACTTATGAAGAAGCTTCCCGCCTATACTATGCGGTTATCAACCAATGGAACAATTACCTCTATCATGTATTGGCAAACATCGGTGGTATCTATATAGAAAACACCGTTGTGGGCGACGGACAGAAAACCTATACTTTCGTAGAAAAAGAAAAGCAGCAAGCCGCCCTGAAGTTTCTGCTGGACGAAGTGCTGACCTATCCCAAATGGCTGTTCGACACGGAAGTTGGAGAGTACACTTACTTGCTGCGCAACACTCCACTGGGCGTAGTGGAGAATGCACCGACACAAGTGTTGAAGAATGCCCAATCCTATATCCTTTGGGATTTGCTGGGCAACAACCGCCTGATGCGTATGTTGGAGAACGAATCGGTGAACGGCAAAAAGGCTTTCACGGTGGTAGAGCTGATGGATGGCCTGCATCGCAACATCTTTGCCACTACGGAACGCGGTGCCTTGCCGGACGTCATGACACGTGCCTTGCAGAAGAACTTCGTAGATGCACTGATTACAGCAGCTGCCGAAAGCGAAGGAGTGAAAATAAACAAAAAACTGATGGACAACCACTTCTTGCTGGACCATCAGACTGCCCTTTGCAGCTGTGACGAGCATGCCGGTAAGACTTTGGATGCCGACCGTATGGGTGCACACCGCGAACTGAACTTCTACGGTTCGCAGATAAACCGCGTATCTGATGTCATCTCCGTGAAGCGTGGTGAGTTGCTTCGCATCAAAGAATTGCTCCAAAATCGTCTGGGTGCATCGGATATAGCCACTAAATATCATTATAAGGATTTGATTTTGCGTATCAATACTGCATTAGGAGTAAAGTGATTTTTCTTTTCAATAGAGTATTAATTAATTTTATATGTAACGCATGAAAAAACGTGTATTAATCGTTTTGCTATGCTTTGTAGGAGCTTTGTCATCTGCTTTTGCTGCAGAGAAAAAAGTCCAGGGCGTAGTAATATCTTCAGAGGATAACCTACCGCTTATCGGTGCTTCCGTTTATGTGACTGCGGAAGACTTGAAAAAGGCGGGGAGTGCTCAGACTACAATGGGGGTCATCACTGATGTGGATGGTCAGTTCTCTATCGCTATACCTGCGGGGATAACCCGTTTCTTTTGTAGCTACGTGGGATATGACGTATTGGAAGTGAAGCTTGTTCCGGGAAAGGAACATTATGAAATAACACTTCATGCATCTTCCCAAATGCTCGATGCCGTTGTTGTGACGGGTTACCAGACAGTGGAGCGCCGCAAGCTGACGGCAGCGGTATCCAAACTGGATATATCGGACGAGACCATCGGTGCAGTAAAAAGTATCGACCAGGCACTTGCCGGACAAATTGCCGGACTTTCTGTCAGCCCGACTTCCGGTGCTCCGGGTGCTCCGGCAAAGATACGCATTCGCGGTACTGCTTCATTGAATGGTACACAAGACCCTTTGTGGGTGCTGGACGGCATTCCTTTGGAGGGAACGGATGTTCCCGAACCGGATGAGCTGAATGACATCACCAACATGAAGCAATCTTCCATTGCAGGCCTGAATCCGGCAGATATTGAGAATATCACCATCCTGAAGGATGCGGCAGCCACTGCCATCTATGGTGCGAGGGCAGCCAATGGCGTCATTGTGATTACAACAAAGAAGGTAAGGTCGGTAAACCGGTTATCAATTTCTCGTCCCGGTTTACCTATACTCCTACATTGAGCCTTGACCGGTTGAACTTGCTGAACTCAGCGGAGAAAGTAGGATTGGAAATGGATATGATCCGTAATAACTATTCTCCGGACAATCATAAAGGAGGCGTATATAATATTCTTTCCAATTACAATGAGTTGTCTGCTTTTCAGAATGGAGGATGGGATGCCTTGAGCAGTGATACACAAGCTGCCATCAACCGTTTGAAGAGTGTTAATACAAACTGGGGAGATATCCTTTTCCGCGATGCTTTCAGCCAGGAATATAACTTGAGCCTTTCCGGCGGTACGGAAAGGGTTACGTATTATACCTCTTTCGGCTATTATAAAGAGGATGGAAATGTGGACGGTGTGGGTATGGACCGTTTCAACTTGGTAGGAAAGACTTCCTATAAGGTGAACAGTATACTGAAAGTGGGTGCCTCCATGTTTGCCAACCGTCGCAAAAATACCAATTATCTGACAGATGCATACGGTATGTCGAATCCCGTGTTCTATTCACGCAAGGCTAATCCGTATTTTGAACTTTATGACAAGAATGGCAACTATAATTACGACTACGATATTCAGAACAACACTGATAAGGATTTAGGATTCAACATCTTTGAAGAACGGCAGAACACGTCTAATGAAAGCGTGGTGAATTCTTTTTCATCTATATTTGATGCGGAGTTACGGTTCAATGACAAGTGGAAGCTGACTTCCCAGTTTGGCTATCAGTTGGAAAAAAACTTCCAGAGAAGAAATAGCGGACTGGGAAAGCTATGCCATGCGCTATTACTATAAGTTGAGCGAATACTCCCAAGGTGGAGAAACCAAACACTTTCTGCCCGAAGGAGGTATGCAGAAGTCTTATGAAAACTCCAATTCACAGATTACTTGGAAGGCGATGGGAGAATATCGCGACAGCTTCAATGATATTCATGAACTGGAAGTGATGGCAGGTACCGAACTGCGCAAGACTTGGTACGAAACCTTGTTCTCGGCAGGGTATGGCTTCGACCGCAAGACGTTGACCACCAAGCCGGTGATTTTCCCCAACGAAAGTTACGCCACGTCTTTCCCGCTCCATCAGACGACGTATAAGGAGAATGCTTATGTGTCTTTCTACTCTACGGCCTCCTACTCTTTATTGAATCGCTACACGGTGGGAGGAAGTATCCGTTTTGACGGTTCCGATCTTTTCGGTGTGGATAAGAAGTACCGCTATCTTCCTCTTTATTCTGTCAGTGCCTTGTGGCGTCTGTCACAAGAACCGTTTATGCAGCAGGCCAAGTGGGTAGATAACCTGGTGTTCCGTGCATCTTACGGTCTGCAGGGAAATATTGACAAGAATACTTCTCCGTTCCTGTTGGGTACATATCGGTCGGAGAGTATTTTGCCCGGAGTATCGGAAGATGTAATTATCATTAATTCCGCTCCCAACAAGAAGTTGCGTTGGGAAAAGACGCAGTCTGTCAATGCCGGCTTTGATTTTTCTGTATTGAACCAGGCTATCAATCTGAGCGTGGACTATTATTACCGTAAGGGTACCGATTTGATAGCTTTGCGCATGCTTCCTCTGGAGACGGGCTTTACTTCAATGAACGTCAACTGGGCAAGTATGGAGAACAAAGGTGTGGAAATCAGCTTGTCTACCCGTAACATAACGACAAAAAACTTCTCCTGGTACACAAATTTCAATTTTGCCTATAACGGTAATAAGGTATTGCAGGAAAACATACCGGAGCAGCAGACCACTCCGGGACGTGAAGGCTATCCTGTAGGGGCAATTTTCGCACTGAAGACTGCGGGAGTGAATAAGGAAACCGGTAATATGATGTTCTATAATCCGGAGGGAGAGAAAGTGACCTTGAAGGAGCTTTACCGCCTGAAGGACGAGTGGGGGATAGGTATTGCCTCTTCCGATGTAACTGCAGCCGAAGAGAGAACCTTTTATTCGTATATCGGGAGTAGCGATGCTCCTTATACGGGAGGTTTGATTAATACCTTCAGCTATAAAAACTGGGAGCTGAATGTCAATTTCTCTTTGACGTTTGGCGGGTACGTACGTACGCAACCCTCTTATGACATCATCAATCCGGATTATGGCAAGAACTATAATGCGGATGTGCTGAACCGCTGGACTCCGGAAAACCCGAATGCGGAGCTTCCGGCATTTATGCTGAGTGCTTCCAACCCGGAAGAGTACTCCTGGTATGATTCTAAAACCATCTGGAGAGATTTGGATATCTGGGTGAAGAAGCTGAACTACGTACGTTTGCAGAATCTGCGTCTGGGTTACCGTATCCCTGAGCTCCTGACAAAGCGTTTGGGAATGAACTCGGCAACGGTATCTATTGAAGGACGTAATCTCTTCGTGTTTGGTTCGGGATATAATAACTACATGGATCCGGAGTCGATGTACAATCCTTATGCAACTCCCGTACCCAAGTCGGTTACATTCAGTTTGAACTTGAATTTCTAACTTCAAAAGCAGAAAGAAAATGAAGAAAACAATAAGTCTGATGATAATGGCCTGCATGCTTCTGCTTGCGGCATGCGACAACTATCTGGATATACAGCCTACCGGTAGTGTCATTCCCAATTCTTTGGCTGAGTATAGAGCGTTGCTTGCCCGTTCTTATAAGGACGTGAGTAAATTCAGTGACCGGGGAATGGCTTGTTTCCGTTCCGACGAGATGCAGGTTCGGGATAATGAATATGACCAAAATTATTATATGGATATAGAGCGCTGGAACGACCTTGCTCCCAATGCCTATACCTCATCGTTTGAATGGGCCAAGTATTACAATGTGCTTTTTATTGCCAATCACGTTATTGAGAGCAGAAGTGATATTAAGGAAGGCACTGAGGAAGAGATAAATCAGCTTGTAGGAGAAGCGTATATGCTCCGTGCTTATGTACATTTCTTATTGGTAAATCTTTATGGACAGCCCTATACTAAGGAGGGAGCTTTGGATACCAAATCGGTACCGCTGAAATTGGATACGGATTTAGAGAAAGTCCTGAAACGCAATACGGTGGAAGAAGTTTATACTTCCATCCAAGCAGATATTGACGAGGCACGCAAACTGGTCATGAAGGCAGAATGGGAACAGAGATATTCATATCGTTTCAATGCGGCTTCGGTAGAGGCGTTTCAATCACGCGTATCCCTTTATAAGGGCGAGTGGCAGGCGGCTTGGGATGCTGCTGAGGCAGTGCTTGCCGTGAAGTCTGTATTGGTAGATTTGAATGATGCCGCTGCAACTCTTCCTAACAGTTATAATTCCGTGGAAAATATTACTCCACTGGAGACACCTCTGAGCAGTACAATCAATGGGGCTGCTCTGGCTACTCCGGTTTTTCTCTCCCTTTATGCTGAGAACGACCTTCGGCTGGACAAATATTTTGCTGAAACGGATGAAAAAGGTTTCCGGAAGAATAAGAAGGCGGGAAGCAATAACTACTTGTGTACTTTCCGTGTGGGTGAAATATATCTGACGGCTGCTGAGGCTGCTGCCCGACTTGGAGAACTGTCTCAAGCACGTACTCGCCTGCTGGAACTGATGCGGAAACGTTATGCACCGGAGGCCTACGAAGCGAAATCCGTTGTTGTCAATGCCATGGATAAGGAAGCGTTGGTACAGGAAATATTAGATGAACGTGCCCGTGAACTTGCTTTTGAAGGACATCGCTGGTTTGACCTTCGTCGTTCCACCCGTCCGCGTTTGGAGAAAGTGCTTGATGGTACGCGTTATGTACTCGAAGAGAATGATGCCCGCTATACATTGGCCATTCCGAAAGAAGCCATAGAAGCAATCCGGGATTGCTGAACTGATAAAGATAAAACTCCCCGATTCTGTATTGACGAGAATCGGGGAGTTTTGTCTTTATGTGGATTGGATATGTATTTTTTACGTACCTTTGCACCGTTTTTTGTAATAGACAGTATAAGATGATACAGAATCAGAGACCTCCTATCCGTAGAATTGCTTTTCCTATTCTTATAGCATTGAGTATTTCGCATTGTTTGAACGATATGCTGCAATCGGTTATTTCGGCAGTATACCCTTTGTTCAAGGAGGATTTATCCTTGAGTTTTGCCCAGATTGGTCTGATTACGTTAGTGTATCAGATGTCGCGTCCGTGTTTCAGCCTCTAATGGGATTGTTCTTTGATAAGCGCCCCATTGCCTGGTCATTGCCGATAGGTATGAGCTTTACTTTGGTCGGTATCATGAATCTGGCTTTTGCTACTAATCTGTATTGGTTGCTGGCTTCGGTATTCATTGTGGGTATCGGTTCGTCTGTACTCCATCCGGAGGCGTCACGTATTGCTTTTCTGGCTTCCGGCGGAAAACGCGGACTGGCGCAGTCTCTATTTCAGGTGGGCGGGAATTTGGGAGGCTCGCTTGGACGTTACTGGTGGCTTTGCTGGTAGCTCCTTACGGGAGGAGATACATTGCCTTTTTCACGGTTTTTGCCTTGATTGCCATCGTGGTGATGATTCCTATATGTCGTTGGTTCCGTTCCTACTTGAATCATATCAAGAAACGCCCGATGCTTGTGGCAGGAAAGATAGAACGTCCCCTTTCTTCAAGAATGACGGTGTTTGCCATAAGTATTCTGCTGATACTTATCTTCTCCAAATATATCTATATGGCAAGTTTGACGAGCTACTATACATTCTATCTGATCCATAAATTTGGTGTTACTGTTCAGGATTCACAGCTCTTCTTGTTTGTCTTCCTGGTAGCTACTGCCATCGGAACATTGGTGGAGGTCCCGTAGGTGACAGGGTAGGACGTAAATATGTCATCTGGGCTTCCATTCTTGGAACGGCTCCATTTAGTATGATGATGCCTCACGTAGGGCTTGCATGGACAGTAGTGCTGAGCTTCTGTGTCGGTCTGATGCTTTCTTCCGCTTTTCCTGCCATATTGCTGTACGCCCAGGAATTGCTACCCAATAAGCTGGGTTTGATTTCCGGGTTGTTCTTTGGTTTTGCTTTTGGAATTGCCGGTATTGCTTCGGCTGTATTGGGAGGCATGGCTGATAAATATGGTATCGAGGCTGTTTATAATGTATGTGCCTTTATGCCTTTGTTGGGGTTGGTGGCTTGCCTTCTGCCTAATTTGAAAAAGAGATAGAGATTTTTTATTCCCATTGTCAGCCATACGGAGAGAACGAAAGGTGCGGTCAATGTAATAATTCCCCAATTCATTCCCACAATTTGCAATACAACAGAGAGTAAAACGGAACATGCAGCCCATATACAGCTCATCCAGCTTTTACCTCCTAAAGCAAGGGCACACAATACGCCATTATATCCCATCAGACCCATATTCAAAGCTTCGGAATCCACTCCCAATAATGTGGCTAGGAGGAGGGGGAGAAGTGCTCCCAATATGTATATACTGCTGCATTCCGGGAATTCACGAGAATGCCTGCAAGGAAAAATAGTCCGGTCATCATGTTTCCTTGAAACATCACCTGGCCTATGCCCATACTGAAACATTGTAAGTAATTTATGGAGGAAGAAGCGGGTGTTTCTGTATCAGAGACGAGTAGCATGTCAGGCATCAGCCAACTGCACAATCCCAGCAGCATCCATACAGAAGGATAAAAGGGGTAGTGAATCCGGGCAACACGCGTTGCATGTTGAAAAACCGTGCAATGTAGGTAGATGCACACGAGGCAATAGCATCAGCATCAAGGAACTTACAGTCAGAAGCATAAAGACCCCTACGGCTATTCCTACCAGTGTACCGTTAAAACCATATAATCCATTTTTTATATCATCACAGTCATATCCTGAGATACGGGCTGTCAACGTACTTATTATGTTGCCACTTACAGCCAATAGGCCCATTTGCCATGAATTCAAAAAGATTCCAATCAACATCAATAATCCGGACAATGCATTGTTTTGGAACATGACTTGCCCTATGCCACGTCCTAAAATAAGTAATGACTTGCGTGTAAAAGCTTCTTTCATGAGTTGTCGAATGAAAATGGACTATATGTAAATTTATAGCTCGTTAATGCGTACAAAAAAACGATTAGACTAATCTAACCGTTTTAATTTTCGTGGAGCGTATGAGACTCGAACTCATCACCTCGACACTGCCAGTGTCGCGCTCTAGCCAGATGAGCTAACGCCCCGTTGCCAACGTTTGCAGGCTTGCTTTCGTTTTTGATGGTGCAAATATAATGCATTATTCTGAAATAATTGCTATGTTTGCGAAAGAATTTGAAAAAATAAGTTATGCTGATATATAATACCACTTATCATGTAGAGGAAGGAGAAGACAAAAACTTCCTGATATGGATGCAGGAACACTATCTTCCCGAGGTAGAAAAGAACGGAACATTGTATGCTCCACGTATAGCCCGTATCTTGAGTCATATTGAAGAAGGAAGCATCTGCTATTCTGTTCAGTTTGAGGTAGAAAACTCTGCCAAACTGCATCGTTGGCATCAAGAGCAAGGAGTGAAACTGAACGAGGAATTACTGAATATCTTTAAAGATAAAGTGATTGGCTTTCCTACATTGATGGAGGTAATAGTGTGATACAACCGGTCAAAGAGAAAATAATATTGGGTATAGACCCTGGTACCACCATTATGGGGTATGGAGTATTGCGTGTGGCAGGTGTCAAGCCGGAAATGATAGCCATGGGAATTATCGACCTCCGCAAATTTGGAGACCACTATCTGAAGTTACGCCATATTCATGAACGGGTACTGAGTATCATAGAGAGTTATTTGCCTGACGAGCTCGCTATTGAGGCCCCTTTCTTCGGAAAGAATGTACAGTCCATGTTGAAGTTGGGGCGTGCGCAAGGCGTAGCAATGGCAGCTGCTTTGAGCAGGGATATTCCCATTACGGAATATGCTCCTTTAAAAATAAAGATGGCCATCACCGGAAACGGACAGGCATCCAAGGAACAGGTGGCGGACATGTTGCAGCGTATGCTGCATTTTCCTAAAGAGGATATGCCTACTTTTATGGATGCAACGGACGGGCTTGCTGCTGCCTATTGTCACTTTCTGCAGATGGGGCGTCCCACGGTGGAGAAAGGCTATCATGGCTGGAAAGACTTTATTGCCAAAATCCGGATAAGGTGAAGAAGTGATAAGAATTGAAAATGTAGAATCTAAAAATAATATCATGAAATTGAATGAACTTGCTATCATTGGAGTGGCCGCAACGACGGTTGTAAGCTGCACTCCCGCGAAGACGGAGTATGCTTCGTACGAACTTTACCCTGTCCGTTCGGGTAGTCTGACAGAGATGGAATATACACCTGCTGCCACGCAATTCACATTGTGGGCACCTACGGCGGATGAAGTTCGCCTGATGTTGTTCGAAGCAGGAGACGGAGGGCATGCCTATGAAACTATTTCAATGGAATCCTCTGAAGAAGGAACTTGGAAAACTAAAGTTGAAAAGGACTTGATAGGTAAATTCTACACATTCAATGTGAAAATCAATGATAAGTGGTTGGGGGACACTCCGGGTATCAATGCCAAAGCTGTAGGGTGAATGGAAAGCGTGCCGCCATCATCGACATGAAATCCACGGACCCCGAAGGATGGGCAGATGATAAACGTCCGGCATTGGCCTCTCCTGCCGATGTGATTCTTTATGAAATGCACCATCGTGATATGTCCATCGACCCGTCGTCGGGTATTGAGCATAAAGGAAAGTTCCTGGCATTGACAGAACAAGGAACGGTAAGTCCCGACAAGCTGGCAACCGGCATTGACCATCTGAAAGAATTGGGAGTGACACATGTACATCTCCTTCCGTCTTATGACTATGCCTCCGTTGATGAGACAAGGCTGGACGAGAACAAGTATAATTGGGGATATGATCCGCAGAACTACAATGTGCCTGACGGCTCTTATTCTACCGACCCTACAAACGGATGTTCGTATCCGGGAATTCAAGCAGATGGTGCAGGCTTTGCACAAAGCAGGTATCCGTGTTGTTCTGGATGTGGTGTATAACCATACTTCAATACATCCGACAGTAATTTTGAACGTACAGTGCCGGGATACTTTTACCGTCAGCGACCGGACGGAACGTATGCAGACGGTTCGGCTTGTGGCAATGAAACTGCCAGCAACCGTCCGATGATGCGTAAATACATGATAGAGTCTGTATTACATTGGATTAATGAATATCACATTGACGGATTCCGTTTTGACTTGATGGGTATCCATGACATCGAGACAATGAACGAAATCCGTAAGGCGGCAACGTCTGTAGATCCGACTATATTTATATATGGTGAAGGATGGGCGGCATCGGCTCCACAGATGGCGGAAGATTCTCTGGCAATGAAAGCCAATACTTATAAGATGCCGGGTGTTGCTGCTTTCTCTGACGAAATGCGTGATGCTTTGCGCGGTCCGTTCAATGACAATCATCAAGGTGCTTTCCTTGCCGGATTGCCGGGAGGAGAGGAGAGCATAAAGTTTGGTATTGTAGGAGCCATCAGGCATCCGCAAGTAAATAATGACTCTGTGAATTATAGTAAGGCTCCGTGGCGGAACAACCTACGCAGATGATCAGCTATGTTTCCTGCCATGATGATATGTGCTTGGTGGATAGGCTGAAAGCAAGTATCCCGGGTATTACTCCCGTAGAATTGGCAAAGCTTGACAAACTGGCGCAAACAGCCGTATTCACTTCCCAAGGTGTACCGTTTATTTATGCCGGTGAGGAAGTGATGCGTGACAAGAAGGGAGTACACAATAGTTTTGAGAGTCCCGATTCCATCAATGCGATTGATTGGAGACGAAAGGCGGAGCATGCAGATGTATTTGCTTATTATAAAGGTTTGATACAGCTTCGTAAGAAGCATCCGGCTTTCCGTATGGGTGATGCGGATTTGGTGCGTAAGCATTTGGAATTTCTACCGGTTGACGGCAGCAATGTGGTGGTTTACCGTCTGAAAGAAAATGCCAACGGTGATGCATGGGGAGATATTATAGTAGTCTTGAATGCCCGTAAGGAGCCTGCCAAACTTACCGTACCCGAAGGTAAATATACAGTGGTCTGCAAGGATGGCTTTATCAATGAACAAGGTTTGGGCACACTGTACGGCCCCGAAGTTGTTGTTCCGGCCCAATCGGCACTGATTATGTATAAATGATGATTGGATGATGCAGCAACATACAATACACATAGCGGGGGGCGTAGTACGCAACCCGCTTGTTCGTTTGACAGAGCCTGTCACTCTTGATTTCCTGGCAGGAGAACACATTGCCATTGTAGGACCGAACGGAGCCGGAAAGAGTCTCCTGGTGGATATGCTGACGGGAAAGTATCCTTTGCGTGATGGTGAGCTTACCTATGATTTCTCTCCCTCCCTCACGAAAACTGCCTATGACAATATCAAATACATTGCCTTCCGTGATACTTACGGTTCTGCCGATGCCAATTATTACTATCAACAGCGTTGGAATGCCCACGACCAAGAGGATGCTCCGCTAGTACGCGAAGTGCTGGGAGAGGTAAAAGACGATGCTTGAGACGGCAGCTATTTGAACTTTTCAGCATAGAGCCGATGCTTGACAAGAAAATCATTCTTCTCAGCAGTGGGGAGCTGCGCAAGTTTCAGTTGACTAAAGCTTTACTGACTGTTCCCCGAATTCTTATCATGGACAATCCTTTCATAGGGCTGGATGCGCCTACCCGTGAACTGCTTTTTAATTTGCTGGAGCGGCTTACCCGGCTGGGCGAGTTGCAGATTGTCCTTGTGCTTTCCATGTTGGATGACATACCTTCATTTGTTACACACGTTGTGCCGGTAGAGGAGATGAAGGTGGGCGAAAAGATGGAACGTGAGGAGTATGTGCAGGCATTCTGTGCGGGCAATCAGATGCGTATTCAGGAAGAGGCCGGAGCGTTGGAGGAATTGCAGCGGCGTATTCTCGATTTGCCCTACGAACATGCGAATTTCACTTCGGACGAAGTGGTGAAATTGAACGGGGTTAGCATCCGTTACGATGACCGTACCATTCTGAAGGAGCTGGATTGGACAGTGATGCGTGGTGAGAAGTGGGCGCTGAGTGGCGAGAACGGTGCTGGCAAGTCTACCTTGCTTAGTTTGGTTTGTGCGGATAATCCGCAGTCATACGCCTGCGATATCAGTCTTTTCGGACGGAAGCGCGGAACGGGGGAGAGTATTTGGGAAATCAAGAAACACATCGGTTATGTCAGTCCGGAAATGCATCGTGCTTATCTGAAGAATCTGCCTGCCATAGAGATTGTCGCTTCCGGTCTGCACGACAGCATCGGATTGTATAAACGTCCTCATGCCGAACAGATGTCGGTATGCGAGTGGTGGATGGATATTTTCGGTATTGCAGCCTTGAAAGACAAGCCTTTTCTGCAACTCTCCAGTGGAGAACAGCGTCTGGCATTATTGGCTCGTGCTTTTGTCAAGGACCCGGAACTGCTGATATTGGATGAACCGCTTCATGGACTCGATACATACAACCGCCGTCGGGTCAAGAAGATAATAGAGGCATTCTGCCATCGTCGGGATAAAACGATGATTATGGTAACCCACTATGAGAATGAATTGCCGCAAACAATTACTAACCGTTTATTCTTGAAGCGAAACCGCTGACCGAATAATATTGCGTCAGGGAAAGATAATAAAGGACTAGCGGGAACCATTTATGATGTAAATCGTTATATTTGTAATATCAACCATCTAAACATTTATATCATGAAGTTTTTTATTGATACGGCAAATTTGGAACAGATTCGGGAGGCCTATGACTTGGGCGTACTCGACGGAGTTACCACTAATCCTTCGCTTATGGCAAAAGAAGGTATCAAAGGAGTGGAGAACCAGCGTAAGCACTATGTGGACATCTGTAATATTGTGCAAGGCGATGTAAGTGCCGAGGTGATAGCCACCGACTATGAAGGCATGATTAAAGAGGGTGAAGAATTGGCAGCCTTGAATCCGCATATCGTAGTGAAGGTGCCTTGCATTGCAGAAGGTATCAAGGCCGTTAAATACTTCTCGGGCAAAGGTATCCGTACAAATTGTACTCTGGTATTTTCTGTCGGTCAGGCATTGCTTGCAGCCAAGGCAGGTGCAACGTATGTTTCTCCGTTTGTGGGGCGTCTCGATGATATCTGTGAGGATGGCATTGCATTGGTTGCGAAGATTGTAGAGATGTACCGTTATTATGGATATACCACCCAGGTACTTGCCGCCTCTATCCGTCATACGGCACATATTATGCAGTGTATAGAGGTGGGTGCTGATGTGGCTACTTGTCCGCTTTCGGCCATTAAGGGTTTACTTAATCATCCGCTGACCGATTCCGGTCTGAGGAAGTTCCTTGAAGATTACAAACGCGTGAACGGATAAACTTAAAATATCCTATAAGCCTATCTTTCAATGTAATTATTGACTAATATTGGTGAGAAATAGAATAAAAAGATTTATTTTTGCGCCTTATATTTAGATATACAATAAGGCACCGATGAAAGATAGCTCATAGGATTTATTAAGACATACTGCTTGTTTGTCTGCATTTTTGTGTTGCAAAAACCACTGTTTATGCTGTTTTACAAATCGCTGTACCCGGATGCCTCGTGTGCGGACTGGTTCAGTGTCATTTGGCATGGGTTACCTTTAGACCTATCTCTGGCTGGTTATCTGACAGCTATTCCCGGTTTTCTTTTCATAACCTCTGTATGGACACTTTCTAAATCCCTTTATCGCATCTGGTGCAGCTATTTCCTCTTCATTTCAGTACTTATCTCCATAATTTTTACTGTCGATTTAGGATTATACGAGTATTGGGGGTTCCGTTTGGATGCTACTCCGTTATTCTATTTCTTTTCCTCCCCTAAAGACGCAGTGGCCAGTGTCAGCATTTGGATGGTGCTGGGGGGAATTGTGGCAATGGCTGTTTATGCTGTCGTGCTGTATGCTGTTTTCTACGGCATCTTGCTGCAGAAGAACCTGTTGCTGCGGATGAAACTGCCTTATCGTCGCCTGAAGGTGTCAGGTATATTGTTGCTGATGACGGGGCTGCTGTTTATTCCTATCCGTGGAGGCTTTACAGTATCTACCATGAATGTGGGGAAGTCTATTTCAGTGCCGAGCAGCGTCTGAACCATGCAGCTATCAACCCTGCATTCAGTCTGATGGAATCTCTTGCCAAGCAGAAGGACTTTAGCAAGCAATACCGTTTTATGGAAGCTGCGGAGGCCGACCGGCTTTTTAAAGACATGCTTGAACCCGCAGTTGCCGGTGGTCAAACGGAAGAGACGGATTCTGTGCGGCAATCTGCCGATTCGCTGCATACTTTATTCAATACTCAGCGTCCCGATGTACTCTTTGTGATTCTTGAGAGTTTTTCCTCTAGGTTGATGACAGCTTTGGGAGGTGAGCCGAATATTGCCATCCATCTGGATAGCTTGAGTAAGGAAGGGGTGCTCTTTACGAACTTCTACGCCAACAGTTTTCGTACGGACCGTGGACTGGTGGCTATCTTGAGTGGCTATCCTGCCCAGCCCACTACGAGTATTATGAAGTATCCCCGTAAAACGCAGTCCATTCCTGCCATTGCAGGCAGCTTGCGGAAGGCGGGTTATGGTACCAAGTATTATTATGGCGGTGATGCCGACTTACCAATATGCGTTCCTACCTGATGTCATCGGGCTTTGAAGATATTGTTTCCGACCAGGACTTTCCCGTAACGGAACGTTTAAGTAAGTGGGGGGCGCACGACCATCTCGTATTCAACCGTCTGCTGGAAGACTTGAAAACCGAAGCTGCCGAAGGAACTACAGAAGAGAAAACTCCTTATTTCCGTGTCTTGCAGACCTCCAGCAGCCACGAGCCTTTTGAAGTACCTTTCCGTCGTCTGGAGAATGACCGGCTGAACGCCTTTGCCTATACGGATAGTTGTGCAGGCGATTTTGTAAGACAGTTCCGTGAGCTCCCCCAGTGGAAGAATACGGTGATTGTGTTTGTTCCAGACCACTTGGGAGCTTATCCCGAACATATCGACAATTTGTCGGTAGAACGCTACCGGATACCTCTGTTGATGGTGGGCGGTGCCATCCGAGAGCCGAGGCGCATTGACGTCTATGGCTCGCAACATGACATTGCAGCCACGTTGCTGGCCCAATTGGCGCTGCCCCATGAAGAGTTTGTTTTCAGTAAAGATATGCTTAATCCCGCTTCCCCTCATTTCGCGTTCTTTACCGTACCCGATGCTTTCGGTATGGTGACAGCGGACAACCAGGTGATATTCAATTGCCAGGCAGGTGCTGTGGTAGTGGATGAGGGCACGGCAAAGGGAAAGAACTTGCCGTTGGGCAAAGCCTATCTGCAGAAATTGTATGACGATATAGCAAAAAGATAAAGGAAGATAATTAAAGTATAAGAGTATAAAGTATGACAGCACTTATGGATGTCTTGCAAGGGGCGATAGATATAGACACAAACATATTCCTTTTCATCAATGGGATGCACAACACCTTTTTCGATTACTTTATGAGTGCCTACAGCGGTAAGTGGGTCTGGGTGCCGATGTATGCTGCCATTTGGTATGTGATGCTGCGCAACTTCCATTGGAAAGTGACTTTGTTCTGCATGGTCGGTCTGGCACTCGTAATTACCATTGCCGACCAGACGGGGGCAACATTGATACGCCCGTATGTGGAACGCCTTCGTCCCGCCAATCTGGAAAATCCCATATCCGACATGGTGCATATCGTAAACGGACATCGAGGAGGGCGTTATGGATTCCCCTCCTGTCATGCTGCCAATACTTTTGGCCTGGCATTCTTTGTCTGGTTTCTTTTCCGTAAACGATGGCTCACTGTGTTTATGATGGGATGGGCGTTGCTGACCTGCTATTCACGTATCTACTTGGGAGTGCATTATCCGGGCGATCTCATCGCGGGAACATTGGTTGGATTGATTGCCGCATACATTGTATATCGCCTTTTCCTGAAAGTCAGCGGGTATAAGACCATGAAGAAAGTCCCCCATATTTATGCTCCCATATTGGTGGGCGGATTGACGATAGTTGGGATATTGATATATTCCACGGTGATGATATTGCAGGCTCAGAACTGATGATTTATCGTCACCATTGCTTCCCTCGGACGTATATTTAGTCGTGAAGTGTAGCTTTGCGTGGTGGAATACGTTGTGTAAGTATACTCTTTTTTGTTGAACAGGTTGTTGAGGCTTGCTTCCAATCTCCATTTTTTTCTTTTATAGATAAGGGATGCATCTGCGAACACGGTGTTGAGATGTGCGTCCCCTCCTAAGTCATTCCGGTAATGCTCGCCGGATAGCCGTAGGTCTACCTGCGATACTGAATGTGAGATGTAGCCGTTGTACGAAGTCCAGTAACGGGGTGAGACGGGTATCACTTCCTATCTTACTGCCGCCATAGCCTAATGTGGCATGATATTCCGCTTCAAAAACATCTGCGGGAGACCAGATTATTTTAGGCTCTGCTTTCAGATAATCATAACGATAGGTCTGCAGAAGACTTTGCCGGTTACCCTCGCTGTCAGCCAGGCGGGTAAGCTGTTCGCCATTGCTGCGACTGAGTAGTAGGGTGAGTGAGGTTTTCAAATGCCAGTCGTATATACCTTTGGAGAAAGTACTGCTGAGATTCCAGCTATCGTTATGGTTCGGTAGTTCACGACGAGTGTAGACAATGGCATTTTCGGAAACACTCTGTTCGAAAAGAGTATTCCGGTTGCTGCGGCTGTAGGTTAGTGCGGCAGTGATGAAAAATTCCTGTACAGTGTTTTTGTACTCTCCGTAGAGATTGTAGGTTTGCGTGAGGCTGGTAGGGAAAAGTCCGTTGCCGTCTCGCCAGGTGCGGTAATCAGTTTGGTAGAGTCCCGGATACAAGTCGGAGAAGTCTTCTGCCGAGCGTTTCAGACTGCCATAAAGGGAGAACGTCCAATGATAATCCAGTTTATAGCGCAAATACATGGACGGATTGAAGAACAGGAACGAACGCTGTTGTGAGAAATACCGATCTGCTTTCAGAGGAAGCGAAAGTGTAGCCAGCCATTTTCCACGTTCCAGCTGGAAGTAGGGGGTAATATGCAATGACAGATGCGAAGCATTGAAATCATTGGGCTGTCTTGTCGGAGTATATTTCAGGGTAGCCCGTTCTCCTTGTATTCCTGCCTTATATTGTTGGGTAAATCCATCATACTTTCGTAGATATGCGGCACTGTTATCTGTGTAGAAGTTGTGCTGGTTGAATTTACTTTTTCCTTCTTCGAGTAGTAAGGATGCAGGCTGGTAAGCATACTGTGTCGTCGAACGAAATTCCCAGGTTCCGCTTTCCCGGTTTCGGATAAGATTGAAGTAGTTTCCGGCACTTAGCTGTGACGTTTGCAGAGTTTGTCCCAGTTCCTCCGACGTCCGCGATTTATTTCTCCGTCTACGGTGAAGCGGTTGGATATATAATTCCGGCTGCTGTTGTCTTCATAACGCAGTTCCAGATTAGCGATGTCACTTCTCAGACGATAATGGTAGGTTTCGTCTATTTGTATGGTATCTGTCGGTTGATAATAGATTTGGGTATTTCCCCGTTGCTGTTGGATTAGCTCATGAGTATATCCGGCTTGCAGGCGTAAGCTGCGGTCATCATTCCATTTGTACATACGGTTGCCGTTCAGGGTGTGGGTTTCATTGAATAATAAGCGATTCTTGTCTAATGGTGCGCTGATGCCGGCTGGGAGAGAAAACCGGAAAGCGGAACTTGTTGCTGGCCATTTCCGGTCAGTTTGGTTTGCTCGTTGCTGAGGTCCTTGCCATTGTTATTCGTCTTGTAATTATAGACACTCTGTTTTCCTTTACCCAGTTGAAGGGCATTCAGTCTGCCTTCCCACAGGATTTTGTTGTTCTCACTCCATCCGGTTCCCAGAGTACCGTTTGCTATCCATTGATCGCGTGCTTTCGGTCGAGTTTCAGGTTCAATGCCACCTCATCGGAATTGATTTTTCCTTTCAAGGCCTTTACTGACTGATAGTTCTCCATGATTTCCGCACTCTTTACGGCTTTGGCGCTCAGATTGTTGTTGATTTGGTTATAACGTCCGCCTGTCACGTCCATTCCTTCCACAAAGTAGTGGTCGATGGCTTTCCCTTTATACTTAACCTGTCCGTTTTCATCTACATCCACGCCCGGAAGTTTCTTCAATACATCCTTTATGTGCACATCTTTAGATGAAGCAAACTGTGCCAAGTCATATCTCACCGTATCTTTTCGGGTATTGATACGTCCGGGACGTATTTGTACTTCTTTTAATACGATGGCTTCCGGTTGTAGGCTGAGATTCAGGATTCCTGCCGCATTGATATTCCGCATTTCTCTCTTATAGCCTAACAAAGAAATATTGAGTTGCAGCATTCCGCTATGCTTCCACGGCAAAGAAAATTGTCCTTTGGCATCGGTCAATGCATAGTCTATCGTTGTGTGTCCGCGTAATACACTAATCATTACAGCTTCCAGCGGTTGATTGGTTTCTGCATCTGTTATCTTGCCGCTCAACGTCTGGGCGTAGGTAGGTGACAAGAAACTAAAGAGAAACAGGAAAAATAGAATGATAGTTTTTTATTCATACACTGCAATAATTGATTGTTTGGCAATTGAAGTTTGTTGAAATTTTTATACGATTGTGGTGATTTCGTAATTTGTTGATTATCAATGCGTAAAAAGAGGATGTTTAAGTATACGACTGAATGGCATTCACTATACGACTGAATAGGGTTCAGTATACGACTGAAATGCATTCAGTATGCGATAGATTTCACGAATGCTTACGGGTGTGGAGAAATATTATCGTTCCAGTGGATTATAAGGAACGTTTTTCGGGTTCTTGGTTGCATTGCCGTGTTCATCACTAACCTTAACGGTGACGTTCGGCATGCTTCCGGTGATAAATCCTACCGGATCGGCATAATAACGTTCGTGCACTTTGTTGTATGCTTTGCGGTTCATCGGTTCGTGCTTCTTTCCGTCGAAAAGTATCGGCCGATATGTGTGGCATTGCTCTACACCTGTGGCAGTGAATGAATAATGCCCTTCACTGTCTTCAGCTTTCAGTATCAGTCCGGGCAGTCCGCAAAGCTTCCATGGACCTTCGCTTATGGGTATTTCTGCAGTAAACCATGCCGTCCATGTACGGCCTTTTAATTGACATTCGGCTTTGCTGCAAAGGTAGGAGAGGACACTATCGTTTTCTGCCAGTATCTTCCACTGCGGACGTTCATCCGTTTCTTCGCAACGCAGGCGGGATATGCCTGCCACTTCATCGAGAGTCGTTACTTTTCCGGCAGGATAACCTCTGAAGGTTCGTTCGCTCAGTTTGCTTGTTCCGTATTGTTTCAGATGTTCATTAATCGTTTCCTGCGAGGCTTTATTGGCGAAGTCTACTGCCAGTACAGAGTCGCAAACATACTTGGTGTAACTGTAGAACTTAGAGAGATTTTTACCGACTTCCAGCATCATGGTTTCTTCCGTAACATTTTCCGGCTTTTCCGTATTACTGATACAGCGCGTTTCATATTGCACAAGGATTTGTGCTTCACCGATGGTATCATTCTGTATTTTCGTTCCATCAGAACGATGATTTGTGCCTTCGCTTGTGATGCGAACAATATAGCGAGACACAGATTGAGGAAAATAATTCTTGCACTCATAGTTTTTACATTTTTAGAGGTTTTACATATTGCTTCCAGCGATTATTGTACTGCAAAACTATGCGGATTTTGCTTCAGAAGAGGCTGAAAGTTATTACTGAAATATTACTTAATGCATAATATCTGCCTCGCACGTACCTATATTTGCAAGCTAACTTCTACCTTTGTCGGTACTAAATGAAAGTCTTTCTAAGTGAGACTAAAAAAGAACAATTATGGAACAACGGATTAAGATCGTTTGGATATTCTCCATCGCATCGATACTGCTTATTACCTGCGGACAGGTCTACTGGTTGCGTAATCAGTATCAGTATATGAATGATGAACAAATCAATGGTATTTATGATTGCATCTTGCAGACCACCCAACAGTATGACTCTATCCGTACTCCCCAACCCAAAAAGGTGCTTAGCAATACCAATATGTTCTTCTATCACTTGAGCAAATCCATTGATTTGGAAAAGCGGACCACTATCGACGAATTAATTTTGGGTGTTCTGAAAGGGCGGGACTTGGAGAGCTTGGGCCAAAAGAATATAGAAACTCTCAAAATAGAGCAGCAGGACTCTGCCAGTACAGATGATAAAGAGAGAGAAGCAAAGCGTAGGAAATGGGCATTGGCGTTAGACACCCTTTTGCCGGAAGAGCGGCTCATTGCGAAGGATTCATTCAAAATCAATATGTCCGATAAAGATGCTCCTAATTTGAACTCTATTATTAATCTTTATCGTTTGGAGTTGGATGTGCCTTTTGCGTTGCAGCAATTTGATTCCTTGCTTGCCATACGTTTGGACGAACAAACGTTTACTACGCATCTGGTGGTTTCCGAAGATTCCATTTACCAGTGGAATGCGGAACTGAAACGGCAAGGTACATTGTTCAATCCATATATAGAAGTAATGTATCCTTATAATCCCCTGAAACGCCAGTTTGTGCTTGTTTCCGTGAAGGTTTCACCTCATGTGGTACTTGTGCGTATGGGTTGGCAGTTAGTGGGCAGTACATGTCTGATATTTCTGCTGGGGCTTTGTCTGCTGTTTCAGATAAAAACCATCTTGAAGCAACGGCGGATAGACGAACTGCGAAAAAGCTTTGTAAACACTATGATACATGAACTGAAACGTCCCGTCCAGGCTCTGAAAATGTGTATAGCCTTTCTCAATGACAAGTCTATGCGAACAGATGAGAAAGCGATGGATGAAGTGATTCACGATTCCATGTCCGAGCTGGATAACTTGTCGGCCTATCTTTCAAAACTACGTGATATGACGCGTGCCGATGATGAACACACGCAGCTTTCCGTCCGTACATTTGATATAAAGACGAGTTTGGAAAAGCTTGTCCGGCTTTACCATGTTCCTGAGGGTAAGGATGTTGCTATTGAAACCCATTTCAGTTCGGAGACTCTGGTAACGGCAGACCCGGTGCATGTTTCTAATATTATCAGTAATTTGATAGAGAACGCCGTAAAGTATTCGGGCAAGTCTGTGCATATTGTTGTAGATTGCCTTTTGCAGGATCACCAATTGACGATACGGGTGTCTGATGATGGCATCGGCATTCCGGTTTCCGAACAGAACCGTGTATTCGATAAGTTCTATCGGGGCAGTAATCTTCCCGACCATTCGTTGCCCGGCATTGGTCTGGGGTTGAGCTATGTAAAGTTGCTGGTAGAGGCGCATCATGGAAGCATTTCTTTAAATAGTCAGGTAGGCAAGGGAACAATGATTGAAATTAATATTCCTCAATAAGTCCGTGCTAACCCGCATAATCCCTACTCTAAAATAACCAATGATATGAAAGCCTTGAAAATACTTTTTGCCGATGATGATTTGAAATATTCAATGCTGCTGAAGCGCTTTCTTGAGAAGGAAGGCTATGAAGTGACTTATGCCGGAAACGGGAAAATTGCTCTGGAACAATTTCCGCTCATAAAGCCTGATTTGGTATTGCTCGATATCAATATGCCCGGTTACAATGGCTTTGAAGTGGCTGAACGCATCCGCGAGATGGATAAACACGTCCTGATCTTTTTCCTTTCCGACCGTAGCGATAAGGCCGACCGCCTGCAAGGATTCCAACTGAAGGCGAACGATTATCTTGCCAAACCTTTCTATCCGGAAGAGCTGACAGCGCGTATCCGCGAGCGTTTCACTTCGCAGTTGTCCGGCGTGGCGGAGGATGAGATGTATGCTTTCGGCCATTCCGTATTCAATTACAGTACGAACGAGATTCGTACGGGAAATAGTAAGGTGCTGATTACTTCCCGTCAAGCCGATATCCTTCGCTTGCTTGCGCTGAATGTGAATAAGACTGTCAGTCGCGATACGTTGCTGGATGCTGTGTGGGGCACTGCCTCGTATGCCAACTCCCTTGCCTTGAATGTACAGATGTCCTATCTGCGGCGGTCGCTAAAAAACGACCCGAGCGTGAGGATTGAGTCGTTGATGAAAAAAGGTATATGCTTGCCGTTCTCTGAAAACATCTTTATCTTTGGATTGTTATACAAACAAGACACTTCAAAAAAAAGAGAGCTTATGATGAGTTTAGGAGGATGGATGAATAAAGTCCTGATAGGTTGGGGGATAGACCCGAAGTTTGCCGATATGTTTGACGAGACGATTATTGCACTGCTGATGGTGGGGCTTTCGATAGGGCTGGACTATTTGTGCCAGGCAATCTTCGTTGGCGGTATGAAGCATTATACCGGCGCTCTCCCCATCAGTGGAATACGTTGCTGATGAAACGCAGGGTGATACACCATTTGATACATATTCTGCCGGGAATCCTCATCTACTACCTGCTGCCCATGGCCTTTGTGCGTGGAAAGGAGATGCTTGAGTTCTCACAAAAGGTGTGTGCTGTCTATATCATTGTGGCGGTGCTGCTTACTATCAACGGCTTGTTGCTGGTGATGCTCGATGTTTATAACATGAAGGACAAGCAGAAGAACCGTCCGCTGAAAGGCTTCGTGCAGGTATTGCAAGTGCTACTGTTTTTTATCGGAGGCATCATAGTGGTTTCAGTGCTGATAGGCAAGTCTCCTATGACCTTGTTTGCCGGTCTGGGCGCATCTGCGGCTGTACTGATGCTGGTATTTAAGGACAGCATTCTGGGGTTTGTGGCCGGTGTGCAGCTCTCTGCCAACGACATGTTGCGGATAGGGGACTGGATAGCGCTGCCGGGTGGCGTTGCCAATGGAGTTGTAGAGGAGATTACGCTGAACACGGTCAAGATACGCAACTGGGACGAAACCATCTCGACCGTACCGCCGTATACCCTGGTGAACAACTCCTTCCAGAACTGGCGCGGCATGCAGGAAAGTGGCGGGCGACGGGTAAACAAGAATATCTTTCTGGATATGACTACCTTGAAGTTCTGCACTCCGGAAATGCTGGATAATATCCGCAAGGAAGTCCCCTTGATGGCCGACTATCAGCCTGCAGAAGGAGAGGTGCCAACCAATGCGCAGCTCTATCGTATCTACATTGAACGCTATTTGTGCAGCCTGCCGGTGGTGAACCAGGAGATGGACTTGATTATCAGCCAGAAGGAACCCACGACGTATGGGGTACCCATCCAGGTATATTTCTTCTCTCGCAACAAGGTATGGAAAGAGTACGAGCGCATTCAGTCCGACATCTTCGACCACTTGCTGGTGATGGTACAGAAGTTTGACTTGAAACTGTATCAGTATTCCGACTAATATATCAACCGGAACTCCGCATATACAGGCAAGTGGTCGCTGTATCCTCCTTGATACTTCATCCCGTAGTAGGTGCGGAAGGGTTGCTGCCCTCCGTATTTCTTGTCTCTTGTCAGTAGGAAGGGCAGGCAGAATACGTCTGCCTTCGCTTCCTCTGTATATAGCGGTGCGTGTTCTTGCAGCAGCGTACCCGATACGATGATGTGGTCCAGCAGTCCCCATTCTCCTTGATACTTGTAGCTGCCGAAGTGCTTGCGTGTCTTGGTTTTTCTTGCCAGTAGATGGTAAAGTTTTTGTGGATGTAGAGAGTCTTGCAATGTTGACGGTGCTGCTGCCTCCAACACCTCCTTTACCGATTTATTCTCCGGATAATCGTTGAAATCCCCTAAAAGGCCTATTTGCGGATGTTGGCGTATCGTGTATAGGCTGTCTATGGCATGCTTCACCTTTCGGGCAGCCAGTAGCCGGTAGGGTTCAGACTCTCTTGCCCCTCCCGAACGGGATGGGAAGTGAGCTACCAGTACATCAAGCGTATCCCGGTTCAGCAACAATCCGCTGACGTGAAGAATGTCCCGTGTGGGACGGCTATTCTTCCGGGGCTTGTCTACGGGGAGGCTCTGATAGGAAAGCAGTTTGAAAAGATTACGTTGATAAAGCAGCGCTACGTCGATGCCGCGTTCGTCGGGAGATTGTGTCATCACATACCGGTAGTCTGCTTCGCGCAAGGCAGAGTAGCGGGTAAGGTCGCGCATCACACTGTCATTCTCCACCTCACACAAGGCAACAAGGGCGGGCGCGTCCATCCTCCGGTGGCGATGATGACGCGGGCTATATTATCCAGTTTCTTTCTGTATTTAGAGTAGTTCCAATGCCGGGTGGCATCCGGCAGGAACTCGTAATCATTCTTTAGTGTGTCATGTCGGAAGTCGAATAGGTTTTCTACATTGTAGCTTACTATCCGAAACGTGAGGGTATCTCTTCCTTCTTGCCCGTACAGACTGATGTACGGGCAGAGAAGGAAGAGTATAACTCCTATCTTATGGATAACGTTCATACAAACTATTTCCGTTCCCCTTTAAGGAACGCGGGATATTTATTTCACCGGAATGTGCTTCAGTATATCCAGCAGATGGTCCCAGAACTTCTGTACGGTAGGAATCAGCATCCGTTCGTCGGGAGAGTGCACACCCTGCAGGTAGGTCCGAAGGAAATCATGTCCAGTGCCGGGTATTTGTCAAGGAACAGTCCGCATTCCAGACCTGCATGGATAGCTTTTACCTTGGCATCTACACCGAACAAACGTTTGTAGGACTCAACAGCCACTTCCAGGATTTCTGAATGCGGGTTGGGCTTCCAGCCCGGATATCCGTCGCCGAAAGATACGGCTGCTCCACCCATTTCGAATACAGTACGCACCATATTGGCAATGTCTTGTTTGGAGGAGGCGGTAGAGCTGCGCTGGCTGGTCTCGATACGGATGATATGGCCGGATTTCATCTTTACGGAGGCCAGATTGGTGGAGGTTTCCACCAGCCCCGGAATGTCTTGGCTCATGGCATACACACCGTGAGGTGCGGCATAGATGGTTTGCAGCAAGCGCTTGGCGGTATCTTTGTCAATGGCTTTGGGACGGGCTGCTTCCGATTCGAGTACGAATTGGAGGTCCGGGTCAACGACGGCATATTCTGCCTCCACTTCGGCGGCAAAGACATTCAAGTCTGTGCGCAGGGCATGCTTGTCGCATCGGGTATGGCAATTACCGCGTGTGCTTCGCGGGCAATGGCGTTGCGCAGGTTACCACCGTCTATTTCGCAAAGGTACATGTCGTACTTCTGGGATGCCTGGCTCAGGAAGCGGTTCAGCAGCTTGTTGGCATTGCCGCGCCCCAGGTGTATGTCGCCGCCGGAGTGTCCGCCTTTCAGCCCCTTTATCTGCACTTTGCAGCAGAAATATCCTGCCGGTACGTCCACTTCCCGGTAGGTGAATTCGGCAACGGAATCTATACCGCCTGCACAGCCGATGAAGAGCTCGCTTCATCTTCGGAATCGAGGTTCAACAGAATGTCTCCGTTCATGAAGCCTTCTTTCAGGGCGAAGGCACCGGTCAGTCCGGTCTCCTCGTCCACGGTGAAGAGGCATTCGATAGGACCGTGCTCGATGCTGTCGTCGGCAAGGATAGCCAGTTCGGTGGCTACACCGATGCCGTTGTCGGCTCCCAAGGTTGTACCTTTGGCTTTCAGCCATTCACCGTCAATTTCGGTTTCGATAGGGTCGGTCAGGAAGTCGTGCTTCACGTCGTTGTTCTTTTCACATACCATGTCGATGTGCGATTGAAGTACGACAGTCTTGCGGTTTTCCATACCCGGAGTAGCGGGTTTCTTTATCAGAACGTTTCCGGCTTCGTCCACCTTCGTTTCCAACTTATGTTTTTCTCCGAATGCTTTTAAGTAAGCAATGATTTTCTCTTCCTTCTTCGAAGGGCGCGGCACTTGGCAGATTTCCTCGAAATAGTGAAATACACCAGCCGGTTTCAAGTCTTTTTTTTCCATAATTATCTGAATTAGCGGCTGCCTTACATGTGTTTATGCACCTTCATTATCAATTGTCAAATATCAATTCTCCATTAAATTAACCACTTATTGCTAAATATGGTTAAATTGATTGACTATTTTATTCCCCTTTCTCTTTTTTTAGAGTAAAAAAGGCGAGTTAGTCCAACCAAAGCCTATATTTGCACCCACAAAAATAGTAAAAACACTATTTTCATGTAACAAAATTAATGGAAATGCTTGATACAATATTGATAACTCTGTTAATAGTTGCTATTTGCATTGTTTTATTGGGTGTAAAGGTCTTTTTTGTGAAAGGCGGCAGGTTCCTAACGGGCATGTCAGTGGCAATAAGGCAATGCGCGATAGAGGTATCGGCTGTGTGCAGTCGCAGGACAGAGAAGCACAACGCAAGTCCCGTTTTTCCATTGATGAACTGGAAAAAGCCTTAAACGATAGTATGAACTAATTTTAAAAAACAATATTTATCAATTATGAAGAGATTAAACTACCTCATGAACGGTCTGGCAGCTCTCGCACTGATCGTTTTATTTGCTCAATGTGCCGGCAATACTGATAAACAGACAACAAGCGCTCCTGCACAAGCCGGCGGATTATCGGAAATGAAAATTGCTTATGTTGAAATAGATACGCTTTTGGCAAAATACAACTATTGCATAGACTTGAATGAGGCTATGGTGAAGAAGGGCGAGAATGTCCGTCTGACATTGAACCAGAAAGCCAGCGAACTGGAGAAGCAGAAGCAGGAATTCCAGACAAAGTATCAGAACAACGCTTATCTTTCTCAGGAGAGAGCGCAGCAGGAATACAACCGCATTGCAAAGTTGGAGCAGGATTTGCAGAACCTGAGCAACAAGCTGCAGTCTGAGCTGATGAGTGAGAATGAAAAGAACAGCCTGCAACTGCGTGATTCTATCAATGCTTTCCTGAAGGAGTACAATAAGACAAAAGGTTACAGCATGATTATCAGCAATACGGGTTTTGACAACCTGCTCTATGCAGACAGTGTCTATAACATCACCCGTGAGATTCTGGATGGTCTGAATGCAAGATACTCTTCTCCGGTGAAGAAATAATATTTATCCTATGATATAAAAAGGATGTACTTTCGGTACATCCTTTTTTTATAGGTCTCTCCCCCGACCCTCCCCCGTAGGGAGGGGAGTTTTGAAGTTGCTCTTGTTTGTATTTTGTAGGACTATCTCTGTCCCCCTCCCTACGGGGGAGGGGCTAGGAGAGGCTTTTAATGCTCCGATTGTACGCTTTACCCGCTCCGCAGTAGTGACGGTATGTGTATATTCATCAATATGTACCGTTCCTCCCATAGAGACGGCGGAATTATGATAGAGCATGGAGCTCTCGATATTTTCCCTGGCGGAGAAATGAAATTCGCGGATGCCGGTTTCTCGGGCAATGTGGCTATGTTGGCTTCATTCACCCCACAGCCTGCCAATAGGATGATTCGGTCTGATGCTTGTTGTTGGAGTTCTTTCAGAAGGGGAATGCCTCGCTCTGCTGTAGGTTGCTGTCCGGAAGTTAGGATGCGGTTGCATCCTAATGCGATAATATCTTCTATTGCTTTTTGTGGATTTCTGCATACATCGAAAGCACGGTGGAAGGTGACGGACATCCCTTGTGAGGCTTTCATAAGCTGCTCCATCAATGGAATGTCTACATTTCCCTCTGCCGTCAAGCAACCGAACACGACTCCGTCAGCGCCTAGGCGGCGGGCATTCTCTATGTCTTTCAGCATGATGCGCTGTTCGTGGAGGAGTAAAGGAAGTCTCCTCCACGGGGACGGACAATGATATGCAATTTGGTCTGCTGCAATACTTCCCGTGCGATGAGGATATCGCCGTATGAGGGGGTTGTCCCTCCCTCGGGGATGCCTGCGCACAATTCTACCCGGTCTGCTCCGCCGGCTTGTGCGGCAATACAACTCTCTACGGAGTTGGCACAAACTTCAAACTGATAATCTTTCATTTTGTAAAGTTATGGTTGTGGTGCAAAAATAAGAAAAGGGTGAATACGAATTCACCCTTTTCTGCATTTATTTTCTTTTCCGATGTTACTTTGCGTAGCTCACCGCACGTGTCTCACGGATAACGGTAATTTTCACCTGACCCGGATAAGTCATTTCGTCCTGAATCTTCTTGGCGATTTCACCGGAAAGGTTCTCCGTCTGCTTGTCGTCAATCTTGTCTGCACCGACAATGACACGCAACTCACGGCCTGCCTGGATGGCATATGTCTTTGTCACTCCCGGATAGGACATGGCCAGTTGCTCAAGGTCGTTCAGGCGCTTGATGTATGCTTCTACAATTTCGCGGCGTGCTCCCGGGCGTGCTCCTGAAATGGCATCGCATACTTGTACGATGGGGGCCAGCAGGCTGGTCATTTCCACTTCGTCGTGGTGGGCACCGATGGCGTTGCAGATGTCCGGCTTTTCCTTGAACTTTTCTGCCAGCTTCATACCATAGAGTGCATGCGGCAATTCCGGTTCCTCATCGGGTACCTTGCCTATATCATGCAGCAGTCCGGCACGTTTTGCTTTCTTCGGGTTGAGTCCCAGCTCTGATGCCATCACAGCGCAAAGATTGGCTGTCTCGCGTGCATGCTGCAAAAGGTTCTGGCCGTATGAAGAACGGTATTTCATCTTACCGATAATGCGGATAAGTTCCGGATGCAGACCGTGGATGCCCAGGTCGATAGTAGTGCGTTTACCGGTTTCGATGATTTCCTCTTCTACCTGCTTGCGTACTTTGGCAACTACCTCTTCGATACGTGCCGGGTGGATACGTCCGTCTGTTACCAACTGGTGCAATGCCAGACGTGCAATCTCACGGCGAACCGGGTCGAAAGCTGACAATACGATAGCTTCCGGAGTATCGTCTACCACAATTTCCACACCGGTGGCAGCTTCCAGGGCGCGGATGTTGCGGCCTTCGCGACCGATGATACGTCCCTTTATTTCATCTGATTCGATGTGGAATACGGTTACTGAGTTTTCAATGGCTGTTTCCGTAGCCACGCGCTGGATGCTCTGTATCACGATGCGCTTGGCCTCTTTGCTTGCCGTCAGCTTGGCGTCGTCCATGATGTCGTTAATGTAGGACTGGGCCTGCGTTTTGGCTTCTTCCTTTAGGGATTCTACCATGCGCTCTTTGGCTTCTTCGGCAGAAAGTCCGGAGATAGCTTCCAGTTTTTCTATTTCCTGGCGCTGCATGTGCTCCAGTTCTTCTTTCTTCTTGTCTACGATGGACAGCTGGGCTTCCAGATTTTCTTTCACGGCTTCTGCTTCCATCTTCTTGCGCTGGATTTCTTCCTGGCGTTGGTTCAGTACCAATTCACGTTGTTTCAGCTTGTTTTCTGCCTGCTGTATCTTTTGGTTACGTTGGGCCACTTCTTTTTCCAAGTCCGCCTTCTTGTTCAGGAATTTTTCCTTTACTTCCAGCAACTTATTCTTCTTAATCACTTCCGCTTCCGCTTCCGCATCTCTCAGGATACCGTCGTATTTGTTTTTCAGCCCGTGCTTGAAGAACAAGTACGAGGCAAACCCTCCGACAATGAAGCAGGCAATGGATAATACTATTGTAACTACTGTCATTTTATTAATTTGTTTTTAGTGTATAAATAAAAAAGCACTGCATAAAAGCTTGCTTTGATGAAGGGCAAACTTTTGTACAGTGCGCGAATTTCTCTCTTTTACCGACCCGACGGAGGATTGCAGCTTATTGTTCCTTGAAATAAGTCTCCAATACCTCTGTCAGTTCCTTTATTTTAGCGGTATAGGGTTCAGTATCATTACGGTCCTTCAACTGAAGGTTTTCTAAAGCGAACTGATAGGCCACCATGGCTATAATTCTCTCTAGAGACACATTCTGATAATGCTCCCGATACGCATTGAGCCTGATATCTACCTGCTTGGCGGCTTCTCTTACCATTTCCTCGTCCTCACGGTTGATTGTGAGAGGGTAGGAGGCTCCTGCCATCTGCAGGTTTATCTTTATCTTATCGTTCATACATCCTCTTCTCTTTATTCATTCAACAAAGCGATGCATTTATCGACTTCACGCACTAATTTGGACAATCGCAGTTTCGTCTCTTTCACGTCACTGCCGTTAAGGCTGATTGTCGTAGCTGTTTTTAGGTTCGTTGTAGTTAAGTTCCAGTTTCCCGGTATTCA
>ENA-OUNI01000005-OUNI01000005.1-human-gut-metagenome-genome-assembly--contig:-NODE-5-length-69850-cov-5.242044_pt1 | contig 69850 bp, 68 predicted proteins | sample MGYA00242499_ERZ504580 | MGnify/ENA primary metagenome ERZ504580 (study PRJEB26092, sample SAMD00036315) | human gut metagenome | host: Homo sapiens | study: EMG produced TPA metagenomics assembly of the... | reverse complement strand
TTAAGATATGACACGTCCCGGCATACAACTTTTTCGTTAACTTTGCACAGTTTTAAAATACACTGAACGAATGGAGTTAAGTATGACGTTATTGTAATCGGCGCCGGACACGCAGGATGCGAAGCCGCTGCCGCTGCTGCAAACCTGGTTCGAAGACTTGTCTTATCACAATGGATATGAACAAAATCGGACAGATGAGTTGTAACCCGGCAGTGGGAGGCATCGCCAAAGGACAGATAGTACGCGAAATAGACGCCTTGGGAGGATATATGGGATTGGTGACAGACCAGACAGCCATACAGTTCCGTATACTGAACCGTTCCAAAGGTCCCGCTATGTGGAGTCCGCGCGCGCAGTGCGACCGCAACAAATTCATCTGGGCATGGAGAGAGATACTGGAAAATATCCCCAACCTGCATATCTGGCAGGATACCGTGCAGGAAATCCTCGTTGAAAACGGTGAGATTACGGGAGTAGTCACATTATGGGGAGTAACGTTCCATGCCAAATGTGTAGTACTCACCGCAGGAACTTTCCTCAATGGACTGATGCACGTGGGACGTACCATGCTTCCAGGCGGACGTATGGCAGAACCTGCATCCTACCAATTAACCGAATCCATCGCAAAGCATGGCATCACCTTTGGACGCATGAAGACGGGAACCCCCGTACGCATAGATGGACGCAGCGTGCATTATGAGGATATGGAAATCCAAGACGGAGAATGTGACTTCCACAAGTTCTCGTTCATGGACACTCATGTACGCCATTTGAAACAGCTCCCTTGCTGGACCTGCTTCACCAACGAAGAAGCACACCGCATCCTGCAGGAAGGTCTGCCGGATTCTCCCCTTTTCAACGGACAAATCCAAAGTATCGGCCCACGTTATTGCCCCAGTATAGAAACCAAGATTGTGACTTTCCCCGACAAACCGCAGCACCAGCTTTTCCTGGAGCCCGAAGGGGAAACAACCCAAGAGCTCTACTTGAATGGATTCTCTTCTTCATTGCCCATGAACATCCAGATTGCAGCATTGAAAAAGATACCGGCGTTCAGAGACCTCGTCATCTACCGCCCGGGCTATGCCATCGAATACGACTTCTTTGACCCCACCCAACTGAAACATACGCTGGAAACGAAGAATATAAAGAATCTGTTCTTTGCCGGACAAGTAAACGGAACAACCGGTTACGAGGAAGCAGCTGGACAAGGAATCATGCAGGTATCAACGCCCACATCAATTGCCACGGCGGAGAACCGTTCACCCTTGCAAGGGATGAAGCATATATCGGCGTTTTAATCGATGACTTGGTAACAAAAGGTGTGGACGAGCCTTACCGTATGTTTACTTCCCGTGCCGAATATCGCATCCTGCTCCGTATGGATGATGCGGACATGCGACTCACGGAAAAAGCCTGGAAGCTGGGACTCGCCAAGGAAGAGCGGTACAAGCTGCTGACAGAAAAACGTGAAGCCGTGAACCGGATTATAGACTTCGCGCGGAATTACTCGATGAAACCGGCATTAATCAATCCGGTATTGGAGCAGCTCGGCACAACTCCACTGCGCCAGGGATGCAAATTGATAGATTTGATAAACCGTCCGCAGATAACGATTGAGAACATTGCCGAACACGTCAGTGCCTTTAAACGAGAACTGGATAAAACATCCGATAGAAAGGAAGAAATTGTAGAAGCTGCAGAAATACTCATCAAGTACGAGGGATACATCGGACGCGAACGGATTATTGCGGATAAATTGGCAAGATTGGAAAGCATCAAGATAAAAGGCAAGTTTGACTATAATTCCATTCAATCCCTTTCCACCGAAGCCAGACAGAAGCTGATGAAGATAGATCCGGAAACAATAGCCCAAGCGAGTCGGATTCCGGGAGTATCTCCAAGCGACATCAACGTGCTACTGGTACTTTGCGGACGATAGGGCGCAAAGTTCCACGTGAAACAAAGAATTCAATAAACGTATTAAATAAACTGATTATGAGCAAAGAAACTCTTACCAAAAGCATCCGAGAAATACCCGACTTCCCCATTCCGGGAATTCTATTCTACGATGTAACTACCTTGTTCAAGGAACCTGGCGCCTTGCAGGAACTCTCGGACACACTATACGAGATGTATAAGGACAAAGGCATCACCAAAGTAGTGGTATAGAATCAAGAGGATTCATTATGGGCCCCATTCTCGCCACCAGACTAAGGGCAGGCTTCGTACCTATCCGCAAGCCGGGAAAGCTTCCTGCAGAAACCATTGAAGAAAGCTATGATAAAGAATATGGCAAAGACACCGTGCAGATGCACAAAGATGCCATCAATGAAGACGATGTAGTATTGCTACACGACGACTTGCTGGCAACCGGTGGAACAATGGAAGCCGCCTGCAAACTGGTGAAACAGATGAACCCCAAGAAAGTGTATGTAAACTTCATCATCGAGCTGAAAGAGCTTCATGGCAAGGATGTGTTTGGAGATGATGTGGAAGTGGAGGCTGTGCTGTCGCTTTAGCCATTTCATATTTCACCACAGATTACACAGATTAACACAGATTATTTATCCACCACAAAACACAGTTTTATCGAAGAGAAATCTGCGCTAATCTGTGTAATCTGTGGTGAAACGTCAGTATTATGGAAGAACTCAGAACTAACGACTACCTCAAAGGGATTGTATCCAACCTTCCCGAAAGTCCCGGTATTTACCAATATCTGAATACCGAAGGGACTATTATATATGTAGGAAAGGCAAAGAATCTGAAGCGAAGAGTGTCTTCCTACTTCAACCGGGAGCACGAACCGGGAAAGACGAGGGTGCTGGTCAGCAAGATTGCAGATATCCGATATATCGTGGTGAATACGGAAGAAGACGCGCTATTGCTGGAAAACAATCTTATCAAGAAATACAAGCCTCGCTACAACGTACTGTTGAAAGACGACAAGACGTATCCCAGCATCTGCGTGCAGAACGAATACTTTCCACGTGTATTCAGAACCCGGAAGATAATCCGTAACGGTTCCTCCTATTATGGCCCTTACAGCATATACCTTCCATGTACGCATTACTCGACCTCATCAAGCATCTGTACCCTTTGCGTACATGCCACCTGAACCTCTCTCCGGAAAACATACGTGCCGGAAAGTTCAATGTTTGCCTGGAATACCACATCAAGAACTGTGCAGGACCTTGCATCGGGAAGCAAAGCCAGGAAGAGTATCTGAAAAACATCGCTGAAATCAAGGAAATACTCAAAGGGAATACCCAGGAGATAGAACGGATGCTTTTCCAGCAAATGCAGGAACTGGCAGCCGAAATGAAGTTTGAAGAAGCACAGAAGATAAAGAAGAAATACCTGCTGCTGGAAACTACCGGGCGAAATCGGAAGTGGTAAGCAACGTGCTGCACAATATCGACGTGTTCTCCATCGAAGAAGACAGCGATGAAAAGTCCGCTTTCGTCAACTACCTGCACATTACGAACGGTGCCATCAACCAGGCTTTCACCTTTGAATACAAGAAACGATTGAATGAGAGCAAAGAAGAACTGCTCTCTCTCGGCATCATCGAAATGCGGGAAAGATACAAGAGCCTTTCTCGTGAAATCATCGTGCCTTTTGAACTGGATATGGAGCTGAAAGATGTCGTCTTTACCATCCCGCAACGGGGAGACAAAAAGAAACTGCTGGAACTCTCCATCCTCAATGTGAAGCAGTACAAAGCCGACCGCCTGAAGCAAGCCGAAAAGCTGAATCCGGAGCAACGGACCGTGCGCCTGCTGAAAGAGATACAGCAAGAGCTGCACCTGGACCGCCTGCCCATGCAGATAGAATGTTTCGACAACTCCAACATCCAGGGTTCCGACCCCGTGGCCGGGTGCGTGGTCTTCGTCAAGGGGAAACCTTCCAAGAAGGATTACCGCAAGTACAATATCAAGACCGTAGAGGGACCGGATGACTATGCCTCCATGAAAGAGGTCGTAAAACGGCGCTATCAGCGCGCTATAGAAGAGAAAGCACCCCTGCCCGACCTTCTTATCACCGACGGTGGAAAAGGGCAAATGAGCGCCGTAAAAGAGGTGATAGACGAGCTTGGCTGAACATCCCCATCGCCGGACTTGCCAAAGATGGCAAACATCGCACTTCCGAGCTATTGTATGGCTACCCTCCCCAGACCATCGGATTGAAACAGAACACCCCCCTCTTCCGACTGCTGACGCAGATTCAAGATGAAGTGCACCGCTTCGCCATTACCTTCCACCGCGACAAGCGCAGCAAACGGCAGATTGCCTCCGCACTGGACGAGATAAAAGGTATCGGTGAAAAGACGAAAAGCGCGTTGCTCAAGGAGTTCAAAAGCGTGAAGCGTATCCGCGAAGCATCTGCCGAGGAGCTTGCCGCCGTGGTGGGAGAAGCGAAAGCCAAAATCATCCAGACCTATTTCTCAGAGAAATAATGACTGATAAATCAGCCTGCAAAGCCATGCACACAACGAATTAATTCGTAACTTTGTCCCCTCAAAAAGACAAAAACAACATGAGAGTAGTGATACAACGTGCCGGACACGCTTCCGTCACCATCAACGGAACCTGCAAAGCCTCCATTGGAAAGGGCCTCATGATACTCGTAGGCATCGAAGAATCCGATGGAAAAGAAGATATTGACTGGCTTTGCAAGAAGATAGTCAACCTGCGCATTTTCGATGACGAAAACGGCGTAATGAACAAATCCATTCTTGAAGCAGACGGAGAGATACTGGTTATCAGCCAGTTCACCCTCCACGCCTCCACCAAGAAAGGCAACCGTCCCTCCTACATACGGGCAGCACGGCCGGAAATATCCGTCCCACTGTACGAACAATTCTGCCGGGAACTGAGTTTAGCATTAGGTAAAGAAATAGGTACCGGCGAATTTGGTGCCGATATGAAAGTAGAACTGATGAACGATGGTCCCGTGACCATCTGTATAGATACAAAAAACAAGGAATAATGACGTTAGAAGAAGCACAGAAACAAGTGGATTCCTGGATAAAGGAATACGGAGTGCGCTATTTCAGCGAACTCACCAATATGGCGATACTGACCGAAGAAGTGGGCGAACTCGCCCGCGTCATGGCACGCAAGTATGGCGACCAATCCTTCAAGAAAGGAGAAAAAGACAATCTCGACGATGAGATGGCAGATGTTCTTTGGGTACTTCTCTGCCTTGCGAACCAGACCGGAGTGAACCTGACAGACGCCTTCTGCCGCAACTTCGAGAAGAAAACCAGACGTGACCAGACAAGACATATCAATAATCCTAAATTGAAAGACCATGGAGAAGAATGAGCTACCCAGAGTAAGTATGACGCCGCCCTGGCTAAGTACAACACCCAACTGGATGATGCAGAAATAGCTGCACAAGCTGCCAGAATCATTGCAGAGAAGGTACCGGCAAACAATACACCGGAGGTAAAGAAATTCCTGTTCAACTGCATCGACCTTACCACCCTGAAGAGTGAAGACAGCGATGAAAGCGTCATGAAATTCACCCAGAAAGTGAATAAATTCGACGAAGAGTTCCCCGACCTGAAGAATGTGGCAGCCATCTGTGTATACCCCAATTTTGCAGAAGTCGTAAAAGACACGCTGGAAGTGGAGGATGTAAAAATAGCTTGTGTATCAGCAGGTTTCCCCTCCTCCCAGACTTTCATTGAAGTGAAAGTGGCAGAAACTGCCATGGCACTGATGGAAGGCGCCGATGAAATAGACATCGTTATTTCGGTGGGCAAGTTCCTGGCTGGAGACTATGAAGGCATGTGCGAGGAGATACAAGAACTCAAAGCAACCTGCAAAGAGCACCACATGAAGGTAATCCTCGAAACCGGAGCTTTGAAGACGGCTTCGAACATCAAAAAAGCATCCATCCTTTCCATGTATTCGGGTGCCGATTTCATCAAGACTTCCACCGGCAAGCAGCAGCCTGCCGCCACGCCGGAGGCGCCTTGGTTATGTGCCAGGCCATCAAGGAATATCACGAGCTGACGGGTATCAAGGTAGGCTTTAAGCCCGCAGGAGGAATCAACTGCGTGAACGATGCACTGATTTATTACACCATCGTCAAGGAAGTGCTCGGCGAAGAATGGCTGAACAACGAGCTGTTCCGTCTGGGAACCAGTCGTCTTGCCAACCTGCTGCTTTCGGAAATCAAGGGTGAAGAGATGAAATTCTTCTAAGAGAAAGCTGTATTTACCTATAAATAAAGCCTGATGGAATCCACTCCATCAGGCTTTTTCATATTATCAACCGAAAACAGTTCTGTTATTTTTCCCGTTCCACCACATAGTCCAGATACCCGGTAAGCGCCGCTTTTACCTCCGTATCGGGCAAAGAAGCCAGCAAAGAAAGGGCCTTTCCCTTATAATCATACATCACTTGCGAAGCATACTCTATGCCACCATACTGCTTGGTAAATTCGATTAAATGGGCTATTTCGCCAGGCGTTGCTCCCCATTCTTTATCTTTACGGCAATTTCTTCCGCTGTTTTATCCTTCACGGTATTGAGCACATGAAGCGCAGGTAGAGTCAACTTCCCCTCCACCATATCATTTCCGGTAGGTTTGCCTATTTCCTTGCTCTCGGAGTAATCGAAAATATCATCCTTTATCTGAAAACAAAGCCCGATATATTCACCGAACAGACGCGCAGATTCCGCCTTTTCATCGCTGGCTCCCACCGAGAGAGCGCCCGCCTTCGTACAAGCTGCAAAGAGCACGGCCGTCTTCTTGCGGATAACGTCGAAATAGACTTCCTCGGAGAAATGGAGATTGCTGACGTTGGAAAGCTGCAGAAGTTCACCATCTGCCAAATCCTGCCCCAGGCAGGAGACGATGTCGATAATGTCATGGTTACGGGTCATGCCCACTTGCACCAACGCTGTTGCAAGCAGATAATCGCCTGCCAGTACGGCTACTTTATTATTGAAAATGGCATTAACGGAGAGTTGTCCACGGCGTTCAGTACTTTCGTCCACTACATCATCGTGCACAAGGCTGGCATTATGAAGAAGTTCCAACGCAACCGCAGCATGCAGGGTTGCAGGACATACCTTGCCAAAAAGCTTCGCAGCCAGAAGCACCAGAATGGGGCGCATCATCTTCCCGTTCTTCTGCCGGATATGCGCAATTACGCTGTTCAGCAAAAGGTTGGAACTGGAGAGGGTACTTTCAAAAAGCTTCTTGAAGTCCTCCAATTCCTCAGAAATCGGAGATTTTATCAATGATGAGTTGTCCATGCATCGCTATTTGCCTACAAAAATAGTAATAAAACGGTTAATACGGTATTTTTTTGTACTTTTACCATGAAAAAAAGGATTAAATGTATGAATTCAATCGATAAACTGTTTTTGCTCGATGCCTATGCACTGATATATCGAGCCTATTACGCGTTCATCAAGAACCCGAGAATCAATCAAAAGGATTCAACACTTCGGCCATTCTGGGCTTTGTAAACACCCTGGAAGAAGTGCTCAAAAAAGAGAATCCCACACACATAGGAGTAGCCTTCGACCCGTCGGGCCCCACCTTCCGCCACGAGGCCTACGAGCAATACAAGGCACAGCGCGAGGAGACACCCGAGGCCATCCGCCTTTCCGTACCTATTATAAAGGACATCATCCGCGCCTACCGCATTCCCATCCTCGAAGTATCCGGCTACGAAGCCGACGACGTGATAGGCACGCTCGCCACCGAAGCCGGACGGCAGGGCATCACCACCTATATGATGACTCCCGACAAGGACTACGGGCAACTGGTATCGGACCGCGTCTTCATGTACCGCCCCAAGCACACTGGTGGATTCGAAGTGATGGGTACCGAAGAAGTAAAAACCAAGTTCAACATACAGACCACCGAGCAGGTCATCGACATGCTGGGACTGATGGGCGATGCTTCCGACAACATCCCCGGCTGTCCGGGTGTGGGCGAGAAAACCGCACAGAAACTGATTGCCGAATTCGGCAGTATCGAAAACCTGCTGGAACATACCGACCAGCTGAAAGGCGCACTGAAAACGAAAGTGGAAACCAACCGCGAGATGATAACCTTCTCCAAATTCCTTGCCACCATCAAAACAGATGTTCCCATTCAGCTCGACATGGATTCGCTCGTCCGCGAAGAACCGAACGAAGAGGAACTCCGCAAGATTTTCGAGGAGTTGGAATTCCGCACACTCATCGACCGGGTACTCAAAAAGGGAAGCGGCAATTCGTCCTCCCCTACTCCAACCTCTCCGGTACCCGACCTCTTTGCCGGGACTCTGTTTGCCCAGCCGCAAACCTCCACTCCCGAAAACAGCGCCCCGATTCAAGGCGATTTGTTTGCAAATTTTGCGGGCGAGGGGACGGGCGTTTCTGAAAATTCAAACCTGACGCGGTTAGAAATGCTCGATGTAGACTACCAACTCATTGATACAGAAGATAAAAGAGCAGAAATTATTCAAAAGTTACTTACAAGCGAAATTCTCTCAATAGATACCGAGACTACCGGAACCGAGCCAATGGACGCCGAACTTGTAGGAATGAGCTTCAGCGATGCCGAAAACCGTGCATACTACGTACCCGTTCCCGCCGAACGAGAGGAAGTCTTAAAAATTGTAAACGAGTTCCGTCCCCTCTTCGAAAACGAGAAATCCATGAAGGTGGGACAAAATATCAAGTACGATATGATTATCCTCCAAAATTACGGCGTCCAGGTGAAAGGCAAACTTTTCGACACCATGCTTGCCCACTACGTGCTTCAACCCGAACTGCGACACAACATGGACTATCTGGCGGAAATCTACCTGCACTACCAGACCATCCACATCGATGAGCTAATTGGAGCGCGAGGCAAAAACCAAAAGAACATGCGCGACCTTCCACCCGAAGATGTCTACCGTTATGCCTGCGAGGATGCGGACGTCACCCTCAAACTGAAAAACGTGCTGGAAAAGGAACTGAAGGAGCAAGGTGCCGAACATCTGTCTACGAAATAGAGATGCCGCTCGTCCCCGTACTTGTTAATATAGAGAGCAACGGAGTGCTGCTCGACACGGAAGCCTTGAAGCAATCGTCCCAACACTTCACCGTCCGTCTGCAGGAGATTGAGAAGGAAATCTACGAGATGGCTGGCGAGACATTCAATATCAGCTCCGCCAAGCAGGTAGGCGAAGTGCTGTTCGACAAGCTGAAAATCGTGGAGAAAGCGAAAAAGACCAAGACCGGACAATACGTCACCTCCGAAGAGGTGCTGCAAAGCTACCGCAGCAAGCACGACATCATCGGGAAGATACTGGAATACCGCGGACTGAAGAAACTGCTGAGCACCTATATAGATGCCCTGCCCCAGCTCATCAACCCACGTACGGGCCGCATACACACCTCCTTCAACCAGGCGGTAACCGCTACCGGACGCCTCAGCTCCAGCAATCCCAACCTGCAGAACATCCCCATCCGCGACGAAGACGGAAAGGAAATCCGCAAGGCGTTCATCCCCGACACCGGCTGCGAGTTCTTCTCTGCCGACTACTCGCAGATAGAGCTGCGCATCATGGCACACCTCAGCGAAGATAAGAACATGATAGACGCCTTCCTCAGCGGACACGACATCCACGCCGCCACCGCTGCCAAGATATATAAGATAGATATAAACGACGTAACCGCCGACATGCGCCGCAAGGCAAAAACGGCAAACTTCGGCATCATCTACGGCATCTCCGTCTTCGGGCTTGCCGAACGCATGGGCGTTTCTCGCCAGGAAGCCAAAGAGCTGATAGACGGCTACTTTGAAACCTACCCACAAGTGAAGGAGTATATGGACAAAAGCATCCAGGTGGCACGCGAGCAGGGCTACGTGGAAACCATCTTCCACCGCAAGCGCTTCCTGCCGGACATCAACTCAAGAAACGGGGTGGTACGGGGCTATGCCGAACGGAATGCCATCAACGCCCCCATCCAGGGAAGTGCCGCCGACATCATAAAAGTAGCGATGGCACACATCTATCAGCGCTTCCAAGCTTACAATCTGAAAGCAAAGATGATTTTACAGGTCCATGACGAACTAAATTTCAGTGTTCCAGAGGCTGAAAAGGAACTTGTACAGAAAATCGTAATCGAAGAGATGGAGCAGGCATATCGCATGCACGTACCTCTGAAAGCCGATTGTGGGTGGGGAAACAACTGGTTGCAGGCACACTAAACCACCCAATAACTTTATTTAACTTACAATCAGAAAGCAACAGAAGCAATCCTTTCGAAATACAGTTTGCTCATCAGAATATCCGGCAACCTCACTGCCGGATATTTTTTATTCACCAATCTTACCAAAAAGAAAGCATACCGAAGCCCTCACTACTGACATATTGATAAAATTTAATCCGATATTTATATTTATGTCAATTTAATACGTACCTTTGCAGCAAAATCAATGACATATTGATAGAAAATAGAAAGTTAAACTAAAAAAGACATAAAACCATGAAAGCAAAAGTATCTTTAAAAACAGTGATTGTTTCAGCACTTCTCTTAGTTTGCGGATTAAATGCCTCAGCCGACAATAAGAGCAACCTCATTTACAATTCGGAAGAAGTAAATGGCATGAAGGTGGCAGAGACCGTATACAAGATGGACGGAAACACGCTTGCCAACTATATGAAGTACAATTATAAGTACGACGACCAGAACCGCATGACGGAAAGCGAAGCCCTGAAATGGAACAGCACCAAGAATACATGGGGCAAGGACATGTGCATCCGCTATGCATACCAAGGCAAGACGATGACTACCACATACTACAAATGGAACAACAAGAAAGGCGAATACATACTGGTTCCCGAGATGACAGTAATCATGGACAACCCTAACATGTAATTGACAAACTCTCTCTTAAAGTAAGAAATCTTATTCCTAACAACAATAACCGAAACCTTTCATAAAAGAGCCGGAATGATTCGCACATTCCGGCTCTTTTATTATATCTTCGCCTCCTAAAAAGGAATGCCACATGATACCCGAGACCCTCATTACCTACATCGAAACAGCAATCATTCCCCGGTACAAGGAGTTTGACAAGGCACACAACCTCTCACACGTCCGCACCGTCATCGAAGAAAGCCTTGCCCTCGCCCGGCAATATCCCGAAGCGGACGAACGCCTGGCATACGTCATTGCCGCCTACCATGACACGGGACTGTGCCGCGACCGCGCCACCCACCACCTTGTCTCCGGCGAGATACTGATGGCGGACTCCACCCTGCGGCAATGGTTCTCCGACACGGAAATCCTCCTCATGAAAGAAGCCGTAGAGGACCACCGGGCCTCTACAGACCACGAACCTCGTAGCATCTACGGCAAGATTGTTGCCGAAGCGGACCGTATCATCGACCCGGACATCACCCTGCGCCGCACCGTGCAGTACGGATTGAAACAGAATCCTGCCGCCGACAAGGAGTGGCACTACCAGCGGTTCCATCAGCATCTCATGGCAAAATATGCACCCGGCGGTTATCTGAAGCTCTGGTTTCCCGAGGGCAAGAATGCGGAACAGCTGAAGAAGCTCCAAGCCATTATCGCAGACGAAGGACAGCTGCGGCAAGTTTCAACCGAATATTCGAGGAGGAAAAGTAATAGCGGTATCAATGAAGCATATGCCCCATTTCATTTCCGACTATGGAAACGGTTTGTTTCCTATAATGGAACAGAGTGTTCTCTATAAGGAAACAAAGTGTTTCCTATAACGGAACAAATCGTTTTATCCCGTCGAAACAAGTCGTTTCATACAAGAGAAACAATCTGTTCCGACGGGGTGTAACAAAGTGTTCAGTACTGTGAACTAATACAATAGCTCTATTTAGAAGGTCTCACAAGATAAGTATCCGCCTCCATAAGTATAAAGACTTATGGGCGTGCCAACATGAGGAAATCATAAAACTCACAGATGGACTGGCCTTCGGTTTCTGATTCGAAGACAAAGAAGAGCGGCTGCTTTCCCTTATGCAGCTTTGCCGGAATAGAGAGCGGAGCATAAAACTCCCTGCAAGTGCTGCCAGCCTTCACATCCACAAGTCCTATCTCTACACCGCCTTTTGTTGTCCAAGGGCTACCCAGCATGATGCGGATGCGTCCGTCGGTATCTTCAGCCTTCAACCTTAACTGCATCTGCAAAGACTTATCTCGCGGAACGGCATTCATATTCAGGTATTTATATCCTACAATCGACCACTTGTGTTATTCACCACCGGAGCGAACGGGATTTTGTGGTTGTTATCGCCGGCATAGGGATTATTATCCCGGTACACAGGCCGGATGTAAGACCCCGTGTAGACATAATGGGGATAGACCTCTTTGATTCCTCCGGGATTGGTGTGCCAACAAGCCAGTCCGGCCGAGATGCGCTGCATAGGATTGAGCCCTTCAAGAAGGAAACCCTCAGAGTTGAATTCCCCGCGTGAAATCACGACCTTCCCGCCTTTTCCCTTTTCCACCTTTACATCAATGGCCGACACCATAGCTTGGCGTGCATAGCAATCGGTACCTATCTGGCGATGATAGAACACGTACCATTGCTCACCTATCTTGCAGATACTGCCATGCGTATTTCCACCGGGCATGGCCGAAGCTATCACATTGCCTTTTTCATCATATTCGCGCGCCCGCGCATCGATGATTGTCCCACCATAGGTCCACGGCCCAAGGGATGCTCGCTGTAGGCATAGGCCAACGTATAGTTGCTGGCGTTTGGCAGGCCATCTTCACCCTCAGCGGTAGTACGGCTATAGATAAACACATACTTATCCTCAATCTTGCGGATAGAAGATGCCTCAAAGAAGCGGAATATACCTTCCTGCCGATAGCCCGAAATCATGTTCTCCACCACTTCGGTACCGGGCTTTACCGTGCACATGGTAGCAGGGTCCAACTCCGCGCCATGCGAAATGCCAAATCCCCAATAACCATACACGCGTCCATCATCGTCAACAAACACTGCGGGGTCGAATCCCAAGCAACCGAAAGTCTCACGAGGACGTTCCTTGTTCCAATTGCATACTGTAAACGGACCATCGGGACGGTCGCTTTTGGCAATCATGGAATTGCGCCCGCCACCTTGATTATTCGGAAAGAGGTAATAAGTTTTCTTACCATCGGCATCGGTAGTTACTGTCACGTCAGGGGCAAAAAGCACGTCGTCGGTCCCATCAGCATTCAGTTTATACAGCTCGGGCGACTCATTGACTTTAAATATCACGCCGTCATATCTCCAACGGGTCAAGTCCTCTACGGGTGCCGACCACACCACTTGGTCACGTCCACAATACATCCACTTGAGATTATCGTGCGAGCCATAAATATAGACACGGTACTTGCCGGGGCAGTCAGGATCCTCAAACACATAGGGCTCACCGTCAGGAATAAACTCCCAAAGCGGCAGATAAGGATTCTGTGCAGATAATGTAAAAGACAGACCGATGAGACATGAGAAAATCATCAGAATTTTTCTTACTTTGTTTTTCATAATTGCATTGATTTATAGAATGATACTTAAATTATAATTGCGACAAAACTATCAATTTATCGTTTCATCGTCATGCTTTTAATGCAAATTAACACGTTCAATACGAATTTCTAAATACCGTTCCGGCGGCTCTCCCATCTCCTCCTTTCTTCGTTGGTGTATGCAAAAATCAGCTATTTTTCAGTAAGTTTGTCCGGTTTGCACTATCTTTGCTTAAAAAAGCGAAGATAGGCTGCACCTCAGCATAAAAAATGAACGAGTTCATTTTATTCTGCATTCGGTTTGCACTATCTTTGCATCCAATTAACTGAACAATAACTAAAAAAACAAGATAACACTATGGCATTAAAAGCTGGTATCGTGGGCCTTCCCAACGTAGGAAAATCCACTCTTTTCAACTGCTTGAGCAGCGCAAAGGCACAAGCGGCAAACTTCCCGTTCTGTACAATCGACGCCCAAATGGGACAAGTGTCCGTACCCGACGAACGACTGACGAAGCTCGCCGAGCTGGTTCACCCGGGGCGTATCGTACCTGCCGTGTGCGACATCGTAGACATTGCCGGACTGGTGAAGGGCGCCAGCAAAGGTGAAGGACTCGGCAACCAGTTCTTGGGCAACATCCGCGAGTGCGACGCCATCATTCACGTGCTGCGCTGCTTCGACAACGGCAACATCGTCCACGTGGACGGTTCGGTGAACCCCGTGCGCGACAAGGAAATCATCGACACAGAGCTGCAACTGAAGGACCTCGACACGGTGGAAAACCGCATCAAGCGTGTAGAGAAGATTGCCAAAGTGGGTGGCGACAAGGCGGCAAAGATAGAGTACGAACTCCTGCTCCGCTACAAGGATGCCCTGGAACAAGGACAAAGCGCCCGCACCGTCATTCCGCAGAACGACGACGAGGAACAATGCGCCAAGCAGATGTTCCTGCTTACTACCAAGCCTGTGCTCTACGTCTGCAACGTGGATGACGTCAGTGCCGCCAGCGGCAACCAGTACGTAGAGCAGGTGCGTGAAGCCATCAAGGCGAGGATGCGGAACTCATCATCATCTCCGCCCAGACCGAGGCCGACATCGCCGAACTGGAGACATACGAAGAAAAGCAGATGTTCCTCGAAGACCTGGGACTGAAAGAAAGCGGCTGCAACCGTTTGATTAAAACTATCTACAGCCTGCTGAACCTCGAAACCTTCATCACTGCCGGAGAGATGGAAGTAAAGGCATGGACCTATCGCAAGGGATGGAAAGCGCCGCAATGCGCCGGCGTTATCCATACGGATTTCGAGAAAGGGTTTATCCGGGCAGAGGTCATCAAGTATGAGGATTATATCAAGTATGGTAGCGAAGCAGCCGTGCGCGAAGCCGGAAAGTTGGGTGTGGAAGGTAAGGAATACGTGGTGCAGGATGGGGACATCATGCACTTCAGGTTCAATGTGTAATGATATTCATTCCAGATGCAATGTACTTTCTTTGTACATTGCCATTTTCTAATAAACTCCATACAATAACAATATGAAACAGATTATCTTCCTTTTATTCTTATTGTCCTGTACTGCCGTTTATGCACAACAGCAAGACTCAGTAACCATTCACGGACGGGTGACTGATTACAACGGACAGCCGATAGACAGTGCCAGTGTCTGGTGGCAAAACCCGCAGTTCAATGACATCATAGAAGCCATAACCGACAAAGACGGGCATTACACGGCCCGTATACCCAAAGGGAAATATCAAAGTGCAGCCTCTATTTATCTGCCCTCCTATGCGCACATTGCCATGAAAAGCGGGCTGCCCGAGACTGAACACCGCCTGGAGTTCTGGGCCTGGGATTTCATCGCCGACCGCGACACTACACTCGACATACGTTATCATCGTATGGAAGCTTATGGCCTGCGTGCTTTCTACATCCCCGGAGCCATGCCTACTTATCAGATATACGTCCGTCCCATGAGCTTGACACGTACCTACCAATGGATGAAAGAAACAAAGCCCGAGTCATTGGTACACGGTGAAAACCTGAGTGACATTGAGCAACAAGAACAAAACAAAGAAGCCAGAGAATGCCAGATGGCTCCCCGCCCCGGGCAACTGAAAGTCACCGTCTGGATAGACGGTGAGAAAGTCCCCGTGCTGATGAAGCAGGAAATAAAAGAATATTTCGACAGCAACGAATATGGCAACGCCTATCTATTGACAGTAGACATGCCCAAGCATCCCAAAAAGACCTTCCTACCGTATCTTCAAAGTAGAGCTGGAAGACATGGAAAACGGTGACCGGGGCGAAGGGCTTTACTATATGGAAAAGGAAACTACGTTCAATAAACCATACACAACAAATGGCAAACAGTAATCTGAAATACCTCATAGCAGGTACCGGCGGCGTAGGCGGAAGCATCGCCGCCTTTCTTTCATTATCCGGCAAAGACGTCACTTGCATTGCACGTGGCGAACACCTTGCCGCCATACGCGGGAACGGTCTGCAACTGCACTCCGATTTGAAAGGTGAACATTGTCTGAAAGTGGCGGCATTTACCGCAGAAGAATTCCAAGGCAAAGCGGATGTTATCTTCGTCTGCGTCAAAGGTTATTCCGTAGACTCCATTACGGAACTCATCAAACGTGCCTCACACGAGCGTACAGTGGTAATCCCCATCCTGAATGTTTACGGAACCGGTCCCCGTATCCAGCGGTTGGTCCCCGGCGTCACGGTGCTCGACGGCTGCATCTACATCGTAGGATTCGTATCCGGACGGGGAGAAATCACGCAGATGGGAAAGATTTTCCGGCTCGTCTACGGAGCACACCGCAGCACGATTGTTTCCCGTGAAACATTGGAAGCCGTGCAACGCGATTTGCAGGAAAGCGGCATCAAAGCCGAAATCTCCGACGACATCGACCGGGACACATTCGTCAAGTGGTCCTTCATTTCTGCTATGGCCGTCACCGGAGCCTATTACGACGTACCTATGGGCGAAGTCCAGAAACCGGGCAAAGTGCGCGACACCTTTATCGGACTGTCACAAGAGAGTGCAGCTTTGGGCAGGAAGTTGGGTATAGAATTCAAGGAAGACATCGTGCAGTATAACCTCAAAGTAATAGACAAACTCGCCCCTGAAAGTACCGCCTCCATGCAGAAAGATATGGCCAAAGGGCATCAGAGCGAAGTACAAGGCTTGTTGTTCGACATGATTACGGCTGCAGAGGAACAAGGGATTGAGGTGCCGACGTATAGGATGGTGGCGGAGAAATTCAAATAAACTGCCACGATGAACTGCCAAACGAGATAATTTCATACCTTTGTCCCGAACAACCCCGTAATTCAGTAATTTAATTCTTCATAAATATGTTATCACTACTCACCATCAACTGGAATCCCGACCCCGAACTGTTCAAGTTCTTCGGCATATCCATCCGCTACTACGGACTGTTATGGATTATCGGTCTTGCTCTTGCCTACTTCATCGTGCAACGCCAGTATAGCGACCGCAGAATAGACGAAAAGAAATTCGAACCTCTCTTCTTCTATTGCTTCTTCGGCATACTGATAGGCGCACGACTGGGCCACTGCATATTTTACGACTGGGCCTACTACCAGGACCACTTCGTTGAAATGATTCTCCCCATCAAGCAGACCGCCGCAGGATGGAAGATGACGGGCTACACCGGCCTTGCCAGCCACGGCGGCACGCTGGGCCTGATTATCGCCCTCTGGATGTACTGCCGCAAGACGAAGATGCACTACATGGACGTGCTCGACATGATAGCTGTTGCCACTCCCATCACCGCCTGCTGCATCCGCCTTGCCAACCTGATGAACTCCGAAATCATCGGCAAACCGACCGACGTGCCCTGGCATTCATCTTTGAACGGGAAGACATGTTGCCCCGCCATCCGGCACAGCTCTACGAAGCCATCGCCTACTTCATTTTCTTCCTGGGGATGGTCTGGCTATACAAACGCGGACAGAAGAAACAAGAGACCAAGCTCGAAACAGACTTCAGCACCACCAAGCGGAAATCAACCGCCGTGCAGGCCGAAGCCTCCCTGCCCTATCACCGCGGTTTCTTCTTCGGACTCTGCCTGACGGAGATTTTCACCTTCCGCTTCTTCATCGAGTTCCTGAAAGAAAACCAGGTGAACTTTGAGGACAGCATGACGCTGAACATGGGCCAGTGGCTCAGTATCCCGTTTGTGATTATCGGGGTGTATTTCATGTGTTTCTACGGGAAGAAAGCTTCCAAATAAACATTTCAGCCCCACATAAGCAACATACCTGCCCCTTTCATCCGTGCAGATTTCTCTACTTTTACGGCATCGAAACAGTAACCGTAAATCATATATTTATCATGAAAGAGAGACAACTGATGAAAGGGGCAGCTTTTATGCTGCTGGCAGCAACTGCCACCCTGCCTGCGCATGCCCAACTGAAAACAAATGCCGGCGTGCAATACCTGCTTTCCCAGTCGAAAGACATGAGCCAGGATTTTCTGGACCTCAGCAACACCTATTTCTTTGCCGACAGCCTGGTATCGTTCGACACCTCTACCGGTAAAGGGACTGTCCAGTGGAAACGCCAGCAACTGATGCCCCGCCAGGCATTCAATGCAAACACCTACCTGCACCAGCCCCTCCAGTCGCTGGACTTCCCGGAGACGGCCTACGACAACAATCCACAACTGACGTTCACCGTCGAACCGGTCAGCGAACGTACCCTCCGCATCCGTATGCTTACCTCGCCCATCGTACCGAAAGAAGATGCCGATGACCCCATGCTCATAGGAAAGCCTGCCGACGGACGCTCCTTCTGGAAAGCCGAGAAGACGGATAAAGGTACGCTGTACACCTCCCGATACGGCAGCCTGCTCATCCAGAACTATCCCTGGCGCCTGGTACTGAAAGACGCCGACGGACGCCTGCTGACACAGACCCGTTGCTGGAGCGACAACGACTCCACGCAGGTCAAGGTACCTCCATTCAGCTTCATCAAGCGCGGCTCGGACAACTCACGCAGCATCAATCCCGTATTCAGCCTCGCGCCGAACGAGAAAATCTACGGTTGCGGCGAGTCCGCCACCGCACTGAACAAGGCCGGGCAGAAGGTCAACCTCTTTGTCACCGACCCGCAGGGCCCCGAAACCCCGGACATGTACAAGCCCATCCCCTTCTTCTTCAGCAACCGTGGCTACGGCATGTTCATGCACACTTCCGCCCCCGTGACCTGCGACTTCGGCTGTTCCTACATCGGAGCCACCAAACTCTTTATGGCAGACGAAGCGATGGACATCTTCATCTTCCTGGGTTCGCCAAAGGAGATGCTGAGCGAATACACCGCACTGGTAGGACGGCCCGAAATGCCCCCCTTGTGGAGCTTCGGCACCTGGATGAGCCGCATCACCTACTTCAGCGAAGCAGAAGGCCGCGATGTAGCCCGGAAACTGCGTGAGAACAAGATACCGAGTGATGTCATCCACTTCGATACCGGCTGGTTCGGCGTGGACTGGCAATGCGACTACGCCTTTGCCGCCGACCGCTTCGACAATCCCCGACAGATGCTCACCGACCTAAGGTCACAAGGCTTCCGCACCTGCCTCTGGCAACTTCCCTACTTCACTCCGAAAAACAAGTTCTTCCCCGAGCTGGTGGAACGCGGTCTGTACGTACGCAACGGCAAGGGACAGCTCCCTTACGAGGACGTGGTGCTGGACTTCACCAACCCCGAAACCGTACAGTGGTATCAAGAGAAGCTCGGCAATCTGATTGAAATGGGTGTAGGCGCCATCAAAGTAGACTTCGGCGAAGGTGCCCCACTGGATGCCATCTATGCCAACGGCCGCAGCGGACTATACGAACACAACCTCTACCCGCTGCGCTACAACAAAACCGTGGCCGACATCATCAAGAAGCTGCACGGCGAAAACATCATCTGGGCACGCTCTGCATGGGCAGGCTCACAACGCTACCCGCTGCACTGGGGCGGTGATGCCGCCACCACCGAAACCGGTTTCGAGGGAACCGTCCGCAGCGGTCTCTCCATCGGATTGAGCGGGTTCTGCTTCTGGAGCAATGACATAGGCGGCTTCGTGACCCAAAGCCCCGAAAGCCTCTACCGCCGCTGGCTGCCCTTCGGCTTCCTCACCAGCCACAGCCGCGTGCACGGAGCACCTCCCACTGAGCCGTGGTACTACGGGAAAGAGTTCACAGACTATTTCCGCCGTTGCGCCGAGTTGAAGTACAAACTGATGCCCTATGTATACGCACAATCCAAAGAGTGCACCGAGAACGGCTGGCCGATGCTCCGCGCCCTACTGCTGGAGTATCCCGACGACCCGGGTGCATGGCTGGTAGAGGACGAGTACATGTTCGGCTCCAATCTCCTCGTGGCCCCCATGCTCGAAGAGGGCAGCGGACGGGATGTCTACCTCCCCGGACGGCAGAAATGGATAGACTACCAAACCGGAAAGGTGTATGCTCCGGGATGGAACCATATCGAGTGCGGCACCCTGCCCATCGTCATTCTTGTAAAGGACGGTTCGGCCATCCCCCATATCCCCGTGGCACAATGCACAGACCAGATGAAATGGGACAAGATTACGTGGAAGAAGTATCTGGCAGACGAAAAGAAAGCTGAAGGATTGCTCTGCCTGCCGCAGGACGGACAGTTACAACGGATATCAATCCCATAACCGGTATATCAAACACATTAAACCCTAATACCCCATGCGAAACAAGTTATTGTTCCTCGCCTTGCCCCTGCTATTCGGCTTACAGGCAAGCGCACAACACACACAAGCCTTTCAAGATACCACGCTCACCGACGAACAGCGCGTGGAACATCTTCTTTCCATCCTGACATTGGATGAAAAGATAAACCTTCTTTCCACCGACCTCGGTGTCCCCCGCTTCAACATTCCCCGTTGCGGACACTACGAAGGACTGCACGGGCTGACCCTCGGCGGGCCTGCCATGTGGGGCGGACGCCAAAGAACGGAAGACGGGAAAGTAGTCCCTACCGACTGCCCCACCACCATATTCCCCCAGTCCTACGGTCTGGGCTCCACATGGGACACCGATTTAGTGCAGAAAGTAGCGGAACAAGCCGCTGAAGAAGCCCGCTACTACATGCAGACCACCGGTAACAAGCGTCATGCCCTCGTGATGCGCGCTCCGAATGCCGACCTTGCCCGCGACCCGCGCTGGGGACGTACCGAGGAGAGTTTCGGAGAAGATGCTTTCCTCACCGCCCAACTCACCATTGCCAGCGTACGCGGCCTGCAAGGCAATCATCCCCGCTACTGGAAAACCGCCTCTCTGATGAAGCATTTCCTTGCCAACAGCAACGAGGACGGACGGGACAGCACTTCCTCCGACTTCGACACGCGCTTGTTCCATGAATACTATGCTTATCCTTTCTATAAAGGCATCACTGAGGGAGGCAGCCGTGCCTTCATGGCCGCCTACAACAGTTGGAACGGCATCCCCATGTCCATCCATCCCTGCCTCGAAGAGATTACCCGCAAGCAGTGGGGCAACAACGGTATCATCTGTACGGACGGCGGTGCCTTGAAACTGCTGATTGAAGCGCACAAGAGTTTTCCGAGCTTTGCGGAGGGTGCTGCTGCCGTAGTAAAAGCCACCACAGGACAATTTCTCGACGCATACGTTCCTTACGTCAAGGAAGCTCTGGAAAAGGGATTACTGACCGAAGTCGACATCGACAAGGCTATCCGCGGGAACATCTTCGTCGCCCTCAAGCTCGGCTTGCTGGACGGGGACAACTCCCGTAACCCTTATCTCTCTATCGGAAAGAACAGTACGGAGACACCGCCTTTCATGACAGCAGAAGCCCGCAGGCTGGCACGGGAAGTCACCGCCAAGTCCGTGGTGTTATTGAAAAACAAAAAACTCCTGCCACTCGATGCCGGAAAGCTGCGTAAAATAGCCGTTATAGGCCCGTATTCGGACAAAATCGTGCAAGATTGGTATAGTGGTACCCCGCCTTACGAAACAACGATTCTGAGTGGCATATGCAATGCTGTGAAAGAAGGAACCGAAATCATCCACGCCGAAGACAACCGCATGGGCCAGGCAGAAAAGGCTGCTGCAGCCGCCGACGTTGCCATCGTGTGTGTAGGAAACCATCCTTACGGCACGCGTGCGGACTGGAAGTTCTCTCCCGTCCCCAGTGACGGCCGCGAAGCCGTGGACCGCAAATCGCTGATGCTGCCCGATGAAGACTTGGTGAAGCTGGTGCTCAAGGCCAATCCCAATACCATACTGGTGCTCGTCAGCAGCTTCCCCTACACCATCAACTGGAGCCAGGAGCACGTGCCTGCCATCGTCCACATCACCCACTGCAGTCAGGAGCAGGGCAACGGACTGGCCGACGTACTCTTCGGCAAGGTGAATCCAGCCGGACGTACCGTACAGACGTGGGTGAAAGACATCACTGACCTGCCCGACATAATGGACTACGACATCCGCAACGGACGCACGTATATGTACCACCAGGGCCCGGTGCTCTATCCTTTCGGCTATGGTCTGAGCTATTCCGACTTTGCATACGAGAAGATTGAATCCGTCAAGCAAGACAAGAAGAACATCCGCGTGACGGTATCAGTGAAGAATACAAGCGGACGCGACGGGGAAGAAGTTGTGCAGCTCTATGCCAGCTATCCGGACTCCAAAGTGGAACGTCCCTCCAAGCAGTTGCGCGCCTTCAAGCGTATCCCCATCAAGGCTGGTGAAAGCCGGGAAGTGACGCTTACCGTTCCCAAGGAGGAGCTCGGCTATTGGAACGAAGAAAAGCAGATGTTCGTTGTAGAACCCGGAACGGTGAAGCTGCTGATAGGGGCTTCATCGGAAGATATACGGTTGGAGGGAAAAGTCAAACTATAAGAAACCAGCCGTGTTTTGAAACAATCCGGATGAGGATGTGTCGAAACTGGTATTCACCACCGATTACACAGATTTACACAGATAAGCATCTTTGATTATCAGTAGATTAAGCTCATTCTGTGTTAATCCGTGTAATCTGTGGTGAATTTTGACACACCCCTATCCGGTTATTTCCCTTTCACTATCCTCTTTATATCATTCAGCTTGTTCAGTGCCTCCAGCGGCGTCAGGTTATTCACATCCAGATTCAGTATCTCATCGCGTATCTGGCACAGCACCGGGTCGTCGAGCTGGAAGAAGCTGAGTTGCATGCCGCCGCGCGTCTCTCCTACTTCCGCCATCGGCTTGTTGGAGATTCCCTGCTGGCGGTTGTCCGTTTCCAGTTGTTTCAGAATGTCATTGGCACGCTTCACGATGCTTTTGGGCATACCTGCCATTTTGGCTACATGGATACCGAAGGAGTGTTCGCTGCCGCCGCGCTCCAATTTGCGCAGGAAGATGACTTTGTTATCTATCTCCTTCACCGAAACGTTGTAATTCTTAATGCGTTTGAAGCTCTTCTCCATTTCATTCAGCTCATGGTAGTGCGTAGCAAACAGAGTGCGTGCTTTTGCCTTGGGATGCTCGTGTATATGCTCCACAATCGCCCAGGCGATGGAAATACCATCATATGTAGAAGTACCGCGCCCCAGCTCGTCGAACAACACCAGGCTGCGGGGAGAAAGGTTGTTCAGGATATCCGCCGCCTCATTCATCTCCACCATAAAGGTAGACTCGCCCACGGAAATATTATCGCTGGCACCCACACGGGTGAATATCTTATCCACCAAACCGATATGGGCACTCTCCGCAGGCACGAAACTACCAATTTGAGCCAGTAGCGTAATCAGTGCCGTCTGTCTCAGCAAAGCAGACTTACCGGCCATATTGGGACCCGTAATGATGATAATCTGCTGCGTCTGGCTGTCCAGCATCACATCGTTGGCAATATACTTCTCACCGATGGGGAGCTGCTTCTCAATAACCGGATGCCGTCCCTGACGGATTTCCAACACATCGTCATCGGCAATGACGGGGCGTATATAGTTGTTCTCGCGCGCTGCTGTGGCAAAGGAGAGCAGACAGTCCAGACGTGCTATCTGGTTCGCATTGATTTGAATGGCAGGAATGAACTCGCTCAATGATTGCACCAATTCTGCATAGAGTTGTGTTTCCAGTACCAGTATCTTGTCCTCCGCACCGAGAATCTTCTCCTCGTACTCCTTCAATTCCTGGGTAATGTAGCGTTCGGCATTGGCAAGGGTCTGCTTGCGTATCCACTCTGCCGGCACTTTGTCCTTATGCGTGTTGCGCACTTCGATGTAATAACCGAAGACATTGTTGTAGCCTATCTTCAAGCTGGGAATCTCCGTCAGCTCACTCTCGCGCTGCTGTATCTGCAACAGATAATCCTTACCGGAGTAGGCTATCTGGCGCAACTCGTCCAACTCGGCACTAACACCGGACTTGATGACACCGCCCTTATTAATCAGCAACGGCGGGTCATTGTCTATCTCCCGGTCTATGCGGTCGCGGATGGACTGGCAGATGTTCAACTGCTCGCCTATATGATTCAAGCTGGCATTATCGGCATCCATGCAAGCCGCTTTGATGGGTTCTATCGCCTGCAAAGCCACCTTCAGCGCCACTACCTCACGCGGAGAGACACGGCCTACCGCCACTTTGGAGATGATGCGCTCCAAGTCACCTATCAAATGCAGTTGCTCCTCTATCAACTCCTTGAAATCGGGCTGGCGGAAGAAGTATTCCACTACATTCAGCCGTTCGTTAATCGGCTGCACGTCCTTCAACGGGAATACCAGCCAGCGTTTCAGCAGGCGGGCACCCATCGGGCTGATGGTCTTGTCTATCACATTCAGCAGACTGCTACCGCCGTCGTTCATCGACCCCATCAGCTCCAGGCTGCGCACTGTGAACTTATCCAGACGGACGTACTTATCCTCCTCGATGCGTGCCAGCGAAGTGACATGCCCTATCTGCGTATGCTGCGTCATGATGAGGTATTGCAGGATAGCTCCCGAAGCGATGATACCGTTCTTGAGATGCTCCACACCGAAACCTTTCAGGTTCTTCACCTCGAAATGCTTCAGCAGCTTCTCGCGGGCGGAAGTCTCGGTAAACACCCAGTCGTCCAGCTCGAAAGTGAAGAACTTGCTGCCGAAGTTCCCTTCGAACATCAACCGCTTGCCACGCTCGAAAAGCACCTCTTTGGGGGCAAAGTTGTTCAGCAACTTGTCCACATAGTCGAAAGGGCCTTCCGCCGTCAGAAATTCGCCCGTAGATATGTCCAGGAAAGCCACACCGCAGGCACCCTTGCCGAAGTGTACGGCAGCCAGAAAGTTGTTCTCCCGGTAGTTCAGCACATTGTCGTTGATGGAGACTCCCGGCGTCACCAGCTCCGTGATGCCCCGCTTTACGAGTTTCTTTGTCAACTTCGGGTCCTCCAACTGGTCGCAGATGGCCACGCGCTTGCCGGCACGTATCAGCTTGGGCAGATAGGTGTCGAGTGCATGATGCGGAAAGCCCGCCATTTCGATGGTTTTCCCCTTGCCGTTGGCACGTTTGGTCAAGGTAATACCGAGGATTTCGGACGCGACGACGCATCGGTGGAATAGGTTTCATAGAAGTCACCACAACGAAACAGCATGACAGCATCGGGATGCTTTGCCTTCAAGTCGAGGAACTGTTTCATCATCGGGGTAAGGACAATATCTTCGTGCATACAAGTCTTTAATTTTTAATTTCCAGGATTTTGAGCCAAGAGAGCAGAAAATCGTCAAGTAAGGCCCAAAACTTAATGTGACAAAGATAATTCTTTTTTAGAAAACAGCTGCGTAGAGGCTTCAAAACCTTAGCAAGCCTTAACAAAGAGACGTATTTTCCTAAAACATGTTATAAAACAGCCTTTTTTATTTGCTTTATTTGGAGATAAGCAAAAAGTCCGTACCTTTGCAATGTGTTTTTCATAGTATTAGATTTAAGGTTAACAAAGGTTGGAGTACAGCGGTACTCCTTTTTTTATGCCCACACCTTTCGTATCTTCCCTTTCCCTTACAAAAGACATATTCACTCGGCGAAACGCCCTTCATCTTCTTGAAAACCCGGTTGAAATAAGGAACATTGTTGAATCCCACCTGATAGCAGATTTCTGCTACGGATACCTTTTGTTGTTTCAGCAGCCGGCAGGCAAGCTCAATGCGGTATTCATTGAGATAAGTGACGAAAGTCTTCCCCGAGACTTTCTTGAAAAAGATACAGAAAGAAGTGCGGTTCATCCCCACGTGGCGGGCAACGTCATCCAGCGTAATATCCCGCTTGGAGTTACAAACGACGTAGACTTGTATCCTATTCATTCGCTCCCGTTCCGGGTCCATCTTCTGATACTGCCCCACCACACTCTCTTCCTCGCTCCCGGCAAGAATAAGCAGCAGTTTTATCATCAGCGGGATGCGTTCAGCCCTCCCCAAAGGACGCATCTCCTCGAGGACAGAAGCAATAGCCGCCGACTTTTCCTTCCCGAACTTCACGGCATCCCTTTTCCGTTTCAGCTTCTCCGTACATTCCTGCAGCTCAGGGAAAGCAACACAGCAGTTGTCAAGAAATTCCCGGCCAAAAGTTATCGTGATATTGGCAATACGCCCCTGCGCATCTGTCACATCATTCTCGAAATACCAGCAATGCGGTATCTCCGGAGGAACTATCACTACTTCCCCACTCCCGAAAGGTTCAGTACGGTCACCTATCAGCCGCATGCCTGAGCCTACGATGATATACGACAACTCCCACGTTGCCTGCTCATGCAGACCTATCTGCTCGCCGGGAGCCAGGCATACATCGTCGAAGGTAAAAGAAGTGTTTTCCGGCCGAGGCACTGCATTATCATTCATAATTTGGGTAAAATATCTCCCTGAAGGGGAGTAAATGCAAATATAAGACAATCCTAATAAACAATAAGAGAAATGCCCGGAGAAATTGCAGACTAACTTTGCCCGCGAAATAAAGTTATGCCGGGAATCCGGATTGTCTGAGGATATGTCAAAATACACACTCACCACAGATTACACAGATTAACACCGATAAAAGTTCTTGATTATCAGAGCTCCTAAAATAATCTGTGTAATCTGTGGTGAGTCATGACACGTCCGCATTTTAGAAGAATATTAATCTAACAACAAACATAATTCCAATGAAGACAACAACTTATTTAGCATCCAAGCCGCGTTACGAAATACTGGACGGGCTTCGCGGCGTAGCCGCAATAATCGTGGTAGCTTTCCATCTTTTTGAAACCTATTCCGCAGGGCCTGCCCACCAGATTTTGAACCACGGCTACTTGGCCGTGGACTTCTTCTTCGTACTCTCCGGCTTCGTCATCGGTTATGCCTACGACGACCGCTGGGACCGTATGACAACGTGGGACTTCTTCAAGCGACGCTTGGTACGCCTGCACCCCATGGTGATTATGGGTACACTCCTCGGCGCCTCCCTATTCTACTTCAGTGCCTGCTCCGCCTTCCCGATGGTGATGCAGACACCGTGGTGGAACGTGCTGCTGATGACACTCCTGGGCTGCCTTATGTTCCCCACCCCCACTTCATGGGACATCCGGGGCTGGTGGGAGACAAACGCGTTGAACGGCCCCACCTGGTCGCTGATGTGGGAATATATTGCCAATGTGCTCTATGCCCTATTCATCCGCCGCTTCTCCAAACTGGCACTGGGCATATTCGTCGGACTCTCTGCCTGCCTTACGCTCGACGTCACGCTCAACATAGATACCTTTGGGCTTCTTTCATCGCGGGGAGAAGCCGCCTACACCCTCATCGGCGGCTGGAGCCTGACACCCGGCCAGCTCTATATAGCATTTCACGCCTGCTCTATCCCTTCTTCATGGGTCTGCTGTTGTCTCGCATAGGCAAGCTGGTGAAGGTGAAGAGAGGATTCTACTGGTGTTCCCTGCTGGTGACTGTTATCCTCGTGATGCCGCGCATCGGAGGCGAGACCAGCCAATGATGAACGGCGTCTACGAAGCCGTAAGCGTGCTCGCCCTCTTTCCGCTGATAGTGGCTATGGGAGCAGGCAGCAACGTCACGGGCAAGCGTTCCGTAGCCCTCTGCAAATTCCTGGGCGAACTATCCTATCCGCTGTACATCACACACTTCCCGCTGATATACATGCAGATAGCCTGGCACGGAATAACCCCGACGCACCGGCAGGAATGCACTTGTTCATTGCCGTATCCGTCTTTGTACTCTCCATTGCCATTGCATACGCTTGCCTCAAACTGTATGACGAACCGGTACGCGAGTGGCTGAAACAACACTGGTTGATGAAGAAGAATACCAAACATCCAAATGATTGTTGAACCCAAATACACACTACCATGAATAGAATAAAATCTTTCTTGTTGGCAAGCATGTTTCTCCTGCCAACAATGGCGCAGCAAGCAGCTGCTCCAGCTATTCCACAAGACAAAAAAATAGAGCAGAAAGTGGAAGCCCTACTGAAAAAAATGACCCTTGAAGAGAAAATAGGCCATGAGAGAAATCGGCATACCCTGCATCTATGGACTAGACCAAAATCACGGGACAACCTACACAATGGTGGAACGCTCTTTCCTCTAAAGCATTATATGGGCTACAGCGTCCCCTTCACCGGAAAAGACCGTACACCGGTATACATCTCGGCTCAAGACCTTCGTGAGAAACACTTTGCTCCTTTCCTGGCTTGTGTAAAAGCAGGAGCATTATCCGTCATGGCAAATTCGTGTTCTGTCAACGGATTGCCCGTACACGCCAATTACAAACTCTTGACCTAATGGCTGAAAGAAGAACTGAACTGGGATGGAGTACTTGTCACGGACTGGGCTGACATCAACAACCTCTGGCGCCGCGAAAAAGTGGCAGCGACAAGAAAGAAGCCATCAAAATCGCCATCAACGCAGGTATCGACATGGCCATGGAACCTTATGAATGGGATTTCTGTACACTGCTGAAAGAACTTGTACACGAAGGCGAAGTACCAAGCCGCATTAATGACGCCACCCGGCGTCACCTACAATGAAAAAGGGGCTTATTGGGCCGAAAACAAGCCGGAAATCGAAAAAGCCGTGAAAGCAGCCACAGAAGTCGATTACATCATCGCCTGCATCGGTGAAAATTCTTATTGTGAAACTCCCGGCAACCTGACTGACCTGACCCTCTCGCGCAATCAGCTCGATTTAGTAAAAGCACTGTCTGCTACGGGAAAACCCGTCATCCTTATACTGAATGAAGGCCGTCCCCGCCTCATCAATGAAATAGAGCCGATGGCAAAGGCCGTAGTAGACATCATTCTGCCGGGAAACTACGGAGGAGACACCCTTGCCAACCTGCTCAGCGGTGATGAAAACTTCAGTGGAAAGCTGCCCTTCACCTATCCGAAAGAAATCAACTCACTCATCAACTACGACTACAAGGTGAGCGAGGAAGTGGAAAAAATGGAAGGGGCCTACGACTATGACGCGGTTGTATCCGTGCAATGGGCTTTTGGGTACGGACTAAGCTATACCAGCTTCAGCTATAGCAATCTGAAAGTAAACAAGGCAAACTTCACAGCCGATGACGAGCTTATCTTCACTGTGGACGTAAAAAATACAGGAAGCCGTGCCGGCAAAGAAAGTGTTCTCCTTTTCAACAGTGCCCTCATAGCTTCAATGACCCCCGACAGCCGTCGCCTGCGAGCTCCCAATCGGTAGTCTATATTGCCAGTCTCCCATTTACTACATTCCCTATTTAAGCAACAATTCCTGCAATACTGCATTTTAAATTCTTGCTTACTAAAACTTATTCGTCCGACAGCCGTTGAATTATCGTCCGACAGTTGTCGGACGAATCTGCAACAGCTGTCGACGATAATTCAACAAGTATCGGACGAATAAATCTTAGCAAAGAAAAAGATAGATGGCTTACCGCTTGATTTATTTGTGAGTACCCGCGTACACAATCAGTACCTTCCCCAAAGAATCAAGTTGCCAATGAGTTCTCATGAGCTTGTCATTGCAACTTCAAGAATGGTAACGTATTTCCACCGGTAGACAATGGCAGCTTGCAGCACATCGTTGGGTTTCACGGACGACTGTATGTTGGTAAACGTAAAGCCACGGGTACTGAGACGCTCCTTCAGTAATGCCTCCACCTCCTTCTCCATCATCCACTCCACGCTCACTACCGGCCAGATTGACGATGATGCCCGTCTGTCCCGAATCAATACCGGTCATTTTTGGAGAAAAGAAGGCCTCCCTTCAGCGCAAGTCCCTCGGTACGGGTAGTGCCGGATGCCGTGATACGGATGTCACTGTTTACCCAGAAACAGATGCGCAGAGCTGTAATATCACTGCCGATGAAATCTTCTGCTTTGCCGGCGCCTTTACTTCCTTCTCGCAAGATACTCGATGGCATAAACCGGCCAGCGGGGAACTTTGCGGATATTTGTACGGACAGCAGGAATATCGCACAGCAGGAAGAGGGCGGCAAGGCCTAAAGCGAACCAGATAACATAGCCATAGACCTGCTTCATTGCCACCATCATCATGGAGTGCAGGAAGTCGCGGCCAACGTATTCGCCGAGGTTGAAGTGCGCCATATCCAAATGCGTGAGAGTGAGTTGCTGTCCGTAGCTCATCATGTTGTCGTTCATAAAGTGCGAGAAGATAGTGGTATAAATGCCATAACCTGCCGCTCCTGCCAGATACATGTGGAGGATGTTGAACACGAACAAGCCCATGAAGAACTGCTCAAGACTTGGCACTGATTCGTCTAAAGCCCACATCAATGTCGGGGCAAGGATGGCATACGCAAATCCTCGCAAAAAGATGGCAAAGCGGTACTGCTCGATATTGACGTTTATGTCAAGCGTGAAGTACATCAGCATGCCATAGAGTGCGATACCGATGAAGGCAATGCCGAAGAGTTTCCACACCTTCCACTTCTTGACTTTCAGCCAATAGAGATCGAGCAGGATACCGAGGTACATGCCGGGAAGTGCCCACATATACTGCGACTCTTTGGTCAGCTCCTCCAGCCGGATGACTTCGCTGTAGAGTATCTCTTCCATCGTGTGTTCAGCACCGAAAGCGAGTTCGGCAAAGAAGGTGACGAGGAGGATGGGAACAACGTTGCGACGTGTAAAAAGACCAAGCTCGATGTAGGGGTAACGGTAGTAGCGCAAGCGGTAGAGCACAATGCCGGAAAGCACAATGGCAGCACCGAACAGAAGGCGTATGCGGAGGGTATCGAACCACATGAAATAGTCGCCGTACACCACAATGTACGACACCACGAGCATCAGTCCGCAGATGAGCAATGCTCCCTGAAAGTCGATACCTTTGAGCGACAGACGCTGGGGCATGGGACAAAACGGACGGCAGAAGATGGCCTGCGTGAGCAATACGAACGACATAGTGCCGATGGTGAAGACGTGCATCATCTGCCATGTGAAATGATGACCGAACCAGGCGGCAAGCCATCCGCTACCCTCGATGGCGGTGAGCAGGATGATGTGAAGCACGGGGAAGAAAACGGCAAAATCGCGTCGGGGGGTAATCCAAAGCTGGATGTTGCTCATGCACTCGAACGTGCCCTGTATCTTAGCCATTCCGGCTATGAAGCACACTATCATGAGCACAGGCATCGACTGGCAATGCATCGTCAGCACATTGCATACGGCAAGAACGATGGCAGAACCGCAGAGCAACTGCTTGTTGGTGAAGCGGAACTTCATGCGGAAAAGCATAGGAAAATAGACAGCCATGCCCGCGAGGGTGGCATAAAGCAGAAAGAGCACGTCCTCGATCATGAAGTCGGTGGTGCCACGAATGCCATCCAGTGCACCAAGGTAGATGCCACCGCCGAACTGGAAGCAAAAGGCGGTCAGCACGTACAGCCACGGCTGTATCCGGCGAGGCACCCATCCCTTCATCATAGGCATGGAAAAGCCCATGCCGGGTGGAGGGCCACCGGCGCTCTTCATAAAGAATTCAGTCAATTGTCCCATTACTCCTCAACGATACATTCCACATTATAACCGCCCTTGAGCCTGGCAACATCAGCATTCTCATCGAGCTTGATGCGTACGGTGACGCGCTGTTCGACCTTCACAAAATTACCCGTGGCATTGTCGATGGGAATAAGTGAGAAGGCACTGCCGGTAGCATCAGAGATACGTTCCACCGTACCCGTATATTGTATACCGGGAACGGCATCGGCTGTAATCTCAGCCTTACCACCCACCTTGATGTGAGGCAACTGGCTTTCCTTGTAGTTTGCCTCAACCCAACGTTCACCATTGTCAACAATACTCACCAGTACCTGGCCCGGATTGACAAGCTGACCTACGTGAATATCCTTCGTACCAACGGTACCGTTACAAGTGGCAATGATGTAGCAATAGGAGAGGTTGAGACGGGCGAGGTCGACGGCACGACGAGCCAGTTCGATGCCCTGCTCCGAAACGGAAAGGTGATGCCCCTGTTCGGCCACAACAGCCGACTGCATCTGACGTGAACGAACCGCCTGCTCGTAGGCTGCTTGGCACTCAGATAGCCCGTATGTACTTTATCATATTGTTGTCGGGTAACAGCATCCTGACTGAGGAGCTTCTTGAAACGAGTATCCTCACGCATGGCATTCTCCATCTGTACACGTGCGGATTCGATGCCGGCTTCGGTAACGGTCATGCTTGTCTTGGTGGTAACGATGCTGCTTGCCGTTCCCTGCGAACCGTGTTCGGCACGGATAAGGTCGGTCTCGGCTTGGGCCAGTCGCAAGCGAAATTCGGCATCCTCGATGATGGCAAGCGTATCGCCTTTCTTTACTTGCTGGAAATCCGCGAACCGTACCTCACGGATGAAGCCTTGCACACGGCTGCTCTGAGGCACGACGTTCTGGCGTACACGGGCATTGTCGGTAAATTCTCCACCGCCGAAGTGCATAAACTGGCTCACCACATAAACGGCTCCACCCAAGAGGCAAAGCACGATGAGCGCATTGTATAAATAGATGTGTATCTTGTTCTTTTCCATTATTATAAAGTATTTGTTACGTATTTGAGTGTATAGAAATTATAAAGCATGCTGATGCGGGCATTGACCAGTGCCATTTCGGCGGAGAGTTTCATGTTGGAGGCATCGACCATGTCGGTAAGGAGTGCAAGGTCGTTCTGATAACGGTTCTGCACCACGGAGTAGTTCTGATTGGCAAGTTCCACCTGCTTCTGCTGTGTCTTCACCTCGGTGTAGGACGTAAGGAGGTTGGTGTAGTTTGCCTGTACAGCATTCTCCACACCCTCACGAGCCAAGGCGAGCGCTTCCCTCGACTGCCGATGCTCTGTACGTGCCTTGCGGATGTGGTGTTTGTTCTTCCAAAGACTGCCAAGCTGAACTTTACGCCTATCCCGACAAACCACACGTTTACATTGCAATCCTTCGGGATGAGGTCTTGTGTATAAGGACCAAAGAGATGATTCTCTGCCACGACAGCCACCGAAGGCAATGACTCCGCCTTTGCCTGCTTCACCTTCTGCTCTGCAAGATTTGTGGCAACCGTTGCCTGGCGGATACCAAGATTGTTGTCCGTTGCCGTCTGCTGCCATGTGTCTTGAACGGCGATTGCGAGAGTGCGTCTATTTCTGTGTTGAGCTCATTCTTATCGGGAACTATAACCGTCTGCTCCGGTAAATGAAGCGTTGTAACCAGTTGATGGTTGATGATGGTAGAGGCATCGGTGAGCTTTGTCAGTGTGAGTTCAAGACTCTGCAACTGGAATTCATAGCGAGTGATGTCGTTCTGCAAAACAGTACCCTGCTCACGGCGGGCTTTCATTTGGTCAATCTCCTTCTGCGTAAGTGCGATATTCTGACGCACCACTTCTATCTGATTGCCTAACTTGTAGAGGTCAAGATAGTAACCCGTCAACAAGAAGCGCACCTCCTGGCGGTTCTTCTCCACATCGAGTTCTGCCATCTCCTTGCCCAATTCTGCCATGCGGATGCCCGAACGGATAGCGCCACCGGCATACACAACCTGCGACACCTGAGCCGTGAAGCTATTTCCCCAATGGGGGGTGTCCTGCTTACCGTTTGCCACGGGAATAGCTCCCATACCCGGCACGATGTAATCGGTCGTTCCATCGGTCGAAAAACCTCGCGACAGCATGAAGCATTGCCCGTATAACTGCCCTGAAGGCTCAAATCCACACTCGGCAGCAAAGCCGATTTGGCTGCTGCCACCCCTTCGCTGGCTGCCTGCAAAGCCACCTCACTCACCCTCACCTTCTGACTCTGTTGGTCAGCAAGATTGTAAAGTGCCGTGAGTGTCATCGCCTGCACAGCCTTGTCTTGTGCATATATATGCACAAGACAAGGCTCTCCGGCCATCAGAGCGACAGCCAGAGCAGAATAAACCATAAGTTTGTTCATGAAATAAAAATAGATGTATTGTTGTTCATTATTTTTTCCTCTAACCGTTAACTATAAGCCGTTAACCTCTGTTCATTCCCTCGGAAATACTAATAATGAACATAAGAGTCCGGACAGCACAACATCTGCCACAATGCGCTACAAACGGCCTCATCAGGGAATATAAAAAGATGAGAACCGAATTTCGAGCACTATTGATTAAGAAATCCGGTGCAAAAGTACAAATAAAAAGTCGAAATAGGGTTAAAAAAAGTCGGTAAGTATCAAAAATTAATGTTTGAAAAGCATGGTATCATCCTTTTTCTTATTGACAATTTTGGCGTTTCAATGTTGCAATGCGTAATGCCACTCCAAACGCCTTTTAAATGGGTATTTCTCCGGCACCGAGGAACACCCTCTCCGACACCGGGGAACTCTGCCTTCCTGGTGCCGGAAAACAAAAAAACGCATTGCCTATATAATTACAGAAAATCAGCTTATTCAAATCTGTTCTTATTTCTCTGCCAATAGCTGCACAGATTCATCCGTCATGTGATGGTCTGCTGTCAAGCTCCAGTCATTGTTCTTTTCGTCCCATTCGTAGCTGAGGTAGCGCAAGACACTGCTGTCGGTCTGCCGATAGACGGCTTTCTGCTTGATGTCGGTGTAGGCATTGCTTTGCTCGTTCCAGAGGGCGTATTCCACAGTGACGTCGTCCGTATAGAAGAAGTTAAGACTGTGGTGCTTCTCAAAGCTTTGCGTGGATTCGTTCCATTTCAGCACTTCTTTTTGGGAGATGCGACCGGAGTTGTCGTAAATGTAATTGTACTTCAGGTGGCGGTGCAGGAATTTCTGATTCTCCACTTTGAATACGGTTTGTGTTTCCACACGGCCGTCGTTGGTTTCGGTATTATAGGCAAAGTTGTCTGTACGGTTAACGGCTGCTGCGCTTACTACGTTTACTAAAGAGGTCATTGCGATGATTGCTGAAATTACTAAAGTCTTCATAATGGTTCTATTTTTTAAGTTATACATTTTGTTTCAAGTTCTTGTCTTTGGGGGAGTTGTTCCCTTTTGACATTGCAAAGATAGGAGGTGGTAAAAAGCTTTTAGGTTATCGTTACGTTAATGTTAGGTTAACGGAGATATTTATTACTTTTGCGCCCAAAACAAGAACAAAATGAAAACACGTTTCCTCTTATATCTTTCCTTTTCCAATCTATCGGAGACGTAACTGGATAGGCATACAGCAGACTGTCACCACATCTACTATTGAGAAGTACCATCTTTCTTCTATGTCGTCCCAAACGGTTCGGACTTTCTTCGCTTCGAAAAGCTTGATGGCATTATGCTGGGGCATGATATTATGTTTTCAATTCTTTGTTTTAAGCTCTTTGATTGGGTCCTCGTTATGTGACAGAAACAATGCTCTTTCTTCAATTTAATCATAATTTCTGTTTTATTGCATCAGTTGACATAGTCTGTTTTCTTAGGTATAGTACAAAATATATGATTATTTTGACTTAAAACAAATCGCAGTCAATAAATCACTGCACATCATATGACAATAGGGAATAGCCTGCACCACAGACCATCCCCTATCACCTTAATTTTACTTGTGTGACTTCCTCTTACTTCACCACACCGTCCGTCATCGTAAAGCCTTCCAGAGAGCCGGCTTTCACCTGAATACAAATCACACTGATGGCGCTGTCTGCCGCAGCCGACAATTGGCGTTCTCCTGCCGGAGCCACGCGAAGCCAGTCACCCGCCTGCAGTTCTACGGTTTCTCCGTCAACCACCATGGTGCCGCGTCCGGAGAGGACGGCATAAATTTCTTCATTTTGCTTGTGCGAATGCACAAAAGGTACTCCTGCACCAGCCGGCAAATTGCTGATAGATACTTCTGCACCAGTCAGATTCAATGAATCGTGCAACTCGACACGTGCCTCGCCTGCGGGCACATTTACTTTCTGATAGTTCTTCATAATCACTTCTCCTTAGTATGTTTTGATTTACGGCTGCAAAGTTAGCCAACTACCAGACATCGTACAAGAAGGCACTTGAAGCTCAGTTAGTTACCTCCATGTTACCATTATTGGCAAATAAGGAGTTAGAAAAATAAGATTAACAAAAATTATTACTATTTTTGCCGAAAAAGCAAATATCGACTAAACTCTATAAAACATGAAGATTCTGAAAAAAATTTCAAAAGTAATAGTCATCGTAATGGCTGTACTGGCAACCATTTGGTGTGGTTTGTATGTTTATGCCAACTATTTCTATAATGACAAGCAGATTGATGTAGAAAACTTCTACATCGCGGAACTACCGTTACCCCCCTCGCAGTTTGAAGAAGATTTCAAAGAAATACACCAGATTGTCATGGAGAATTATTCATTATACCAAGCCAAGCATCTGAATATGGATTCATTGTATCAAGCTTGTGACGCCCGCGTTCGCCAGGCGCAGACCACCACAGACTACGGACTGATAGTGCAGGAATACATCTCTGCCTTACAATGCGCCCACGCCATTACCTGCTACAAGAGGTACACAGCCAATCAGCGCGTAGCCTTTATAGAGGATTCCTTGTTCGTTGACAAACCCAGTGACTATCTGACAGAATACGGCTTCCAGGACAAAGACCGGATTATAGCTATCAACGGACTCCCCTATAAACAATGGATTGAACAGAACGAAAAATATACCGAAGCATCTACCGTCCCCCACAGACGGCTCCGTACAGCCTATGATGCGTTCCGTAGTTATGCAGACACCCTAAGAAACTATACACTGCTGAGAGGGGGCGATACTCTGACCGTCACCCTTCCCTTGAAACAAAGGGACTATTTTCCGGATAACGAAGAACAAACTGTGGAGAGCAGGATATTACAAGACAGCATTGGTTACCTTACCATCAAAACCATGATGAACCCCGTCATGGAAGATTTCAAGGCGGTCTATCCCAAAGTCAAGGATTTACCATACCTCATTATAGACGTACGTAGAAACGGCGGAGGAAACAGCATGAATGGAGTAAACATCTGCAAGTACTTCATCCGCGAAGCACAACCACACTGCGTCAGCAAGAGCTACATCATGCAACCCGAAGCGACGCCTATAAGGGTAAAATCTATCTGCTGACCGACACATATACGCTCTCTGCTGCCGAGAGCTTCACACTCGACATGAAGGAAAGCGGAAATGTCACCCTCATCGGCGAAGCTACCGGAGGGGATACCGGCAATGGCCCCCGTCCTTTCTGTACCAAACAGCGGACCTATTTCCGTATCCCTACCCGCCAGCCGGACGTCTCTTCTAAAGGTTTCCCCATGGAAGGTATAGGCATACCGCCCCATCATCAAGTATCCCAAACCGTAGCAGATTTCATGAAGGATGAAGATACAGTGCTGAATTATGCTGTCGGACTGATAACAGAGAAACAATAATACATTTCCTCAACGAAAAAGAGCCAAGTATCAAAGGTGTGTCACCTCACGATACTTGGCTCTTTTGTATTTGATATATTATCCTTTATTTGGTACTTGCCAACATCAAAGCCGCATTGCTGTCATTCAGTTCGTAAACGGTAGTTTGCGTATAGCTGTCGTAACCATTAGTTCTACTGTTCCAACGGGCATAGTTCAACTCAACTTCACTGTCAGTGTATTCAACATCCAGCTTGAAATAAGGCACCCAGGCTTCCTTTACGCTATCCCACTTGAAAGCTTCCTTGCTCGTCACACGGTTCTCAGTGTCATAAGTGTAAGTGTAGCGGAGGTGACGGAAAAGGTGTCCGTCCTCATTGCGGAAGATAGTCTTGGCGGTCATCAGTTCGCCGGTCATCTCCTCGTTTTTCACATAATCGGCAGGAGTTGCCGCACTTGCAGAAAAGTTCATTACACTTGCCATTACCACTGCCATCATTACCACTGCTTTTGAAAATACTGTTGCTTTCATAATCGTTATTTTTTATTGTTATTACTTCTTTCTCTGAGGAGGTTGTTGTTTCGTAACCGCCTTCGCCTATATATAGTCAATCTGCGTGCCAAAGAATTAAATCACTGATTATCAAAGAATAACTATTTTATAGTAATGTCCATTTTCGGACAACTGTCCGCACAAAAACGAACAGCAAAACAAAAAATAAACGAAATATCATGAAAGTATTTCTACATTAGCAATAATATTATGTAACAGTAGTAAACTGTTTGATGATTGTCCCTACAAAAAGCTGATTTATACTTATCTTATCTCAATGGCGGCATCTGAAAACGTGGTGGGGCAATAGTCGCTCCGCCACTGCCTCCTCTATTATCAAAGACGGTGTTACGCAGAATCTCATACAAGATTCCACCTACATCCAGACTTAATTTAAACTTGTCGAAATTATAATAGGGAATCACAACGGGAACCGTCTCCCAACGACCGCGATAAGCATCGTAATAACGTTGTACTCCAACTTCCATACCAAAACGTTCGGACATATCCAGAGACATGGTGGCACCGTAGCGGTGGGTATCCATCCCGTAAGTATTTCCTATGCATACGAACCGAAAACCTTAAAAGCTACACGGTCCGAAGCCTGATACCGCAAAGCTCCCGAAGTATTGAAAGCCTGCCCGGTGGAATGAATCATATTTATCTTCATGCATCTACGCCAAGCTGGAGCGTCAGCCTTTGGTTAAAGGCATGCTGATATCCCAGGGAAGCATTGTTGAAACGTCCGATACCCGGTACGCTGGTCTGCCCACCGGAACCGAATAACATACCGTGAGGAAACTGTCTTAATACACCGCTTGTACTGTAATCTCCCCGAAATAGCAGGGAAGGATTGGTCTGATAAGGCAGACGAAGAGACTCTTTCAGTGAAAAATCGGGCAGGGAATAGGAGTACTCCGGATGAAACATGGAAGAAGGGGCAGAGTTTTCAGAAGGAAGCTCAAAAGGAGAGAATAGAGATTCATTGAATTCCGGCTGTATCTGTATACTGTCACGAATGAAACGTACACTGTCTTCCTGCGCAAAAAGCAATTGCGGCACAAAAGCCAACAGCAGGCAGATTCCCAAACGGCCACCAAGACAAGAGATACTGACTTTCCGTTTTATACGCATATACCCTCCTTCTTTATATTCATATAATACTGCTATACAAAAATAACGAAAATAAACCAGAAGAACAGTACATGTACTGCTAAATTATTGCAATATAGAAGGATACATTATTAATTTTCTATCAGTATCAATCCTACTCCTTTCACTGTTTTAATGGTTACCGACTCGTCTTCCGAAAGAAATTTCCGAAGTTTCGTCACAAATACATCCAGGCTGCGGGAAGCAAAGTAATCATCTTCCGTATTCCAGAATTTATCCAAGATAGCTTCCCGGCGGATAACGTCTCCCCGCTTCTCACAAAGCATCTGCAACAAACCTGTCTCGCGCACAGTCAAAGTCTTGTTTACACCCGAAGCATGTTTCAAAGTGGCATGTGTGGCATCCAACACATATTCCTTGCCTATCTTGTAGCATTGACTCGTGTCTTTCGATTTTTCGCCTTTGGAAAGCTTCAATAAGGCGTGGACATGTGCATCCAGTTCTTCGGGAATGAACGGTTTCTTTATATAGTTATTGGCACCGATTTCATAACCTTTTACCACATCTTTAGGAGATATCAGGGCAGAGGAGAACAGAATCGGAGTTTCCCCATCTGTCTCGCGGATACGCTTCACCATCTCGTAACCGTTCATAACGGGCATTTCTATATCAGATACTATCACATCAGGATGTTGTTCTTTCCACTGTTTCAAGCCCTCCTCGCCATTGGCGGCAGCAATCACTTCATAACCGCCTATCATATCTTCCAACCCGCCCTGAACTATATATCTCAAGCTTGCATCGTCTTCTACCAACAATAACTTTATCATAATGCGTTTATTATATATTGCAAAAATAAGGAAAAGAATGAATGCAACAGTCATATTGCTATAAAATAAACGAGGAAAACAACGCCTCTTAACCTAATATTAACGTAGCGATAACTTATGAAGCATGTGCCCACTCTACCTTTGCAACATCAATACAAAAAATCCACACTATGAAAGCAGATATTTCAATAACAAAAAGCCGAAAAGGGACAGAGATAGTAGTTTCGGGCAAGAGGATTAATAAATACGGCATCATAGCTGCCATAGTATTTGCAGTACCAATGCTGATTCTGTTTCAGTCGATACATGGAGAAACAACCAGCCATCTATCGCTGGTCAGATTCTTCATGTGTATATTGGCAGCTGTCCTGGTAAATCTATTCCTACATAAACTGTTGTTCAGATTGTTTTCGCCGATACGCATGTGGCAATATCGCACCACATGCCTGCTGCCCTTCCTGCTACTGGGTATATTGCCCCTTATATATGGTATGACAAGTGGCAATTATGATGTCACACGATTTGGAATATTACTGGCTGTCATGAGTTTCGACGACCTTTACATCCTCTGGCAATTACGCTCATTCGGTGGAGGCTCCTATATTACTGACAAATCAGAAGGATTGAATTTCCACGTGTGGTAAATTTATACAGTCTCAATAGGAAAGTAGAGTGTAAATTCACTGAAGCACCCCTCTTCACTTTCCACTTCTACCCTGCCGCCATGTGCCAGCATCACCTGCTGTACATAATTCAGGCCCAGACCAAAACCTGCAGCACCGCCCCTTCCACTTCGCCCGACTGCTGCAGAACGTTCAAAACGGTTGAAGATAAGAGACTGGTCTTTTAAGGGAATACCCAATCCGTTGTCACACACCTTTATCTTGCAGAAGCCTTTCTCCGATTCGCAAATAATATCTATCTTTACCTCTTCATGGGAATATTTAATGGCATTGTCCAGCAGATTGCCCAACACTTCACGCAAACAGAAGGCATCGGCATACACCATTTCACAACGATGATAAACGGTCGTAAATTCTACCCTTTTGCTGGTTTTCAGAGAAATTTTGGCAATTATATCATCAAGTAAAGGCCGCAAAGGCACCTCTTCCTGATGGAGCTCCAAATGTCCCTCATCCAGCTTGGTAAGTACCAGTACACGATTGGAAAGGGTAAGCAGATGCTCACACTCTTCCATCATCGCCTGCCGGTATTTCTCTTCTTTTCCAGGCTTACCGGACAATTTGCCGCTATTCAGAATATGAGCTCCCATCAGGATGGAACTCAGAGGAGACTTCATGTCGTGTATCATAGCATAAGTAAAATCCTTCTGGAATTGCTCCAAATGCCGCTGTGTACGCAAAACTTTCACCTGGCCGAGAATACAGTCCAACACCACCAAAAACATCACCCAAAGAGGCAGAAACAGATACCATACGGAACTTATGACGTAGCGATACGGATTCTTCACCACACCTTGTATACAAAGGATGCTGTCCTCCTTCAACGGTATAAACCGGGAAGAAATATCCTGATATTTTGCCGAGGCATATCCTGCTTCCACCACTGTACTATCGGAGGGAGCGTAGTACTGGCAGATACCACTCGTATAGGTCATTCCCAAGGCTTCCAACCTGGAAGCAAAAGCAGAATCGAGGTACTGCACGGAGAGAGGAAGTTCCATTCCGCTTTCATTGATGCTGCGCTGCATAATCAAAGCAGAGCGTAGTCGATAATTCAAATCGACCGGATTGTACATATGTACCACTCCAAAGCGGTTCACCTTATACTTCGACTGCTCTTTCTCCAGAAATTCCCTTTGCTCCTTTGCAAAAGGCGATTCAACACTCTCTTCCCATTCATCCTTTCCATCCCTATCAGTCTGTTCGTAGAGCAAAGAAAGGCGGCGTTTCAAGACCTCGTCATAAAAAGCTGCTTCAAAACAATCATTTACCTGATAGGCAGTTTCTTTGAAAGAAGCACGGTACAGATAGACAAACCAGACTACCATCAGCAGACAGCCGGCAATCAACCCGACAATCGAAAAGACTTTAAAAGAATATTGCTTGCGCACCTGCCGCTGCCGTTCGCTTTGCTTAGCTCCCGTAAGCGTATGTTCTGTCATGTCCAGCAAATGTTGCCCCGAGGCTTCTATATCTGCCCACCGGCTCTCCGATATCTGACTACGTACCTCACCTATCGGCAACCTCATCTTCTCTGCCAGCACATAAAAAGCAGACCGCTGCTTCTCAATATCATTACCTTGTTTAAGTATGGAATCCATTTGCCTGGCCCAACTGTACACCAGAAAAACAACCAAGAGAAGCGTAGGAAGGAACAAAAAGACTATATCCTTGACAAGCGGTATAAAAGGAGAAAACATGACAGCTTCAATGGCCTCTCCTTTCTTCTCATTCAACCAGGCTTTTTCCGAAAGAACAGACTTGAACCGTACATATACCGAACGCTTGCTTCTGTCCGTCGCAGGACGGATATTTACAGTCCGGTCTATATTTTTCCATTTCAGTTTCTTCTCTACCAACCTCGCCATCACATCTAATGGAATGGCGACATGATATACATCTTCGAGAAAGGAAGCTGCCTGCTGATAGTTTAAAAACATCTCATCTTCGAAAGACCTGATACTGTCTTTGGATAGATACGAGTAAAAAGGGATAGTCATGTCAGGAAACGGTAAATTATTAATCTCGTTGTCTACCGTTTCGATAAAAGCCAGACGAAAACATTCGTTCAGTGCGCGTTCTGCCTCTTTCTTGGTATTGTCGTAAGCATACATCATACCACCAATCTGCACCACAATTACCAGTAGCAGCCCTACAATAGAAAGGATATAGAGTGAACGAAATTTCATCTTACCTATTATTTTGAGGACAAAGATAGCATTTTATCATAGAAAAAGAACTGATACAAAAAAGATAGCCTTGGACTTTTATTTATCCAAAGCTATCCATACAAGTACAATCCCTGCGATAGAGACGTCTACAGAATTATTTGCGAAGAGTCAACTTATCAATCCCAAAGAAACCGGTATCATGTCCCGGAGCCAGTGCAATCGACTCAATCTGCAACTCATTCTTTCCTTTTTCCAAATTGACCCGTCCAAGATTCACCAGAAGCAGAGACACTTCTCCATTGGTCAGACTGACTTCCGGAGTAATCACCTTATCATTTATACGAAGGGCAAATGTACCATAATCAGGCGCCACAGTGAACTGTATTTTCGCATAATAAGTTCCTTCCACTTCACTGTCAAAAACCAATGACAGCTTATCTCCCGGTTTAAACTCTTTCCAGTAGAGCTGCATACCCTCACTCCACAAGGGGTGGAAGTTGGTCTGCAATTCAACGGAACCCATATGCCCCGGACGAGGCTGCATGACTTCGCCTCCACAACCAGACTCATCCCTGAACCGAAAATATCTGACGGTTGGTTGGCAACCCGTTCGCGTACATCGCTCACAAAGGGTTTCGGCTGTATTTCGCCTCCGGGAAGCATATACCAGAAGGTTATCGGAGCATAATTAAGGTGTATATTCGACCAATCGAATAACTCCATGTCAAAGCGCAGGCTCCGGGTAAACGGAATCGCATCCAAACTACGAACACGGGTATTCTGCGCCAAACCTATGTGAGCATAACAACCATCTCCTATGGGTTGGGCAACAAAAGGATGGTTTATCCACGGTTCATAGCGCCCCCAGGCATAGCCATAATAATCTTCTGTACCCGTTCCAAAGTGTGACGGAAAGGTTTCACCGTCCACATACACCTTTTCATCTCCTTCTCCCCACCAACCCAAGTTGGGGTTATAGACAGTAACCGCATCTCCCACATACACGCCCCTACCTTTAAGATCGGCAAACGTAAGGTCCTGGGCAAACTCATCGCCCCGGGCATGGATATGCGTAAACTGCTGCCATGTGGTACCAAAGTGCATGGAGCGCTCATCCCACTGCCACTTTCCACTAACTGCAGCAGCCTTGGATATCTCCACCGGCTGTTCCCCATAATTGGTCAAGGTAATCGTACAGTTCCGCTCGAAAGGCATCACCCACCATGCACTCATCACATCATCCTGTACGGCCCGCGTATACCACGTACCAGTTGCAACGGGATAATAGCCTACCCCAAAAAACTCACCGACCGGAGCCCAGACAGTTGGTTCCCCATCAAAGGCAATGGACAAGACCGTAGAGCGAAGTGCTTGGCGACGGTCATCAGCATCAATCCGCATCGAAAGACGACGAATGGCACGAGAGCCGTCAATCGTAAAACTACGGCTTTCACCCGGAGCCAGAGAAGTCGCCAAATTGAGCGTACTTTCTCCTCCCGCAAGCGGAGTATCAATACCAGGTGTTCCTTCCGACAGCTTCTTATTGACAGCAGCTATCAGCCGGGCATTCTTCTTCAACTCTTTGGCCGAGAAAGAAATCACCTTGACCGGAGAAGTATAAGTGCGGTAATTGATAGCATAGTATACAATGGTCTTACTCTCAATTTTCCCCTCCGGAGTAATCTTCAAGTCCGGCGATTCGATAGTCACCTTGCACCGCTTGGCATAAGGTATGGGCAAATATAAATTATGCCCTCTTTCTTCCATCGGAGCCTCATCGGGTACTGAAGTTGAAAGAGGTTCTCCACAAAGGACTTGTCCGCTCAATATATCACGTACATTGCCTTCAATTACCGGTTTTTCCTCATTGTCTATGTAGATACGCAGAGTCCCTTGTCCCCGATTTATGCCGGAGAAAGTCATCCAGAAACGAACCATGGCACCGGGGCCTTCGGCATCCATCATCACATATTCCGTCCTCCCTCCGTTCTCTTCCTGGCGGATAAACTGTCCTTGGTCGAAATTACCAAACCAGGCACGCTTATCCGTCATGTTATGCGAACTACGGTCGTAGCTGCTGAACTGCTTACACGTATAGGCATTTTCGGGCCAACGCGCCAGCACGGAACGGTCTGTCATCTCATGCAACAATGTCTTAAGAGAGATAACCGGGTCGGCCATAGCCAAACCGCTATAGAGAAATATCAACTGAATTACAAAAACTAGTTTTTCATCATAACCGATTATTTTAGTAAATCTCCATCTCATTGATGCGTAACACCCTTCCTCCTGCATGCTGCATAGGACGGGTTATCATCAAGCGTACATAGCGTACCTGCGCCGGAGTGTCAATCATACGTGATACGACATTCTGCCGGTTTCCATCTATATTGTCAAGTGTCTTCCATTCTTCAGTCTGGCTGTTTCTGCCTTGCAGGAAGCAAGCGGAAGTAATGTACCCTTTGTCCTCACGGCCTGCATTCACCAGTTTCCAACCGCTCACAGTTTTCGCCTCACCCAAATCAAAATCCACATAGTTCAACGCACTTCCCACTTCACACCATTTGGTATCGACATCCCCGTCAACGATACGTTCGGGCTTCTCATTATCATTAAAATAGCCGGAATAGGCGATAATCTTCGCACCCTTCAACAGGTTTTCTTTTTCCACCTCCACACTGTTCAACTCCATCTCATTGTCACGGATGGCTGTATGGAACAAGCTAGTGGCAACCTGGACGGGTTTCAGAGTTTCCTCCACCAATGTGGCAGCAAAAAGAACAACCTTTTCATTCTTCGGAAGTATAAGGCTGGCAGCACCTGCCGGAATATCGACACCGAACTTGAACATATAGGTAAACTCATAGGCCTCATCGGCTGTAGGAGAGTGGCGGTGAGTTCCCACATAAGCCACTTCGGCATCCTTCAGATAACCTTTGGTATGTCCCGAATGTCCCCACTGTCCGACAAATCCGGTATAGGAAGGTACAATGACCTCACTCTTGTTCCCTCCGCACCGGAAAGTGGCGGCATAGTCCCCGTCCGTAGCGGCAGCCAGAAAATACAGTTTATTATACTTTTTACCTTCCGGTAGAACAATAGTATCACCATTGCACGTCATTCCGTTGGCGGCATCTTTCTCGCCGAGCTGGAAAGGAATCCCGTTTACAGTCAGGGATTCGGGCAACAGTTCTGCCGCAAACGAATAACCCGACTCAAAATCAGCTTCACCGCGGAACTCGTTGAATGAGGAACATTTACAGTTATAGGACAACGGTAAAGAGGCATACTGCAATTGATAAGCGTCCTCGCCCGATGACTTCAAACGTACCTTGAATGTCTTTATAGAATAAGGCTTTATACTTACAGACAGCCCGTTTCCACTGAATTCGGCCGAACCGATACTCTTTTCAGTGCCATCCGCTTCGTAGGCACTGGCAATTTCGCCTGCAAAAGAAAGTACCGCATCCTGCACCTTCTCACCGCCTATCTCATAGACACGCACTACATACTCATCCGAGTTCTCGGCTTTCTTCAATGCTTGATAATGACATTGCGGTTATTGGAAGAGACGAAAGAGAACTCCTTACCCAATGTACCCCTATGTTTATCGGTACGGAAAGCTTTCAGCTTCTGGTTCAATATCTCCGCCTTCTCTATGGTGACAGCCTTGTCAAGTCCACCGGCATGACCCACCAGACTGTATGTAAAGCAATGATGCCCGAAGTCCTGGCGGTTCTGGTAAGCATAATCCTTGTCTGTTTCGGGGGTATGCAGCAGGGTCAGGCGGAGGGTGTTGTCGTCCGGCTTGTCCCAGCCGTATTTGCTGTCATTCAAGACAGATATGCCATAGTTTCCACTACGGTCAGTCAAATCGGCCCAATACTGTGCATAGACTTCGTAGGCAGTCTCCGTATTGTTGCCCCGCCTCACACTTCCAAGTCCCAAATCGTAGGTGGCTTCCGTATTTGCCATGTTCAAAGGAAATTCGGCCTTCAATAAAGCATTGGACAACTGCCAGTCCACCTCATTGTAAAAGTCTATGCGGTCGGCACGGCTACCCTCATACAAACGGATGTACTGCTTGAAGAGTGACTCTCCATAACGTTTCTCGATGCAGAGTGACTTGCGCAGCTCACCATCCTCCACCAGTGTCATCTTCACATCCTCTGTGATGGAAACCGGTTCCCGGTCTATAGTCTCCTTCAAGATCTCCCAAGCAGGCCACATGTAGGACTTGTTCTGCGTGAAGAGTGCCAGACGAATGGATTTACCGGGTTTCACCAGCTCCTTGCCGTTCTTCTTGTCAAACAACGAAACGATATCACCCTTTGTATCCAGCGTTATCTTATAAATGGAATTCTCCAATGCATTGGAATCCACAGATACCCGGGTGTCAGCCGACGGACCAGAAGTACGGACATCATATACCGCATAACCGGTAGCGGGCACAATAGCCTCTATCAAGAGTCTGGCTTTACCGTCAGCATAGGACAGCAATTGGGCGGCCACTTTCCGGCCATTCATATCATATACGGTAATCCCTTTCGGTTTCTTTGGCAAGGCAAGTTCCACCTCTGCCATATCGGCAACCTGGAATCCAAGCGCATTGTAAAGCACCACCGGTATCCCTTTCACCCTGGTATCCATCTTTCTTGCCACAGCGTCAATGGAGGAAGTAAGAATACCGGAGAACTGCTTGAGGGAAATCAACTCGTCATTCCATGAGAATTCATAAGCCCGCGGTATACTTGTTCCCGTAAGGTCATCATGGAACTGATGGAAAATGAAACGCTGCCAGTTCTCAGTCAATGCAGCTCCGGGATAGGAAGCTTGGTTCAGCCATTCGGCTACAACGGAGGAGCGTTCCGCTGCATCCCCCAAAAGCTCATTCTGACGGTTGTACAGCTTCATGGCAGCCTGGGAAGTATAACATCCGGTACCGTGAACATCCATCAACAGTTCACCGTTGAACTTGGGCAGTTCCGGATGGCTTGCGTAAGGCTGGAAGTCTTTATATATCCGGTCACTCGTGGCACTGACAATCTGCAACGGACCATTGCCTTGCAGGCCTTTCTCTACGGCACGTACAGACTCCAATGTAGGTGAACCACCTATGTCTCCCGTACCGTAATAGCGGTAGACCATGTGAAGCGGAGAGTGGCCGGTCAATTCCAACAAGTCCTTGTTTTCCGACAGGTCCCCGTCCTCAAAACGTTGGTTATAATCATATCCATGAGTCATCATGATGGTAGAGCCGTCTATACCTTGCCATAAGCCGACAGTGAAAGGATATTTGTCGTTGCCGTAGAACGGTTTGTTGCGCCACTGCAACTTCTGGGAGGAGAAGCCGATCAGTCCGCAATGGGACGCAATGGCAGGAAGTGTCCAGCCAAAACCGAAACAATCCGGCAAAAAGATGTCAGTGCTTTCCACACCAAATTCCTTCCGATAATAATTCTGACCAAGCATGATGTTACGAATCGCAGACTCTATGGAAGGAACCAGTGTATCAGTGGCATCCCAGCTGGCTCCGCTGATATGCCAACGGCCGCTCTCTATGAATTTCTTCATCTCTTCGTATTGCGCCGGATAATATTCCTTCATCCAAGCATATTTCACACCTCCTTCAAAATTAAAAATATATTCCGGATACTGCTTCAGCAGAAACAGATTCTGGCTGATCGTATTCCACACATAATCCTTGATTGTGGTCTGGATATCCCAGTTCCACTGTGTGTCCAAATGTGCATCAGACACCATGTAGGCTTTCGGCTTTTGCGCCTGCACACTATTTTGAGCATAGGCACCGCCACCCAATAGCAAGGCAGATACCAATACTGCAATCTGTTTTTTCATTTTCTGTTTATTTATTGTGTTTAAAGGTTTTATTTATTGCAGTTCGCTGATCTCGGCGAAAAGCTCAATCATACAGGCATTCTCCAGTAGACTCTTGAACTGCTCTTTTCTGTTTCCCGACCAATCATTACTAAACAAGCCATTCTCATCACGCGCATAGTTCCAAGCATAATCCGCATTCGCAATCATGGTCTTTATGTACGCCTCATTCCTATCAACCAGATATAGCGCCTTCAAACCTCTGAACAAGATTACATTAAACCAAGGAGTTGCCGGAAAGAATTTCATCTCTCCTGTTGCGATAGGCTGTACCTTCAGAAAGAAACGGCAGGCACCCTCGGCTGTCTGCTGCGCTTCCTTCAGGTAACGCTTCTCTCCAGTTACCTGATAGAGAAGTACACCGGCCTGAATCATCTGCCGCTGTTATAAGTATATTTGGCCGGATCCACTTTTCCTGCAAATTCTTGTTGTCCCAATATACAAAGTCAGAAGGGTCACAAAGATTGTCACGGGTCCATTGATAGGTCTTCTTAGCTTGCTCAAGGTATTTTGCATCCTTAGTCAACTTAAACAGCCTCATACAGAGAACAGTAGCCGGAGCATTCGAACAAGTGTTTTTTGATTCTTTCTTCTGTTCGCACCAATAGATTCCTCCCCCCAACTCTTCGGACCATCCGGAATAAATATAGTCATGCAGCTGGATGGCTTTTTCCAGATACTCCTTGTCACCAGTCCGTTCATAGTAATCACAGAAATCAATGGCCACCCAGTCATTGTCATCGTAATAACGATCATTATGACCTGCAAAAGCCGGATACGACTGGTAACAATGGGGAATCCGGGTAGAGTCCCAATAAAGGTCCAGTCCCGGCTTTATCTGCCGGTCCATCAGTTTTCTGTACTTCTTTTGCCCGGAAACCTTATACAAAGAAACACAACCGGATACCAAGGCTGAATAAGGCCACAAGAAAGAGACCTCCTGCTGGTTAACAACAGCGCCGGTATTGGCCGTATATGTAATTCTCTGCTCCGGGTTTCTTGGATAAGTTTCGTCAGCAGGCCATACTTCTCCACTTTATAGAGAGTAAGTATCTGCTGAAGCAAAGAATCGGCTCGTTGCAGATAGATTTGTTTGCTTGTCTGTGCAGACAAGCAAACCGGTAACGAGAGAGCTATTAATAAAAATAAATTCCTAAGCTTCATATCCAATTCAAGTCAAGTGATTATTATTCCAGCTTCATATCGGCACACATCAGGAAAGCATTGTATGGCCCCCACATGGACATGATGAACCAAAGCTGGTCATCATTGTCTTTCAACGGATGTATGTAAGCGCAATACAAAGCTGGATATCTGTCCGCTTCTGCCAATACTTTCGGCTCGCTCCACTGGACGAGATCCTTCGATGTACAATAAAGAATGGCATGCCTTTTGGTCAAAGGAGTCTCGTCATGATTCGGATCATAATTATAAGTCAGAATCCAACGCTCAAACTTCTTGTGCCATATCAGCGACGCTTCTCCTACGGGACCTCTCAATACCGGAGTAGCGGCAGCCTCATTTCCACGTATCCACTCTTTACTTTCACCATTCCAGTATTCATAGGCCTTCATATCCAGAAGATCTTTCTCAAGGAAACGCGCCAGATACGCAGCATCACCACGTCCGGCCTGTGTGCCAAGCATATAAATCCATCCGTCACGTTTGGCATAAGCCACTTGCGAAAAATGACTGTCGGGAGAAAAAGTCACCTCTTCACGCCGCTCCCATGTCCGACCGTCATCATTGGAAGTATAGACAGAAGAAAAATTGGTAAGCCAGCGTCCATGAGGCGCTCCCCAATCATAGATGTTCATAATATGGACACAATCCGTTTTACCGGCCCGAATAGCACTCGTAGGGATGGAAGTCTGGTATACCTCCGGATTCGTCTTACCGCCCGCACATACCTCAAGCGCCTTACCATCGGCATCAAGCAGCATTGAATCTATTTTAAGACCGTCTGTAAGCTCTGTATCCGATGAAAAAGCCAGTACGTTGGAACGCCAGTTGGAACCATTGCCACCATTTTATTCACGACAAAACCTTCTCCACTGGTATCTCCGAAAAACATGCCCACACGGTTTCCATCCATATGCCACATTAACCCCAAATCCGTTCCATATACATCAAAGTCAGGTCCGGTATTATTGGGATTCAGCAATGTATCTCCCGGCAAAGGATCACCCGTGACACGGGATATCATGCGTACATTATCAATACACAGCGTTTTTTCACTATCAGCATCCTTACAAGCCATATTGCCCGTCAAACTACAGGTAACAAGCCCGAACAGTAAAATTTGTTTAGTTCTCATTCTTATCAATTCCATATACAAGTACACATTCCCACATCTATTCCTTTATTCTTTCCAGGATAATCAGTCCCAGTTCAAACTGGTCCCCACCGTTATTATTTCTCACATGGAAAGTGACCGAATTGGTTTGTTCCGTCAAATTGATGTCTCCTACATGTACTCTGTCTTTAGACACTTCTTTGTCCTTCTTAGTAGAGATCCATCCGGACAGTTGCTTCTGGCGTTGCCAAACCTGGAAATCGGCACCATTCGGTTTCTCGAAATAGTTTATCAGCACTTTATATTTTCCTTCGGGCACATCGTTCAGCATGATGCGCACTACTCCTCCATGCTGGGTGGTCATACGGATTCCACGCTCATTTGTTACCTGGACACCTCCACCAAGACTCAGCTGCATCAATTGAGGGAAATAAATATGTTCTGTCGGCTGATATACAGTGCGTAATTCAGCAGTAGGCTCTTCTCTGCCTTGCAATGGCTGGGCTGCATAGAAGAATCCAACAGATGTATAATCTACCGGGAAATTATTTTTTACTTCACCATGTTCCATTCCATGATAGATTTCCTTCTCATAGGACATTTTGTCGGCCAAGAAGAAACGGTATCCACCGGTTCTGGCCATCGGAAGTGAATAATCCAGACAACCATGGAGAGGGAGGCTGTTTCCTCTGTCCCAACGATCCAATAAAGCATACCAGCCACCGTTGTAATAGTCTTCGGAACCGGTGCCGTGCAGACGCATTTTATTATCTACGTAAGTGCTGTCGTCCCCTTCGAAGAACAAGGTCATTCCCGGACGCAGGCCTTGTGCCTGATGGATGGTTCCTACATAATGTCCTTTTCCTTTTTGTGCAGCAAACTTATGGAAAATGCCGAGAGGAGTTTTCTCTCTACGCCATACAGAATAGAACTTACCCTCTTCCTTCACATTACGCTTATTACTGTTATAGTACACTTTAACGTTTACAGAAATAGGAGATTGCTGAATACCTTCTCTCTTTTTATAAATCATCTTCATAGAAGCTGACTTGTCAAAAGGCATTGGCAGATAGCAGTAGTTGGAAGTACCTTGCTTACCCATTAAGATACTCCGCATTGCTCCTTTTCCATAGGCATATCCAAAAAAATCAGCAACGGGGGCATAAATAGCCTCCACCTTCTCATTATCCCATTTAGCTGAAAGAATCACATCTTTGTATAAACCTTCGAAAGATGTTCCGCCATCAATCGACATACCTACAATACGTCCCGGTTCTGCCATCTCAAAGAAAGAAACTTCTTCTCCCGGACTCAGTGTAAATACCTTTTCTTCCGTCTGTACACCAGCTGATTTTCCAAAGGTATAATTCGTTACAGCAGGAGACAAGTCAGCCCATATTCTATTCACCTCAGCCAACAAATCCTTATCCTGCTGTGAGAATTCACCGGTATAGGTTTCCACCTTCTTTCCCGGCAGGTTACGGTATTGTATCTGAATGAATTCCAATTTAGGTCCATCGAAAACAATTTTACAGGACTTTTTATACGTAATGGGCAGATAACAATAAAAACCACCGATTTCATTGCCACAAACGGGCTTTGTAAACGGATAAACCTTACCGGAAAACAAATCCGAGAACTTTATTTTCAGACCGGGCTCTTTCTGTCCATCAAAATAGAAATAGAGCATATTGTCCGTCGGTGTAGGAGTCCAGATTCGGTTGATGACTCCGGGGCCTTCCATCTCAGCAATCACCAACTTATCACCTTCCTTACGAAGGAAAGAATAAGTACCCGCAAAACCATCATCATTGCCTCCGGTACGGTCGTAACTCGAGAACTGCTCCACATAAGAGCCAGTGCGATACTCCGGCAATTTATCCACTCTTTTCAATAACTCCAGCTCATCCGTCCATCTGTATGGGTTCTGAGCCACGGCATACGAGCCTGCCAATAGAATGGCAGACAAGAAAACAGAAACTTCTTTCAAATTAATTTTCATAAACTATTTTACTATATGTTTTTTAAAAAGGCAAGGAGAGAATGCCTGTTTAAACGGTATCTCTCCTCACTGACAGTATTATTTCAATAGAAAGGATTATGGTCTATAAAACCACATCAATTCTCCTCTTCTGAAAGTACCATGGTATTTACGCCAAAGAATTTGGCCCATTGTACATTGTTCGGGCCCGGTTTCATTTCGATATAAACAACACCTTCGTCATTAGGCTCAATACCCTTAATCTCTACCGTTCTATCGAAATTATCGTCATTAACCAAATAAGCAACGCCATCGTTCTTTCCGATTACATGGAACTCGGTTTCAGTTCCACGGTCATTGATGTGACCATAGAACTGAACGTATATTTTGTTCCTTGAGAGAGACCTGTCACCTTAAATCCACTGAGCGGAATAGCAATACCGTCGCTGAAAAACATATCCTCAGAAGCTGTTTTTGGAAGACCCAAATTATTATTCAAACCGCGAGCCAATTCTCCGGAAAACGGTTTGTCCACCTCGATGCCGAAAGTAGTAGGACGACCTCTATGGTCGAGCATATTTACCAATCCGGGGTCTCTGGGATTCCTATAGTTGTTAAACGGAGCCGGAGAATCAATGACACCAAAGTCAATGTAACACGTCTTAGGAGTCTTGGTAACAGTCAAGTCGCTAAAGTAGCACAACTTGCCATCAGCCGTTTCTACCTTGATGACCGTTTTTCCAACAGCAGCAGGTGTAATTACAGCTGCATTATTTTCCACACCTTCAATGGTAGCCACATCGGAGTTGAGGACACTCCACTTCAACTGATAGGAATCGCCTGCCAGGTCATCAACAGAAGCGGTAACTGTGGCAGTTTCGTCAATCTCCAAATAAACCGATGATTGGTCAATACGTACAAACTTACGATTGGACAAGTCCACACTGTTATCATCCGAACAGGATGTCAATGCAGCAAATGCCAATGTCATCGCACTAAAAATGAATTTTATTGATTTCATACTTGTTCTCTAATTTATTTATTAATATCCGGGAGTTGTCTCAAATTGGGGTTGAATGTCCATCTGAGCCTGCGGAACGGGCCATAAATACATTCTTTTGTTGAAGGTACGGCTCTTATAGTAAGTTCTCTTATAAAAAGCCTTCGGATTGTTCACATCATCGCTCTTCTCAGAACCGTCATGATTCATACCATAAAGCTTGCCGCCCAGGTATTTGTCGGCAATCTTCCAACGACGGAGGTCATGGAAACGGATACCTTCACAATTGAACTCTACCCGACGTTCTTGCTGAATGGCGGCACGCATTTCTTCCTTACTCAGCCCTTCCTTCAAAGCGGGAATTCCGGCACGTTCACGAATCAAGTTCACATACTTATATACATCGGGAGTGGGAGCTGGCGAAGACTCGTTCAATGCTTCCGCATAGCCCAAATACGCTTCAGCCATTCTGTATAAGATACCCGGCTGATATACATACTTTCCATCTCTGGGAAGTACATCCAAAGAGATTCGCTTACGGACATTATAACCGTTCTGCGGAGAGTCGAAAGTCATATCCGTATCACGGCCTCCTTGAAGGAAGTCCACACGACGGTTATCAACTCCCAGCCATGCGCCATTATAGATGACGGAAACATAGAAGCGAGGCTCCCGGTTGCAATACATGTTGTAGGTACCTTCTTCTGTTACCGGGCTTACACCGGTTTCTTTATTGGCAAGGTTCGAAGGTCCGCCGCCCGGCCACTTCGTGGTTCTATACTCTGTATTGGTAGAGAATCCGTTTTCCACATACCCCGATTCCGGGTTGATAATGGGCGAACCATCCTCGTTATATCCCAATATAGGCATTTCACCGTTCTTCATATAAAAAGCGTCCACCAGCTCCTGAGTGACACCCATAGCGGCATTTCCACCGATACCTTTCGGCAGATGATGAGCCTGCCAGTAGTTCAGGTCCACATTTTCGGGGCGTCCGAAAAGAATCTCCTTGTTGCCTTCTGAGAAGCGTTTCAACGACATGTTGTAGTAAGACATGAAGGGGTCGATGCTTCCATCCACATTATATTCATAGTACAGCTTATGTCCGGCTGCTTCGGCTGCCTTTATCAAGTCCAGATGAGCTTTGGCAGCCTTTTCCCATCTTTCCGGCTTGGCTTCGGCATCAAAAAGGAATTCTCCTTCCGAATTCTTCCAGTCCTTGAGGTCCGGATTTCCGTTGAACAACGGGCTTGCGGCAAATAGCAACGTTTTGGCACGTATTGCCAAAGCCATGATAGAGGTGGCCCTGCCCCAATCGGTATTGTTGGGATAGACAGCGGCAGATGTTCTGACACTTCCAGCAGCTCTTTGTCAATCCAATCTACCACTTCGGCATAGGGTCTTTGGGAAGTCATCATCTCCGATTCGGGCGCATCGACGGAAACAAGCACACCGGAGTAAACGGTATGGCACCATACAACTCAATCATCAAAGAGTAATAGTAGGCTATCAGGAAGCGGACTTCGTACTTCATCTGGTTGACATAAGATTCCGTCAGGTCTTTTTCCGGAAGAACTTTTGCCTCTTGCAAGAAGATAAGGCCGGAACGTATGCGCTTGTGCAATTCTACCCAATAATAGGGGTCCCATGTAGAGATAGGACTCCAGTTTCCGGTGGTGTAGGCATACACATTGCCCCACCCATACGGCGACCAGTCTTGGGGAATGGTGATATCATCGCCCATGATGTTATAGCCCTGTGCCTTGAAATACCCCCACATGGGGCTGGGAATAGATGAATAGACACCTGCCAACCAGTCTTCGGTCCTTATCTTATCCGTGAAAATCATCTCCATGGTAAGCTGGTCATCGGGAGCTTTATCCAAGAAATCGTTGCAACTTGTTGTCAATGCCAGGGTGCACGACAATAAGACAGCTTTTACTATAGATTTATATTTTTTCATTTTCTTCGTATCTTGATTAATTGTTGAAATTGATGCTAAAGCCCACTGATACAGATTTCATCTGCGGGTATCTCAATCCATCGGTAGTTTCCAGTTCGGGATCCCAAAGCTTGAAGTCGGAAAACGTCAGCAGATTGGTTCCTCTTGCAAACAAACGGCAGCCGCGGATGCAATTTTGGTAGTCCAACGTTGCGGAAGGGTATATCCAAGTTCCAGATTCTTCAAGCGCAGGAAACTCATGTCACGCAACCACCATGTGGAAGCTTGTTCATTGTTTGCCACAGCCTTGTCTCCCATACGGGGCCAGAATACATCTTGCCTCGGATTTTCGGGTGTCCAACGGTCGTCAATATTCGAATAGATGTTACCGGCACCTAAAGAGGAACCCGGTAACCAGGTCTCTCCGCCCAGGAGCTGGTAGGTTTTACCTGTTCCTTGGAAGAATACTCCCAAATCGAACGACTTGTAGCTTACCGTAGCTCCAAAACCATAGACAATCTCGGGAATACGTGTACCGCCAATGGCTGTTGCATCTACTGCGGTCACTTCACCATCCCCGTTCAAATCCTTGTATTTAATGTCACCGGGACGCAGGTTGCTCATATCACTGAATTTTTGTGCGGGAATCCCTTCCTTAAGCATACCGTTTTCATCGAAATCATCTTCCGTAAAGAGCCTTTCCGCTATCAAGCCAAACAATTGCCCTACAGGTTTACCAGTTTGCGAACGGTATGTATCCAAGATGGCGGCAGGTTCGTCTATTTCCACAACCTTATTGTGTGCGTAGGTATAGTTTGCCATAGCGGAAATGGCCCAATCGCTATTGAACTTGTGGTTGACATTCAAAGACACATCAAATCCCTGATTATCGACCTTGCCATAATTGGCCCAAACAGGGCGGTTGAATCCGGCAGAACCAGGCACATTCTTACGCTGCATGAAGATGTCATCGCGCTTTTCCTTGAACACATCCACTACGAGGTTCACGCTACCATTCCATAGACCTAAGTCGATACCGGCATTCATCTTGGTCACGGTTTCCCATGTCAAGTTGTTCACACCGATTTCGCCTTCCGAACGTCCAAGGCGATAGATTTCCGCATCTGTACCCCATCTGTACGAACCGGTATTGACAATGGTAGAAATATAGGCGAAACGTCTGTTACCACCAATGTTACTGTTACCGGCCTTACCCCAAGTAGCTCTCAGCTTCAAGTTGGAGATGACATCGGAAACCGGCTCCATGAATTTCTCGGAAGATACAATCCATCCAACGCCACGGCGGGGAAGAAGCCGAAGCGCTTGCCTTTGGCAAAGTTCTCGGAGCCGTTGTAACCGAAGTTCAGCTCGGCAACATAGCGGCTGTCGTAAGTATAAGAGAATCTTCCGGCTATGCCTTGGGTACGATAGGGAAGCGCATCACCATTGTCATACTCCTTCTGGTTGTAGAGGAACATGGCGTTCACATCGTGCACTTTGCCGAAAATGCGGTTGTACGAGAACATTCCTTCCAGATAGATGGACTGATCGCCCCATTTAGCTCCTTTTTCATAGCCCAGGAACTCTTGTCCGGTGGTCTGCACATCAGTGATGATGTTGCCCTCTGCATCGCGTGCGGTGGCGGGATTGTAGTAATAGGGGTTCTTGGAACGTGTCACGGAAGTTGCCGAGAACTTGTCAAAAGAGAAGGTTCCCTTGAACTTCAGTCCCGGTGTGATGAACTTCAAATCCTGTTCCAACGATACTAGGGATTCAATCTTATTGTGGTTTAGTTTTTCGTATCCACGCTGTGTGGCCCACGCCCAAGGGTTCTCTTTGTGCATCACACGGGGAATGCGTCCATCGGCATAGATGGCCGGATGCACGTAAGGAGGTACACGCATGGCTTGATAGAAAATGCCCTGATTGGTTTCCGTGTCTCCCGGAGGAGCGTTACGGGTTTGCAGGAACACGCCCACATTGGCACGGAACAAGGTAGTGGGAGTCACATTCACATCTACATTGGAACGTACCGTATATCGGCTCACCTTCAGGGAAGAGTCCCACTCCTGGTTCTTGTCGCGTTCAATAATACCGTTCTCATTGTAATATCCTGCCACCAACGCATAGCGAAGGATGTCCGTACCACCGTTGACGCTAACGTTTGCCTTCGTGTTGTCTGCATGGTCTTTGGAGATGATGTCCCACCAATTCACATCGGGATAGAGTTCCGGGTCGGTCTGATTCTTGTAGTTCAGCAAGGTGGCTTCGCTGGCAAAGGGGGCTCTACCTTGCTCGGCATACATTTCGTTAATCAATTCCAGATACTTCACACTGCCGATGTAATCGGGTATCTTGATGGGTTGCGTAAAGGAGTGTTCGAAGCGGACGTTCACCTGCGGCTTTCCAATCTTACCACGCTTGGTCTCAATCATCACTACACCGTTGGCACCGCGCACACCGTAGACGGCACTAGCGGCGGCATCCTTCAACACGGAGAAGGAGGCGATTTCTTCAGGATCGATGTCGTGGAGCGAACGCTCGACGCCGTCCACCAATACCAGCGGATTAGTATTGCCGGTAAAGCTACTGATACCACGAATCCAGAAGTCGGAGTTATTGAACCAAGGGTCACCACTACGCTGAACCGCAATCACACCGGGAACCATACCCGCCAGGTTGTTACTGAGCGAACGGCTGGGAGCCGCGGCAAGCTTGGCAGGCTCGATATTGGTGATGGAGCCGACCACAGAAGCTTTCTTCTGCGTTCCGAAGCCCACTACCACCACTTCATCAAGGGCTGCCACGTCTTCTTCCAAAGCTACATCAAGCACTCCTTTGGAACCTACCGCTACCACTTTGTCCTTGAAGCCGATATAAGAGAACCTCAATGACGGCTTATTACTTTTCAACGTAATCGTATACGTACCGTTGATGTCCGTCACCACACCATTGGAGGGGTCTGCCGCCTCCGTCACGTTCACACCGATGAGCAACTCACCCTGTGCATCCATCACACGTCCGGTCACCTTCTTAGGCGACTGGGCAAATGCCGAGCTACTGATGCACAACAGTAGCATCAGCATCCAGCCCACAAATTGCTTTTTGGGAATATTCTTCATTTCGTACCTTTATTAATGATTTATTGAATTTGCTGCTCCGTAGAACTATTCTTCCATAGTCGTGCCATTATAGTGGCACAACTTTGCCAATATAGAGGCACAGTCTTGCCACTATAGTGGCAAGACCCCGGATATAAATATCAGCCTATGAATGTATAGAAAAGAGCGCTACCAAAGCTTACTCGTTGCCCCACAGAGTGGCTTTGTTACCCTTGGACTTACGCCAAGCGTCACGCCAACGATGTATGTCCATGTGATTGATGAAAGGCTTCGGTGCTCTTTGTGCTTTCGTAGGAGCTTCTGGAAGAGCAACGGCTGAATCTTGATACCAATAGGCAACGGTTGCTAAATCCAACGTCAAATTATTATTAGAACCATGCTCTATCGTTCCTTTAACACTCTTCTCAAAGAAGATGGGATCAGCTATGAAGAAGCGGTAAACATGGGTACGTCCCAACCAGCCGATGTCATTATTTACACGAGGATACCCGAAATAAGGATGCGAGAATGCCTCTTTAGGACACCAGGAAGTATTGAAAAAATCTTCCGTACCCGTTCCTATCAATGAAGGTGTTTTTTCTCCGTCAATGAACCACATATCATCCCCTTCACCATACCACATAGTAGTAGGACAGTGTACATAGTAGTTAATACCAACGAAATGACCTTTTCCTTGTGTCTCTACAAACACGTAATTGTCCTTACCGGTAGTATTCGGTTTCTGCTCTCCGGTAAGCCCCCATTCCGTTTCACCTTCGGGAAGGGCCTCCGTGAGGTTATGGTTGTACCACGCATGGAATCTGCCATATCTTTGGGAAGCTTGTCCATTTCCAGATAATCTACATAGAAATAGAAGGCATCGATATTCCTGTCACTTTGATTCTCGATTTCAATACGTGCTCCCTTTTCAAAAGGCATGGTAAAGTAGCAAGACATTCCGGTACCGTTTTCAGGACCTGATGAAAGAGGCAATGATGCATAATTATATCTTTCGTCCCATCCTTGCCCAAAGAAAGGTCCGATAGGAGACTCTACAGAGGGATAATCGTTGCCATCCCAATACATACGGATAATAATATCATTTCTGCTCAACGTGGGAGGAGGAGGCGCAATGGTTACCCAAATATGGTTGATGGCCCCTGCTCCCTTGATGTCTGCAATGATACGTTTCTCACCCGGCTTGAAAGGTTCCAGATGATCTCTGTTGCCTCCGGTAGGGTCTGTACTGGAGATTCTTTTGTTCTTTACACCCGATTTCAACTTTGCCAAGTCAAACATTTCATTCGTCATGTTCGACTGTGCAAAAACAGCAGGAAAGTACAATCCCAAAACAAGGGAAAGCAACAAACTGAATTTTGTAATTCTTCTCATGATTTTTTGTTTACATTGATTAATTAGATGATTAGTATTCCAATAAATAGGGTTTCTCATTGAATGTTTTCCACAGCAATTCTCCAAACAATGTATTGGCCCATGCAAACCAGCTCCTTGTGAATTTCTTGGGGTCATCCTTGTGGAATGACTCGTGCATGAATCCGGTACCGGCATGCGTTTTCTGGAGCATCCGGATACATTGCTGTAACTCTTCATCGTTTTGAGCGGTCAGGGCTTTCATTATCAGACTCATCGGCCATATCATGTCTGTACCAATATGATGTCCTCCTATCCCTTCAAAATAAGAGCCTTTAAAGAAATAAGGATTGTATTCCGACCACACGAATCTTCTGGTATTGGCATAAATTGCATCATCACTATCAACACCACCCAGATAGGGTAACGCCAGCAGATTAGGGACGTTGGCATCATCACTAAGATAAGCCGATCCAAAGCCATCTATTTCAAAAGCATAGATTTTACCGAACTTCGGATGATTCACCACGGCATACGTCTGTAAAGCATTATAAACTTCTTTACTCAACGTCAACAGTTCATCAGCCAATACATTGTCTTTGGTTATCTTTTGAACCATTTCGGAAGCCTGCCTCAAACTGGCCACCGCAAAGAAATTGGACGGGACGAGAAAAGGAAAGATAGTGGCATCATCACTAGGCCTGAAAGTAGAACAAATCAATCCGACCGGATTTACTTTATAGCCCACTCCACCCATAGGAACAGCATCTATAGCCCATTCCGAAGTCTGCGAAGCTATAAGGCCCGTTACCATGTTTTCTCTGCTGTTCCTTGCAGACTCTTAAAATGGTTTCTATCGCCTTCTTCCATTGCGCATCGAAAGGAGAAGCATCATTTGTCTTTTTCCAGTATCCATATGCCAGGCGAATGGGATAGCAAAGCGAATCCAACTCGTATTTACGCTCATGAATACCCGGTTTCATCTCCGTATGATCGCTGTTCCATCTTGTATACTTCGTATCATCATCATAAAAGGCATTGGCATACGGATCCTTCAATATAAAGGAGGTCTGCTTATTGATAACGCCAATTATCAGTCTTTGCAGGTTCTTATCTTCAGACATGAAATCCAAATACGGATATACTTGGGCAGAACTATCCCTTAACCACATGGCATCAATATCACCGGTAATCACATATGTATCCGGTCGGCCATCCTTTTCTGAATAAAAAACGGTTGTGTCCAACGTATTCGGAAAACAATTCCCAAACAGCCAGCCCAGTTCTTCATTCTTGACCTTCTGTTTAAAAGTAGCAATGGCCTTTTCAATGGCAGGACTTTTGAAGTTCCTTTCCGATATAGGCTTCCTTACTGTTGGAAACGACGAAAAAGAGGTAGCTGTCGAAGCTACGCCTGAATTCGCAAACATCAAGTTTTTATTCAGCGCATATCCTGCCCCCAAAAGGCCCACTCTCTTTATAAAATTTCTTCTGTTCATGCTATAAATCCATTGATTAAAAATATTATCCTGGAACAATCTTCTTATCCTAACAAACTAACAACTGATTGAAATACAATTTCAACTGATAAACATCACCCTTATAACCTTCTGATATGTAATAGCGCTCCTCCATCCTTTGCCAGATTCAGTTCAATGATATCCTTCCTTGTAACTTTCCGTACCTGTCTGTCCAGATTGTTTGGATTCCGCTCCACATCCTCCGCATCGGTATAGATCGTTGCCTGGTAGTCCCCCTCACTAAGGAAGTCCAATTCCAATTTCAGATCCCTTTCCGTACCGTTGTTCAGCGAGCCTACCCACCAGTCCGAACCGCTCCTGCGGGCCACCGTGACATGCTCATTCATCCTTGCCAGCGGAACTCTTATCTCATCCCACGTTCCCGGCACGGTACGGAGCACCTCGAACCCCGGTTGACCTTCATAAGCCTTTGGCGTATCGCACAACGAGGTAAGATGGTTTTCCAAAACCACATACATGGCCAACATATGGCAGCGCGTGCTCATTACATGAGGATTTACATACTGTATCTTGAACTCCGAGCGCGGCAGTGCCCTGAACCCTCCCAGGTGATAGTCCGTCGCTCCCGCCAGCATCCTGGTGAAGGGTATCGCAATGTCATGGTCCGCATTCACCAGCGTGTCCCATTTGCATACTTCATAGTTGAGTGTCCCTTCCCGTGTGAATTCATTCGGATACGTCCTTACCAGTCCGGAAGGCTTGCTCGACCCATGGAACTGTATGAACAGTCTGTGTCTTGCCGCACATTCCAGTATCTCTTCTTGAATGCGTATCATCTCTTGGTCATTGCGGTCCATGAAGTCCACCATGAGTCCCCTGACCCCCCATCCCTCATAGAGCGCAAAGGCTTCTTCGAGTTTGTCGTACAACGGTCTCCAGTGTACCCACAGATGTATGCCAACCCCCTTGCTCCTTGCATATTCCACAATTCTCGGCATGTTCAGGCACGGTATCGGTTTTGTAACGTCCGCATTGGGTCCCGCCCATCCGAAATTGAAGTTGTCATCATAGTACCAAGGAGTCTCCGCATATCCGTAGATTCCATGTGCATCCAAGCCATTGCGTGCTGCAAAATCGATGTAGTACTTGTTTGTATCGAAGTTGTTTCCCGGAGAGAACGTGCTGTCCGGCACGACATTCCCGTTCCACCATGTGAACGTGGTCCTGCAAGGCTTAATCCATGAAGTGTCTTCAATCCTGCAGGGCTCGTTCAGGCTTGTTAGTATATTCGTCTCCAGCAATCCTCCCACCCGGTCTGCAACGGAGATTACGCGCCACGGGGTACGGTGCGGGAAACTGTCTGTCTCGACCTTTATCTTCTCCTGCCCCAGTTTTGGCGAGAGCTTTCCCACCAGTCCACCCTTCTCCTTCACCAGGTACATTCCCGCATAGTCCCTTATGGCCGCTTCAGTTATAGCCACTGCCACCCCGTTGTCGAACTCGAATGTCGCCGGCATCTCTATCAGCCTTTTCCTTGCCACCTTGTCATATCTTACATGACTGTATACCCCTTCGTGTGTATTCACATACCCGGCAGGTACATGAGCAACGCCATCGGGTTTCCTTGCAAGTTGAACTGTGTCCTTTCATCATACATCACGTATGAATCCCATGCTTTCTGTTCCGGAAATTCATATCTGAATGCTATCCCGTCATCGAATGCCCTTACAACCAGGTTTATCAGACGGCCGGAATCTGACCGTTCCTGCATGGGAACGGTCATTTCATTGCAACGGCTACGTACACTACTTGTCTTGCCGACAATGAGCTTGTATGTCTCATCAATCTTTTTACGCTGCACCTTTCCTGCTTTAAGATTCCTTCCGAACTCTCCGCTATCAAAGCTGAAACCAAGCAAAGAATTTGTTATAAGAGGCTGCTTCCTATAGTCGATGTCATATGAAACACTCTCCGGCGTTACTTTCAGAGAAAATCTAAGTTTTCCGTCAAGAGACGATACAGACATTCTCTGCTGTGCAGAAACAGCTATAAAACAAAATAGTGCAACACACAAAACAAGAAGTTTCTTCTTCTCTGTCATCTTAATCTGTCTTTGATTGTACATCCCTATCCTAATTGACCTCAATCCACAATCTTGCCTGAAACATTATAGCGTTTCACATCAATGTTGCCATAAACCACGTTCAACACAGGCTTTCCTGCTTTCCATTCAATAGTTCCGAAACCGGTATCAGTACTGATGAAACTTTTGAAATCACCAATCTTAGAATTGATGTACATGGTTTTGTCAACAGCATCATACCGCACTCCTGTAAGCCCCTGCAACATTCCATAGCTTGCCATGGCACGTGCATACCAGTGGCCGCACTCTATCTCATTGAATGGGTTTCTTACTCTTCCATCATATCTCTCACGGCATTCACGGACAATATCCAAGCCCTTTTCCACCTCACCTTTCATCATCAAATGACTGGCAACCTGATATTCGATACCGGTCCAGACTTCATTGCTGTATACAAAAGGCAGTGACAGCATACCACCCTTCGGCCATGTGCAAAGCAATAATCCGCCATCCTTACCACAAGCATACACCGGTCTTTGAGGATTGAAATGGTCTACCAAGTCATGTTTCAGATTGTATTTGTGTACGGCCACCAGATGGCTCCTGACCTTTTCATTGTCCAGCACTTCATCCAGTCCGCATACGGAAGCCATCCACATCCCTAAAATTCCATCGGACAGACAACCGGTACCGTATTGGTATTTTGGCCCTTCTTCCTTCAGCAATTTCAGGGCCTCTTCGGAATAACTTCCCCCGAAAGACATTACATCAACCGGATTGGGAGCCTGAAGCCCTTCCCACTGAATTTTCTGTATGAAATATTCTCCATCGAAGAGTGCAGTTTCCATGTATTTCTTGCCTTTTGACAGCAGGGCCGTATATTCCTTAACGGGTTGCTTCAGCTCCTTGCCCATCTCTATAAACGCAGTCAAAGCTCCCAAATAGAAACTTGTACACATGCCGTCCGGTCCCCAGAACTCGATGTCATAAGTATTGTGGTGCGGCTCTTCAAGATAGCCCTTATGCAAGGGGTCCCATGTACGGATGCAATAGTCAAGACTCTTTTTCACTGCCGGGAAAAGGTCTTTCATCCACTGTGTATCCCCGCTGATACGCCATTCACGGTAAATTTTCATAATCCCACCCAACTGTCCGTCGGCAGCAGCATGGAAGTTGTGAGGCGGTGCCGAAATAGGCAAGTTGACTCTAAAATTCTGGTGTCCTTCCGTATTCTGGCTTACCCTAAATTCCGTTTCACGCAAGGTTCTTTCCAAAGACGGGAACAAATGGGGCAAAGCCTGTGCATAATTCCACACATGCGTACAACTTCCGTGACAAGAGCCAAAAGAATCCTGGCATCCTTCCCAAGCCCAAAATCTTCCATCCCATTGACGCAATACCGTAGGAGATTTCAATATAGTTAAATTAGCAGCAACAGCCTCCAGTACTTCTGCCGGCAAAGAGGAACTATAGAATGCATCACTGAACAGCCGGCTGTTCTTTTCCAGCATCGCCTGATTTGCATCCCAATAGCCGATAACCTCATTCAAACTCTTGAAACGCTCCGAGTACCAAGGTCTGTAGGTAGCTTCGACATCTCCTTCATCTGCCAGGAATTGTTTTTCTTCTTCAGAAGAATCCACAACCTGCCAGTCTCCCCAACTGTTACTTTCAAAATCGGCAAGTAAGGTGGATGTAGAAGACAAGTTGTAAATATCTTCATTCCTATTGTCTGTCAACACAAACTGGTCGGCCAGAATATGTCCCCACGGATAAACATCCAAATCAATGACTTTCACAAAAGCCTTCTTTCCTTGATAAGGTTTCAAATCCCATACGGTTTCACTCAGAGTCTCCGTCTGATTTCCGACCGCCGTCTCTACAATCTTTCCGTCTACTACAAGATTTACAGAAGTACGGTCAGCCTGACTGCCTCCACCTACCAGAAACTTCAGATATCTTTTCCCAATATTGAACTCAGGAGACTGAATAATACCCGTCAGTCCATCTCCACCCTTATCGAACGAGTTCAGCAACTGCTTGCCGACAAAGCCGCTCACAGGTTGCTGACCGGAAGCCGTTCCCTTGCAGGGCATCCCCGTAAATGCCTGTCCTACCTTTCTGGCACCACCGATAGAAAGGTTTGAATCGGGCAGATACCAGCAGAAGTTTACCTTGACTGTTTTTGTCTCTCCCGGCTGCAACGTCAGCGGAACATAAACAGACGCTCCCGGAGCAACACCCTTAACCGGCTGCTTATCAGCGATCCGCCCATAGCGAATATTATCCCAAACCACAGTCTGCGGATCGAACCAGGCACCACGGAACCAACAATGGTCTACAACAGCAGCAGCATTGTCCACATAAATAGCTAGCCCACTGTTGTTCTGATCGGATTCTAAAACAAACCCGTTCTTTACTCCTCGGATAGTACCCTGACCATCAATGAAATTTTTGGTATTATAAGAAAACACGGTTTCGATAGCCTTATCGGAAGTGTTTGTAAACTGATATTCCAGTACTCCAACCGGTAAGCTGGAATTGTCCGCATCCGTCGGAATGAAAGGACTCCAACCCGTAATCTTTGCAGCCAAAGGCATATCCTTGTCTTTCAAATCTACAGTTGCAAAAGGGAAACGTGCCTGGAATACCGCTTCTTCAAAGCGTGGAAGACCGTACGTCTTGTCTCCCCTACCTAAACCACTCTGTGCAGGACCAAATAACTTCCAAGTCGGAACCTGCCCTTCCAATACCTTTGCTCCGTTCTCAACCCCCTTTACATAAATCGCAGCAAAGGTATACGGCTCATTCATCACATCAGGATGGTGTCTGAGAGACACATGCGAAATGGCACCGGTTCCCTCCAAACAGAACATTCCGGCGCCGATTCCCCCTATAGGAAATGCAATCTTATCCAGATATTCCTTTTGATACTTACCGTTAAACTCCCGCCCTTCACTGTTCTGGGACATTGCTTTACCCGGAAACAGTATAGCCACATTAAATAGGGCCAATAAAGTTAAAGTTGATCTTACCATAGTTGAATTATTAATGTTAACGAATCATTATTCTATTTTTCCAAATTTATCAAGGATGCGGTTGTACGCTTCAGCCGCTGCTCCATTTCCCCAATCATAGATTGTAAACTCACCCATACCTTCACCTGCCGGATTTGTACGGCCGCCATGCCCGTAATTTTCCATCATGAATCCATAATCCTCTGAAGCAAAGAACGGATGAACTTTTTCCCATTGCTGTTTGGTTTGAGGATTTTCAGTACAATACATCATTACAAAAGATGCCTTAAGTGCAGCATATCCTCGTTCTATATACTCTGGTTTACCAAGAAGTTTCCATATTGAATAATGAGTTCGGAAAAAGACTTTCGCGTGAATCATTCCATTCACCATCGGCATTCAACACACCAAAACCACCCAATACATTTACATACATGTATGGCGGCTGCCACGACGCTTGGGTCATCAGCAATTCATCAAGTGTACGCTGTCCATAATCAAGATATTCTTTATTTGAGGTAAGACGATAGCACTCCAGTAAGGCTTCAGCTGTCCAGAACATTGAAAAATTATTCTGTTTATGCATATTGTTCCGCAAAACTTTTTTACCTACCAAGTTATCCGAACCGTAACGAGAACAAGACCAATAGGTTTCAAAGTCTTCCCACTTCCCAACCGGAATAATTTCATGGATAACTGCATTCATAGCTTTAAACGCTGCCCGTTTATACTCTTCCTTATGTGTAAGCTCATACAGTTTAAGTAAAAAAGTAACTGATAAAGATGTTTCAGGAGAAGCATTCAAATGGTTCATCGGCTGCATTGTCTTTAAGTCAAGCCAGCCAGGGAAAAAACCATTTTCATACTGTATCCCAAGTAAAGCCATCGCATAGTCTTCTGCATAAGCCAAAAGACGGGCATCTTTTTCTAATTCATCATACCACCGAAGCATCAACAATGCTGTCCAACTCATATCAAGAATATGATACGGAGATTCTTTCGGATTCCAGGTATAAGGGTTTCTGTTGGAATTTCCCCAATAATAGGTATTCCACCCCTTGCTCCGATTATACTTTTTACCATCAATCTCTACTTCATGCATTTCCGTACCGATAAGTCCATAGAAAAAACCATTCCTCTGCGGAAATGACAGAGCCAGTTCTTTTGTCAAATTTGCTTTTGCAAGAAGCTCCCTATTACCGGTTCTTCTTGCATATCGATATAACCCACTTGCAGAACGCAATGAACTGAACCATGCCTGATTCCAGATAGAACGAAATTCACGTTCATTAATCTCTCCCGGATAATTGGGACTTTGTGTAACATTCACAATAAATACGGGAGCACCCACTTTTTTTCCCATCTAACTCAAATTGCTGCCACACATTTTCTGACCATGAATTAAAAGCCCAATTATAAGTATGTTTCACATACGTTTCTAGGTTCTCCTTCACCGGATTACCTTTCACATATGCAGTATGCCCCCATCGACTCCACATAAATTCTAACGGCTTCTTAAAAGGATTCCGCAATACTTCCTTGCTATCAGAATACATCAAATAAAAGCCTATTTCAATATCGCCTTTTGGGTAAGTAGTTTCTTGATCACGCTCAAACAGAACGTGTTCGGATACATGGTTATTGCACATTCCGAGAATAAGTGTATTAGAGGATGCGTCCATATCCATATACCATCGTACAGGAGTCCCCTTCTGCATAATATCCAAATCGGGAATAAGAATAAGAGTTTGATGATCGTCTGCTACAATAAGGGCAGGAGAACGGAATACATGTTGATCGATGACATTTCTATCAGTAGGAGTAAGATGTGGCGCCCAATGGAATGAAGGTAAAAAATCCGGCTTTACCGCTATACGCCAATCACCTTGTTGAACAGAGTTTTTAAGCGAAAAAGAAAGGTTTATGTACAAAGTGTTATTATCTATCATCTTCACATGGCTTTTTCCTCTCTCAATTCCTAATAAATCATACTGTATAGCATCAATAGCTTTACTAAAATTTTTTCGGAAAAACATCCTTATTCAACTCAATTTTCTCTTGTACATCCCAATGCTCTTGAGCACAGATGCCTATGTTGGACATTATCATCCAACAAAAGTTATAATTAATGTGCGTGTGTTCATGATATTATATTTATCAATATAATTAAAACTCTCCCATATCAGCCAATTCAGCCTTCATTAAAAAAACATTATAAGGCATCCACATTGACATCGTAAAATATAAATTATCACCAGTTACCGACAACGGATGAATGTAAGAACCATACAATTGGGCATACTCTCTACCATTAGCAAGCTCATAGGGTTCACTCCATGGGCCAGTTATGTCTTCTGCCGTACGCATAGTTATATTATATCTATCTGCATTGAAATAAGCAATTATCCATTTCTTATGTGTTTCATTATATATAAAAGAAGTTCACCAACCTTATCTTCTATTAATACTGTTGCCTCATTTTCATTGCCTTTTATCCATTGATTAGTAGAAGCATTCCAATATTCATAAGCTGTCTTATTCTCAATATCTGTTTCATGAAATCGTGCTAATTTAGCATCGCTATCCCTCCCCGTTTGAGTACCTATCATATAACATATCCATCTTCTTAAAGTAACCCTACCTGACCAAAAAACTATAAGATGAGAAGGTTATATCTTTACACTTTAGCCCATGTCAAACCATTATCAGCCGACTTATATATTCCCGAATAATTTGTAATCCATCCCGTCCAATTTCTCATATTAAAATAATGCACATAATCTATTCCATTAGCACGAATAGCAGCTGTTGGGATAGAAGTCCAATCACCATTACCTGACGAATCTTTTCCCCCATATACTATCTCGCGGGCATACCCTTTATCATCAGTAGCCATATTGCTGAATGACAATCCATCTTCTAAATTATTATCCTCCGAGAAAGCCAGCACATTACTACGCCAACTCCCTCCGTTAG
>ENA-OUNI01000004-OUNI01000004.1-human-gut-metagenome-genome-assembly--contig:-NODE-4-length-71310-cov-4.998483_pt1 | contig 71310 bp, 78 predicted proteins | sample MGYA00242499_ERZ504580 | MGnify/ENA primary metagenome ERZ504580 (study PRJEB26092, sample SAMD00036315) | human gut metagenome | host: Homo sapiens | study: EMG produced TPA metagenomics assembly of the... | reverse complement strand
AGGGTACAATAAAGCTGTCAGATTAGGTAAGAGTTACTGACTTCCATCCAGACCATGCAGGCCCTGAATTGGTTCTTAACTTCACCGCTATGTTGCCGGGACGTACTTCTAAGGCAATTTGAGCAATAAGAATTGATTTTGAATTAACCAATAGGAAGCCAAAGGATATACCATCTGGAGCATTCGTTACATTTGGACCGGAATATATCTGGTAAATTCCATTCTCTATGAAATTGTCATAATTTTCGGAAACGTCTCCTCTATATTGAAACATTTCACTCAACAAATTGCTGGGAGCAATCAGCACGCTGTCCTTACCCTTTAGCCCTCTTAGATAGCCCACACTGCTGGACACAGTCATTTGGTCTTCTCTAATATCCTGCTTCTCTGCCATAATCTTACATTTAATGGGCAAATCTTCCGGGTTATGAAAACCTATTATCTCATATTTTATTTTTTCGCAGATATTTTATTACTTTCTCGCAAAAAAACAGCTATGAATTACGGTTACATAAGGGTTAGCAGCGAAAACAGACCGTTGAAAATCAGCGGTATGAGATTATGCAATATTGCAAGCGTAAGGGGCTTGTTATTGATAGGTGGATTGAAGAGAGTGTAAGCGGTGCCAGGCATCCTAATGTCAGAAAGTTAGGTAAGATATTGCATAAAATAAATAAGGGAGATATTATATATGTTACAGAGTTATCAAGACTTGGACGCTGTGCATTATTGGTTATAGCTATTATATCTCATTGCCTCATGGCCAATGCCAGTATTATTGAAATACGGGATGATAAGTTGGTAAAGGATGACTCGGATTCTGTTCAGGATACATTCTTCAAGGTTCTATTCGCCCAAAAAGAGCGGGAAGACATATCTCGTCGAACCAAGCAGGGCTTGCTCGTCGTGTGGCTGAAGGCCTGAAATTAGGCCGGCCATCAGGTGGAAAGAATTCGCATTACAAGCTTACAGGAAAGGAACCTCTCATTAGAACTATGCTCGAATATGGTTATTCAAAGGCAGCCATCTGTCGTAAGCTTAAATGTAACCCCAAAACATTGGATGACCATTTGCGGAGAATGCATGTCCTACATAAAAATTAAGTCATATGTTACTTTTGCCTCTGTTTTTTAATTCATAGTTATGGCAAAAGCAGAAATCTTATTCAAGGTCATCCGCAAATGGGAAGGTGGATGGAGTGACCACAAAAATGACAAAGGTGGCAAAACCAATATGGGGATAACCTTGTCTACGTGGAAATCATGTGGTTATGACAAGGATGGTGACGGAGACATTGATGCGGATGATTTACGCATGATTACTCCGGACGACGTTTTTCATGTTTTCAAGAAGTATTATTGGGACCGTTACCAAGCGGACTTCATACACAACCAGTCCATTGCGAACATCTGTGTGGATTGGGTGTGGGCCTCCGGACGTCCCGGTATCACAAGGGTACAACACCTACTGCAAATCAATGTAGACGGCATCGTAGGTCCTCAGACGGTTGCAAGTATCAATCTGGCCAACCAACGGCAGCTGTTCGAAGCTATCAAGACAGACAGAATCCGGTTTATTGAAGATATCTGTAAAAGGGACCCGTCGCAGCTTGTATTCCGGAAAGGATGGCTGAACCGGGTCAATGATTTCAAGTTCTCTGTCTGCTGAATTCTTGTCCTTTTTTCCACTCTTTTCAGCTTTAGTTTTGTGTCCGGAACTAAAGGCTTTTTTATGGTAATAACTGAAGAAAAGAGTTTAATGACCTCCGAGAAATTCAATCGAGGAGTTGAGAACTGGACGTGGAAAGTCAAGAATACCTCCGTAAATATTCTACAACGGACACACGCAACCGGAAGATTGCGTAGGGAACTGCAATCCCGTTGGCTGAAAGACCGTGAAGGTGGACTGGCTTATGTCGGTCTGGGTTTCCGCTTTGCCCGGTATGGTGCGTACCGGGAATATGGCGCCGGGCGTGGATATATCGTCAAGAACGGAATTATAATGAAGGGACATTCGGCATGGAGCGATAAGAAGAAACGTCAGGAACTGCGTTCTTTACGTGTTTCTGAATATCGCATCCGGCGCATGCGTACCGTTGATGAACACTATGCCGTTATCCAGCGAAGTCCCCTACCCTGGTTAGACCCTCCCATTGTGGATAACATCGAATCACTGGCTGATTTATCCGGAGAGTATTACGGTGACCAGGCACTCAAGAATGTGCTTCAGAAGTTTGATAAAATAACAATCGAAAAACGTTATGGCAAAAAGTGACAAGACAGTCAAAAGAGGTGTCTACTTGTACATTGATGGCAAGGAAATTAAGAATGACATCAATTCCATTGATTTGGAGATGAAACGCCTACAGCGTGACATTAAGGAAATGACACGCGGCTCTGAGGAATACAACCGCACCATGGCGAAGATACAGCATCTTCAGGGGATTTTAAAACAGCATCGCCAGGAGATAAAAGGCATCACCACCGAAACCAAGAAAGCGACTGTCAGTATTGGCAGTATGGTGGACTGGTTCAACCGTTTCGGTGGAGTTATCTTGTCCGTAATAGGTTTCCTGACCGGTTTTACCCTTGCCTTGCGCGCCATCAGAGACGAACGCAACAAGTTGGAGGAGTCCCAGGCCGGGCTGAAAGCCTTGACCGGACTTGATGATGACAGCATTGCCTGGTTGACCGGGCAGGCCAAGACGCTTTCCACCACCATGACAAAAGAGGGCTTGCGTGTCCGCCAGTCGGCAGCCGAAATCCTGGATGCGTTCATGTTGGTCGGTTCAGCAAGCCGGAACTGCTTGGAGACAAGGAGGCGCTCAAGGCTGTTACGGAGGAAGCCATGCGATTGCAGGCAGCTGCCAAGGACATCACCTTGAACGAAGCGGTTGATTCACTTACCTTATCACTCAACCAATATGGGGCGGCAGCAGACCAGGCAGGACGGTTTACCAACGTATTGGCTGCCGGCTCCCAGGCAGGTTCCGCCAATATCGCAAGCCAGGCAAAGGCTATCCGGAATGCAGGTACCGCAGCGGCTTCGGCCAATGTTCCCATTGAACAGACGGTCGCATTGATTGAAACGCTTGCCTATCGGGGTATAAAGGATGAAGTGGCCGGAACGGGATTGAAGAAATTCTTTCTGGTTCTTCAGACCGGAGCGGACGAGACCAACCTAAAATCGTCGGGTTGGATAAGGCACTGGAGAATCTGAAGAACAAGAATATGGATGCAGGCGCCATCAAGAAAATGTTCGGGGAGGAAGGCTACAATACCGCATCCGTAATCCTTCAGAACACGGAGATGGTGAAAGACTTCACCGCTGCCGTCACCGGTACCAATGTGGCGTATGAGCAGGCGGCCATAAACAGTGATACCGCACAGGCCAAACTGGAGCAGGCACGCAATAAGATGAAGCTGGCAGCCATTGATTTGGGAGAGAAACTGAATCCGGCTCTGACGGTGAGTACGAATATGCTGACCAATGTGCTCAAGTATTTGCCGGGATTGATTGACTGGTGCAACAAATGGGGCACAACAGTAATAACACTAACGGTTCCTCTGGTAGCTTATTATACCACATTAAAACTCATATCTCTTTATCATACTACTTACAACTTAGTCTTACGAGCAGGAATCGCCATCCAAACGGCTTACCGGGTAGCCACCACTGCTTTGAACGACGCATTGGCAGGAGATTACAAGGCAATAGGCAGGTTGATATTACAGATGCGCTCTCATAATATCGTAACCCGGACAGTGGCAGCAAGTACACTACTTTTCCGAGCAGCGCTGGAGACTTTAACCTTCCGCTTCTCTGCCGCAACTAAAGCGGCACGGGCAGCATGGGCGGTATTAGGATTAAATCCTTTTGTTGCTATTGCCACAACCGTTGCAGCCGCAGCAACAGGACTGTATATCTACGCTCAGCGTACTTCTGCTGCAGCACGTAGGCAAAAGGAACTGGTGGTTATGAATAGAGAGGCTGAAAAAAGCATTAGCGAAGAAAAAAATAAGCTGGATGCTTTACGGAAAGTGCTTGAGGATTCTAAAGAACCATATGAAAAACGGAAGGCTGCATTAGAAGATATTCAGTCCATTGTTCCGGAATATCATGCTTCATTGACGGAAGAGGGGGTGCTTATCAACAACAACACGCAAGCGCTGGACGGTTATGTAGAAAAGCTGTTGCTCACAGCCAAACAGCAAGCGGCCAATGCCAAATTACAAGAAGCCCTGGCACAAAGGTCAGAATGGATTCAGGAGAACGGTTCCGATGCCATGAAATTTAAAAATCTCGAATGGGAGATAAATGACCCCATCAATATGGACAAGTCCGTTGAGGAACTTGCAGCAGTCAACGGGATATCACCCACTGCATACCGCGTATGGGCTACCCAGAAAAAACGTCTTGACGATAACGTTCGGTATTACGAACAGATGATGCAGGATTATACCTCCCAGTTGCTTGCCATCAACGATAAATACAAGACTATTACTCCAGATTCTCCAACAATTACCGGAAACGGTGGCAGTGGTGGAGGTTCTGAATCTGAAGAAGAGCGGAAAAAACGTGTCAGCAAGGAATTGGAGGATATAGAGACTAACCACATGCAACAGCTCACCCATCTCCAGAAGCTTTATCTTGAGGGAGAAATCCAGACTAACGAGGAATATACTGCCCTTCAGATAGATTTGGAGAAAAAGACTTTGGATGAGAAATTGGCGATAATGGGGCTGGAGCCGCATGAACGTGAGAAGTTGCAGGTAAAGATGCTGGAGGCACAAATCAAGTTCAATGAAGAATGTAAAAAACAGGATGAAAAGACAGAAAAGGAGCGTCAGAAAGCATCAGACAAGATTGCCAAAGAACGCCTTTCAGTTCGTCAGAAACAACTCCGTATCGAATTGGAAGAAGCAGCTTCCTATCATTATAGGAACCTGACTTCCGAGGAGGATTTCTCCCAGGAGGTGAACGAGATTCGGAAACGGTATTGGAATGATTTGCTTCACAACTACCGACTGACTGAGGAACAACGTACGGAGATACAGAAGGAGCAGGCCGAAGCCCAGACCGATGCCGAGAAAGAGAAATACGACAAAACCATGAAAATGCATAGGCAATATGCCTCTCTGGTGACGGATATCGCTTCCGACTTCGGAGAAACGATTGGTGAAATGATTGCCACTGGCGAACTTTCGCTGAAGAATTTCTTACGTGAAACCATTATGATGGCACTGGATGCTTTGGAACGTGTTATTGAAATCTCCATACTGGAAATCACCGCAAAAAATTTGGCGGCAACAGCTCCATTTTCCTTTATCGGTGCCGCTAAAGCAGCTGCCCAAGTAGCTGCCATCAAAACGGCTTTTGCTGTAGTAAAAGGGATGGTCGGCAATTTCTACACTGGTGGTTATACCAGTCCCGGTAACTGGGACCAGCCGCAAGGTATCGTGCATTCCAACGAATTCGTCGCCAACCGTTTTGCTGTGGCCAACCCGAATCTGCGACCGATATTCGACGCCATTGACGTGGCACAGCGTAGCGGTAATGTCGGTAATCTGACAGCTGAAGACATAGCAGCTGTGGCAGGTTCCGGAAAGAGTACACGTACCGTACCAGCCAAAGCACCCGCTGCCAGTGCCACAACGACGACCAATGACCCGGCTATGGTGGCGATGCTGATAGAATGTACCCGCGTATTGCGGAAGCTTAAGAACCGGTTGGATGATCCACTGGTGGCAGAAACTTATGTTACCGGCAAACGGGGTATCAACCAGGCTCAGAAAGAGTATCAGAAGTTGAACAACAATAAATCACGCAACAAGCAATGACAGAATTATACATTGACGGGCAGTTGGCCGCCCTTCCTGAAGGTTCAACATCACGTTCACCTCCGAGAATCCGTATTTCACCCGTAGCTCCAATTATTCCTTGGACATAGAACTCCCCATGCCTGCCAATCATGCCATATTCAAGCACGTGAACAGACTGGATGTGACGAAAAAAAGACTATCCTTCCGGCCACACTCATCGTTGACGCCAGATGCCTGCTTTACGGCAGTGCGGTTTTACTCTCAGTAGAAGATGCACTGGTTAAGGTACAGCTCGTATCAGGTAATGCGGAATTTAATCTGCTGACGAATGATGATCTGTATATTGACGAACTTGATTTAGGTACAATCAGTTGGCCGAACAACAATCAGAACCGTTTCCAGCCACCTGCCAATATGGTGAACTACTACGGTTCGGTGGACGACATTGAAGCTGTATGGTTGCCGGTGTTCTATCAGGAAGCCAAATGGGAGAACCTTCAGAACGATGCAATCTATGAGTTCGGCACGAACAATTTTACCCTTTGCCCCTATTATGGCCGTCGATGTGTACAGCCATACCTTTTGACAGTCATCAAGAGAGTAGTGGAGCATTTTGGCTATACGTTCGATACCTCCTTCTTTGATAACAATTTCTTGCGGAACGTTTATGTATGCAGCGCGGTAAACAGCAACCGGGTGGCCGCCGCATTGCCGCACTGGACTGTTTCCGAATTCTTTGATGAACTGGAGAAATTCCTTTGTGCGGTTACAGTGGTCAACGAACGCACCAAAGTAGTGAGCCTCGTAGGCTTAACGATTATTTTACAGAATCCGGAAAGGAGATAATTCCTGCATCTTCCCTGCTACGGGAGTTCACTGTGGATATTGAAGATGAAAAGAATGAGAAAGACTTGGGCACTGGCAATGTGGGCTACAATCTGCTTCCCATACGGATGACGGCTATCTGCGAATTGAAAGGGACATCATAAAGGCTGCATACAAACAAGAATATGATTCTTACGATGCAATGCTGGCCGCATACAACGGAATGGGTGACAGTGACAAGAAAAGTACAATCTTTATTGTTGGTAAACGGTATTATATCAACTACAATGAAAATGATAAGAATACGCTGCGTGAAGTCAATTTGTATGCGGATTTAATCCGTGACCCGGAATCGTCCGATGTAGAGACCTCACTCGGAATCGTCCCGGCTAAAATTATTCAGTTCAATGTCGGCGTGTATGGCTCTGTAGCTGATTACGATTTGTCCCGTCCGTACACCTCCATGGTATTGAACATACCCGCGGTGGGCTACCAGGCTACTGTTGCCAAGCAGGAGCGCTTCAATGTCCAGGAAGCCATAAACGGTGACGTGGAACTGAAGGAGAAGCAGGAAAAAAACGGGCACATGGAAGTGGCTGTCAATACCGGCAAGTTCAACCGGCAGAACGTAACTTACAGCGGTCAGACACATGCCTATGATTATGCCTATCCTTTTACGGACTACCAGCAGAAGACCGGAGCACAGCTCACGGACTTCCTTCCGTATTCCCTAAGCTTGAACGATGTTTGTCCGGACAGTGTCGGACATCGGTTGTCGACACTCAGTCTGTTTCACTCCAATATCCCTTACACAATCCAGTTCCAAGCCAATAAGCTGCCAGATGTGAATAAGGTGTTTCTTATAGGCAACAAGCAGTATTTGTGCGAGAAGATTGAGACGGAAATAGATGTTGATGGTTTGAACAAGGTGCTGAAGGGAACTTTTTACCGGATAGAATAAAAAATCCCCACAGTGGCTCGAAGCTGCGGGGACAGAATGTTCAATAAAACGTCTATCAAGCTATGGATAGCGAGCCTAATTTGTTACAAATGTCGTGGATGGCATTATTAAAAATCAGCCTGTCCTGTTCACTTAGCGTATAGACACGGCCACGTACCTTGTAGCCATAAATACGCTGTTGCAGCCAAGCCGTACTTTTCCCGAAATAATTACGGGCGATATAAGAGATTGGCACAATTTCCTTCATCTCCTTTATCTTCTCCTGCAAGGCTATTGTACGGTTCAGCTCCTCCGCTTCTTTAGCCAGTTCGTGATACCCGTTCAACAGCCAGTCGGCAATAGCTTCTGAATCGGCTTTCGTGGTGTAATGTTCTTGTATGTACAAGAACTTCTGTTGGTATTCCTCTTCTGTTGGTTGAATCTCCATTGAATGGCGGTAAGTTCCTTCAGTTCGTCATTGATTGTTTCATAAGCAAAATTTTTTTTGCCCCCCTCTTTTCGTCCGAGGGGGCTGTTTTTACTTTTCTAATTCTTTTAGTTTGGTTTCCAGCATTTTTATCAGATGGTCTATTCTCAATTTTTCATCAAGTATGGCGTTCATCTTCTCTTCCGGTAACCCTTTACTGTTTTCAAATGCCCATTTCAGCATCTTTTGTTTCAACCTTAGCTCGGTTAGCTTCTGGGCAATTAGCAAAATCTCTTTTTGTTTTCCATTACTTCCTTGTTTTATTGAACACTACAAAGATACATAGTATTTTTGATATGTGCAATAAATACATAACAAATTTACTATGTGTTATTGTTTTTTATAAATTTGCACTTCTTCCATTTCCAGGGATTTTCCGTATCTTTGCAACGCCCAATACCAACATAGCTATACATTTATCAATATGAATCCCTTTTCAAAACGTAATCCGTAAAACCGGGTTAAGGTGTGGCTATACCTTTGGGCGCGTTTTGATAAGGGATTCACCATATAATACTATGACTGAAAAACAAATGGAATTACTAATTGAACAATCTATATTTTCGATATTATATAGAGATAAAAACAAAAATGAAATAAGACATGTAGGAACAGGTGTTGTCGTATGTAAGAAAGGTATATTCATTACTGCGGGACACACTTTTCGGCAAAAAGGAGATTTTAAGTTAGAAGATTTTCGGGCATGTTTTATAGTAAATGGCAATATATATATTACACCGATTAAAGAAATCTGTTGGGACTCAATAGATTTTTTCTAAGCAAAAGGTTCCAGAGTTTAAGGATTATGCTGTAGGGCAGTTATTGAACCCTATTAGGGTGCGTCCTACTTATAAGCGACTATATATTAAGAAATATATCTATTTAAAAATACGAAAGAAGCAACCCCTTAATTTGGAAAAGTTATATTTATATGCGTATGAATATAAAGATCCGAAAACTAAGGATAGAAGTCTGGGGGATAATTTTGACAATGTAGATATTGATAAGATACATTTAATGCATTCTCAGTTATTAGTGATAAAAAATGAAATAGTTATACCACCAGACAAAGCTTTTAATAATTGTTCTTCTTTACGAGGGAAGGCAGAAGCTACCAATAGTGGGGCTCCTATGTTTGATGAAAATATGCTTATACGCGGAGTGCTTCTTGGAGGGATAACTGGTATTCAAGGCAAAGATGCAGATTGCAAATTTGTAAACATGTGCCGTTCTAAATACTACGCTAATAGGATTAAAGATTATAATACCGCAAAACGAAAATGTAAAAACTATCAAATTATTAGTGGAAATGGGAAATAAAAATTTCCGCTTTTCTTTTTGTTAACTGAATAGTTATTCTGATTTTTGTACGAATTAATATAAATAAACACCAAATGGAAACAATTATTCATTTTATTATTTTTTTGACTGCTGTTATTGAAATCGTTCTGCTTGTTCGATTCTTTGCATTATGTAATCATGTAGAGGAAATTAAAAGGAAAATGGTACCAAACGAAAACTTTCAAGCAATGTTCTTACTGTATTGCTCGACTGGGGAGAAAGATAAGGCAAAAGAATTGCTTCTCCATGAAATAAGTTTGGATAAGCTGTTTACCGCCGCTTTCTTTTCCGTTCTTCCAGAACATGATAAAGCAAAACAAGCTATTTTGACTAAGTATGGAAAATTGCTGAAGATGGTTGATGTGACTCTCAATTTTGATACAGTAGATAAATATTTGAAAGAGTAATAAAAATTGAAGCGGAGATAAAAAATCTCTGCTTTTCTTTTGCCATTTCAAAATAAACCTGCATCTTTGCAGTGCTCTTCATTTTGACAAGGCGAGACTGTTCGCCAACTTTTGCCGTTGGCATTTTTTATGCCCAATGGTATTCTATAGTTCCGACCCCCGTGTGGAGTGTTAATGCACCACTGCCTTGTCAAGGTGAAGAGCAACGGAAAGCGGAACTTCTTTGTTTATAAGTTTTCCAGTTTTTTGGAGAAAGTTCCCTTTCCCGTCTTTAATAACATATTGTTTTATTTTAAATGCTCTTCATTATGACAAAACAATCTCAAAGCGCTCGCGGACGCTATGTATCCGCAGAGAAGGTTCAAGAACTATTTGCCCAGCTGGGTATTGAACTGTGCGCCGGACGCAAACGTATCCGTGCAGCACGTAGTGACAAATCCATTTCCATCTATGTCAATGGTGGGACAGTCAACATCACCTTTAATGAGAAAGGAGGCAAAGCATGATGTTCTTTGTTTACCATCTGCAGACCTATTCCCCCAAGAACCGGGCATGGGAAAAGGTTATTGATTATGTAGAGAAGTATAAAGATGTTCTTATCAAGGATGAACTTTCCCTGGATGCACTCAAGCATGAAATAGGCGATGTGGTCAACCGCATCAATGCCGAACACCCCAAGATGAAACGTATGCAATACACTGCCAGCCCGATTGACAATGACCGTACCATACGTATCGAGGCCCATGTCATAAGTGCGGATACCCGGACACGGTATTCTTTCTCGATATTTGTAAAGTACGTTCCGTTTATCAGTCAATGAGAAGGCGAATATGCTGGAACAGAAAGGAGGTGAGGCATGAATGATGAATTCTTTATCACCAAGACTGTGGATACAGGTAGTGGAGGTACCAATCGGTGAGATATCAATTGTATGCACGCAACTGTGATGGTGAGATTAATGATATAGGCTATGAGGAACTGGTGCGATTTAACAAGTTCCTTACTAATTATTTAAAAAAGGAGGAGGGCAGTGATCATGAACAATCATAGGAAAATAGGTTTTCGGGCATACAATGATAATGCTCAGCATTCAGAGGAAGATGAACAGAAGAAAAAACAAGCCGAACGGCAAAAAGCCATAGCCGATTTTATCGGCCATAACTATTCGCCTATCGGTGCCACTTCGCAGAAGTGCTATAAAACCACAGTCGAACTGGTGTACGAGTTGTCGAATATCGTCGATGTCGCTCCGATGGAGCTGGCCAAGCAGCTGACTGATGCCAGATACCATGTGGAGTACCTGGCAGGACAGCCGTATTGGGTGCTGTATGAGAAGCCATAAACACATTAACCGGACATTTTTTTTATTTTTGAAGTCCTTGCTCGTGAGAGTAGGGGCTTTTTTAAAATATACCATCGTAATTCTTTATCAGGCTATTCGCTTCCTGAATATCGTGCGGTGTATATATGTCCGTCATGAGGATGCTGCTATGTCGTGCCTGATCACGTACGCTCAATACGTCATAATGCCGGAGCATGTTGGTTATTCCGGTATCCTTCAATGAATAAAACTTGTACTTTGCCGACAGCTTCAGGTCTTTCCGTACATGCCGTGCCCACCAGTCACGGAACATCTTCTCAGTCCGTTCCCTTTTTCCCGGCTTCAGTCCGTCCGAGAACAGGTAGTAGTCTCCCGGGTAGTCGAATATTTTCAGGTCGAGCATGAGATGGATGACCTTTGTCGGCAGCGTGATGGTGCCGTCCTTCCGGTTCTTGGATATGGTGTCCTCGACAAAGATGGTCTGTCTGGCCAGACTGATGTTTTTCAGTTTGAGACGTGTCATTTCTGCCGGGCGTATGAAGCAGTAATACAGGATATAGCTCGCCAGCAGCATGTATGGGTTCTTCTCGAGCAGATAGCCATGTATTTTCTGCAGCTTGTCCTCCTCGATGACACACCTTATCTTCTTCTTTCCGCGCCGTCCAAGGCTGCTGATACCTTCGGTCGGGTTCTTGGTGATGTAGTTGTGGCTCAGACAGAAGGTGGAGAAGGATTTCAGGAATCCCAGGTAATTGTCACGGGTAAAGGCGGTATTGTCCCTTGTGATGTAGACCTCGTCCAGAAGCAGGACACAGAAATCCTTGTCAACTGGTAGATATAGGTGATGGGCACTTTCTTCTCCTCGTTGAACGTTTCCATATTCCGGAGGTAGGAGGAATACGACTTGATTGTTTCCTGACGGTAGCGTCCGTCGCGCAGCATCTTTGCAAGGAATGTGCGGTACCGGTCTATGACTTCGCTGAAGAGCATGTATGCGGAGCCGGACTCCTGCTCTATCCAAGGGTTCCAGCCGACAGCCAGCTTTTCCGATATGCGGTTCATGAAATCCTTGGCATACTTCCGCCTTTCCTTGATTGAATCAATGTAGTTGAGCTTGAATTTCTTGCGCTTCATGGCTCCGGTGGCCGGACAGAAGGCATAGAAGTCAATGTACCAGTCTTTGCCGGTGTGCAGCACCGGAGGTGTGTAACTTTTAACTTGCTGACAATTAGACATTTTTTTTATTTGTTTTCGCCCGGAAGCAAAAACAAAATACGTTATATTTCTCGTCCCGATTTCGTCCCGGCTGTTCGCCTTAAAAACGAAATAAGTCACTGTGGAACAGTGACTTATCGTGAAATTGGTCGGAATGAGGCGACTCGAACGCCCGACCCCTACGTCCCGAACGTAGTGCGCTACCAACTGCGCTACATTCCGATTGCTTTTGAAAAGTGGTGCCACCAGGAATCGAACCGGGGACACAAGGATTTTCAGTCCTTTGCTCTACCAACTGAGCTATGGCACCTTTTTCGTTTGCGGGTGCAAAGATAAAGAGTTTTTTTTATACCGCAAGGCTTTTTGAGGAAAAATATCTAAAAAAGGTGCCTCTTGCTCTATGGAGCGAGGCACCTTACTTCTAAAAATCATTTGCTATCGAAGACATCAGTCGATATTCGGATTGATGCTGTGCCAGTCTTTGATGGCAGGCAGTACACCCATTTCTATCACCTCGTCACGAAGTGTGCAGAGATGGGCATAGCTTTCTTTCAGTTTGGCTTCTTCTTCGGGCGTGCCGTTCAGTTCCTTATAGTGTACACCGTCTTTGGTAATTTCAGTTTCCATTGCCATCATGATGTGGTCGAAGCCGTGGCTGTGTACATATGTACCGGCAGGCCAGCGGAACGGTTTGCCACCCATCGCTGCAGCTATCATTTCGATAGAGACGTATGCCGGACTCTGGAAGGAAGAACGTCCACGGAGGGCGATGATGTTGGCACCGCCTTTGGTTACCTTAGTCTGGATTTCGACCCACTGTTCTTTAGTCAGGGCAGGGGTACCGATGATATCAAGTAACGGTTTACCGTCCACCTTGGCGGTAGAGGCATATACAGCCATCTGTTCACCATGACCGCCGTAGGTACGGCAATTTTCGATTTTGTCGGGGGCGATGCTGAAGTGCTTGGAAAGTTCACTGCGCAGGCGGGTGCTGTCGAGGGCAGCCAATGTGGTCACTTGTGAAGGTTTCAGGCCGGAATACAATAGGGTAATCAGACCGGTGATGTCGGCAGGGTTGAAAATGACAACCACGTGCTTCACATCCGGACAGTAGGCTTTTACATTCTTACCGAATTCTTCGGCAATAGCGGCATTGCCTTTCAAAAGGTCTTCGCGGGTCATGCCGGCCTTGCGGGCGGCACCGCCTGATGATACCACATACTTGGCACCGGTCAGCGCTTCTTTGATATCGGAGGTAAATGTGATGTTCATTCCTTCGAATCCGCAGTGGAACAGCTCTTCGGCCACACCTTCCAGTCCGGGAGCATAAGGGTCGTACAGACATAGGTTGGGAGTGAGATGCATCATGATTGCAGTCTGTGCCATGTTTGAACCGATCATGCCGGCTGCGCCGACGATTGTCAATTTGTCATTTGTCAGAAATTCCATAATCTTTTTTATTTAAAGGTGAGTAATATCTTTTCTTGCTGATTGTCACGATACAAAGATAACCCTTTTTGAAGAGAGTTGTTCATAGAAAAAAGTTATCTTTTAGAGCAAAAAGTTATTTCTTCTTTCCGAACTGCTGTATTGTACCTAAATTACTTATCTTTGTTGGGAAAATGAAGATAAGTAAGAAACTATGAGCATTGAGTTAGGAAAGTACAATACGCTGGAAGTGGTGAAGGAGGTAGCCTTCGGCATGTATCTGGACGGTGGCGAAGAAGGTGAAATTCTGCTTCCGTCGCGTTATGTCCCCCAAGACTGTAAGGTGGGAGACAAACTGAACGTTTTTATATATCTTGATAACGAAGAACGTCTGGTAGCCACTACTCTGACACCGTTAGTGCAGGTCGGGCAGTTTGCCTGCTTGGAGGTGGCGTGGATAAACCAGTATGGTGCTTTCCTTAACTGGGGATTGATGAAGGATCTTTTCGTCCCCTTCCGCGAACAGAAAATGAAGATGCAGGTGGGAAAGAAGTATGTGGTTCATGCCCATTTGGATGATGAAAGCTATCGTATCGTGGCATCGGCAAGGTAGACCGTTATCTTTCCAAAGAGAAGGCCGCCTATGAGTCGGGGCAGGAGGTGGATATCCTGATTTGGCAGAAGACGGATTTGGGATTCAAGGCGATCATCAACGATGAATATAGCGGCTTGCTATATGAGAGCGAGATATTTCAGCCACTGCACACGGGCATGAGGATGAAAGCCTATGTGAAGCAGGTACGTGAAGACGGCAAGATAGACCTGCTGCTTCAAAAACCGGGGCAGGCTAAAGTAGAAGATTTCTCAGCTACGTTGCTGGACTATATCCGTGAACAGGGCGGACGGATAGCTTTGAATGACAAGAGTCCGGCAGAAGAAATCTATGCAACTTTCGGTGTCAGCAAGAAAACCTTCAAAAAGGCTGTGGGAGATTTGTACAAAAAACATCTGGTTGTATTGGAGGAAGATGGAATCAGGATTAGGAATTAGTCCCAGTCATTAGGAATTTCCCTACTTGTAAATAGAGACAATCATTAGGGAGGGGAATTTCCTCTCCCTATTTTTGTCGTACAATAAAAAAAGAAAAGTCATGATACGTCATTTGATATTAAGTGTTTGTCTAGTTCTGGTAGCGTTTCCCGCAATAAAAGCGGCGCCCATAGACGGAATCCGTATAGAAAGTCCATACCGTAGAGTGGTGGTACTGGTCGACGGACAGCAGGTTTGCCTGCCTACTTTCAGTTGTTTTGTAGCCAATCTGCGTGGTAGTTGTCGGGTAGAGGTTTATGAAGCGCCATCCCGTGGGGAGAATTCCCGAAGAGGAAAACTCCTATATGATGAACGTGTGCATTGCTCCATCAATGAAGTGGAAGATATTTTCATTCCAGAGGACAAAAGACCTGGTGGAAACTGGGGTACTTCTAATCATCACAAGCCTGGCAGACCCGGTGACAGACCGTTAGGAGGCGAGCAGCATGAACCGGTGATGTCACCATCTGCCTTCGAACAGTTTATGGGCTGATGGAAAAACAGAGTTTCGATTCAGACCGTAAGGAAGTGCTCGACCATGCCTTGCTGACCTCTTGGTTCACTACTGACCAGTGTATCCGTCTGATGGATTTTTATCGTTTCGACAGTGAAAAGAAACAGTTGATGAAGAAGATTTATCCTAAAATAGCCGATAAACCGAATTTCTATTATGCGATAGACAAGCTGACCTTCTCGTCGGACAAGAACGAGATAAATGCCTTCATCAAACAATATCATGAGAAGAATAACTAAAAAAAGGAGGGATTATGAAACGGATTATATTTATATTTCTTGCCGCTATGATGAGTACAGCTGTTTGTAGTGCGGCAATGAGCAACAGCAAAGTGCGTAAAGAGACCCGTTTTCTTACGGACAAGATGGCCTATGAATTGAACCTGAGTACAGAACAGTATAATGACGTGTACGAAATAAACTATGATTTCATTTCCGGTATACGTTATCTGATGGATGACGTTCTTCGGGGGGAGGAATGGGCCTTGAATCGCTATTACGATTATCTGGATGTGCGCAATGACGACCTTCGATGGGTGCTGAATAACCGGCAGTACGGCCGTTTCATGCAGGCCGCCTATTTTTACCGTCCGGTTTATGTAAGTGGTGGTCGTTGGTCTTTTAGGGTTTACATCACTTACACCAACCATAATCATTTCTATTTCCCGCGGCCGTATCATTACCGTACATATTGCGGTGGGCATTATCGTACGCACTATCACAACAGCTATTATCGCGGTCGTTACCATCATCCGCACTATACTGGTTCGTGGAGTATTCGGAATGATAAGTCGTACCACACCAGCCGCCGTTCAGATTTCGGTTCGGTGAACATCCGCCCTAATTCGCATAAGCGTCCGGCAGGCAGGATGATGTATATACCACGCGACGTAGCAACAGTAGTAATAATCGCATTAGCACAGGTACACGTAACAGCAGTACGCGACGTAGTAGTGTGGATAGTGGTAGAAAGTCGAGTAAAGAGAAAATAGAAACCACAAGAATTAAAAATAATGATAAGAGCCCCAGCCGTAGCAGGGTAAAGACGGCAAGCAAGGAAAGAAGAAATGCTTCCGGCGTACGGAGTTCCGAAAGCCGTCGCAGCAGCTCTTCAAGCACTACCCGCAGTTCTACCGGCAGTAGCTCTTCCCGCTCTTCGGAAAGGAGATAGAAGAACAAAAAACTCCCCTCTTGTCAGCCTGGAGGCAGGGAGAGGGGAGAATCAAACACAACAACTAAAATTATACTTCTTTTTTTATTCAATCGGTTCTCCCTTATAGAAATCCAGAATCTTGGTACGGAACAGATAGTCATACTTGGCTTGCAATTCGTCCGATTGGGATTTCATAAGGTTCTGTTTTGCTTCATTGTATTCTACGGCATTTGCTTTTCCGTTCTCATACTTTTCGCTCATCAGCTTGAAAGACTCTTCGCTGGCAACGGTGGCTGTATGGCTGCTGGTATATTTGCTTTCGGCAGCGGCGGCGTTGTACCATGCCTGCTGGATTTCCTTGTAAAGCGTCTTTTTGGCGTTATCCAGTTGCAAGGCATAGTTCTCGCGTTGCAGGCGTGCCGTGCGCACCGGTTACGGGTAGAGAGGCGGTTGAAAATAGGCACGCTGAGGTTGAAGCCTACGTATTTGTTGAAGTTATCGTTCATCTGCTGGCTGAAGGTGCGGTCGATGGTAGAATAGTAATTCGTACCGAGACTGCCGTTCAGGCTCAGTTGCGGGTAGTAGCTGCTCTGGGCAATACGGATGCTGTGCTTGCTGCCTTCCAGACGAAACTGTGCAGCCTGTATGGAGGCCTTACTCACCATGGCCGTTTGGAATATTTCATCAGGAGGAGTGAGAGGAACCAGATCCGGATTGACTGTCGGAGATTCCAGATTGAACCCTTCAGGTGTTTCCAGCTCGATAAGCTGGCTAAGGTCGAGCAGGGCCAAGTCATGGTTGTTCCTTGTCTGCACTACATTCATCTCGTCTTGTGCCACGCGTGCTTTGGCTTCTGCCAGTTCTGCCGGAGAAGCTTTGCCCAAGTCGGCAAGCCGGCTGATGCGGGCATATTGCTCTTTGCTCAGTTGTACTTGTCCCAACGCCACCTGGTGAAGTTCTTCATTGAACAGCACTTGCAGGTAGGCTGAAGCTATGTTGATGGAAATATCTTCTTTGGCCTTATCCAGGTCGGCAATGGCGGCTTTGAGGTTCAGTTTGGCCAATGCATACTGGTGGGGAATTTCCAGACCGGTAAAAATAGGTATGCTGGTACTGACAGACATATTGGTACCGTGGCTGCTTGTATTGACGTATACGGTGGAGTAGTCTCCCGTATCCTCGTTCTTGATGGCCGTTTGCGTACGTCCCCAGTTCCAGTTCTGGCCGGCGTTGGCATTCAGGTTCGGCAGTCGTGCCCATTTGGCTGTATTTACTTCGACAGCGCTCTGTTCGGCGGCGTTGGCTGTCTGGCGGATGCCGATGTTATGCTCGATGCATAGTCTATGCATTGGCGCAAAGACCAGCGTTCCTGCGCCTGCATTGAGACACTGCCGAGTATGGCGAGGTATAAGAATATCTTTTTATTCATATCGTATATCTGTTTAAGCTATTCCGTTTCTTAATCCTTTTTCTCTGCACTGCGAATCTTGTCCTGGGCAGTGATGCCGCTTTTGATGGCAATCTTTATGCCGTCGCTCATGCCGACTTGGATAGGACGGCGTTCGAACTTCTGTACCGGTATGCTGTCCGTCATTACGTATACAAAGGTGCTGTCACCATTGAATTCAACGGTACTTTCCGGTACGGCAAGAGCCTTTTGAGCACGTTCCAATACGATTTCTGCGTTGGCAGAATAGCCGGAACGTATCTGTACGCTGTCCGGTGCGGCAATGGCAGCTTTGATTTCAAACTGATTGGCACCGTTTTCTTCCACGCCTTTCGGGGATATGTATTCCAGCGTGGCGTCGAACGAAAGATTCTGCAGGGCGCCGATGGTCAGTTTCACCGGCATGCTTCGTGTACACGGCCCACTTCCGTTTCGTCGATGTTGCCGCGGAAAATCAGGTCGTTCATGTTGGCAACAGTGGCGATGGTGGTGCCGTCATTGAAGGTATTGCTCATGATAACCGAGTTACCTACTTTGATGGGTACATCCAGAATCAGGCCGGTGATGGTGGAACGTATCAGCGTACTGCTGAAAGAGGCGCTGTTCTTGGTGATGCCTTCCTTTACGATTTCCAGATTGTCTTTGGCTGTCTGTAACTCTTCGCGTGCCTGCTTTACGTTGACTTCTCCCTTTTCGTACTCTTCGGCGCTGATAAGCTTGTCGTCGTACAGCTTCTTGGTACGTGCGAAATCTGTTTCAGCTTGGGTGGTACTGATTTCAGCCAGTCGTACGCGGCTTTCAGCGGAGTTCAATGTGCCCAGCTCTGGAATAACCTTCACTTTGGCAATCACTTCACCTTGTTTTATGCTTTGTCCGGCCTCCTTGTACACTTCAGATATGATGCCGGAAATCTGCGGTTTGATAAGTACTTCGTCTCTAGGTTCCACCTTGCCGGTGGCTACGGTAGTCTTTTCGAGGTCTGTCACTTCCGGAACGACAGTTTCGTATACCTTCACTTTGGGCTGGGACTTTTGGTATAGGAATACAAACGTCCAGATAAATAGGGCAGCTATTACTACCAATAATGCGATTTTCAGATACTTTTTAGTTTTCATCTTATATTTACGATTTAATTATTTACAATTGATATGGCAGCCATTGTTTCATGTTTCACGGTTACCGGTTTATTCATCCCTGATTGCCTCAATCGGCTTGATGGCCATGGCGCGGTAAGCAGGTGCCAGTCCGGCAAGCATTCCCAATGCGATGAGGAGGATGCAGGTCCCGATAGCCAGTCCGAATGAAACCTGATAGTGGGTTTTGACGATGTCCGGACCATTGGCTGCCTTTTCAAGTATTTGCAGCACGAATACGGCAAAAGAAATACCTGCCATACCCGCTATAGTGGTCAGCACCATGCTTTCCGAAAGAATTTGTTGCAGAATGTCTTTAGGACGGGCACCTATGGCACGGCGTATGCCTATTTCCGTTGTGCGCTCCTTGACGGTTACCATCATGATATTCGATACGCCGATAGCTCCGGCAAACAGCGTCCCCAAACCTACCATCCAGATTAGAAAGCGCACTCCAATCATCAGGTTGTCCATCATGGAGAACATAGCTTCCGCATTCAGAAGCATGACGGCTTGTTTGTCATCGGGAGCAATGTAGTGCGCCGCTTTTACAAGACGTTCCACTTCGGGCTGCACGTCTTTCACTTTTACTCCCGGTTTCATGATGAAACATACTACATGCAGTTTCTTTCCGAGGTTGTAGGTCTGTTGCATGGTGGAAAAAGGCAATGTAATGGCTTCAGAGGCCTGCCCTTGTATATTGACATTGCCTTCGGATGAACACATTCCGATAACCCGGTAATAGATACCATTTACCCGGACATATTTGCCGCAGGGGTCTTCACCGGGTTTGAAGAGGCTTTCATAAACACGTTTGCCGATTACACACACTTTACGCGACTCTTTAATGTCGACATCATTGATGAAACGTCCATAGGTCATCTCTTGATGTTCTATCTGTTCATATTCGGGATACAAGCCTTTCACACTACAGTCGTACTTGTTGTCTCCGTAGACAGCCACTTGTCCCCATAAGGCAATGGAAGGCGTGGCAAGCGCCACACCGTCCACATTGCGTACACGGTCCACATCTTCCATCTCCAAATCCCACCATCGTCCTTTGCGAAAACCTTTATAAGCCTCGCTTGTCTTTTGTGCAGCGATAAAGCCCGAGTTGGTTGCAAATCCTTCGAACTGGGATTTTAGTTCTTCCTGCATGCCCTGGCCGCCACCGATAAGCGCCACCAGCATAAAGATACCCCAGAATACGCCGAACGCCGTAAGCAGGCTTCTCGTTTTGTTCCTTGTTATTGTGATGAGGATTTCCTCACACGTATCTATGTCTATTCTCATAATCTTTAATCTGCTCTAAGTGCTTCAATAGGACTGATACTTACCGCTTTCTTAGCCGGGAAGAACCCAGCCAACGTACCCGCTATGATAAGGGTCAGGGTAGCTTGGATAGCAATACTGAGGTCTACGGTGGGATCGGAGAACATGGTCTGCTGGAACATGCCGCATCCATCGTCTGGCTACCGAAAGCAGAGTTCATCCATTCCGTCACCCCGATGCCTGCCACCATACCGATATAACCGAATAGCGTAGTGATAGTCACGCTTTCCACAATAATCAGCCAAAGGATGGAGAAAGGTTTTGCTCCCAATGCCTTACGGATACCAAATTCCCGGGTACGTTCTTTCACGGTAATCAGCATTATGTTCGACACGCCGACAATCCCACTCAACAGTGTGAAGATACCGATAACCCAGATTGCAGTCCGGAGGATACCCATTGCATTCTGTGTCTGCAGATAGTTGGTGAAACGATTCCATATCCATATGGCGCTCTCATCTGTGGGGTCAAAGCGGTGATTGGTGGCAATAGCCTTGCGGTATTCTTTTTCAAAGGCTTCGTTACTTTCTATGCTGTGCAGGTTCTTGGTTGTAAAGATGATGTTATTCAGCTTGTCTCCTTTATTATAGATGGTCTGCAAGGTGGAGAAGGGGATATACGCTTCGTTTGCCTCGCGGTCTCCCTGGTCATTGTAGAGGCCTACTACTTGATAGGCCACTCCACTGGCATTGACAAATTGTCCGATGGGTTCAGTATGCGTTTTTCCGAAAAGGATATCTGCAGATTTCTTATGGAGGATGATGACTTTACGTCGGTCTTTCAGGTCGTTGTAGTTGATGAAACGTCCGTCCGCTGTTTTCACGGTTTCCACTTCGGTGTAGTTGGGATATACGCCCAGCAGAGAGATATTGATATATTCTTGTCCGAAGCTGACGTTTACATTACTTTGACGCACGGTGGCACCGGCACTGATGACATTTTCAGTGAATTGCTTCTCCGTGTCATCCATGTCCCGGTTGTCCAGTTGGACGCGGCGTCCTTCTTTCAGACCGTCGTATGACTTGGTGGTCCAGCCGGGGAAGATGCGGATAGAGTTCAAGGCACGCTCCGACGCATTTTGCTCGAAGGCATGTATGATACCGTTTCCGGCTCCGAGCAGCACGATGAGCATGAAGATTCCCCATGCCACGGCAAAGCCCGTCAGGAATGTACGCAGTTTGTTGCGTTTGATGGTTCCGTATATTTCTTGCCAAAGGTCTATCATTGATAATTAAAAATTAAGAATTAAAAATTAAAGGGGGAGGGGGCTCTTCCTTTATTATTTCATGAATCCGTCTTTTCCGAACGGGCTTGCATCGTGGTTCAGATTCGTCTCGATGCTACCTATGATACCGTCTTTGATATGGATAATCTTGTCCGTCTGGTTGGCAACACCGCTTTCGTGGGTCACGACTACGATGGTCATGCCCGTATCGTGCAGTTCCTTTAGAATCTGCATCACCTCTACGGAAGTCTTGCTGTCGAGCGCGCCGGTAGGTTCATCGGCAAGGATAATCTGCGGTTGGGTAATGAGGGCACGGGCGATGGCTACACGTTGTTTCTGTCCACCGGACATCTCATTTGGCATGTGGTGTGCCCACTCTTTCAGCCCCAGGCGGTCCAGATATTCCAGTGCCAGCGCATTACGTTTGCGGCGGCTCACTCCTTGATAAAAGAGAGGAAGCGCCACATTCTCCACTGCATTCTTGAAGGAAATGAGATTGAAGGACTGGAAGATGAAACCAATCATACGGTTGCGGTACTCGGCTGCCTTCGTTTCGCTGAGGTTCTTGATGAGGGTACCGTTCAGATAATATTCCCCCGTGTCGTAACTATCCAGAATACCCAGTATATTGAGTAAAGTGGACTTTCCCGAACCCGATGAGCCCATGATGGAAACAAATTCGCCTTTCTGAATGTCGAGGTTGATACCTTTGAGCACATGCAGCGGTGCTCCGTTGTTGTAGGTCTTGTTAATGTCTTTTAGTTGTATCACTGTTTTCCCTGTTTATTGCTTTACTCTTATTAATTTTCACTATTAGACGCAGCAATGCTACGAAAAGTTGCAAAAGTTGCAAACTTTTTTAAAAAAAGATTTTGCAGTGTCGTTTTTCTTTGTGATTTTTGTAACCATGAATGTGATTAACTAACCCTTTAAACAAAAGTAATATCATGAATTCAAACATGGAAAAGCCCTATGTAGTGGGCATTGACATAGGCGGAACAAACACCGTCTTTGGTATTGTAGACGCACGCGGAACTATTATTGCAAGCAGTTCCATCAAAACCGGAGCTTATGAGGACGTCAATGATTACGTAGACGAAGTTTGCAAGAATCTGTTGCCGCTCATTATTGCCAACGGTGGAGTAGACAAGATAAAAGGTATCGGTATCGGTGCTCCTAACGGAAACTATTACAGCGGTACTATTGAGTTTGCCCCGAACCTTCCCTGGAAGGGTGTAATTCCTTTGGCTGCCATGTTTGAAGAGCGCTTGGGTATCCCTACCGCTTTGACAAACGACGCCAATGCTGCCGGTATCGGTGAAATGACTTACGGTGCGGCTCGTGGTATGAAAGACTTTATCATGATAACTCTTGGCACCGGTGTAGGTAGCGGTATCGTTATTAACGGTCAGATGGTATATGGCCATGACGGTTTTGCCGGAGAGTTGGGACATACTATTATCCGTCGTGAAAACGGACGTCTCTGCGGATGCGGACGTCACGGCTGTCTGGAAACTTATTGTTCGGCTACGGGTGTGGCGCGTTCTGCACGTGAGTTCTTGACCAAGAGTACCGAACCGAGTTTGTTGCGCGACATTCCGGCAGAAAACATTACTTCCAAGGATGTGTATGATGCAGCGGTGAAGGGTGACAAGATTGCTCAAGACATCTTTGAGTTTACCGGAACCATCTTGGGTGAGGCTTTGGCTGACTTCATCGCTTTCTCCAGTCCGGAAGCTATCGTGTTGTTCGGTGGTCTGGCAAAAGCGGGAGACTATATCTTCAAGCCTATCCAGAAAGCTATTGACGACAATGTATTGAATATCTACAAAGGTAAGACCAAGTTGCTGGCTTCCGAGTTGAAGGACTCTGATGCTGCAGTGCTGGGTGCCAGTGCGTTGGGCTGGGAGCTGAGAGATATCAAGTAATCAATATTAGGGAAACTGATAAAGGAGGGGATATGTCAAAACTCCCCTTCTATCGAAGTCACCCTCGCTACACCTATCTGTGGCGAGGGTGATTTTTAGTTTATGAGAGTTTCGACACACCTTTTTTTCTTTGGTGGCACATATTCCTCAGCAATAAAGTTATGTCACAAGTTGCTTCCACACTTCCACCCATTCTCTGTATCCCTTTATTCATTGGGGTTGCGGATGCTGTGGAAGCAACTTGAAAAGGTGGAAGCAACTTTTGCTTCCACCTTAAATTTACGCCAAATAATCTATTAATGTCTTGTAGTACAATAAATTAATAGGATATGGGGCAATTTGCCAATATCGTGTAAACAAGCTATTGGTTTCCTGCAAACACGGTATTAACTTCGTAAAAGCCCGTGCGATAATAGGTGGAAGTCAGGTTTTTGGTATGGATAAGATAGGTATTCAGTATAGGCAAGCTATGCATATGAGAGCTGTTTAACGGCCGTGAGGCGTTCGCCTAACGGCCATAAAGCACCTTGTTGACGGTCGTTAGCAGAGCGTCTCACGGCCGTTGGGCGCTGATAAACTAACATATCAGCAAGAAGGAAGGCTTATGTGAAAGGAAAGGAGCGCAGGCTTACAATGTTTTGAATGAGGGAGTAGCAGTAGAGTATCGCATGGTGTGTATGCCTACTGTGTATATCACTAAAAAGGAAACCGACATTGTCAGTTTCCCTTTTTTATTTCGAAATAGGAGTCTGGAATTAACCGTTAACTCTTTTTTCTTTGATTCTTGCTTTCTTACCGGTAAGAGCGCGCAGGTAGTACAGTTTAGCGCGACGAACTTTACCCACCTTGTTCACTTCGATGCTGTCGATAGCCGGTGATTCAATCGGGAAAATACGTTCTACGCCTATGGTTCCTGACATCTTACGTACTGTAAAACGCTTCTTGTCTCCATGTCCGGCAATCTTGATAACAACACCACGGTACAGCTGTACACGTTCCTTGTTACCCTCGACAATACGATATGCTACTGTTACAGTGTCACCTGCCTTGAAGCTCGGGTGCTGTTTTCCGGTAGCAAATGCTTCTTCTGCAATTTTAATTAAATCCATTGTTTTTATTATTAAATTGTTTCATCGTTACAACGCAACATACCAGGCTTCTCTCTTGGTGTCCTGACAGCGATTGCGCGAAAGCGGTGCAAAGGAACGAATTATTTGCCAGATACACAAGTGCTTCAAGCTTTTTTTCGCCAGTTGGGATGATTTTTGAGCGTTTCATTCTGCTAAACGCAAGTCTAAATAATCGGTTAATTGTGTGGCTCAGTCGCAAAAGAAAAGTATATTTGTAGCAATTTAAAACTAAATGAATATGAAGAAACAAACTTTCAGTCTCCTTGCGGGGGCAGTGTTGGCGGTTGCGCTTCTATTGGTTTCCTGCCATTCTTCCTACGAAGTAACCAAGGTAGAGGGAGGCAGAATTCCCATGAACTCTGTCTGGGATGCCGAGCCGGATGCCGAAGCCGTGGCTCTGCTGGCGCCTTACAAGGCCCGGATGGACAGCGTTATGTATCATGTGGTGGGAACCGCAGAAATGTCGATGGACAGATTCCGGCCCGAAAGCCTTTTATCCAATCTGATTGCAGATGTACTGCGTGAGGCTGCGGTGGAAGTGCTGGGCAAACCGGCCGATATGGGGCTAATCAATATCGGTGGAATCCGGAATTCCCTGACGGAAGGAGATATCACTACCGAAAACATCTATGAGATATTGCCTTTTGAGAATTCGCTCTGTGTGCTGACGATGAAAGGCTCTGCCATGAAGCACTTGTTTGAAAACATTGCGGTGAGACTTGGTGAAGGGTGAGTGGTATACAGTTGGAAATCAGCAAGGATGGCAAGCTGCTCCAGGCTTCCATTGCCGGCAAGCCGGTGGAGGATGACCGTGACTATACGGTTGCCACGATTGATTATCTGGCTGATGGAAACGATGGAATGACGGCTTTCCTGCAGGCGGATAAAAGGGAGTGCCCGGATGGGGCTACACTGCGTGGTCTGTTCATGAAGTATGTGGAGAAGCAGACGGCAGCCGGCAAGAAGGTGACTTCGCGCATGGAGGGAAGAGTGGTCGTTAAAGAGTAAGCATTAAAAAAACAGAAGTTCTATGAAACATATGTATTCCTTGGCAGCCCTGCTGCTTTTCATGCTCCCCGCATCGGCACAGCAAGAGGGGCGTGTCATTACTGAAGAACCCCTTTGCCTGGTGTCCGCCGATTCTGTATCGTCCGGCCAATCCGGAAAACAACTGTTTATCCTGCACACCAGCGATACGCACAGCCGTATAGAACCCATCAGCGCCGAGGCTGCGACGAGTATGCCGGGATGGGCGGTGTGGTGCGCCGTGCCGGTTTTGTAAAGCAGTTTCGCGGCAAGCATCCGGATATGTTGCTGCTGGATTGCGGAGACATCTCGCAAGGTACCCCTTATTATAACTTTTTCAAAGGCGAGCTGGAGGTCAAGATGATGAACCTCATGGGCTATGATGCCATGACGATAGGTAATCATGAATTTGATTTCGGACTTGAGAATATGGCGGAATTGTTCCGTATGGCGGATTTTCCCGTGGTCTGTTCCAATTATGACGTGACGGGTACGGTACTCGAAGGGCTGGTGAAGCCTTATATCACCTTGGTGCGCGAAGGGGTGAAAATCGGAATCTTCGGCCTGGCCCCCAAGATGGAAGGGCTGGTGCAGGCGGATAAATGCATAGGCATTGTCTACAACGACCCGATAAAGGTGGCCCAAGAAATGACAGACCTTCTCAGGGAGAAGGAGAATTGCGAGGTTGTGATTTGCATGTCTCATTTGGGTATCCGCAGTGCAAATCCCGAAGGCGCTTCCGACGAGAACCTGGTAGGCAAGACGCGTGGCATTGATGTCATTTTGGGAGGACATTCGCATACTTTTATGGAAAAGCCTGCCGTTTATCTGAATGCGGACGGCAAGAGCGTTCCCGTGCTGCACACCGGAAAGAGTGGCATCTACGTAGGAGAAATGGTACTTACTTTAACTGAAAAATAGCATGATGAAAAGACTCACCCTCCTTTTATGGGTTGCAGGATTGTTTATATTGGGATTATCTTCACTTCACGCCCAGACGGGAGGCCCGTTTCTTCCTTCGGCTGCAGACAACCGGTGCCGGCAATGGGTGGACTCCGTGTTGTCAGGTCTGAATGTACACGAAAAAGTGGGGCAGCTCATCGTTGCCACCATTCCGGCCAGAGCAGACAAGGCCACGAAAAAGCAGATGCGCGAGCTGGTAAAGAAATACAAGGTCGGTGGCTTGCTGTTTTCCGAAGGTACTCCGGAAGAGCAGGCTATCTTGACCAATATGGCCCGGAAGGATGCCAAGATTCCCGTTATGGTTACTTTCGATGGAGAGTGGGGACTGTCAATGAGGCTGAAAGGCGCTCCGGACTATCCCCGTAATGCCGCCTTGGGATGTATCGAGACAATGGCCTGATTGAAGAATATGGACGTGAGGTGGCCCGCCAGTTCCGCGAATTGGGGGTACACGTCAATTTTGCACCCGATGCGGATGTCAATACGAATCCGCTGAACCCGGTGATACACGTACGCTCCTTTGGCGAGAACCGCAGCGGGTGGCGGAAAAGGTGGTGGCATACAGCCGTGGGCTCGAAAGCGGGGGCATACTTTCCGTTTGCAAGCATTTCCCCGGGCATGGCGATACGGATGTGGATTCTCATAAGGCGCTTCCCGCCTTGCACTACGACCGTGCACGCCTGGACAGTGTGGAACTTTATCCCTTCAAGGAAATGGTACGTGCCGGATTGGGGGGTGTCATGGTAGGCCATCTGCAAGTGCAGGCGCTGGACCCGGACGGGGTGACTCCTTCTTCCTTGTCGCGGAATGTGGTGACCGGGCTGTTGAAGGATGAACTCGGCTTTAAAGCTGGTGTTTACCGATGCCTTGGACATGAAGGGTGTGTCTGCATTCCGCAGGTAACTACCAAAGCGCTGCTGGCGGGAAATGATATGGTGCTGGTACAGTTCAATACGAAGAATGCGGTGCAGGAGCTGGTAGATGCAGTGGAGTCGGGACAACTGAGTAAGGACGAACTTGATGCCAAGTGCCGCAAGGTATTGATGTACAAGTATATGCTTGGCTTGAGAAACCGCCAGCCGCAACTTCGGGTCAGCGGAATGAGCTATCGCATCAATACGGAGGAAGCGCAGGCGTTGGCTGCCAAGTTGCGCCGTTCGGCAGTGACTGTATTGAACAATTATTTCGATGTCCTCCCGCTGGCACCGGTGGAAGGTGATATTGCCGTGCTCAGCATCGGAGAGAAGGAGGCAGATGCTCCCTTTGTGGAAGCTATGAAAAAGAATGCAGGCATCAGCCATTTCCACTTGCCTTGGAATGCCGATGAGGCTCTCTGGCAGGAAGTGCAGGGGCAGTTGGCTGCTTTCCGTCGCGTGGTTATCAGCATCACCGGTTCGGCTTATGTCAGCGACCGTGATGTGGCCTTTCTGGAAGGCTTGAACCTGCGTGCTCCGCTGGTCTATACTTTTTTTACCTCTTACCGTACATTGCAACCTCTGATGCCCGCACTTGCCAAATCTAGCGCTGTGGTGCTGGCACATTCGGCAGAGACGGATTTGCAGCAATACGTGGTTGATGTTCTTTTTGCCAAAAAGCCGGCCAGTGGCAGAATGTCGATGAGTATCGGTAAACTGTTTCCAGCGGGAACGGGCTGTATGATTGAACCGGGCATGAAACCGGGGAAGACTGTTCCGGAAGATTACGGCATGAAATCGTATGTGCTGCAAAGTATCGATGCCGTTGCCCGGAAGGGACTGGAAGCGGGAGCTTATCCCGGTTGCCGCGTGCTGGTGTGGAAAGACGGACTGCCGGTATATGACAAAGGCTTCGGAACCCACTCTGATAAGGATACCACTACTGTCCGTTCTTCGGACCTTTTTGATTTGGCTTCGCTGACCAAGACTACGGCTACGTTGCTTGCCGTCATGAAACTGTATGATGAGGGCAAGATAAAACTGGATGACAAGGTTTCCGCTTATCTGCCCTTCTTGCGCAATGGCAACAAGCGGAACATTACCATCCGCGAACTTTTGTTCCACGAATCGGGGCTTCCTCCCTATATCCGCTTCTACCTGGACATCATAGACCCGAATTCGGTACACGGTCCGTACTCCCAGAGTTGGGTGGACGAGTGGCATCGTACGCAGGTAAGCGAGCATAGCTATTATTGTTCCGATTTTAAGTTCCGGAAAGGGATGGTGTCCGACAAGAATACACCGGTCTATACCCTGCACATGGCAGATGGCATGTGGCTGAACAAGAGTTTCAAGAATTCTATCCTTCAGCGGATAGCCAAGTGCGAGTTGGATGGCAAACGTTATGTTTACAGCGACCTCGGCTTCGTGCTGTTGCAGCAGGTAGTGGAGAAGGTGACGGAGCTGCCGATGGATTTGTACCTTGCCCGTGAGTTCTATGCCCCGATGGGATTGCAACGTACTATGTTTCTGCCTTTGACGAAGTTCACCAAAGCGGAAATCATGCCCACGGCATCCAATGACTTCCTGCGTCGCCAGGATATATGCGGATATGTGCATGACGAGACTGCTGCCTGCATGGGTGGGGTGTCCGGTAATGCAGGACTTTTCTCTACGGCCGAAGAGGTGGCAAAGGTTTATCAAATGTTGCTGAACGGCGGTGAATTCAATGGCAAGCGTTTCTTGAGTGAGGCAACCTGCCGTTTGTTTACGACGGAGAAATCTGCCATCAGCCGTCGCGGTCTGGGATTCGACAAGCCGGATGTATCCATTGTGAAGCGCAGCCCTTGTGCTCCTTCCGCTCCGGAAGCAGTATATGGACATACCGGATTTACCGGTACTTGTGCTTGGGTGGACCCGGAAAACAAGACAGTGTATGTATTCCTCAGCAACCGCTTGTGCCCCAATGTATGGAACACGAAACTGGGTGACATGAATATAAGAAGAGATATACCAGGAATTGATTTATAAAAGTATTTATTCCGCAAATCCCCTAAAAACAATCTATCTATAAGGAATGAAGAGAATATACTGCTTGCCTATATCACTATATTGTGTTGTCTTTGTCCGCTTCTGAAAGCGCAGCTTGGCCCGATGCCGTTTACTCCGGTGCCGCCGAACGACCCTTCGCTTGTACGTCTCTTGAACAGTGACGTGCGGTGCAGGCAGTGGGTGGATTCCGTCATGCAGCGTCTGACTCTGAAAGAACGCATCGGACAACTGTTCATCTATACGATTGCCCCCCAGCAGGACAAGGCCAACAAGGAACTGCTGCGTAAGGTGGTGGAGGACTATAAGGTAGGCGGTCTGTTATTCTCCGGCGGATTGATGCAGAACCAGGTGATGTTGACCAATGAGGCGCAGCGGATGGCGGAAGTTCCGCTGATGATTACCTTTGACGGTGAATGGGGACTGGCTATGCGCCTCCGCGGTACTCCGAACTTTCCGCGAAACATGGTGCTGGGCTGCATACAGAACGATACACTGATTTATGAATATGGGCGCGAAGTGGCCCGCCAATGCCGTGAACTGGGGGTGCAAGTGAATTTTGCTCCTGTAGCGGATGTGAATATCAATCCCAAGAATCCGGTTATCAATACCCGTTCCTTCGGTGAAAGTCCGTTCAATGTGGCGAACAAGGTTGTTGCCTACTCCAAAGGGTTGGAGGATGGTGGTGTACTTTCTGTCAGCAAGCACTTTCCGGGGCATGGGGATACGGATGTGGATTCTCATAAGGCGTTGCCCGTGCTGCCTTTTACCCGTGCCCGTCTGGACAGTATAGAGCTTTATCCTTTCAGAAAAGCCATTCGTGCCGGATTGGGAGGAATGATGGTGGGGCACTTGGAGGTGCCTACCATAGAGCCGCAAAAGGGGCTCCCGTCTTCGCTTTCGCGTAAGGTAGTTTCCGGTCTGTTGGTGAATGACCTCGCTTTCAGGGGCTTGTCTTTACAGATGCCCTTGCCATGAAAGGGGTATCGGGCAATGAAAGCATCTGTTTGCAGGCGCTGAAAGCCGGCAATGATTTGCTGCTTGTCCCCCGGCGTATTAAGGAAGAAGTGGAGGCTGTGCTTGCCGCTGTGAAAAAAGGGGAGCTGACAGAGAAAGAGATAGAGCGAAATGCCGTAAAGTACTGAAATATAAATATGCCCTTGGGTTGGAAAAGAAACCCCATGTACAGCTTTCAGGTTTGGGGACCCGCATCAATACTCCGAAAACGCGTGATTTGATGCGCCGGCTGAACTTGGCGGCCATCACTGTGCTGGATAACCGGGACGAGGTACTTCCGCTGGACCCTTCCATCGGTGAAGTTGCCGTGCTCAATGTGGGAGAAGCGCAGGAAATCCAGCCGTTCCTCAAGGAACTGTCGCAGTATACCCGTCCTGTGGAGTTCCATTTGGGCAAGAATCTGCCGGAGGCTGACGGGAACCGTTTGAGGAATGCGCTGGCCAAGTACAAACGTATTCTGGTCTGTGTCACCGAACACCGTTTGACGCCCTATCAGAATTTCTTTGCAAAGTTCGCTCCTGACGTACCGGTGGTTTATCTGTTCTTTATTCCTGGCAAGCAGGTATTGCAGATAAAACAAGGGGACGCTGCTGCTGAAGCGGTGATTTTGGCACACTCCTCCAACGAGGAGGTACAGCGGCAGGTTGCCCGGATTGTTTATGGCAGCGCTTGTTCAGAGGGACGCTTGTCTGCCAGTATCGGTAGTCGGTTTGCTGCCGGTGCGGGAGTGACGCTGACTCCTCAAAGCGCCCCCCGCTTTGTACCCGAAGAGCATGGTATGAATTCCCGTCTGCTGGCTGAAATAGACAAGATAGCTGAAGAAGGCATTCGTGAAGGGGCTTACCCCGGTTGCCAGGTGGTGGTGCTGAAGGATGGTAGGGAGATGTATAATAAAGCTTTCGGTACCCACGTCTGGAACGAGGCCGGAAGCAAGGCGCTTCCCGTAAAGAAGACGGATGTATACGACATCGCTTCGCTGACAAAGACCACAGCCACGCTGCTTGCTGTGATGAAGTTGTACGATGGCGGACGCCTCAATCTTACAGACCGGGTGTCGGATTATCTGCCTTTCCTACAGGATACGGACAAGAAGAATATTACGGTACGCGAACTGCTGATGCATGAATCCGGTCTACCTTCTACCTTGCTATTCTATCAGGAAGCGATTGATGAAGAGAGCTACACCGGCACTTTGTTCAAGGCACGTCCCGATGCCCGGCATTCCGCACGCATCGGACGGCAGACTTGGGCGAACCCTAAGTTCCGCTTCCGTCAGGGACTGACGTCGAAGGTGCAGACACCGGAATATACGATGCAAGTGTCCGACAGCCTTTGGCTGAACCGTTCCTTCAAGCAAGAGTACTTGCAGAAGATTGTGGATACTTCGCTTAGAGATAAACGTTACCGTTATAGTTGTGTGGGCTTTATCTTGTTGCAGCAGTTGGTCGAGGCGCGCACCGGCATGTCTATGGACGAATATCTGGCCAAGGAATTCTATACTCCGATGGGATTGGAGCGTACGGGGTATCTTCCTCTGCGCTTCTTGAAGAAGGAAGATATTGTACCTTCATCAACAGATCCTTTCTTGCGTAAGACTACCTTGCAAGGATTTGTACATGATGAATCTGCAGCTTTTCAGGGCGGCGTTTCCGGTAATGCCGGGCTGTTCTCCACTGCCGGAGAAGTGGCAAAAGTCTATCAGATGTTGCTGAATGGGGGTGAACTGGACGGTAAGCGCTATTTGAGCAAGGAGACTTGCAGGGTATTTACTACCACCGTCTCAAGGATAAGCCGCCGGGGGCTGGGATTTGATAAGCCCGACCGGCGTAATCCCCAGAAGAGTCCCTGCGCAGAGTCTGCCCCTGCTTCTGTCTACGGTCATACCGGTTTCACGGGTACTTGCGCCTGGACAGACCCGGAGAACGGCTTGGTTTATGTCTTTTTGAGCAACCGCACCTATCCGGATGTGTGGAATAACAAGTTGATGAGGCTGGATATAAGGATGAGGATTCAGGAGGCGGTATATAAGGCGATGCTGAGAGGAAAAAAATAATTGGTACAAATTAAAAAGAGCCTCCCTTGCTCACGCAGGAAAGGCTCTTTTTCTTCTTCAATTTTGAAACAATTAAATTCTATCTGTTAAGCTTTAAGTGTGTGTCTTATCAGAACGCAATACCTACGCGCAGACCGAAATTGCTCAAACCGTCTACGCTGTACGTAAAGAGGTCACCTTTGTTCGTACCGTAGCTGTAATAGGCTGCGAAATGCAAGCCCGGTCCATAAGCCCAAGGATACACATTGAAACCAATTTCAGGAGATACATAGAAACCCCATGTATCTTTGTTGGCTTCGAATACGTTGAAAGTTGACTTCAACTGTGCATATTCAGCACCCAGTTTTACACCGGCATACGGCTGGAATGCACCTCCACGGTTCCATACATAGCGGGAGGCCAGCCCGAAAGGCAACTGGAATGCAGTGTGCTGCTGGTCGGTATTCAGACTGCCGCCTTCGCCTACGGGAAGTGTCTGCCGACCGAAATACTCATGGTTGCTATGGTAGTTCAAGAAAGCTCCCAATGCAAAATTGTCTGTCAGGAAGTAACCGCCTTCAAAATTCATACCCCAGCCGCTTGATTTGTCGGCGAAGTTGTTGCTGAGAGGAAAGTTATATTGCCAGTCGATATTGGCATAACCGTTATCGGTCATCTGTGCCTTCGTCGGTAGGGCGAAGACGAGAGCAAGAGCGGTAACCGCAAATACTCTCAAGGAAAGATATTTTATTGTTTTCATACTTTGTTCTTGTTTTTTGGTTCAATGGCAACTTCCCAGTCCGGAAAGGATGCTGCCGTATTATTCTTGTTACCTTAATATTGGGTAACCCGTCATTTGTCACTTATAGCTCGTAGCTTGTCACTACTTGTTAGTCAGGTAAGTTGATTGAGTGAAAGCTTGGTTCACACCTTGCACGGCAAGTTTGGTATTGACAGAAGTAGAACCACTCAGCAAGCCGCTCATATAGCTGGTCCACAGAACAGGAAGTTTCTCGCTCTGGCCTTGCGGCGCCTCCAGATTCAACAATTCGCTGATAAAGGAACCGGTGCTGTAGGAATAGTTCACGGCATAGGGATAATACCATCCGCCCCAGTTGCCCCAGTAAGGAGCATCCCAGTAGCCTGGATAGTTCCACCACCATTCGGGACGTCCGTAGTCGGTGAAGTAATAGGTACTTCTGACATAGCTTACCTGCAAGCCAAGGTCGGCTTCTTCCCGGTCATCCACACGGATGTAGCCGCGGCTATTCATGTTAGTGACATAAGCGTTGAGAATTTCCTGGGCATTCTCATCTTTCCAGTATTCGGCGTTTTCCTTATCACCGATGACCAGAATGCTGTCCGGCAAGTAATAAGTTTCGAAGGTTTTGAAATCCGCCTTCTTGTCATAGTTGGTATAAACCAGATAATTATTGTCCAGCTTATCCATGTCAGGGTCTTTTTCGCAAGATGCAAGCGTCACTGCAAAGACCGCTAATAATAGGGGAATAAATTTCTTCATACTTTTATAATTGTTTAGGTTTAATATAAATTCCTGCCCTATGGTACCTTAGGCTTTTGTGAGAAAAAACAAGATAGGATATAAAAGGTTCACGTAGAGGTATGTTAAAAGTGATAAAGGAATAGGGTGACAGCACTTTTAACGTAACTGTCACCCTATTGCACTTATCATGTCATTACTTTATCCCCCTGTCATCTTTTCCATATCCGTGCTGTCCATCCTCCTCCGGGTGCCATGTGTATGTTCAGCTTGTCCCCCGAGGTCACGGTGCGTACTTCTTTCTTGTAGTCGGTTGCTTCCCGGTCGGCATTGATGCCGTCGGAAAAGATTTCGGCTTCGTAACTTCCTTCTCCGAGGAAGGAAAGGTCGATGGTACAGTCGCGTGGTGTCCAGTCGGTCATGGAGGCGACGTACCAGACGTCTCCCTTGCGGCGTGCCAGTGTAAGGTATTCACCTACTTCACCGTCCAGTGCCACGGTCTCGTCGAAAACGGTAGGCACTTTGGCAATGAAGTCCGTGCATTCCTGCTCCTTCATATATTTGCTGGGGCTGTCGGCAAGCATTTGCAGCGGGGCTTCGAAGAGGGTGTATATCGCCATCTGGTGGACGCGCGTACCCTGGCTCATCGGATGGTCGTTGACGGCACGGAAGGTTTCGCGGGTTGCGTTCATCATGGCTCCCGGTGTGTAGTCCATCGGGCCGACAAGCATGCGCAGGTAGGGAGCAGTCACGTCATAGCGTGGGAAGTTGTGGAGGGGGGCTCCGTTCACTATCGGTTCCCATTTGGCGTTCTCCAATCCCTTTACACCTTCAAAGTTCAAGACGTTGGGATAGGTGCGCTGTATACCGTATGGCTTGAGGCCATGCAGGTCCAATACCAGGCGGTGCTCGGCGGCGTAGGCTACAATGCGTTCTACGGACTGTACCAGTGGCTGGTCGTCACGGTCGAAGAAGTCTATCTTGAAGCCCTTGATACCCATCTGTGCATAGTGGCTGAATGCGGCTTCCGTATCTTTGGCAGAATTTCGCCAGCTTGCCCAGAGAATGATGCCGACGCCCTTCTGGTTTCCGTAGGCTACCAGTTCCTTTAAATCGATATCCGGATTCAGGTCTTTCAATAAGGATTCGTTTCCGCTCCAGCCGTCATCGATGATGATATATTCCAGGTTGTTGTCGGCGGCAAAGTCGATGAATGCCTTATAAGTCGGGGTGTTCATGCCGGCTTTGAAGTCTACGCCAGTCAAGTTGCAGGTGTTCCACCAGTCCCAAGCCACTTTGCCGGGTTTAATCCAGGAAATGTCTTTGATGCGGCAGGCGGGGGCAAGACGCTGTGCCATGTCATTGTCGGCAAGCTGCGTGTCCTTTTCGGTGACGAGCACCACACGCCAGGGGAGCTCCTGCTTGGCACAACGGGCGATGTAGTCTGCACGTTTTGTCGGTATCAGGTTCAGCCGGTTGTGTCCGCCGATTGTTTCTTCCAGCGGATAGGGGGCAAATGCTGCCTGCACTCCTTGACGTGTCTGGGGATTTGCAGTGAGGAACATGCCGGGATAGTTTTCCAATCCGGCTTCCATGATAACGGCTTTCTTTCCTCCGTCCAGGCAAACCATCAGTGGGGTGATGGAGAGTGAGTCGGTGTGCATTTTGGACAACGGGGCTTCGTCGTAGTAAGACTCGAAAGAGAAGCAATAGCGCTCACCGTTGCGGTTGTCGTTTATGTAAGGTACAAATGCCTGGTAATCCTTGTCGAAATTGAAGTCCGCAGTTTCGTTGAGGACGATAAACGGCTTGTTCTGTTCGGAAATGAAGCGATAGGCAGCGCCGTCATCGTATGCGCGGAACTGTACGCTGTAGCCTCCGCGGCATTTCAGTGTCAGCTGGTTGTAGACATCCTTCACACTTGCTTTTTTATAGAGGGGAGTGGGGAAGGAGGACTCCACGGACTTGCGTTCTGCACGGATTACTTTTACATTTTTACCGAAAGTTATTGCTTTCTTGGCTGATTTTTCATCTCTGCCTTGCAGGGCGATGGCAGAGGGTTGCAGCACCGTGGTTCCGTCGTGTGCTATCTGCCAGGTGAGGGCTTCTCCGGCATCTACCGTAACGGATAGTTTTCCGTTGGGTGATGCAAGTTGGTATTGCTGTGCACGGACCGTGCCCAAGCAAAGGAATAATAAACAAAAGGTTTGAATAAGGAGGCTTTTCATGTTGATTTATTTTTGAATGATTTTCTTTATCTTCTCCAGTTCCTCGGCAGAGAAGTCTGTATTTTCAGTCGCTTTCAAGTTATCTGCCAGTTGGGCAACGGAGCTCGCTCCGATGATGACGCTTGTCACCAGGTCGTCCTTCAACAGCCAGGCAAGTGACATCTCGGCAAGGGTTTGCCCGCGTGAGGCAGCAACTTCGTTGAGTGCCTTGATTTTTGCAGCGTCTCGTCGGTCAGTGCTTCTTTCTTCAGGAAAGCCCCCTTTGCCATGCGCGAATCTTCGGGAATACCATTCAGGTAGCGGTTGGTCAGCAGGCCCTGCGCCAGCGGGGAGAAGGCGATGAAGCCGGTTCCGTTCCCTTTGGCTTGCTGCAGGATACCTTCTTCTTCCGGTTCGCGGTTGAAGAGATTGTATCTGCCTTGATAGAGCAGGCAGTGTACATCCCGTTCTTCCAGGTATTTGTAGGCAAACTCGGCCGCCTCTTTGGGATATTTGGAGATTCCTACATAGAGTGCTTTGCCTTGCCGTACGATATCAACCAGTGCTTGCAGGGTCTCTTCAAGCGGAGTATCCGGGTCGTAGCGGTGGGAGTAGAAGATGTCCACATACTCCAGGTTCATCCGTTTCAGACTTTGGTTGAGGCTGCTCATCAGGTACTTGCGTGAGCCCCACTCCCCGTAGGGGCCGGGCCACATGTCGTGTCCGGCCTTGGTGGAGATGAACAGTTCGTCCCGATAGGGCATGAAGGATTTCTTCATAATCATTCCGAAAGTCTCTTCGGCGGAACCGTAGGAAGGACCGTAATTGTTGGCGAGGTCGAAATGCGTGATTCCACGGTCGAAGGCATAGTGCGCCATGGCCTGGGAATTGGCAAATGTGTTCACGTCGCCGAAGTTGTGCCACAATCCGAGTGATATTTCCGGCAGCAGGATGCCGCTTTGCCCGCAACGGCGGAATTTCATGCCGTTGTCATAGCGTTCGGGCGCTGGAGAATAAATAGGGTTTATCATGATATTGTATTTTGTGGGTTATCCCATTATTACTTCTACTGTATGCGTGCCCGGCAGATGGTTCACCACATTGCTTCTATCGGCTGGCCGTCTACTGTGACGGACTTGATGCCTTTGCACACACCATCGGGATTCTTCACGGTAATATGATATTCTGCCCCGCGGAACCTACGCTTCACGTTGAAGCCTTTCCAGCCTGCCGGGATACAAGGATTGATTTCCAGACCTTCATACGAAGGCTTGATGCCGAGTATGAATTGCGTGATGGCATACCACATCCAGGCAGCCGTTCCAGTCAGCCAGCTGTTCTTGCCTTCACCGGGGCGGGCGGCGTCCTTGCCGGCCACCATCTGGCAGCATACGTAAGGTTCTACTTTATGCAGGGCACTGTGCTCTTCGGTGTACGACGGGCATATCTTGCGGAAATACTCCCAGGAACGGTCACCCCGTCCCAGTACGGTTTCTCCGATGATGACCCACGGGTTGTTGTGGCAGAAGATACCCGCATTTTCCTTGTAGCCGGCGGGATAGGTGGAGATTTCTCCATACTCCACAACATAGCGGGTGAAGGGTGGATTGTTGAGTACAATACCGTGTTCGCAGTCCAGGCGTTCCTTTACGGAGTCCAGTGCTTTTTCTACCATGCCTTCTTCCAGTCCGATGCCTGCCATGGTGCACCAGCCTTGCGATTCGATGAAGATTTGTCCTTCTTCGTTCTCTTTGGAACCTACCTTGTGGCCGAAGTAATCGTAGGCGCGCAAGTACCAGTCACCGTCCCAACCATGTTTTTTTACGGCTTCCACCATATTGTCTATGTAGGTTTGTGCGCGGTTGGCTTCGTCGTCTTTGCCCAAGCGGCGGCACAGTTCCACATAGTCGCGTCCGCACACTACGAACAAGCCGGCAATCATCAGCGATTCCGCCTGACTACCTTCCGTCTGGTTTTCCGTGGTCTGGAAGGATTCATTCGGGTCCCAGGAGAAGCAGTTCAGGTTCAGGCAGTCGTTCCAGTCGGCACGGCCGATGAGGGGCAGCATGTGGGGGCCGAGGTTCTCGATGACATGGTTGAAGGAAACGCGCAGGTGCTCGAACAGAGAAACCTCCGAACCCTCCTTGTTGTCGAAGGGAACGGGCTCGTCCAGGATGCTGAAGTCTCCCGACTCCTTGATGTAGGCCACGGTGCCGAAGATAAGCCACATGGGGTCGTCGTTGAAGCCGCCGCCGATGTCGTTGTTGCCGCGTTTGGTCAGCGGTTGGTATTGGTGGTAGCATCCTCCGTCGGGGAATTGAGTAGAAGCTATGTCGATGATTCGTTCGCGGGCGCGTTCCGGTATCTGATGCACGAAGCCCACGAGGTCTTGGTTGGAGTCGCGGAAGCCCATTCCACGACCGATGCCGCTCTCGAAGAAAGAGGCGGAACGGGACATGTTGAAGGTAATCATGCACTGATACTGGTTCCAGATGTTCACCATGCGGTCCAGTTTTTCTTCGTCGGTCTTCACGACGTAGATGTCCAGCAGGCGGTCCCAGTAGGCTTTCAGTTCGGCAAAGGCAGCATCTACTTTGGCGGTAGTGTCGAAGGCCGAAATCATCGCCTTAGCTTTTACCTTATTTATAATAGGTGAAGAGGGTACACTCTGCTTGAACGCTTCATGCAGAGATTCTTCACGTTCCTCGAACTTTGCCTCCTGCTTGTTTTCCACATAGCCCAGCAGGAAGATGAAGTCGCGGCTTTCGCCGGGTTGCAGTTCTACTTCCAGATAGTGCGAGGCGATGGGACTCCAACCGTGGGCAATGCTGTTGCCCGGTCTGCCTTCTACTACCCGTTCCGGTCGGCAAACTCGTTGTAGAGTCCCACGAATGTTTCGCGGTCGGTATCGAAACCGTCTACGGGTGTATTGACACTGTAGAAGGCGTAGTGATTGCGGCGTTCCTTGTATTCCGTCTTGTGGTAGATGACAGACCCGTCCACTTCCACCTCTCCCGTGGAGAAGTTACGCTGGAAGTTCTCCATGTCCGTAGCGGCATTCCACAAGCACCATTCGGCAAAAGAGAATAGTTTGAGTTTTCTCACTTTGGCAGAAGTGTTCCGCAAGGTCAGCTTCTGCACCTCTCCCCAGGTCTTCAGTGGGACGAAGAAGAGCAGGCTGGCTTCGATGCCGTCTTTGGCTCCGGTGATGCGGGTGTAGCTCATGCCGTGGCGGCATTCGTAGCTGTCGAGTGCGGTCTTGCAGGGCTTCCAGGTGGGAGACCATACGTTGCCGCCTTCATTGATGTAGAAGTAGCGTCCCCCGTTGTCCATCGGCACGTTGTTGTAGCGGTAGCGGGTGATGCGGCGGAACTTGGCGTCCTTGTAGAAGGAATAGCTCCGGCGGTATTGGAGATGAGTGAGAAGAAGTCTTCATTGCTAGGTAGTTAATCCATGGCCAAGGTGTCTTGGGTCGGTAATGACGTATTCGCGGTTGTCGTCATCGAAATATCCGAATCTTTTGTCTTGCATATTATTTCTTGTATTTAGTTTGATACATTCTTCATTAGTTGTGCCATCCGGCCATTTTCCCGGAAGCACGCTTCAAATTTAAAAACTTTTCTCCTATCACCCTTGTTTGCCCGGCGTGTTTTTTCCCTTCGGAAACATGAAGTACCGGAAAAAGATACAAAAGTATCACTGTACGAGTCTATTTCGCCCTATCTTTGTAAACACATTTTATGATTAACCGATATGAAACACTTATTCGCATTTCTGTTCCTTCTTGGAATTACCTTTTCTCTTTCCGCCCAATCTGTCCGCGAACGTATTTTGCTGGACGACGGCTGGCAGTTTGCTTTTGGCAATGCTTCCTCACCGGAGAAAGACTTCGGCTGCGGAACGGAGTACTTCAACTATCTGACCAAGGCAGCCTCTATCCATAACGAGGTCCTTACTCCCTCAAGTTCAATCCGGAGAAGTGGGGTGTGGGCTGGAAGACGGTCAACCTTCCGCATGACTGGGTGGTTGATTTGCCTTATGCCAAAGAGGCGAGCCACAGTCATGGCTATAAAGCCGTCGGCTATAAATTCCCCGAAAACTCTGTGGGATGGTACCGAAAGACCATCACCGTGCACAAGAGGACCTCGGCAAACATCTTTATCTTCAGTTCGACGGTATCTTCCGTGATGCCCGTATCTGGATAAACGGTTTCTACCTGGGACACGAACCGAGCGGCTATGCCACGCAGGTGTATGACATTACGGAATACTTGAATTACGGAGAAGAGAATCTTATCTGCGTCCGTGCGGATGCCACGCTCGAGGAGGGCTGGTTTTACGAGGGTGCGGGCATCTACCGCCATGTATGGCTGAACAAGACGGCGCCGTTACATGTAGCTCCTTTCGGAACCTTTGTGCACAGCACGCTGGCCGCACCTTTTGACAAGGCCAAGCTGACGATAGAGACCACTGTTGAAAACTCCGGTCTGCAAACGGAGGATTACCGCCTCTGCCATATCCTCCGGGATGCCGACGGCAAGGAAGTGGCACGCTGCGAAACGGCCGGTAAGCCGGTACTGCCGAAAGACCGCCAGCTCACCGTCGGTGAAATAGCGCTGGACAAACCTTATCTTTGGAGTGTGGATACACCTTATCTATATACACTGCTTACGGAAGTCTATCAGCATGGCAAGCTGGTGGATGCTTATACCACTACTACGGGTATTCGTGACATCCGCTTCGATGCCGACAAGGGCTTCCTCTTGAACGGACAGCCTCTGAAACTGAAAGGTGTGAACATGCACCAAGACCACCCCGGAGTAGGTGCCGGCATTCCCGATGCCCTGCAAGTGTACCGACTGAAGGAACTGAAGAAGTTCGGCTGCAATGCCTACCGTTCTTCCCATAACCCGATGACTCCCGAAATGCTCGATGCCTGCGACAGCCTCGGCATCCTTGTGATAGAAGAAAACCGTCTGACGGGTGTCAACGAGGAACATACTCGCCTGCTGAAACGCATGATAGACCGCGACCGCAACCATCCGTGCATTATCCTTTGGAGTGTAGGCAACGAGGAGTGGGGCATCGAGTGGAAAGAAAGCGGTACACGCATTGCTGCCACGATGCGCGAATATTGCCACCGTTTCGACCCTACGCGCCTCATGACCGTTGCTTCGAGCAGTGGCCCTGCCATCTTGATTCCCGCAGACGTGGCCGGTTATAACTACATCCTTCAGAATCCAGTAGAGCAGCACCGCAAGGATTATCCCGGCCGCCGTGCGCTCGGTTCGGAAGAGACTACGGGCTGTGGTACGCGCGGCATCTACTTCGATGCCCACGACAAAGGCCACATGGTGGCGCACAACCGCAAGCCGAACGGACCTGACAGCCTGCTGAACTGCATCGAGCGTGGCTGGAAATTCTATGACGAACGTCCCTATTTGGCGGGTCTTTTCTATTGGACGGGTTTCGACTACCGCGGCGAGCCCAACCCCATGAAGTTCCCGGCTACGGGTTCACAATTCGGCATTCTGGACTACTGCGGTTTCCCCAAGGACGAAGCCTGGTATCTGAAGTCCTGGTGGACGGATGAGCCGGTGCTGCACATCCTTCCTCACTGGAATCTGCAAGGTCACGAAGGTGATAGCATCGACATTTGGGTATACAGCAACTGCGATGAAGTGGAACTGACTGTGAACGGCAAGAAACTGGATCGCAAACCGATGCCCCGAAACGGCCATCTTTCCTGGAAAGCCGTTTTCCAGCCCGGTGCAGTGAAGGCTGTAGGCTATAAGAACGGCAAAAAAATATTGGCCCGTACTGTGGAGACTACCGGTGCTCCTGCCCGTATCTCCCTGACGGCAGACCGTCCCGTCATTCAGGCAGACAATCGGGATGTGGCAGTGTGTAATATTGAGTTGCAGGACAAGAAGAAACGTTTTGTCCCCACTGCCTGCAACGACTTGACGATAACCGTCTCCGGTCCGGTACGCATCCTTGGGGTGGGGAATGGAGACCCCGCTTATCAGGCTACGGAACGTCCGGCCGACGCCGATGCCCGCACCTATCAGGTAAAGGCATTCAACGGACTTGCACAGGTGCTGTTGCAAAGTACCGGCGAAGCGGGAGAAGCCACACTGACGGTCGTTTCGGAAAACCTGCCGGAAACTTCCTGCGTTTTGAAGCTGCAGAAGTAAGCAGCTTATCATTCATATCATCCGGCGAAGCGGAGACCTTTCTTTTGTCTATGGGGCAAGAGAGGGATCTCCGCTTCTTTCTTCCTCAAACTATAGTGTGTAAGTGTACGAGATGCGCATCTCATACATCCTTACATTAGAGCCTGAGGGGGAGAAGAACGGAAGTTTTGCTTTTCCGGGTGGGACTTTCCCGGGTATCTGCTCATATATAACAATTATTACCTCTAAATGTAACAAATGGTACTGTTGTGGGATTAAAAAGAATGAGTATATTTGTGGCATGATATTTTTTTAACCAATGCCTATGGAAAACCAGAACTATATCATGAGGGAGATAACCCCTCTGTCGGAACGTGACTGTTTCTATATTGCCGATCGTCGCAAAACAGAATTTACCTACCCCATCCATTGTCACGCAGAGTATGAACTGAACTTCACGGAACATGCTTCCGGCGTACGCCGTGTGGTGGGCGATTCTGCGAGATTATCGGTGATTATGACCTGGTGCTGATAACCGGTAAGGAGTTGGAGCATGTATGGGAGCAACATGAATGTACCTCCGGGGATATTCGGGAGATTACCATCCAGTTCTCTCCCGACTTGTTCTTCGGGAACGTTGTCAACAAGAACCAGTTCGACAGTATCCGCCGGATGCTGGAGCGTGCACAGTGCGGACTTAGTTTCCCCATGCAGGCCATCATGAAGGTGTACAACTGGCTGGATAAGCTGGCTTCCGAGGAGCAGGCTTTTATGCCGTGATGAACTTTCTCCGTATCCTTTACGAACTTTCCCTCTATGACAATGCTCGGGTGTTGTCCAGTTCTTCGTTTGCCAAGATAGAGACTTTCTCTGACAGCCGCCGGGTACAGAAGGTGCAGAAATACATTTCCACCCATTATCAGGAGGATATCCGGTTGGCTTCATTGGCCGATATGGTGGGCATGACCCCGGTCTCTTTCAGCCGTTTCTTTCGCCTGCGCACCGGCAAGACGCTTTCCGACTACATTATTGATATCCGTCTGGGCTTTGCCACGCGTATGTTGGTAGATTCCACGCGTACTATTGCAGAGGTGTGCTATGACTGCGGCTTCAACAATCTGTCCAATTTCAATCGTATGTTCAAGCGGAAGAAGGGATGCTCGCCGAAGGAATTCCGTGAGAATTATCGGAAAAAGAAGCTGGTGATATGATAAAAAAGTATTGGTATTCTTCATTGGAAGTGCCTATTTTTGCACCGATGATTAATACTAATATCTGATATCATGAAAAGAGTTTTTTCCTTATTTTTATGTCTGCTGTGTGTATGTGCTGTGACGGCGCAGATACGCGGCAATGAGATCCGTGTAGTCGTTTCACCCGACCATAGCGATTGGGTGTATCGTCTGAATGAGAAGTGTACGTTTACCGTCCGGGTGCTGAAGGCACAGAACCTCTTGCCCGATGTCAAGATTGACTATGAACTGGCCCCGAAATGTATCCTACTGAAGTAAAGAAAGACATGGTGCTGAAAGATGGTACCTTGAAGTTGCAAGGCACGATGAAGACTGCAGGCTTCTTGCGTTGCAAGGTCAAGCGCATGTGGACGGCCGGACTTATGAAGGGCTGGTACATCGGCCTATGCTCCTGAGCAGCTGCAACCCGTGACGAAACTTCCTGCCGATTTTCAGGATTATTGGGCCAAGACCTTGGAAGAGGCGCGCAAGACTCCGTTGAATCCCCTTATGACGCTGCTTCCCGAACGCTGTACGGAAACGGATAATGTATATCAGGTCAGCTTCCAGACAAAAGCCTGGGGAGGACGTTTTTACGGTATTCTCAGTATTCCCAAGAAAGAAGGGAAGTATCCGGCTTTGCTGCGTGTGCCCGGTGCGGGTGTCCGCCCTTATGCGGGAGATACGTATACGGCTCCTGGAAAGGTAATTATATTGGAGGTGGGTATCCACGGCATTCCCGTCACGATGCAGCAGTCTGTATATGATGCGCTGGCAGGTGGGGCGCTGAGCAATTACTGGACGTTCGGCCGCGACAGCCGGGATGCTTCTTACTATAACCGTGTGGTGGTAGGCGCTTTGCGTGCTGTGGATTTTATCTGTTCGCTGCCGCAGTACAACGGGAAGGCGCTGGGCGTTACGGGCTCCAGCCAGGGCGGTGCCTTGTCTGTGATTACGGCGGCTCTTGATTCGCGCGTTACTTTCCTGGCGGCTGTTCATCCTGCCTTATGCGACCACGAAGCGTTCTTCAAGAAGCGCGCTTGCGGCTGGCCCCATTATTTCTATTATTACGGTGCTCCCGATGAAAAGCAGCTTGAAACGGTGCGCTATTATGATACGGCAAACTTTGCCCGCCTGCTGAATGTGCCCGGTTGGTTCAGTTGGGGGTATAACGATGAGGTCTGTCCTCCCACTTCCATGTATGCAGCCTACAATGTGATTTCTTCTCCGAAGGAACTGCATCCTTATCTGGAAACCGGGCATTACTGGTATCAGGAACAGTGGGATGAATGGCTGGACTGGATACGGAGACAACTTAATGTGCAATGTGATTAATCACATTGGCACATTAATCTGATAATATAGTATCATTTTTTATGATATGAGCCGCGTATCTTTGTGTATCGCTTAAAAACTGATAATATGAAGAAACAATTCCTTTTGCTGACAGTACTTTTATTCCTTTTGGGGGCATGTGCCCCTAAGCCTGCGGAGCATTCGTTTATTAAGGTCAATGCCGATGGACAGTTCGTTCGCGACGGAAAACCCTATTATTTTGTAGGTACCAATTTCTGGTACGGTGCCATTCTTGGTTCCGAAGGTGAAGGCGGCAATCGTGAACGGTTGCATAAGGAGCTGGACTTTCTGAAAAGTATTGGCATCAACAACCTGCGCGTATTGGTGGGTGCTGACGGTGAAAATGGCATAAAGACGCGGGTAGAGCCTCTTTACAAGTGGCACCGGGCGTCTATAATGATACTATTTTAGCCGGATTGGATTATTTTATGAATGAACTGCGTGAACGTGATATGACAGCTGTCCTCTATTTGAACAATTCCTGGGAATGGAGCGGTGGCTATTCCGTTTACCTGCAATGGTCCGGACACGGTGATGCCGTGGTACCTGCCGTAGACGGATGGCCCGCCTATATGGAGTATGTCAAGCAGTTCCCCCAATCGGACAGCGCGAAGGCCTTGTTTGCCAATCATGTCAATTATATTGTTTCACGCACCAATAGGTATAATCAGATAAAATATGTGGATGACCCCACTATTATGTCTTGGCAGATTGGTAACGAGCCTCGCGCTTTCTCTGACGAGAACAAGGAACCGTTTGCCCGCTGGATGGCCGATGTGGCTGCACAAATCAAGTCACTTGACCCGAACCACATGGTGTCTTCCGGCAGTGAGGCTCGTGGGGATGCGAAATGGATATGAATCTTTTCGAGAAGATTCATGCCGACCCCAACATCAATTATCTGAATATCCACATCTGGCCTTACAACTGGAGTTGGGTGAAGGCGGACAGCCTGAAGGAACTTCTTCCGCGTGCCAAGGAAAATACTAAGAAGTATATAGATGACCACATGGTCATTGCTCGGAAGTACAGCAAGCCGATTGTTTTGGAGGAGTTCGGTTTTCCCCGTGACGGTTTCAGCTTTTCCAAAGAGGCACCGACCACTGCCCGCGATGAATATTACCGTTATGTATTCGACCTCATCCGCCAGGACCGTGAGAGCGGCGGACTCTTTGCCGGATGCAACTTCTGGGCATGGGGTGGTTTTGCCGGACAAAATCCCGACCATGTATCTGGGAAAAGGGAGATGACTATACCGGTGACCCGGCTCAAGAACAACAAGGACTGAACTCTGTCTTTGCCACAGACAGCACTATTGAAATAATTAAAGCGGAAAACCGGAAGCTGCAAAATTGAACCTATCCGTGCTTTTCCGTGTAATCCCTGCCTGAAAATTAGAATGTAAGCGTGTACAAAGCGTTTGTACCGTTATATAAGAAAGATTATTACTCTAAATACTAAGTATGATATGAAAAGCATATGGAAAGTTATGTTGGCGGTTTGTTGCCTAGGTATGACCATTGGTTGTGGAACAAACCCGTCGAAGAATGAAAATGTAAAGGAAACGCTACCGGCATTGGTGGTCAATGGTACGCAGTTGATGAATACCGAAGGAGACACGGTGGTATTGCACGGTGTCAGCTATGGCTGGCATCAGTTCTGGCCCCGTTTCTACAATGCCTCTTCGGTTGCTTATCTGGTCAATGACTGGGGCGCACAAGTGCTTCGGGCCTCTATGGGAGTGGATTTGGATAGCGCCTGCTATGTGAACAAGCCCGAATTCGGTATTGAGTGTGTTACGAAAGTGGTGGATGCTGCTATCGAGAACGGCGTTTACGTCATCATCGACTGGCATAGCCACAATCTGCGGCAGGAAGAAGCAAAGGAGTTCTTCACCCAAATGGCTACCCGTTACAAAGGGGTTCCTAATGTCATCTATGAGGTTTTCAACGAACCGGTGGAAGACAGTTGGGAGCAGGTGAAGGCATACTCTGTGGAGGTTATCAAGACGATTCGTGCCATAGAACCGGATGCCGTTATCCTCGTTGGTTGTCCGCATTGGGACCAGGACATCCATTTGGCAGCGGACGATCCTATTACCGGATATAGCAATATAATGTATACACTCCACTTTTATGCCAACACCCACGGACAGTGGCTGCGCGACCGCGCCGACTATGCTCTGGGCAAGGGCTTGCGATTTTCGTTTCCGAATGCGCCGGTATGGAGGCAAGTGGGGACGGCCCATCAGTAAAGAAGAGTGGGGGAATTGGCTGGACTGGATGCAGCGGCATTCCATCAGCTGGGTGGCCTGGTCTTTGTCTGACAAGGATGAGACTTGCTCCATGTTCTATCCGTCGGCTTCTTCCGAGGGAAACTGGAAAGATGCAGATATGAAGGAATGGGGAAGAATGGTACGGGACGACTGAAGAAATGACCCTTTCGGGAAAAAGCAATATGATTTAACCATTAATAATTTAAGAAAAAAAGAATTGTGCCTATGGGAAAAAAGGAAAAACGGAACTATGAAGACATGGACTGTTTGGAAGTAAACCTAAATGTCAAGGCTGTGATAGTATATCAGGGCTTTTTGACTCAGTCTCATTTTTGTTAACTAAAAAAATCTTCTTTTGGGAGGTTTTGTGTTTGTTTTAAATCTAAGAAATACAGTATGAATTTGAATTTTAGAAAGACAGCGCTGCTTGCGGGGATATGCTCGGTGTTCAGTCTGGGTTATGCTCCTCAGCTTTTCGCAGTATCATCGACGGATACCGTTGAGGCAGTGCAGCAAACAAAGAAAATTACGGGTGTCGTCAGTGATGCTATGGGCCCTATTATCGGTGCCAATGTATTGGAAAAAGGTACAACGAATGGTGTAATTACCGACATTGACGGTAACTTTGCCTTGAATGTGAAACCAGGAGCTACCATTGTAGTCTCCTTTATAGGCTATGTCAGCCAGGAAATAAAGATAACGAACCAGACAACAGTGAACATCACGCTGAAGGAAGACTCCGAGATGTTGGACGAAGTGGTGGTTGTGGGGTACGGTACGATGAAGAAAAGCGACCTTTCCGGTGCTTCCGTTTCCATGAGTGAAGACAAGATTAAGGGTTCTATTATCACCAATCTCGACCAGTCCCTTCAAGGGCGTGCTGCCGGTGTGACGGCAGTCAGCACTTCCGGTGCTCCGGGTTCTTCCTCCTCTATCCGCGTACGTGGTCAGGCCACTATCAATGCTAATGCCGAGCCGTTGTATGTAATTGACGGTGTGATTGTACAGAGTCAGGGACAAAGCGGTTCATCTTATGGTTTGGGCGATGCACTGGGTAATGGCTCGGTTTCCACCATTTCTCCGCTTTCCACCATCAACCCTGCTGATATCGTCAGTATGGAAATTCTGAAAGATGCTTCGGCAACCGCCATTTACGGTGCGCAAGGTTCCAATGGTGTGGTTTTGATTACGACCAAACGTGGTAAGGCGGGTGAGGCTAAGTTTACTTATGACGGTATGTTTGCCGTTCAACGCCAGACAAAGCGTCTGGATATGATGAATCTGCGTGAGTATGCCACTTATTATAATGATTTGGCAAACATGGGTGAAATCTCTGACCCTAGTAATTATTATGCCGATCCTTCTCTGCTGGGAGTAGGTACAAACTGGCAGGACGCCATCTTCCAGACTGCTTTGCAGCATCAGCACCAGATTTCGGCACAAGGTGTACAGAGAAGATACAATACTACGTATCAGCTTCCTATATGGATCAGGACGGTACCATCATCGGTTCAAACTTTAACCGTTACAGCTTTCGTGCCAACTTGGATGCCCAACTGAAGAAGTGGTTGAAACTCGGTTTGACCGCCACCTATACAGCAACGGGTGATGACCTGAAACTGGCAGACAGTGATGAAGGTTTGATTAACTACTCGTTGACCACTCTTCCTGATATACCTATCTATAATCTGGATGGCAGCTATGCCACCGTTGTTCGCGAAGGCTACACGAATCCTAACCCGATTGCCCTTGCCATGATGGATGACATTCTGCTGGACCGTCAGAAACTGACGGGTAATATTTTCTTTGAGGTTACTCCGATTAAAAATCTGGTATGGCATGCCGAATTGGGTTATGACATCAGTTCCAGCAAAGGTGAGCGCTACAAGCCGATGGTTGATTTGGGTGGATGGGTACGTTCCAGTAATGAAAGCAATATCCAGAAAAACAGCAGTACATTCTGGCAATTGAAGAACTATGTGACCTATTCCGGAAACATAGGCGACAAGCATCATTATACAGCCATGGTGGGTCAGGAGTGCTGGGAGTCCAGCTATGACTTCACGAGTGTGTTCAATAGCGGTCTGCCTTCGGATGAAGTGCACAATCCTGCCTTGGGTACGGGAACCCCGACTATCAATGCAGGTTTTGGAAGCTCGTCTATGGCATCTTTCTTTACACGTCTGACTTATAACTATGCCGACCGTTATCTGGGTACTTATACCTATCGTTATGACGGCTCTTCAAACTTCGGTCCCGAGAACCGTTGGGCAGGCTTCCATTCATTGGCTACTTCCTGGCGCTTTTCCAACGAAACGTTCTTTGAACCGTTGAAGAAGGTCATCAGTAACGGTAAGTTGCGTCTGGGATGGGGACAAACTGGTAATGCCAACATCGGTGGTTATGCTTGGGGTACATCCATGAGTCGTATGCCTTCCGGTCTGGGTATGGGGTATCGCCCCTCCAATATACCGAATACTTCCATCAAATGGGAGTCCCAGGAGCAATGGAACGTCGGTGTGGATTTGGGATTCCTGCACGACCGTATCAACCTGACGGTAGAGTGGTACAAGAAAACTTCCAGTGATATGTTGATGCCGTTGCAGTTGCCTTCTTATATGGGTACTTCCGGTAATGCCTCTTCTGCATTGGCTGCTCCGAAAGGTAACTATGGTGACATAGAGAATACCGGTTTTGAAATCTCTCTGAACACACATCCTATTACGGGTAAGTTTGAATGGGATTCTGACTTCCAGATTTCTTTCAACAAGAACAAACTGAAAGGATTGGCTGGTACAGCCAATGCGCAGATTGTGGGTTACGGACAGTGGACCGATGTAGTCAGTGTATCCAGTGTAGGCGAATCACTTTATAACTTCTATGGATTTGTTTGTGATGGTGTTTACAAGGACCTGGAGGATCTTCAGACTTCTCCGAAACCTGCCAAGTATCCGGCAAACGGTGTATTCGACCGTACCAATACCGTATGGGTGGGTGATGTGAAATATAAGGATATCAGTGGTCCTGACGGTGTGCCCGATGGCGTTATCGACGACTATGACAAGACCAATATCGGTTCTCCGATGCCTAAGTTTACTTTTGGCTGGACTAATACTTTCCGTTACAAGAACTTCGACTTGTCTGTTTTCATCAACGGTTCCTATGGCAACAAGGTGTACAACTACCTTTCCATGAAGCTGACACATATGAACTCTCCCTGGACTAACCAGCTGAATGCTGTAAACGGACGTGCACAGCTTGTTCCTATCAATCCGAACAAGGTCTACGAAGATGGAACGATGTGGTATAATGATGTGTCTAACGTCATGGTGGCAAACCCGGGAGCTTCCATTCCACGCGCCACTATCAATGACCCGAATGACAACGACCGTATCAGTGACCGTTATATTGAAGATGGTTCTTATATCCGTCTGAAGAACATCTCTTTGGGATATACTTTCCCGAAAAAGACGATTGATAAACTGGGACTGAGCAACTTGCGTATCTATGCCAATATCCAGAACCTGCTGACCATTACCGGTTATGACGGCTATGACCCTGAAATTGGTGCCAGCACTTCAAGCGTCAATGTCTATGGTTTGGACAACGGACGTTATCCGTCTCCTACAGTTTATTCATTCGGCTTGAATGTTTCATTCTAACACTTTAAATTGAAGAAAACATGAAAATCAGATATATTAAATATTGGGCGTTTGCAGCTGTACTCGGTATGGGAACAGTTTCATGCGAGGATTTCCTGAACCGTCCTACCGAAGACAATTATAACGAATCGAACTTCTATCAGAATGACGAACAATGTGTGCAGGGGGTTAATTATCTTTATAACTCACCTTGGTATGACTTTCAGCGCGGTTTTATTAAAGTCGGTGAAATCTTGTCTGGAAACGTATACGAGGGAAACAGCCCTTACTTGAATTTTACGGTGAATGGTACGGATGAAAACCTTGTGAACATGTCCTATTCTCTATGGGCAGTGATTGGCCATGCCAATACTGTATATACTCGTTTGAAGACGGCAAATGCGTCAGAAGCAGTGAAAAATCAGTGTATGGGCGAGTGTCTGGCATGGAAAGCCATGGCTTACTTCTATTTGGTACGTAGTTTTGGCGCAGTACCCATTATCCATGATAATACGGACGAATTGAATTCCGGTAATTATAACTCCAAATTCAAAGTGGAGGCAGCAGATGTGTACGAATATATCATTATGACTCTGGAGAAAGCTATGGAGTTGCTTCCGGCCAGAGGTGAAACGGGACGTATTGACCGCTATTGTGCCGAAGGTCTTTTGGCTAAGGTGTATCTGACTAAGAGTGGCCTTTCCGGTACCCGCAATGCGGATGATTTGGCGAAAGCGGCAGAATATTCCAAGGATGTAATTAATAATTCCGGCCGTAACTTGCTGGCTAACTATTCCGATGTTTTCCGTTTGGCAAACAACAAGAATGAAGAGTGTCTCTTCTCCTGGCACTGGTCGGCAGGACGTGACCCCTGGACACAGCAGAATACGTTGCAGTCGGACTTGGCAATGGTGGGATTCGATGAATTTGGTGATTGCTGGGGTGGCTATGCAGGTCCGTCGGTTGATTTGCAGGATGCATTTGGAATTTCCGCTTTGGAAAGTCCTGAGACGCGTTCGGATACGGATACCCGTCGTAAGGCTACTATGATGATGGCAGGTGATGTATACGATTATTTCTGGCAGGACAAGGGCGGATTTGATTATCTGCGGTTTATTTATGATGCCGAATATGGTAAGGGAGGACCTAATGGCGATTACCAGTCTCCTACCGGTGCCAATCACGTGAAGCATCTCTATGGTAACAATAATGACCATGTATTGGGCTTGGGCGTATCGGCTGGTAATATGTACAGCGGCCTGGCAACCCATATCCTGCGCCTGTCCGATATCTATCTGGTATATGCCGAGGCGAAAATGGGACTGGCTACCTCTACTACAGACCAGAGTGCACTGGATGCTTTCAATGCAGTACGTGGCCGTGCCATTCCGGGAGTTACTCCGAAAACCTCCATTACTTGGGAGGACGTCTGGAAGGAACGCCGGCTGGAACTGGCTTGCGAAGGCGACCGTTGGTATGATTATGTACGTTTGGCATATTATGATTCCCAGCGTGCTATCAATGAGTTGAAGGCACAGCGCCGTGATGTTTATTATAGTCTGGGTACTACTTATAAGGCTTATTATGAAAACGGCAGTTGGACGGTGAATCCGGACGAGACCCGTTACAATCCGGATGCAAAGGCGCCGAATGTGACAGTCTCCAGCTTTACATTGCCGTTCCCGACAGAAGACGTGGTGTTCAATCCTAATTTGATGAAAGACCCGGTACACGTAGATGTACGTTCTGAATTCAGTTATTAATTTAATGCTTGAAAAGATGAAAAATAATAGATATACGAATTGGTTCTTCGCGGCAGCTGTTGTTGTAGCAGGCTTTTCCATGGCGGCTTGTGAGGATGAACCGGATAAATATGAAGTGGCAGGGGGAAAGCCTACCTTGAAATATGTTCGTGTCCCTGATCCGGCAGCGGCAGACTCTTTGCTGACGGGGGCTTATATGGCGAATACGATTTGTCTGGTCGGTGAGAATCTGCGGAGTGTTTACGAGCTCTATTTCAATGACCAGAAGGCGATACTTAATACCAGTTACATCACTGACCATACACTTATGGTAGATGTTCCGAAAGAGATTCCTTCGGTAGTGACTGATAAGATTTATATGGTGACCAAAGCAAAGGATACCATAGATTATGATTTCAAGGTGTTGGTTCCGGCTCCTACCGTGAACTCCATTTCTTGTGAGTTTGCAAAGCCGGGTAGTGAGGTGACACTGATTGGTGACTATTTCATTGATGACCCGAATGTGCCGCTGACCATTACGATGGCCGGTAATGTGGAAGTGACTAATATTACGAACATAACCAAGACTGCGGTCAGCTTTATTCTTCCGGACAATGCTCCTGCAGGCTATATCAACGTGAAGTCCATTTATGGTACCGGACGTTCCAAGTTCCGCTATTATGATACACGTAACATTCTCTTTGACTGGGACGGTTCTCATGGCGGTATGGCTATTGCCCACGGTTGGCGTGATGGTAGCAAGGTGTTGAGAGAAGCCGATGAAAACAGTATTGACGGTGCTTATATCTGTCTCACCGGAGCACTTGACGGTGCTATCGGAGCTACTTGGGCAGAAGATGAGTTCTCGTTCAACTATTGGCCGGAACCGTCTGCCGGTTATCCCGAACTTTCTGCACGTCCTGAGTTTGCAGAACTGCTCGAGGAGTATGGCGTCAATGGCTTGCAACTGAAATTCGAGGTGAATATTCCTTCTTCCAATCCGTGGCAGTCTTGCGCTCTACAAGTGATGTTTACGGGTAATGATGTGGTGACTTATGCGACGGGAACTAATGCTTATTTTAGTGATACGAATGTGCCGCGCGGTTTGTGGTTGCCTTGGAAGAATACGGGTTCGTATGATACGGGTGGTAAATGGACAACCGTTTCCATGAATCTGTCCGAGTTCAACAAGACGCATGAAGGTAATAAGTGTGATAGAACTTTTGACAAGACTATGCTGACCGGATTGACATTCTTTGTCTGGGCAGGTGGTGTGGAAGGTAAGGATTGCAATCCGGTGATTATGATTGACAACATCCGTGTGGTACCTATTGAATAACCTTTTAAATAGAATACTGATATGAATAAAACATATAAATTTCCGGCACTGTGGATGATGTGCCTGATGCTCTTCAGTTGCTTGACGTTTACGGCCTGCGACAATGGGGATGATGAAGATACCAACCAATATAAAGGGGGAATCAGTCTGAATGTATTCGGACCGAGTCCCGTATCCCGCGGCGGTGTACTCCGTTTCCTAGGCAGTGGCATGGATAAAGTGACTGCGTCGCTATTCCCGGTTGCGACGATATAACAGACATCGAAGTAGTCAGTGATACGGAAATCCGTGTCACTGTACCTCAGACAGCCCAGCCGGGGTTGGTTGTCTTGAAGACTCCGAAAGGGGATATTACAACAAAAACCGAGTTGACATTTACGGAGCCGATTGCTTTGGAGGCTTTTGCACCGGCAGAAGTAAAGCCTGGTAGTGAATTGACCATTACTGGTGAATATTTGAATTTGATTAAAGAAGTGATATTTGCTGACGAGGTAACAGTGCCTGCTGATGAGTTTGTCAGTCAAAGCCGTCAGGAGATTAAAGTTATTGTTCCTGATTCTGCTCAGACCGGTAAGTTCATCTTGTCTGATGGAGCTGAAATCCCCAATTGGATTTATTCTGAAGGGGAACTGGAGGTTACTTTGCCATCGGTAGAGGCTCCACTCGACCTGGTAGATAAGAAGCCGGGGGATGTCATTCGAGTTTCTGGTGAAAACTTTGATTTGGTGAAGAAAGTGCAGATGCCGAATGGGGATGAAGTTGAATTTACGATGACTGCCTCTTCCGAAGGAGATGAACTTACTTTTACATTGCCGGATAATGTCTCGGACGGAGAAATTACGGTACTTCCTGCTTCGGATGTAAAAGTTGTGGTTGCTACTGTTGTAGTAGCTACGCCTTCGAACGTAGTGGCTGTTCCTGCTGTGAACTTGCGTGGTGGAGATATGATTACCTTGAAAGGTACCAATATGGATTTGGTGACTGATGTAACGTTCCCTGGTGTAGAAGAAGCAGTAGGATTGGAATCACAAAACTCGACTGAAATAAAGGTCTTGATGCCGGCTGCGGCTATTAGTGGTGATTTGCAATTGAATACAAATAGTGGAAAAGCAACTGCCGTATCTATTGCAACGGCAAAGCCGGAAAACATTTCTTATAGTGCGGCGACAGTCCCGGCAGGAGAGGCTTTGACTGTCAAAGGAGTAAATATGGATGTAGTTTCGGCTGTTGTATTCAGTGGTAATGTGGAGGTTACCGTATCCGATGCCACTGCTACTGCCATTTCTTTGACTGTACCTACAACTGCCGAAACTGGGGCCTTACTTTTGAAAATGGCCAATGGTGAATTTGTGGAAGCACCGTCTCTGACAATAGAGAAACCGGTATGCGCCTATTTGCCGGCATTGCCTGACAAATTGGTTCGGGGACGAATTGTGGAACTTGAGATTGTTAATGCTGATAAACTGACAAATGTATTGCTGAATGAGGCTTCAGTCCAGTATATCAATGATGCGGCTAAAGGGGTATTGATGTTGAATGTACCGGCTGAACTGAATGGAACTTATAGTCTGAAACTGATTTCTTCAAATGGTGAAATTGCTTATGATGTTCTTGTGGTTGCTAATGAAGAAACAGTTTGGGCTGGTCCGCTCGATATTAGTTGGGGTGATGGAGGACGTGTGTTGGTACCGGCTGTATCTTTTGCCAAGGTAACGGCAGGCACTGTCATGAAAGTCTATTTCGATCAGAAAGACCAGACTTGGGCACAGGCTCAGTTTAACTATGGCGATTGGAGTGGCATAGCTTTCTCTTTGTTTGATACGACTATGGTACCGACAGACATTTACGGCTGGAGTTTCGAGAGCCGTGTGATGGAGTTGACGTTGACTCAGGAGATACTTGATAATATTCAAGCTAAACAAGGAGATTGTGAAGACCAGACAAATGTAGGTATCATTATTCAGGGCAGTGATTTGACGTTTACAAAAATAACGATTGTAATTGATGAATTGTGGCTTGAAGAATGTGACTATGGATGCCCTGATTAAGAATGAAATAAAATCATAATTAAGATGAAGAAACTGAATATAAAATGGATGCTTTCGTTGATAGCAGCTTTTACTTTTGCCTCCTGCGATACTGATGTCGATCATGATATCCCAGCAGTGGATGCACCGGTATTGGTGTCTACTACTCCTGAAAGTGGAGCAGCCAAAGTGAAAACGGGAGAAATCACTATTGAGGTGAAATATGACAAGAATATATTCTTTGCAACAGACAATCTGAGCGAAATCAAGTTTACCGGTGGTGAACTGATAAGTGCCGATGTACTTGGCGCAAGCAATATACTGACTGTAAAAGTGAATGTTCCCGGGAGAGAGACGGCTTGTTCTCTCTCTATCCCCGAGGGAATAGTAACCGGACCGAACCAGATGCCTGCTCCGGCTGTATCGGTTCAGTTCTCTACTGTTGCTTTGGACAAGACGCTGGTTGCTGCCACTTCGGCCAAAGCTGTGAAACTGTACAATTATCTACTGGATAATTTTGAGACGAAGACACTTTCAGCTATGATGGCCAATGTTGCCTGGAATACGGAAATGTCCGAAAAGGTGTATGGATGGACTGGAAAATATCCGGCTATCAACTGTTTCGACTATGTTCATCTGCCGGCATCTGTAGCTGGAGCAGACTGGATTAATTACGGTGACATTACTCCTGTTAAGGATTGGTCTGACAAAGGTGGCATCGTAGCTGCCATGTGGCATTGGAATGTACCAAGAAAGCTGTAGGCGAAGCTTCTTCTACAATATGGAAGGAGAGACAGTAATGCCGGGTGATTGGAGTGGAAATGTACAGATGACGGATGATGCTGCAAAAGCTGTCTTTGCTGATGCACAAGTGGGTCAGGTGATACGCGTGGCTGTGAAGGATGTGGCAGCGGGTGCACAAGGTTCGTTCAAAAACAGTGGTTGGAGCGAGATTGCTTCAGGAACTGATTATTTTGACATATCCGGGGACTATACATTGGTGATTACCGAAGATGTTTTGAAATCCCTGCAAGAAGGTGGTCTCATCATTGGTGGACATGATTATACAGCAGTTGCTGTTTATCTTGAAAATAACGGTACAGCTCTCGACCCGAATAAGGATTATGCCTTTTATAAGGCAGATACGGAGTTTGATGCTGCCAATGCCACAGTGGAAGGCACTTGGGAAAACAAGGTGTTTACCGAAGATTTGAAAAATGCTGCCGCTTACTTGAAGCTATTGAGAGATGCGGATATTCCGGTATTGTGGCGTCCATTCCACGAGGCAGCCGGTGGCTGGTTCTGGTGGGGTAAGGATGCTGCCAGCTTTAAATCTCTGTGGATTGCTATGTTCAATTACTTCAAGACTGAAGGATTGGATAATCTTATCTGGGTTTGGACTACCGAGGCAATGATGCCGATTGGTATCCGGGAGATCAATATGTAGACATCGTGGGACGTGATGTTTATAATAAGGAAACTGCAGATTGTGTTTCAGAATATACTTCCATTGCCGAAAATTATGGAAACAAGATTGTTTCGCTGAGTGAATGTGGTACGGTCGGACTTATTTCCGAACAATGGGCATCTGGTGCACGTTGGAGTTGGTTCATGCCGTGGTATGACGGGACAAATGAGGATGGTAGCCCGGTAGTCCATGCTGATGAAGCATGGTGGAAGGATGCTATGAGCCAGGAATTTGTTGTTTCCCGTGAAGAGCTTCCTTCTATGGAATAGCAATTTTTAATAATAAAATAGAAAGGGTTGTCTCTGGTTAGTATCGGGGCAACCCTTTCTGTCTTTTATAGCTTTTAGTTGTTGGTTATAGAATTCATGCTTTATACTTTTTAGGAAAAATAGTAATGGATGTTAAATGAGTGTCGTTATTTGATAAAATAGTATTATAAGGTTTGCTGCTAAAAGTCTACTTTTGTCAAGCCTAATTAAAATTTGATAATAATCATATAATGTTTAACCGCTAATGAAATGAAAAATGCCTATGAGAAAGGAGTGATATGTATACCAACCACTTTATAGAATAAGGTATATTTAATTTTTCCTCAAAAAGAGAAGTTTAACCTTATATTAAACGGTAGATGCCGCCAGGCAATACCAATTCATTAATCTAAGAAAAATACAAGTATGAATTTAAATTTCAGAAGAACCGCGCTGCTCGTGGGTATCTGTTCGGCTGTCAGCCTGACTTATACTCCGCAACTTTTCGCCGCATCGGTCGATGCATAGATGCTGTGCAGCAAGCAAAAAAAATCACAGGTACTGTAACAGATGCAATGGGACCGGTCATCGGTGCCAATGTATTGGAGAAAGGAACCACAAATGGTGTCATTACCGACATTGACGGTAATTTCACATTGAATGTTCAGCCGGGAGCAACGATTGTTGTGTCTTTTATCGGTTATCAGCCGCAAGAAATAGTGGTAGGTAACCAGACTAGTTTCAAGATTCAGCTAAAGGAAGATACGGAATTGTTGGATGAAGTAGTCGTAGTGGGTTACGGTGTACAGAAGAAGAAACTGGTGACAGGTGCTACGGTTGAGGTAAAAGGCGAAGACATCGCAAAATTAAATACTACGCAGGCATTGGGCGCTTTACAAAGCCAGTCTCCGGGTGTAAATATTCAGGCCGTTTCCGGTCAGCCGGGTGATGGGTTTAAAATTAATATTCGTGGTGCTGGTACTAACGGAAATACAGCTCCAGTTTACGTTATTGATGGTGTAGCCGGTGGCGATATTAACGCTTGAATCCTGCCGATATTGAACGTATTGACGTGTTGAAAGATGCTGCATCTTGTGCAATTTACGGTTCGAGCGGTGCCAACGGTGTTATCCTTATTACTACGAAGCAGGGTAAGGTAGGAAAGGTTTCTGTATCTTATGATGGAACATAGGTTGGGCAAATATATATAAGATGCCTGATATGTTGAATGCCAAAGAATATATGGCGGTAATGGATCAAGTGGCCTATAATAATGGAGGCCAACCGTATGATTGGTCAAAATTCGTAGATGCTGATTTGCTGACTGCTTATCAGAATGGTACCAATCCTGGTACAGATTGGGTAAAAGAATTCCGGAATAAAAATGCTGTGGTTACTAATCATGCGTTGAATGTAACAGGTGGTTCTGAATTCTCCAAATTTTCGACAGGTATAGGCTATCAGTATCAGGATGGTGCATTCGGTGGTCCGGTGAAGACTGACTATCGTCGTTTTACTTTCCGCATTAATTCTGAGCATGTGATATATCGTAAGGGAGATGTGGATGTGATAAAGTTTGGTGAGAATATATATTATCAGCACAAACAGAATCAAGGTGTGCAGTTAGGTAATCAATATTCGAATGACCTTTCTAATGCTTTGCGTGCTATTCCTCTGATTCCTGTATATAATGAAAATGGTGATTTCTTCATGTATGATGATTTGAAGAATTTTGGAACGAGTGCTAATGGTATACTTGATTATACTGCATATGCTTCTAATCCGATGGCTCACATGGTATATAATCAGGCTGGGAATAATAAGAATAAGAATTTTAATCTGAACACAGCGGCATATCTGGAAGTACAACCACTTAAGAATCTTATTTATAAAGGTCAGGTTAGTTACAAACAATGGTCAAGTTCATGGCGTTCATATCTTCCCGTTTACCAAATTAATAATCAGGGAGATAGCCGTGATAAAGACCAAACGATAAATAACGTGTCTTTGGGTTGGAACTGGAGTTTGACTAATACGTTGAGTTATCGGTTTGATATTACAGACTTACATCATTTTGATGTTTTGGCTGGTACAGAGTATTCTAAATCAAGACCAACTTATGGCGAATCAGTAGAGGCAACCGGTTATAATAGTGCTTTTGGTGACTTTACACATGCTTATTTGCATAATACAGAACGTAAAGCTACTGCTACAGTAAATGGTTATCCCTCGGATTATGGTTCTAAGATGTCTTATTTTGGACGTTTGAATTATGACTTTAAGGAAACTTATATGTTTTCTGCTATCATTCGTGCCGATGGCTCGTCTAAGTTTGCGAAAGGCAATCAATGGGGATATTTCCCATCATTCTCTGCTGGTTGGGTTATTTCAAACGAGGCTTTTATGAAGAATACTGCTTCTTGGCTTGGTTTCTTGAAAGTCCGTGCTGGTTGGGGACAGAATGGTAATGACAATATCCCTAATTCAAATTGGCGTGCCGGTTACGAGTTTGGCGATTATGGTCTTTATACATTTGGCTCGGATAAGAATGGAGGTACAACCGGAGCTTACCCGAATCGTTTGGCTAACCCCGATTTGACATGGGAAACTTCAGAACAGACCAATATCGGTATTGATGCCCGTTTCTTGGATAACCGTCTGAGTTTTACCATGGACTGGTATAGCAAGCAGACGAAAGACTTGTTAGTGGAAGTGGGTACCAATGCGGCTTCCGGTTTCGCTACTCAATATCAAAATGCTGGTACGGTAAAGAATACTGGCCTTGAACTTTCAATGGGCTGGAGAGATCAGATTGGTAAGGAGTTCAAGTATGGGGTGAATGTCAATATGGCCTATAATAAGAATGAAGTAACGGAGGTTAATAACGCCAATCATTTTATTGAAGGCGGTAATGATTTGTTGGCTCAAAGTACGGGTCGGTTTGTCCGTATGGAAGAAGGACATCCTATTGGCTATTTTTATGGTTATAAGACGGATGGTGTCATTCAGAACCAGAATGACTTGCAGGCATATCTTGACCAGAATTGTAAAGGAAATGCGGCAAACTCTAAGCAAGGTGCAAGTATTAAACCGGGTGATTTGAAGTTTGTGGATGTTGATGGAAATGGGGTGATTAATGATGACGATAAGACTGATTTGGGTAATCCTCATCCTGACGTGACAATGGGTCTTACGTTAAGTGCGGAATATAAAGGATTTGATTTCTCTGTAACAACCTATGGCGCTTTTGGTGCACAGGTAGCTCGCTCTTGGCGAAAGTTCTCAGATGGACAGTATGAAAACTATACGACAGAAGTTTACGATTACTGGCATGGCGAAGGAACCTCAAACAGATATCCGCTGCTTGCGCCGGGAAATAGTGGACAGAATTTCCAGGCCATTTCAGATATTTATATTGATGATGCCGACTATGTTCGCATTCAAAATCTGACTATAGGATACGATTTCAAGAGAATTTGGAAGAACTGTCCGTTCCAGCAACTTCGTGTGTATGCTGCTGCACAGAATCTATTTACTTTTACCGGTTATAAAGGGATGGATCCGGAGAATGGTAGAGCCCTCAATGACAAAGAACCGTGGGTAACCGGTGTTGATGTAGGTAACTATCCTCAACCTCGTACTTATATGGTAGGTGTTAATGTTAAATTCTAAAATTGATACACGATGAAAAAAATAGCATATTTAATAGGTGCAGCTTTGATGATAGCAGGAATGTTTGCTTCTTGTAGCTTGGACTCGATGAGTCTGACGGAAAAAGATACGACCAATTTTCCTAAAACGCTGAAGATGCCAATCAGGCTTTAGCTGCCATATATCAGAACCTGAATAATGTCAATGCTTTTCCACAGCAGTCTTTCTTGTATAATTCTCTGCTGGCTTGCGATGATATGTTGGGTGGTGGTGGTCCCAATGATAAGTTGATGCAATCTTTGGACCTTATTTGTAATACGGGTACAAATGCTACGCAGGACTACTGGGTGGCTCGCTATCAAGGAATCAACCGTGCCAATACGTTGTTGGAGGCTCTTGCTGGTATTGAAATGGATCCGGAAGTAAGAGCGCAGGCTGAGGGCGAAGCAAGTTCCTTCGTGCTTTTTATTACTACGAGTTGGCTTCCATGTATGGGCGCGTACCTTTGGTGATTACTGCTTTGTTGCCCGAAGATACTACTCCTCCGACTGCCGCTGTTATCTGGGGGCAGATTCTGCAGGATCTTCGCGATGCGGCTGCAAATATGCCGGCTGTTCGCAAGTCGGATGGGCATGTTGATAAATATACGGCTGAAGCTATGTTAGGACGTGCTTGGTTGTATTATACTGGTATGTATGGCAATGGTGAAACTCTGAACGATTTGGTTAGTACGAACTATAGTCCGTTGACTTCAGTTGATTTGCCTGATGGGACAACTTTGACCAAGCAGGATGTGGTTGGGTATATTGATGATTGTGTGAATAATTCTGGTTATAGTCTTGTTCCTGAGTTTCGTAATTTGTGGGCATATACCAATAAATGTACGGTAGAAGATTTTCCGTTTACTGCCGGTCAGGGATTGAAGTGGGTAGAAGATGATGCAGCGGTAAATCCCGAATCCATGTTTGCCATTAAATATAATAAACTTGCATCTTGGAGCACTACTATCGGTTATGGTAACGGTTATGCTCTGCATTTTGGTGTACGTGGCAATGATCAGGCCAATTCTTTCCCCTTCGGACAAGGATGGGGTGCCGGTCCTGTAGCTCCCAATTTTTATAATGATTGGAGTGTGGCAGAACAAGATGATGCCCGTCGTCCGGCCTCCGTATTCAAGACGGAGGATATGCCGAGTTATAATAAAGGTGGTGGTGACGGCTTTATCCAAGAAACGGATTATTATCAGATGAAAATAGGTTCTATCATGGCTTATAGTACGGATGCGGCTGGAAATAAAACGATTGAGCCGGTATTTGAGAAGATAATGTATGGTGCCGACGGCTGGATTAATGATAATCTGATGCAAACCGGTTCTATTCATGATTTGGTTTTGATTCGTTTTGCGGATGTATTGTTGATGCAGTCTGAATTGAAGGAAGATGTTTCCGGTATAAACAGAGTGCGTAGTCGTGCCGGACTTGAACCTATTGGTACATATTCGTTGGCTGCATTGCAGAATGAACGCCGTTGGGAATTATGTTTTGAAGGTACTCGCTGGAACGATATTCGCCGTTGGCATATTGCTGCCGATGCCTTGAAAGACAGACGGGAGCAAAGGTTTATACAAATGGGGCTGAAAGCCGTAATGTGGCGCAGAACGGTGGTTATGCCGCACGTTATAAGGCTACGGCAGGTTTCCAGAAGATTCCCGAAAACCAAGTCCTCCTGAATGAAGGAAAGGTAGAACAAAATGAGGGTTATACGGATGCAAGTGCTGAGTATAATGGTTGGCAAGAATAGAATATGAATTTAAAATGAAAAAAGATATGAAAAAGATATTATTCGCAATACCTTTGTTTGCAATGCTGCTGGTGGCTTGCGATCCGATAGTGGATGAAATCAGTCCGGATCCCAATGTCACACCGGAAAATCTTACTTTTGAACTTGTGGCCAAGAACCAGGGAAACAACAACATTCAGATTGTTCCTACTCCGTCACGTTATGTGAAGGTTTATGATGCTACGTCTGATATCAAGTTGGCAGAAGGTACGGCTCCGTCGGTTCAAGTAGCTCCTCCTAATAAAGAATTGCAAGTATATGTAACAACCATTAATTCGGACGGCTCCATAACAAAATCGGCTTCCAAATCAATAGCAGTAACGGAGTATACAGATCTTCCCGCTATTTATGCTGATGTATTCGGCACAACTCCGGACGGTGGTTATGGAACAACCACTTGGGTCTGGAATACAGAAGCTGCAGACGGTTGTTGGGGTAATGGAGGTTATCTCGGCAATACCGGCCCCGGTTGGTGGATTTGTGATGCTGTGGGAGATGTCGGAAACGGTAGAGGGCAAATTGATGAACAAGCTGTAGGAAAAGGATTGCCTGATGATGGATTAAATGGTTGGTTCTCACTTAGTTTGACTGGTGTTCAGACAAGTCGTGGTGAAAGTGGTTCTGTCAAGGTGTCAGAAGATGTGGTGCAATCCGGTTGGGATGTAGGTACTATGGAGTTCTCTGGTACTATTCCATTGTTAGGTATACAGCCGAATCAAGGAAATGCACGTCAGTATGAGTATCATATTTTGAAGATTACAGAAGATGAACTTCGTCTTTGTGCTCCTGAACCCGGTGCTGGCGCTTGGGGTACGGCATGGTTCTGGAACTTCAAGAAAAAATAGTTAATATTGAAAGGTACGGGTGGGTAACGACCACTCGTATACTTTTATTACTAATAAAAAAATGCAACAATGAAACGAACTTTCTTTTTGATATTACTGTTCTTCTGTGCTCTTTTTGTTAAAGCGGATGTTTTGGGACCGTATACAATGGATAGTAATGTACCTCCCACACCAACCGGATATGCTCGGGTTGTACTTCCGATAGGAGGTGCTGACGCTTCGGTAGCCGTAAGCATAACTGTTTGTGACGAAAGTGGTCAACAGTATGTTTTGAGAACTACTACCCCAAATGCTGCTCCATATTGTTATTTCTTGGCTTATGGCGTTTACCGCGTGGTCGCTTTAGAGGATTGTACAGCACAATCTAATTGGGGCGCACTTACGGTTGGTACAATTTTCGAAGTGACAGGAGGTGGCTATATTTCTTTAAATTATATAGGAACAATCTCTACTCCAAGTATTGTTCAAGCATCGGGTACTGATGATAATGTTCCTCCTTCCAAAGTAGGTTACAATATAATGAAAGTGTATGGAATAGAGACAAACGGCGGTGGGGTGTTGGTTGATTCTGACAAAAAAGAATATGGTATCTTTAATTATACCGGACATATAGGCGGTGCTCATTACTTTTACATTAAGCCAGGCACATACACTATAAAATCTTTGAGTGCTACCAATGGAAATTATATTTATTTGGAGTATGGAAATGTTAGACAACCGCTTTCTGCTGGTAGGACTTTCACAGTTCCTGCGTCATTCTTCTCCATTGTGTTTTCTAAAAAGGCACTTTAAGAATAATCTATAAATGAATTATTCAACTCAAAGCAGTTGTCGTTACCCCCCGACTTTATTAGTCGCCCGTAACATCGGATAATTGTAAATGCATTAACCGAATAGTACAATTGTTTAATGGTTAAATCAGGAAAAGGCGAGTCGTGAGATTCGCCTTTTCGCATTCATTCTCTATTGCCTTTCCGGATGCAATTCACATTCCTTTTTGTATTACCCCTGATTTCAGGGCGCAGAATGTTTCTTTTTATCCCTGCATCTCCTTCACCTCCTTCTCCCATCCTCCTGTTCATTGGCTTTCCCGGTGAAACCGCTTTCCACCCTCATCGCCCCGCCTTTGCATCGCGCGACACGCCGTAGTATCCCGGCATGGCCCGTAGATGGGTTGCGTGGGCTTCCCCACATTCTTCAGCTTGCCCTCTTGCTGCAACCGTTTCAGGTGGACGTTCGCGGTGGTGCGCGCCATGCCGCAGAGCGCTTGGAAGTCACTGCGAATCAGCACGTCGTGGTCGGCAAAGTATTCTTTCAGCTTCATGTCTATCTCCACTTCCGAAAGCTTCAGGGAGTGGCGGGTGTATTTACTGCGGATGGCATTGACTCCCGTCATCGCTTGTTTCAGCCTGACGTCGGGACGGAAGCTGATGCTTTTCAGCCGGAGTTTCAGGTGCTTGTTCGGGGTGCTGCGGGTCACTTTCTGTGTGGCTTCCAGGGTGGGGGCGAAGTAGCCCAGCCTTCGATGTGCACCTCGTGGCCGTCGCGCAGTTCTTCGCCGCAAATTTGCGCCAGGCAGTCTATCGCGTTCATCACGTCGCCCACCGTGAGCGAGCTGCGGGCATGCACGCGGTTGTAGAGCTGCCGCATGGTTACTTTCCCGTTGAGCAACGGGCGGGGATGGAGGCCTCTCTCTTCAGGGGCTTCCTCATTAGTGCCCGGATTCTCGTACCAGTCATATAGTATTGCCATATCAATAGGTTTTAGTGCGTTCAACATACTTGTTTCTTCCCTCGGAAGTGTCTTCCTGTAAGTGAACGACTCCGGTCGGCCGAACGAATAACCCGGGTCGTTCGATTGAACGACCTAAGTCAGTCGATTGGACGACCCGGGGCGTTCACTTATAAAGAACCGTGCAAAGGTACTGAAAATAAAGGGTTCCGAAGCATAAATAAGTATGTTTGTCGGCAGGAATGATTTTTGAAGAATAAGCGGAGAATGGTTTGCAAAACGCCCTCGGCAGGCAGTAACTTTGGCGAAGAGGCGAGAGGAAAGAAAGGATGATTCCCTTCCTCGAAACCTCCCAATAATCATTTTAATAAAAAATATTTATGAAGAAAAAACTGATGACTTTGCAGCAACACCGGCTCTTGAAGGAAGCGGGACAACTGATAGCCTTTTCCGAAAGGCTGAAACACGCACAAAAAGAAACGACCGACCGAAACTGGAAGGAGCGGGAAGAGCAGCGCCGCCGGAGCGCGAAAGCCGCAAGCACCGTGACTGCACTGAGCGGCGACATCGAGGAGTTCCTCACTTCGCGCTACGACTTTCGCTATAATCTGCTGACGGATGAAACCGAGTTCCGCCCCGCCGGACAACGCTCTGCCGCCTTCACCCCCGTGGGCAAGCGCGAGTTGAACACTTTCTGCATCGAAGCCCATGCCGAAGGTATTCCTTGCTGGGACAAGGACTTGAACCGATACGTCTATTCCACTTACATCCCTGCCTACCATCTTCCTGCTCTACATGGACGAACTGCCCGATTGGGACGGCAAGGACCGGCTGACTGCGCTTGCCTGCCGCGTCTCTTCTCGGCCTCACTGGGTGCGGGGATTCCATACCTGGATGCTGGGACTTGCCTCGCAATGGATGGGCGTGTCCGGACTGCATGCCAACAGCGTGGCTCCCGTTCTCGTCAGCCGCGAGCAGGGACGACGGAAATCCAGCTTTTGTCGCGCCTTGATGCCTGACGTGCTGACGCGTTACTACGCCGACAACCTGAAACTGACCTCGCAGGGACAAGCTGAGAGAATGCTGGCGGAAATGGGGCTGCTCAATATGGACGAGTTCGACAAGTATGCCGACAACAAAATGCCCTTACTGAAAAATCTGATGCAGATGTCGGTGCTCAACATCCGCAAGGCCTATCAGCAGAACTTCAGGCAACTGCCCCGTATCGCCTCGTTCATCGGCACCAGCAACCGGTTCGACCTGCTGACCGACCCCACCGGGAGCCGGCGCTTCCTCTGCATCGAGGTGAAGTACAATATTGACTGCATAGGCATAGAGCACGACCAGATTTTTGCCCAACTGAAAGCGGAACTCATTGCCGGGCGGCGCAACTGGTTCACCAAGCCGGAGGAGGAGGAACTGCAATGGCATAACGAGGCTTTCTATCGTGTCAGCCTTGTGGAGGAGGCAGTTCACAGCTTGTTTCGTGCCCCGCTTCCGGCAGAGAAGAGCTTCGATCTGACTGCCGCCGACATCTTTGATGAGTTACAAAAAACGCATCCCGCCCTGATGCGTGGCAGCAATCCCATGCAGTTCGGTTCGGTGTTGCTGCGGGTGGGACTGAAACGCCGGCATACGAAGTACGGCAATGTATATGAGGTGGTGAGAAGGAAGAAAGAAGTTTCACCGGAAAGGGTTGAACGATAGGGAAATAATGCGAAAGGTGAAGGGGTGAAGGAAGAGAAAGCCGGTTTATAGTCTCATTACGGATTGACATAGATTCCTATTAATTCAGGTTGTAGATGCCGATGGGATAAATATTTTCGCTCATAATAACTGTATATTTTATAGATTTCTATAAAAGTAACTTTTTTATAAGAACAAAACAAGCGAAAGTTGCGATTTTCACTACTCCTTGTCGGATAAAAAACTTATCTTTGCGATTGAAACAATCTCTTGTTAATGATATGAAATACACATCATACTCTTATCCTTCAGGCAGGGCGGAAGTGGCTGCATTTGTTGTGACCGGCGGAGTGACGGAATACCATGTGATGATACATGCCACTGACCCGAAACAGACCTATCGTGAACAGATGAATGTCGTGTTGGATGCGTATGCCGCTTTACTGAAAAAAGAACTGTCCGGAGCCGTGGCGGTTTTTAAAAGATACTTCCTGAGTGATGCCGCCAACCAAGCGGAACTGTTGCTTGCCGCTACGGCGGAAAGCTCCGATTGCGCGCTGTCTGTGGTGGAACAGCCTCCGCTGGATGGTACCAAGATTGCTTTGTGGGCCTATCTGCAGACCGATGTGCAGACACGAGTGCTGCCGAACGGACTGTATGAAGTGAAACACGGTGTTTACCGCCAGCTCTGGATGGGAGGCAGCTTCAACCGTGCCGCCAATTCGGAATACCAGATGCGTCTTTTGCTCAACGACTATGCCATGCAACTGATGGAAGAAGGGTGTACCTTGGCCGACAATTGCCTGCGTACCTGGATATTTGTGCAGAATGTGGATTGCAATTATGCCGGTGTAGTCAAGGCACGCAATGAGATGTTCGTCATCCAGAACCTGACAGAGAACACGCACTATATTGCCAGTACCGGTATCGGTGGGCGTCATGCCGACCCGAAAGCATTGGTGATGCTTGATGCTTTTGCTGTAGCGGGATTAAAGCCCGGACAAATCAAATATCTCTATGCCCGCACACACCTGAACCCCACTTATGAGTATGGAGTCAGTTTCGAACGGGGAACGGCGGTGGATTACGACGACCGTCGCAAGTACTCATTTCCGGTACGGCGAGTATCAACAACCGTGGGGAAGTGATGTATGCCGGAGATGTACGCCGTCAGACAGAACGGATGTGGGAGAATGTGGAGGCTCTGCTGAAGGAAGCTGACTGCGGCTTTGGAGATGTAGGGCATATCATTGTCTATCTGCGTGATATTGCGGATTATGCTGTAGTGAAAGAGATGTTTGACAAGCGTTTTCCCGATACGCCGAGAGTGATTACGCTGGCTCCCGTCTGTCGCCCGGGGTGGCTGGTGGAAATGGAGTGTATGGCGGTGAAGAAAATCTCTGATTAAAAATATTATCTTTGGTTAATTGAATATTAGGCTGACAGTTGGTAAACGCCTACCTTTGTTGAAATTCTAATGTATAAGGATGAAAACACGTATCTTGCTTTTCTGTATCAGTTGCCTTCTTTGGGCAAGTTGTGGAAATTCCGGACAGAATTATGTGATTGAAGGAACGTTGCCGTCGGTGAAATACGACGGGGAATGGATATACCTCGTGCCGATGGAGAATGCGCCGGGGCGGGTGGATTCTGTAAAGATAACCAATGCCTCTTTTTCTTTTTCCGGACAAGGGGAGGAGATGAGGGTGTTGCGTCTGCGCCATCTGCTGCGTATCTACATCCAGGAACTGCTGGTGGTGACGGAGCCGGGAACCATACATGTGAAGGCCGACTCTGTCGTTCGGTAACGGGCACTCCGCAAAATGATGCCCTTCAGAAATGGAAAGAGGGGAGGGAAAAGATGCAAGAGGCTTACCATTTCATCCGGACGGGACTACGGAATGCCACCGGAAAAGATTCACTGCATCTGACACAGATACGTGACAGTCTGAGGATGCAGGAGCAGGAAACGAACTTTCAGTTTTTGAAAGAGCAGGGAAACAATACGTTGGGGACATTCATGCGGAAGATGGTGCGTGGCTCCTTGACGGAAGAACAACAAAAACTGTTGGATGAAAGCTTGCAGAAGGAAATACATTGAATGGGGAGCGGCAGGAATCGGTGCTTTGGCGTTGTTTCTTTTTTTCTTCCGGATATTGCCCTATCATCTGTTCCATCGGGAGCAGACACAGCTCTTTTTGCTTGCCACCGAACCATTGGCCGGGTATCTGCGGCATCCGGCGGCTCTGGCACGTCTGTCAGGAGATTTCCTCACTCAATTCTTTTATTACGAAGGGGGTGGCCCGACCATAATGGCTGTCGTGCTGTTGCTTTGGGGAGTGGTGGTGTTTCGTTTGTTGGTTCCGTACATGGGACGTTGGGCGTGGGTTCCTACGGTGTTGGCGGTGGCTTGGGAGGCAGGAAGGCAATGCGGATTGAGTTATCCGCTTTCCGGCACAATCGCTTTAACCGGTATCGGAGGTGTTTTGTTGTTGTGTCGTAGCTGCATGCGACGTTCGTGGAAGTCGGGCTTACCGGTAAGCATATTGGCGGTATTGTCCGGCTATTGGCTGTTTGGCTGTGGCGATTGGTCGTCACGATGGTACAATATGCCCGATTTAGGGCGGGAATATCTTTTGGCGTTGGATTCGGAAATGTATTTCGGCCGTTCGGAAAAGTACGGAAACTGTTGGCGGAGGGTGAATACCGCTCTCCGTTCACTGCCTATTATTATAATTTGCTGAATGCACAGCAGAACCGACTTCCCGACCGGCTGATGGATGGTTATCAACCGGCTTCGCAAGGGCTGTTTCTGCCCGTGGCTCCCCATTCTACCTACCTCACTATTTATGCAGCCAATGAAGTCTGGTTTGCGTTGGGAGATATGACGATGGCTGAACATGCCGCCATTCTGGGAATGATTTTTTCTCCGCATCATACCGGAGCAAGAGCTGTCAAGCGTTTGGCGGAAATCAACCTGGTGAACGGTGATGAGGCGGCGGCTATGAAATATCTTCGTCTCCTGCAAAAGACAATGTGTTACCGTGATTGGGCAGAACGACGTATTCCCGGAAAACAGACGGCCGAAGTCTGCCAATGGCTGGAACGGAAGCGGTTGTTGTTGCCTGCAACGGATACTTTGCGTTCTTCTGCCGACATTCCGCTTTCACTTCGTCATCTGTTACGTAATAATCCTGATAATACGTTGGCATGCGATTACCTTCTCTGCTTTGATTTGCTGAATAAGGATATTGGGGCTTTCGCCGGAGATTATCGGGAGTTTGCTGCAAAGAAGTTTCCTTCCAGATTGTATGCCGAAGGTTTACTTATCTATCTTGCCGGGAAAAAGGCTTCGTTGGATGAAGTGGAAAAATGGAATATACCGCCTCAAGTATTGGATGAATTTGGCGATTATACCCGACTGTACGAGGCGAATGGTGGTAATGGTGCCCCTTTGCAAGCCAAATACGGAAAAACATATTGGTTTTATTTCCACTATGCTACGATGAAAAAGGGGAAGTGATTTATGATGAACATAGATATGAAATATATACAAGTTGTTGTGGGGCTGTTAACTGTGCTACTGCTATATGCTTGCAGTCCCCGTCCG